>CDZB01073156.1_pt1 | contig 174437 bp, 153 predicted proteins | sample 554961 | NCBI WGS metagenome assembly CDZB01 (sample SAMEA3182106, study PRJEB8094) | gut metagenome | biome: human; feature: gut; material: Stool; isolation source: human stools | place: Canada | collected 2013-02-26 | reverse complement strand
ATGTCGATCCCAACGATGTACATAGTGTAGGCTCCTCTCATATTCAAATTACGGACATTCCTCGTGCTGCTGAAGGTCACAACCTGTTGCGAGATTAGAAGAAAGCGATTCATCGCCCCGACATCCGGCTCATAAGTGACATCCCACAGGGCAGAGGTTCCAGTCTGTGCGCAGTAGACTTGGCTACAAAGATAGAAGCAGGAAATTCTCTGTCCGCATGAGGATATTATATCATCGCTCCCTCAAGGGGCGTTGATACCGGTTTTGAAGGTGTTTTATGGCGTAATATCCCCGTTCGAAAATATAACAAGATAAAGGACGATGTAGGATAACATGGCACAGACGGTTTTGCAGCAGGTTTTGATTCTCGCAGCGATGATGATGCTCGGCTTTTTGCTGGGCAAGTTGGGCAAAGTGGAGCGCAAGGGGGCAGACCTCCTTTCCATGCTGCTGCTGGATGTATTTTTTCCCTGTAATATTCTGGCGGCGGCCAGCGGGGATTTCGGCGATATGCCGTTTTCTCAGGTCATTAAGATCGCACTGGCTTATATGTCCTGCTTCATTCTGTTTACACTTCTGGCCAAGCCGATTGCAAAACTGCTCCGGCTGAATGAGGACGATTCGCTTGTTTTCACCCGCAGCGTGGCCTATCCAAACAACGGCTTTGTTGGCATCCCGCTCTGCACGGCGGTTTTCGGCACGGAAGGAACGGTACTGGGCTCGCTTTCCGTGCCCTGCGCCACACTCTACATGTTCCTTTTCATTATGCAGAGCTTCCGGCGCGAAAAAGATCATAATCTCAAGCAGCAGCTCAAGAGCATGCTTACGCCGATGAACATTTCAGCTGTTCTCATGATCATCATGCTGGCCACGGGATGGAAATTTACCGGTGCGCCGCTCCAGTTTTTGAGCAGCATGGCGAACTGCGTCGTGCCGACGTCGATGCTCATCATAGGCTGTCTCCTTTCGGGAAGCCCGCTCATCGACGTGCTCAAAAAGCCCATTTTGTACCTCATCACGCTTCTGCGCTGCCTTGTCATGCCGCTCATCGCGGCGGTGATCCTGCGCTTTACCGGCTGGAACCGCACGGTGTGCCTGTGCATCGTAATGGTGCTTGGGTGCAGCGTGGCGACGGTCATCAGTATCTTCGGCGTGCGCTATGACCGCTCGCCCGAGATGGCGAGCAAGAGCGTGCTGCAATCGAATCTGCTGCTGCCGGTCACGATGCCGCTGATGATGTCCATCGCCGAACGGATCTTATAAGGAGAGACGATTATGGACCTTCTGTTTACCCCTGCAAAGCTCGGCACGTGCGAGCTTAAAAACCGCATCGTCCGCTCGGCGACGAACGGGCATCTGTCTGACGAAAAGGGTCAGGTGACGCCGCTCTGGGCGGATACGCTCATCGAGCTTGCGAAAAACGAAGTGGGCCTTGTCATCACCGGCCATTTCTGCGTCGACAAGATGCAGCGTGCCGACGCGGGCCAGCCCGTGCTGGACGAGACGACGGACGAGTCCCTTCTCCGCCGCGCCTGCGACGGCGTGCACCGGTACGGCGGTAAACTTTTCTTCCAGCTCAGCCACAGCGGCATCAAGGGCGTCGAGAGCGTGAACGGCGCGCCGCCGAAGCACCCCGAGGATTTCACTCGGGAAGAGCTCGACCGTCTGGTTGAGCAGTTTGCCTTCGCGGCGAAAAAGTGCAAAGAGAGCGGTGCGGACGGCGTGCAGGTCAGCGGCATCGACTTCAACCGCCGCGCGGGGCAGAAGACGCCGTTCTATCTGGACGCGCTCATCTGCGAGCCGGACTTTGCCGCAAAGCTCAAAAGCGGCGCGCAGGACGGGAGCAAATGCCTTGCCTGCAACGGCTGCTACACGATCTACCGCAAGCGCTTTGTGCGCTGCGTGCAGCATCAAGACGAGATCGAGCAGTTCAAAACCATCCCGTGGTAAAGAAAAACGGCAGAGCCGGCGCATTTTGCGCCGGTTCTGTTTTCACTGTTCGATGACGCTTTATCATGTTAACGAAATGAAAGGGCTGCGGGCCTGCAATTCTATCGACATTACCGATTGCATTCTGTCGGAATCTGCCATATACTGCAATAAAATTCAGCATTTCTACGCGCCGCTTGAAAAATCGGGCTGCCGCGGCGATCTGCAAGGAGGAGTCACCCATGAAGCGAAACTTTATTGCCAAGCGCTTCCAGAGCGCGGGCACCGGCCTGACGCTCGACACCGCGGCGCTGGCCAAATACAAGGACATTGTCGACCTGAGCATCGGCGACACGGACTTTACGACCGACGAGGCCATCATCAACGCGGCCTTCCGCGACGCCAAGGCCGGCCACACTCACTACGGCGACCCCAAGGGCGACCCCGAGCTCATTTCCGCGGTCTGCAAGGCGTGGGAGGAGGACTTTGACCAGAGCCTTCCGCGCGACCACGTGCTCGTGAGCGCGTCGAGCTGCCTCGGCATGTCGCTGGCAATGTTTGCCATCCTTGACCCGGGCGACGAGGTCATCGTCTTTTCCCCGTATTTCGCGCTGTATCGCGCGCAGATCGAGCTGGCGGGCGGCGTGTGCGTCGATGTGCCGACCTACGCCGAGGAGGACTATGCCATCAGCGAAGAGCGCCTGCGCGCTGCCATCACGCCGCGCACGAAGGCCATCATTTTCAATAACCCCACGAACCCCACCGGCATGGGCTACGATTTGTCCACAATGGAGATGCTTGCCCGCGTGGCAAAGGAATATGATCTTCTTATCGCGGCGGACGAAATTTACACGACCTACATCTACGAGGGCGACTTCCGCCCCATCCGTACACTGCCCGGCATGGCTGAGCGCACCATCACGCTCAACAGCTTTTCGAAGAACTTTCTGATGACCGGCTGGCGCGTGGGCGTTATCATTGCTGAGCCGGAATTCCTCGACGTGATGAACCGTATCAACGGCTCGCTCGTCTATTCCGCGCCGTCCATCTCCCAGCGCGCGGGGATTCAGACGCTTGAGATGCGCAAGGAGATCCGCGAGAAGTACGTGACCGCGTACCGCGACCGCATCTTCTACTCTGCCGACCGCATCGAGAAGATCCCGTATCTGAGCCTCGTGCGCCCGAAGGGCACGTTCTACCTCTTCCCCGGCGTGGAGAAGACGGGCCTCGACGACAAGCAGTTCTGCAAGGAGTTACTTGAGCGCGCGCATGTGCTCGTCAGCGCGGGCAGCCCGTTCGGCAAGACCGGCGCAAACCACTTCCGCATCGCCTGCACCGTCGGCATTGACCAGCTCAAGCAGGCGTTCGACCGCATGGAGAAGCTGGAATTCTGAGAATTCCGCTTGTGTCCGTAAGACGGGCATGGTAAAATCAAAAGATAACGAAAAAGCTGCCGTTTTTCGGCAGCTTTTTTCAAAAGGAGGGGCGCTTATGCAGGAAAAGTCGAAACCTGTGGATAACCTGCGCGCGGACGCGGAGAAGATCATCACGCGCGCCATCGCGGCGGTGCTGCCGGACGCGGCGGTCGAGCGCGCGCTGAAAGGCAAAACCTTTTTAGGAAGGGTGTACCTCGTCGCGGCGGGAAAGGCCGCGTGGCAGATGGCGCACGCCGCCCGCGCGTGTTTGCAGGATAATTTCTGCGGCGGTGTGGTCGTGACGAAGTACGGTCACGTGAAAGGTGAGATCGCGAATGTCGCGTGCTTTGAGGGCGGGCATCCCGTGCCGGACGAAAACTCCCTGCGCGGCACGGACGCCGCGCTCGCGCTGACGGAAGATTTGACCGAAAGCGACACGGTCGTCTTTCTGCTCTCGGGCGGCGGCAGCGCGCTTTTTGAAAAGCCGCTGCTTCCGCTTGCGGAATTGCAGGACGTCACGAATCAGCTCCTTGCCGCGGGCGCGGACATCGTGGAGATCAACACGATCCGCAAGCGGCTTTCCGCCGTCAAGGGCGGACGCTTCGCCCGGCACTGCGCGCCGGCGCAGGTCTTCGCTGTCGTGCTGAGCGATATTCTGGGCGACCCGCTCGACATGATCGCCTCGGGCCCCGCGTATCCCGACAGCTCAAGCTGTGCGCAGGCGCTCGATATTGCGAAAAGGTACGGCCTGCGCCTGTCGGAGTGGGCGTGGGCGCTTCTGGCACAGGAGACGCCGAAGACGCTCGAAAATGTCGAAACGCAGATCACCGGCAGCGTGCGCGAGCTCTGCGCGGCGGCCGCCGCGGCGTGCGAAGCGCTCGGCTACGAGCCGATGATCCTCACCGATTGCCTCTGCTGTGAGGCGCGCGAGGCGGGGAGCATGCTTGCTTCCATTGCGCGCACGCATGCGCGTGACGGGAAAAACCTTGCGTTCCTCATGGGCGGCGAAACGGTCGTCCACCTGAGGGGAAAGGGCCTCGGCGGGCGCAATCAGGAGATCGCGCTGTCTGCGGCGCTCGGCATCGAGGGACTTTCGAACGCGCTCGTCTTCTCCGTCGGCTCCGACGGGACGGACGGACCGACCGATGCCGCGGGCGGCATCGCCGACGGCGAGACCGCGCAGCTGATGCGCCAAAAGGGTGTTGACGCTGTGAAGTCGCTCAATGATAACGACGCCTACCATGCGCTCGGCGCGGTCAGCGGACTTCTCAAAACCGGTGCGACGGGCACGAACGTCAATGACGTCACCATCCTGCTGCTGCGTGCGGCGGAATGAGGGAAAAACGCGGAGCGCTTGACAACGGAGCATTCCGGCGTTACGATAGTTGCGGCAAGCCTTTCCGGGCTGCCGGAATTTTTAAAATGAAGGAGCCGTTTTTTGAAGTCTAAAACGGTGTTACTGGAGCGTGTGCGCTGACCGGGAGGGCCGGCAAATTTACTGACACACGCCGTTCCTCCCGAGAGCCATGCTTTTCAGGAGGACTACATGAACCGCGAGAACAAACGCAAAACCTTTGAAAAAGGCTATTACAAGACCCACGCCTGCCGCGACACCTTCACCTGCAAGGTCTGTGGGCGGCTCTGCACGCCGGAAAACGCCGGCAGCGACCATCGCAACCACTGCCCGAACTGCTTATCGAGCCTGCACGTGGACATTGAGCCGGGCGATCGCGAAAGCGACTGCGGCGGCATCATGGAGCCCGTGGCCGTCTGGGTGCGAAGAGGCGGCGAGTGGGCGATCATCCACCGCTGCAAGCGCTGCGGAGCGCTCAGTTCGAATCGTGTGGCGGCGGACGACAACCCGATGAAGCTCATGAGCATCGCCATGCGGCCGCTCAGCGCGCCGCCGTTCCCCCTCGAGCGCATCGAGGAGATGACCGCCCTCATGGGCGGCGAGGGAAGCGTGCGATAAGCCCAAAAGGAAACAGAGGAGGCGGCCTGCATCGGCAGGCCGCCTCCTCTGCCGCTTGACAAGGACGGAGCGGGGAGCAGGACAGCGGTGAGAGCAGGTGTTTCGTTTGTGTTTCGGTTTTGCACAGGTGATTGCAAAACCGGCAAACCTATGGTATAATAAAATTACAGACCGATCAAAAGCCGCCTTGGCGTCGAAGATACAGCCGTTTTTGCGGCTGCTTTTCTTATATTTGGCTGCTTTTTGCCGCAGACGGCGTTTTCAGATCACACCAAATGCTGGAAGGAGATTTTTTCTATGGAGGTGAGTCACTTCTTCAGGACATGACCGCACGCGTTTTGCAGCGCCGGAAACGGACGGTGACGCTTATGGCGCACACCGTCTATGATGCGGCGGCCCTCCGCGCAGGGAGCTTTGGGATCGGTCAGATCAACGCATAATAAAATATTATAATTTAAGGATGTGTTATTTTGTTACTCTCGGGGAAAAGTCTGAAACATGACTTCATCCGTTTTGTCTCCGCCACGATGGCCTCACAGGTCGTGTTCTCGCTCTACTCCATGGTCGACGGGCTTATGGTCTCGATCGGTGTGAACGAATATGCCATGAGCGCCGTCAATCTCGCGATTCCCTTCACCAACGCGCTTTTTTCCATCGCCGTGCTCTTCGCCGTCGGCTCGTCGACGCTCATCGCCATTTTCATCGCGCAGGAGAAGCGGCGCGAGGCCAACGCCCTCTTTTCTCAGAATTTTGCCACGCTGCTGACCCTTGGCGCGGTCATCACTGCGCTCGTGCTGCTCTTTTTGGAGCCGTTTGCGTACCTTCTCGGCGCAGACGAGATCACACTTGACTATGTCAAGCAGTATATTCTCGGCATCGCGCCGTTCAGCGTGTGCTATCTGGTGTCCTACAATCTCGAAGTGCTCGTCAAGACAGACGGTTATCCGCGCTACGCGCTCTTCACGGTTATCGGCGGATGCCTGACGAACTGCGTGCTTGACTATATCGCCATTTTTCACCTCGACATGGGTGTGTTCGGCGCGGCGGTCGCCACGGGCATCTCGCAGCTCGTGACCTGTATCTCGTACTTTGTCCACTTTTTCAGCAAGAAGTGCACGTTCCGGCTGTGCAAATTTCGCTTCGACCCTCACCTTTACGCGCGCATCCTGCCCATCGGCCTGTCCGACGGCGTGACAGAGTTGTGCACGGGGCTGATGATCTTCCTCTTCAACCGCACGGTGCTCAAGTGCATCGGCACGGACGGCGTCGTGACCTACACGGTCATCGCCTACGTGACGACCATTGTCATTAACCTCATGGTCGGCATCTCGCAGGGCTCGCAGCCGCTTGTGAGCTATCACTACGGCAAAGAGGATCACACGGGCTGTCAAAAACTTCTGCGCTACGCGCTCACGACCGTCTGCATCTTCGCGCCGGCGCTGTTTCTGCTCGTCTTTTTCTTCGCGCCGCAGATCGTGCGCACGTACCTTTCGCACGCGGGCGATGAGCTCATCGCCTACTCCATCGGTGCATTCCGGCGCTACAGCGTTTCGTATCTGCTGCTGGGCTTCAACATCGTCATCGGTGGGTTTATGACCGCCATCGAGCGCCCCGTGCCCGCTATTTGTATCTCGGTCGGCCGCGGGCTGGCGCTGCAAAGTGCCGTGCTTCTTCTCCTCGCGGCGATCTTCGGCGGCGACGCAGTGTGGTATACGCCGATCTTCTCCGAAGCGTTGTGCCTTGTCATGTCGCTCCTGTTCCTGCGCAGCTACCGCAGACAGACCGATATGCAGGCGTGAGCCCCGCCCAGTGCGATAAAATAAGAGAAAATAAAAAGGCCCTGGAAGCAGCGCTTCCATGGCCTTTTGGCATCCCCGACCAAACGCTAACTGGCGGACTGACGCTTAGAAGCCAGCTATCTCATTTCATGCCGTGCAGTACACCGTCATTTACTGCCGGCCGGTTAGTTCCGCACAGATCACTTGAAAACAAAGATTTCTTCGATCGGCGCTTCGACAACCCTTGCAATATCGATCGCCAGTTTAAGTGAGGGATTGTATTGTGCCTTTTCCAGCCGCATGATGGTTTCCCGCCGCACGCCTACCTGCGCCGCCAACTGCTCTTGGGTCAAATCTTTTAATAGCCTGTACTTTTTTAATCGGCATTCAAAATCAGGCACGTTTATTCCTCACTTTCATCAAACGGTTCATCATGGTCATAATGATATAGCAGATACTCACTGAGGAATAGTTCAAGCGCTATGGAAAGAGCGATCACAATAACAAGAGCAATTAGGGTGTATTCAAGGCACCCCATGAGCCTTCCCTGTCCCAGAATCAGTATTGCAAAAAAATAATGGACAGAGCAGTTTTGTTCGCTGTGCTTTGCGCTCTCATTTTGTTTTCTTTGTACCGTTCGTCTATCAGGGTATTTGACATTTTCCCCTCATAGAAAAATCCGAAAAAGCCGAAAAACATAAAAAACACGAAGGGGAAAATGGTCTGGTCGACGCGGTAAGTCCAAAATCCTAAAAATCCGGCAAAACCGAATAAGCCTAAAAATCCCAGTTTGGGATTTACGGTTCTGGTGGACCGAGAGGTCGATCCTCTGCGCTTGTTTGCGGAGGTAGATTGGAAAAACAACACAGCAAGGTACACGATGTACAAGGCAAGGAGTGTGCCGGAAATGGGAAAATAGAGAAAACGGTTCGAGATCAGTTGGTGGTGCCATGCAGGCGTTTGACACGATAACAGCTGTGAAATTTGCTTGATAAGCAAAAAGAAAAAACGCCGCAATCCCTTGAGATCACAGCGCTTTTGGTACGCCTGCCCGGGCTCGAACCGGGGGCCTCGGGCTTAGGAGGCTCGCGCTCTATCCAACTGAGCTACAGACGCGGATGATAAAAATATTTTACCCTTTTGGCAGTGAATTTGTCAATGCCTGATTTGTCGCGAGCGGGGTGGAGAAAAGCGCTTGTATTCACCGCCGCCGTCCGTTATAATGGGACGCAAGAGCGGCTCTGACCGCAGACGGCGGACAGAGCCAGTGAGAAATATGGAGAAAAGGACGGTAAACCTATGGACGGAAAGACGATCCTCCCGCGCAGCGAAGTGCCCGAGGAGTTCACCTGGGATTTGAGTCACGTATTTGCGAGCGACGATAAGTGGAACGAAGAGCTCGAAGCGCTCAAGGCCTACCCCGAGCGCATGGCCGCCTACGCCGGCAAGCTCGGCGAGGGCGCGAAGACGCTGCTCGACTGGTTCACGCTCAGCGATGAGATCAACGTGCGCGTTTCGAAGTTCGTGCAGTACGCGAGCTGCCGCAGCGACCAGGATGTGGGCAATTCCTTCTATCAGGGCATGCGCAGCAAGGCGTTTTCCACGGCGGTCGCGCTGAACAGCGCGGGCTCTTTTGAAGCCAGCGAGATCATGGCCATCCCTGACGAAACGCTTGCGCGCTTCTACGCCGAGGAGCCGAAGCTCGAGACCTATCGCCGCAGCATCGACAAGCTGCGCCGCCGCAAGGCACACATCCTTTCGCCCGAGTGCGAAAAGATTCTCGCCGCCGCGGGTGAGATCAGCGAAAGCCCTGACCGCACGTTCAGCATGTTCCACAATGCCGACATGCGCTATCCCGACGTGACCGACGCAAAGGGCGAGGTTCACACGCTGACGGACGGCACGTTCGTCCCTATGCTGATGAGCGCCGATCGCATGCTGCGCGAAAACGCCTTCAAGGCCTACTACAAGCGCGCGGGCGAGTTCCGCAACACCTACGCCTCCACGCTGGACGCGCAGTTCAAGCAGCTCAAGTTCTTCGCCGACGCGCGCCATTATAACTCGACGCTCGAAGCGTCCCTTGACGTGACCGAGGTGCCGGTCGAGGTCTACACGAACCTCATCGACGCGGTGCACGGCAATCTCGACAAGATGTACCGCTATGTCGAGCTGCGCAAGAAGATCTTAGGCGTTGACGAGCTGCACATGTACGATGTCTACACTCCGATCGTCGCGGACGCGGACGTTGAAATCTCCTTTGAAGAGGCCAAGAAGACCGCGCTCGAAGCACTCGCGGTGCTCGGCAAGGACTATACGGACGTGCTTGAGGAGGCCTTTAGCAACCGCTGGCTCGACGTGTATGAGAACACCGGCAAGCGCGGCGGCGCCTACTGCACCGGCAACGGCTGGCCCCACCCCTACGTGCTGCTCAACCACAAGGATAACCTCGACAGCATGTTCACCCTCGTCCACGAGATGGGCCACGCCATGCATACGTGGCACTCCTGCAAATACCAGCCGGTGAATACGGCGGAGTACGTCATCTTCGTCGCCGAGGTCGCCTCGACCTGCAACGAGATCCTCCTGATGCGCCACCTGCTCGGCAAGACCGACGACCGCAAGCAGCGCGCGTATCTCATCAACCACTTCCTCGACCAGTTCAAGGGTACACTGTACCGCCAGACGATGTTCGCCGAGTTCGAGCTCCAAATGGGCAAGATGGCCGAGAGCGGCGAGGCGCTGACCGCCGACGCGCTGAGCGCGAAGTATTTAGCGCTCAACAAGCTCTACTTCGGCGATACGATGATCTCCGACGACGAGATCGCACTTGAGTGGACACGCATCCCGCACTTCTACTACAATTACTATGTCTTCCAGTACGCGACGAGTTTCTCCGCCGCCGTCGCCATCGCCAACCGCATTCTGCGCGAGGGCGAGAGCGCCGTCAAGGACTACAAGAAGTTCCTCTCCGGCGGCTGCTCGAAAGAGCCGGTCGAGCTGCTGCGCGACATGGGCGTCGACATGCGCACGCCCGCGCCCGTCAACGACGCGCTGTCGCTGTTCGGCGAGCTGATCGACGAGCTGAGTGCATTGCTGGGCTGACGCCTTCAAATCAGTGGTAAACCACTGATTTGAGCAGGTTTCGCGTCGCTTTGCGCCTCGGTTGCCCGTTAAAACGGGCGATTCGACTTTGCACCGTTGCGGCACTACGATTGGCGCGCCCTTGCAGGCGTGCCAATCGTGCCGCTTCCTCGAACCCAGCTCGCTGTTTCCGCCACTGGCGGCGCTTCGTTGGTTTCCACTATGCGCAAGGTGTTTTCCGCCACGCACCGGTTGCGGCGGAAAACGATCAAGAACATTTGTGCCTGCGGGCGCTTGGGCAACCGTTAGCAGCTTTGCTGCTTTACGGATGCCCATACCCCTTGCGGGTAAAAACTGTGCGAGGATGCCTGCCCGAGAGGGCAGGCATCCTCTTTTCCTAATTTTTCTGCAAAAGAGACAAAAAAAGTTTCAAAAAATCTTGCAAATGACGAAGCGGCAGAATATACTATTACAGTTAAAGACTTACGATTTGATATCCCTGCCCAGCGGCAGGAAGGAGAGATCACCTATGCAGAATGAAAAACTTCGCAATGTAGCCATCATCGCCCACGTCGACCACGGCAAGACCACCCTCGTCGACGAAATGCTCAAGCAGGGCGGCGTGTACCGCGAAAATCAGGAGGTCGTCGACCGCGTCATGGACTCGAACGACCTCGAGCGTGAGCGCGGCATCACGATCCTCGCCAAAAACACCGCCATCCGCTACGGCGACACCAAGATCAACATTGTCGATACCCCGGGCCACGCCGACTTCGGCGGCGAGGTCGAGCGTATCCTCAAGATGGTCAACGGCGTTATCCTGCTCGTCGATGCCGCTGAGGGCCCCATGCCGCAGACGCGCTTCGTCCTCTCCCGCGCGCTGGAGCTGGGTCACCGCGTCATCGTCGTCGTCAACAAGATCGACCGCCCCGACCAGCGCATCCACGAGGTCGTGGACGAGGTGCTCGAGCTTTTGATGGACCTCGATGCGACGCCCGAGCAGCTCGACTCCCCGATGCTGTTCTGCTCCGGCCGCAACGGCACGGCATCCTATTCGCCCGACGTCGTCGGCACGGACTTAAAGCCCCTGTTTGACACGATCCTTGAGTATATCCCCGCACCGGAGGCCGATGTGGACGCGCCGTTCCAGATGCTCGTCTCCGCCATTGACTACAACGAGTATGTCGGCCGCATGGCCATCGGCCGCATCGAGCGCGGCACGCTCAAGCAGAACCAGGAGATCATGGTCTGCAACTACCACGACCCCGACGCCGCGCCGAAGAAGGCCAAGGCCGTCTCCATGTACGAATTTGAGGGCCTTGGCAAGAACCCCGTCACCGAGTCCACCGCGGGCAATATCATCTGCCTGTCCGGCATCGGCGACATCACGATCGGCGATACGATCTGCGCGCCCGAGTGCGTCGAGCCGCTCCCGTTCGTCAAGATCAGCGCCCCCACGATGGAGATGACGTTCTCCATCAACGACTCTCCCTACGCCGGACGTGAGGGTAAGTTCGTCACCTCGCGCCAGCTGCGCGACCGTCTCTTCCGCGAAACGCTCAAGGACGTTTCACTCCGCGTCACCGAGCTCGAGGGCTCGACGGACGCGTTCAACGTTGCGGGCCGCGGCGAAATGTCGCTGTCCATCCTCATCGAGACCATGCGCCGCGAAGGCTATGAGTTCCAGGTCTCGCCCCCGCGCGTCCTGTATCAGATGATCGACGGCAAGAAGTGCGAGCCCATCGAACGCCTTGTGTGCGACGTGCCGCAGGAGTATGTCGGCGCGGTCATCGAAAAGCTCGGCTCCCGCAAGGGCGACCTCGCCGAGATGACGCCGATCGGCAGCCGCATGAAGCTCGAATTCCTGATCCCCGCGCGCGGCCTGTTCGGTTACCGCAACGAGTTCCTCACCGACACCAAGGGCGAGGGCATCATGGCGAGCGTGTTTGATTCCTACGCACCCTACAAGGGCGAGCTTGCCCGCCGCAATACCGGCTCTCTCGTCGCGTCCGAGACCGGCACCTCTATCACCTATGGCCTCTTCAACGCGCAGGAGCGCGGCGTGCTGTTCATCGGCGCGGGCGTCGACGTGTACGAGGGTATGGTCGTCGGTCAGTCCCCCAAGCAGGAGGACATCACGGTCAACGTGTGCAAGAAGAAGCAGCTGACGAACATGCGCGCTTCCGGCTCGGACGACGCGCTGCGCCTTGTCCCGCCCAAGCAGATGAGCCTGGAGCAGTGCCTCGAGTTCCTCGCCGACGACGAGCTGCTTGAGGTCACGCCCAAGAACCTGCGCATCCGCAAGACGATCCTCAACAAAGAGCTGCGCATGAAGGCCACCCACGGCAACAAAAAGGTTTTGCAGTAATGCAGATAGAGAAGCGACGGCTGAAATGCCGTCGCTTTTTGATTTTCTGCACGAAAGTGCGGGGGGAGGGCAGCGCCGATGGCGCTGCCCAAAGTAAGGGGGATATTCTCTCACGTGAGAGAATATCCCCCTTGTTCCCCCAAGAGAACGCAAGGGGCAGGGCCCCTCGTCCTTTCTCTCGGGGGTCTAAGGGGGATACTCTCTTTTGAGAAAGAGAGTATCCCCCTTTTTATGCACTCCTGCGCGGCGTGGAAATTCCTCGCCGCTCTGCGAGCGGCATTATTCTTTATTCGCTTCGGGATCGCCCGCCAGCGAATCGAGATACAGATACAGCGGCATCAGCTCGCGGAAGCCCGCGAGGACTTCGTCTTTGAGCTCCGGCGTGAACAGCACGCCTTCGGGATTGTCGTCATAGCCGACGGCGATATTTTTCGCGTTGTACCACGGGTTCAGAAGCTTGCCGACGTCGCCCTTCGGGCGCTTGAACTGCTCGCCGGAGAGCGTGAAGCGGGATTTATTCAGCTTGCGCACGAGCTTTTCAAACCTTTTGGGGTCAGTCTCGATGCGGCGGCGGAGCTTGGCCATCGTGGCGGGGGAGGCGTCCCAGCAGCCGCAGCCATAGCTGAAGTAGTTCGGTGCGAGCTCGAAATACAGCGCGGGGACGCCCTCGAAGCGATCGTGCGGGCGCTCGATCGTGAACCACAGGTGGTCCTTATATGGGCCGCGGCCAAAGAGACGGCGAGCGTCGCGGTAGATGCGGCAGACGTGCAGCTTGAGCGACTGCTTGGGATATTCTGCGGCGATCGCGTCGAACAGTTCGCTGCCGAGCTCGCGCATCGGCCGGTCAACGAGCGCGAGGAACTGCTCTTTTCGCGGCAGGAACCACTCGCGGTTGTTGTTGAATTTGATGCCCCAGAGGAACTCGACGGCCTCGGGCGTAAAACCTTGAAACATGATCCACCTCAAAGAAAAATTTGCAACGATGGCAGTATACCACCGAAAACGCGAAAAAAACAAGAGGGATCTCGCACCAGATCCCTCTTGTCTCAGAGGAGCACCGTCCTGTTTTTACCCAAAAACAGGAACAGAAAAAAGCAAAGTTACTTTGTGGCGTGGTCGACCGAGTACATGTGCTCGATGAGGTCGAGCACCTTGTTGGAGTAGCCGATCTCGTTGTCGTACCAGCTCACGACCTTGACGAACGTATCCGTCAGGGCGATACCGGCCTTGGCGTCGAAGATGGACGTGCGCGTATCGCCGAGGAAGTCGGAGGAAACGACCTGCTCGTCGGTGTAGCCGAGGATGCCCTTGAGCTCGCCCTCGCTGGCCTTCTTCATGGCCGCGCAGATCTCATCGTAGGTGGCGGGCTTTTCAAGGTTGACGGTCAGGTCGACGACGGAGACATCCAGCGTGGGAACGCGCATGGACATACCGGTCAGCTTGCCGTTGAGCGAGGGGATGACTTTGCCGACGGCCTTGGCGGCGCCGGTGGAGGAGGGGATGATGTTGCCCGTGGCCGCGCGGCCGCCGCGCCAGTCCTTCAGGGACGGGCCGTCCACGGTCTTCTGCGTGGCGGTGACGGAGTGCACGGTGGTCATCAGGCCATCCTTGATGCCGAAGCAGTCGTTCAGGACCTTGGCGATGGGGGCCAGACAGTTCGTGGTGCACGAGGCGTTGGAGACGAACTGCATGTCGCTCGTGTAGGAATCGAGGTTGACGCCGCAGACGAACATCGGCGTGTCATCCTTGGACGGGGCGGACATGACGACCTTCTTCGCGCCGGCGTCGATGTGCGCCTGCGCCTTTTCCTTCGTCAGGAACAGGCCCGTGGATTCGACGACGTACTCCGCGCCGATCTTACCCCAGGGCAGATCCGCGGGGTTGCGCTCGGCGAAGACGGGGATCTCGCGGCCGTTGACCACGATGCCGTAATCGTTGCTCTTCACATCGGCGGCGAATCTGCCGTGCATAGTATCGTATTTCAACATGTAGGCCAGATAATCGGCGGGGCAGAGGTCATTGATGCCCACGATCTCGATCTCAGGATGGTTCAGGCTTGCGCGAAAGACCATACGGCCAATGCGGCCAAAGCCGTTAATACCGACCTTAATACTCATAAAACTTACTTCCTTCCTGTTTATCGGAATATATCGAATGTTTGGTACATTTAGATATTATATAGCAGTAGTTTCGTTTTGCAAGTCCTTTTTTGCAAAAATTCTGTTTTTTTCATAATTTCCACAAATTCCTTGCTTTTTGACCGAAATTTTGCTACCCTCATACTACAACGCTGTACAACAAAACGTTCTAAGCGTGAGCTTATCGCGAAAACACCAATTCTTTCCGCGCAAACTCCGCCTCCCTGCGGTGAATGCTACCGGTAGGAGAACTTTTATTAGGAGACGCTATGCGGGATTATACTGAAGAAGAACTGAAAATGCTGTCGGATGTGCTGCCGAATATTGCACTGCAGCTGCGCACCTCGCTTTCGACGATCTACATGGCGGTCGACCGCATGGCACCGCAGGAGACGCGGGAGAAGGACCCGAAGACTGACCGCACCGCCGCGGCATTTTACCAGAGCTATTACCAGCTCTACCGCGTCATCAGCAATCTGACCGACGCGGGGAACCTGTTTGAGCGCAAACGCTTCGAGCTCTACGATGACGATATTGTCGGCGTCTGCCGCAGCGTGTGCGCCGAGGTGGACTTCCTTTTTGCGCAGTGCGGCGTGGAGCTCGACTTCCTCGCCGACCGCGACAGCCGCATCATCGCCCTCGACGCTGAGGCCATCCGCAAGCTACTGCTGAATCTCCTCTCCAACGCGCTTAAATTTACGCCCAAGGGTGGCAGTGTCCGCGTGCGTGTGAAAACGGAGGGGAGATTTGTCAAGATCACCGTGGCGGACACGGGAAAGGGCATGGACAGCGACACGCTGGCCCATTTGTTCGACCGCTTTATGGACGGCGGGCAGAACCCCATGCCGCCGCGCGGCTTAGGGCTCGGCCTTCCCATCTGCCAGCGCATTGCGCAGGGCCATGGGGGCATGATCGTCGCGCAGTCGGAGGAGGGGAAGGGCTCGCTCTTCACCGTCTCGCTCCCTGCGGTAAAGGCCGGGCGCGTACAGCTCAAGGACCGCGGCAGCGACTACGCCGGCGGCTTCAACCGCACGCTCGTGGAGATGTCCGACGCGCTTTCGAGCGAGGCATTTCTGCAAAAGTATCTGGATTAAGGGACACAGATGAAGAAAAAAGTTTTGATCGCCATGAGCGGCGGCGTGGATTCCTCCGCCGCTGCGCTTTTGCTGCAAAAGCAGGGCTACGAGTGCGCGGGCGCGACGCTGTCGCTCTGCGGCAACGAGACGGACGGCGCGAAGCGTATTGCCGACGGTCTCGGTATGCCGTTTTACATCTTCGACGAGCACGAGCTTTTTGCGCGCGAGGTGATGGATCACTTCGTCAGCGAGTACCGCGCGGGCCGCACGCCGAATCCGTGCATCGACTGCAACCGCTGCCTCAAATTCGGTGCATTTTTGGACCGCGCGCTGGAGATGGGCTTTGACTACATCGCGACGGGGCACTATGCCCGCGTCGGCTATGACGAAGCGAGCGGACGTTACCGGCTGCTGCGCGGCGAGAGCCGCGCGAAGGACCAGAGCTACGTGCTCTATCAGCTCACGCAGGAGCAGCTCTCGCATCTGCTGCTGCCGGTCGGCAGCTTTGAAAAGCCGGAAATTCGAGAGCAGGCGGAGGAGGCGGGCCTTGCAAACGCCCATCAGGCCGATTCACAGGACATCTGCTTCATCCCCGACGGGGACTATGTGCGCTTTCTGCGCGACTATGGCGGCGTGACGCCGCAGCCCGGCGACTTTGTCGACGAAACGGGCCGCGTGCTCGGCCGCCACCGCGGTTTGGAGTGCTACACGGCGGGTCAGCGCAAGGGCCTCGGCGTGAGCGCGGACCGCCCGCTCTATGTGATATCCAAAAATGCCGAAAATAATACCGTGCTGCTCGGCGACAACGAGGAACTGTTTTCCGCAGCGCTGCTCGCCTCGCGCGTGAACTGGATCGCGGGGGAGACACCTGCGGAAAAAGTCTATTGCACCGCCAAAACGCGCTACAGCCAGAAAGAGTGCGACGCCGTCGTCACACCGCTGGAAGGAGGCTGCGCGCACGTCGAGCTCCTCACGCCCCAGCGCGCCGTCACGGCAGGACAGGCCGTTGTCTTCTATGATGGCGAAGAGGTCCTCGGCGGCGGCACGATCGAAAAGGCGTTATAAAAGTGAGAAAAGGCTCCGCGAAAGCGGAGCCTTTTGGCATATTATCGTTCGCTGACATGCGCCTCGCTGCCGAAGATCATGTCGTCCACGTCGCCATGACGGATGTTGTCTTTTTCCTTCATTGTACCATTCCTTTCAGCTTTTCTCTCACCCGGCTATTATATGCGCGAGCAAACGAAAAGTTGTACGAAAAAGGGCAATGGGAATAAAAGGCGTCGCAGACTTTCACCCGCAAGGGGTATGCGGCATCCGTAAAGCAGCAAAGCTGCTAACGGCTGCCCAAGCGTCCGCAGACGCGAAATGATCTTAATCGTAAATTCCGACGTCACCGTCGCGGCATTACGATTGGCGCGCCCGTTCGGGCGCGCCAATCGTGCCACTTCCTCGAAACCGGCTCGCTTCATCCGCCACTGGCGGCGCTTCGCCGATTTCCATGTGCGTCAGAAAAAACGCCTCTCAGCCCGCAAACGTGCGCGCCTTCGGCGCGTGCGCTGCCGCGGGCTGCAATCCCCCTCAAAAAAGCGGCTCTGCCATCTTTTTGAGGTTAATATCGCTTGTCGAGAATTTCCACCACGTCCGCCAGCGCGCCGTCCTTGCAGTGGCAGACGATGTGCGCACCCCATTCCTTGACCTCGGGGATGGCGTTTTCGGGCGCGAAGCCGATCTCGGAGACCTCGAGCATCGGAATGTCATTGTTGTGGTCGCCGATGCAGTAGATGTCCTTGCGCGCAACGCCGAGGAGCTTGGCAAGCTTTAAGATCATGCCGCCCTTCGTCGCGCCGCGGCGTGTCAGCTCAAGCAGGTGATCGCTCGAAAAGATGAGCTCGTAGCGTTTTCCCCAGTCCTGAGAGACGATGAAGTCGCGCACCTGCTCCAGAAGCGGCTTTTCCTCTTCAAAGAGCAGCTTGATGATCGGCAGGTCCACCTCGCGGAAGTCCTTGACCTCCTCGGTCTTCGCGCGCGTCAGGTGCTCGTGGTTGCGCGTGTAGTCGTTCGGGTGCAGGACGTGGATGCGGCGGTCGTCGTGGTAGATCTCGAAGCACAGGCCAGGGAAGCGCGCGAGCAGCGCGTCGACGTGATCGTAGATGTCCGCGTCTAAAAACGCGGTCTCCACATAGCAGTCCTTGTTGAAGTCATAGATGGCCGCGCCGTTGGCGATGACGCAGGGGGCGTTGCAGGGCAGGTCCTTGGCGTAGCGGGCAAAGGCGGGCAGCGCGCGGCCGGTGGAGATCGAAAAATAGCCGCCGTTTTGAATGAAATACTCAACTGCCTCGCGGTTGCGCGCGCTCATCGGCGGGATGTCCTCGCCGCGTTCCAGCGCGCCCTGCGTATAGACGAGCGTGTTGTCAAAGTCGCTGGCGAGCAGCACCTTGTTGAATTTCAGCATGATGGATCCTCTCTTCTTTTCTCGTTGTTTTTCGACAAAAGTATACCACGGCGAGGGAGAAATGAAAAGGGATGTTTTGCGTAAAGATATCAGCCGATGATGCCGAATTTTCCTTTGATAAAATGACGGTAGTCGGGCTGCTTTTCGGCATTTTCGTATTCATGTTTCATGGTTTGCCATATCCAGGCGCGGAACGGATCGCCGGTCTGCGCATAGTGCAGAATGCGCAGCAGCCCCTCCCGCTCTGCGCGGAGAATGGCCTCATAGGCATCGGGGACGAACTCGCACGAGACGACTGCTGCCGCCTCTTCGGACGTGACCGCGAACGGCACGTCGGAAACAGGGGCGGTATTTGCCGGTTCCGCGCCGTAGATATAGCCGGAGACACCGGCATAGGTCTCCTCCAGTGCGTTGGGGTAGTATTCCTCCAGCCGCTGCACGCCGTCTAAGTCGAAGCCGTAAGGCCCCCATTTTTCCCACCGGCCCGTGTGGACAAAGCCAGTGTCGCGGCAGTATTTTTCAACGGCATTGCTCAGATAGACCAGCACATTTTCCCGTTTCTTCGAAAAATAGACGAGCGGGTGGCCATGGTTGGAGACGTGCGGCGTGAGGACGGTGAGACCGCCGGTGGGGGAGGCATGGTACAGCATGGAAGCAATTCCTTTCCGCCTTTTGGCAAAACCGCCGCGAAACAACTGTGCTTCGCGGCGGTTCTATTCCTTGTTTACGCTTCGCTCTTCGGCACGGGATTTTCGCCGCCCTGACCGCCACTTCTGCGGCGGCCTCTGCCGCCGCGGTGGCTGCGGCGGCGCGGCTTGTTCTCGCCGCCCTCAATCGCGCCCTCGGCTTTCGGCGGGCGGGGCGGACGTGGGGCTTTCGGCGCGTCGGGAGTTTCGCTGTTCGGCTTGCTCTGGCGCGGGGCGCGGCGCTCGCCGTTCTTGTCGGGATTGCGGGGCGGACGTTCGCTGCTCGGCTTATCGCCGCGCGCGGGGCGTTCGCTTCGCTTTTCGGCGGGCTTGTCGCCACCCTTTTGGGGCGTGTTTTCACTCTTCGGCGCGGCGGACTTCTCGCCGCCTTCACCGCTGCCCTTGCTGCGGCCTCTGCCGCCGCGATGCCCGCGGCCGCCGCGGCGGGAACGGCGCTTTTCCGTCTCCTCCTCGTCAGCGGCGGGGACGTCCGCTTTTGCGACGGGGGCCGTCCACTGTTCGGGCGGCACGATGGGCTTGGCAGACGAGAAGAAGTTCAGCGTCAGCTGCGGCGCCTCCTCCGGCGGCTCCTGATAGCGCTCGGGGAGCGTCGTGGGGAGCTCGATGCCGTCGCGCGAGCCCTTGCCGTTGCGCAGCACATGAATTTCGCAGGTGCGGTAGCGCTTGGGGCTCTCGTTCTGCCCGTCGAGACGCACGAGCACCTGCTCGCGCAGAATGTCGACCGAGCTCACGTTGCCAAGGCCGTCGGGCGTTGCGACAAACGAATCCTGCTTCGGGCAGCGGCGCACCGCGTCCTCATAGGCGTTCTGCTCGTATTTGAGGCAGCACATGAGCCTGCCGCACGTGCCGGAGATCTTCGTCGGGTTCAGGCTCAGATTCTGCGTCTTGGCCATCTTGATCGAAACGGGGACGAAGTCGTCCAAAAACTGCGAGCAGCAGAAAGGCCGGCCGCAGATGCCGAGGCCGCCGAGCATCTTCGCCTCGTCGCGCACGCCGATCTGCCGCAGCTCGATGCGGGCACGGAACACACCGGCTAAGTCGCGCACGAGCTCGCGGAAGTCCACGCGCCCATCGGACGTGAAGAAAAAGATGATCTTGCTGCCGTCGAAGTTGCTCTCCACGCGCACGAGCTTCATGTCGAGCCCGCGCTCGGCGATCTTCTTCTGGCAGACCTCGAAGGCGTTCTTTTCGCGCGTTTTGTTGTAGGCGTAGGTGCGGTCATCGTTCTCCGTCGCCACGCGCACGAGCGGGCGCAGCGGTTGGACGACGGAATCGTCCTCCACCTCATGGTTGCCCGAGACGCACTGGGCGTACTCGAGCCCCTGCGCGGTCTCGACGATGACGAACTGGTTGGGTTCGACCGTGATGCCGTGCGGGTCAAAATAATATTCCTTGCATCCGCCGCGGAAGCGGACTCCGATCACTTCTGTCAAAGGATTTCCTCCAATTCAACGGCGAAGCCGCCCAGCGTGGGCCCGACGCCGACGTTATAGGTGCATTTATTGCGGTAGTCCTGCAATAAATCTATTGTGCCGAGTAATTTGGCTTTTGTCAAGCGCGAAGCCAGTGACCGCGCGATGCGAAGATCCCTCTCCGGTACGCTCACGCCGTACTGCCCCAGCAGGGCGGACGAGAGCAGAAGCCGCGTCCCCTCGAAAAGCGAGGACAGGTCGTCGCGCGTGACCTTCTGCGTTTCGAGCTTTGCGAGGAATGCCGCGCGGGACGCGCGCGACCCCTCGGCGATGAGCCGCGCGAGCTCGAGCGCGCGCTCGTCAGGCGCGCCGCCCTCTTCGACGGTGGGGGAGAGCTTGACCTCCACGCAGCGCGAGCGGATGGTCTGGAGCAGAACCGCCGGATTTTCCGCGCAGAAGAAGAACGCTGCGTAAGCGGGCCCCTCCTCCACGAGCTTCAAAAGCACGTTCTGGTCCTTTTCCGTCAGGATGGTGCAGTCCTCGAAAATGTAGACCTTGCGCGCGCCCTCGTTCGGGCGGATGAACGCGTCGGCGCGCATCGCGCGCACCGTGTCGATCGAGAGCTCCTTGTGCTCTGCGTCGCGCACGAACGTGACGTCGGGGTGGATGTCCTGCATCACCTTGCGGCAGGCAGGGCAGGCGAGGCAGGGCTTGCTTTCCGCTGTGCACTCCATCGCCGCGGCGGCATAGCGCGCAGCGCTCACGCGGTCGCCGCTGCCGCTGAAAATGAGTGCGTGCGACAGTGCGCCGCGCTTTGCCGCGGCGCGAAGACGCGCCGCCGTATCGGTTTTTGCAAAATCCAAAAGCTCCATTGCCCGCTCCATGCTCTGTACTCTGCGCGCATTTTCAGCGCAAATTTAAAAATAGTATATCGCAAAAGTGCGGCGCTTGCAAGAAAATCCGCGCCCCGCGACGGAAAAACAGAACGATTTTGCGCCAAATTGCGTTTTGTGGGAGAAAAAATGCGGAAAGTCGACAAAAATTTCACAACTTGTTATTGAAAGTCGGGGATTTTCTGTCTATAATAATATGGCTTGATAATGATCACACAGCGATACATTTTTAATGGAGGAAAACCAATGAGCAAAAAGTATGTCTACCTGTTCTCGGAAGGCAACGCTACCATGCGTGAGCTTCTGGGCGGCAAGGGCGCGAACCTGGCCGAGATGACCAACATCGGTCTGCCCGTGCCCCAGGGCTTCACCATCACGACCGAAGCCTGCACCCAGTATTACGAGGACGGCCGCAAGATCAACGACGAGATCATGGCAGAGATCATGGAATACGTCGCGAAGATGGAAGAGATGAACGGCAAGAAGTTCGGCGATCTGAAGAACCCCCTGCTCGTCTCCGTCCGTTCCGGCGCGCGCGCTTCCATGCCCGGCATGATGGATACCATCCTGAACCTCGGTCTCAACGACGACGTCGTCGCCGCCATGATCGCGGGCAACCCCGACCCCAACTTCGAGCGTTTCGTTTACGACTCCTATCGCCGCTTCATCCAGATGTTCTCCGACGTCGTTATGGAAGTCGGCAAGAAGTATTTTGAGCAGCTCATCGACGCGATGAAGGAAAAGCGCGGCGTCAAGCTCGACATCGAGCTCACCGCAGCCGACCTCAAGGAACTCGCCGAGCAGTTCAAGGCCGAGTACAAGCAGCAGATCGGCGAGGACTTCCCCTCCGACCCCAAGACCCAGCTGTACGAAGCCATCCGCGCCGTGTTCCGCTCCTGGGACAACCCGCGCGCGAACGTCTATCGCCGCGACAACGACATCCCCTATTCCTGGGGCACTGCCGTCAACGTCATGCCGATGGTCTTCGGCAACCTGAACGACAACTCCGGTACCGGCGTCGCCTTCACCCGTGACCCCGCCACCGGCGAGAAGAAGCTCATGGGCGAGTTCCTGACCAACGCTCAGGGCGAGGACGTCGTCGCCGGCGTCCGCACCCCGATGCCCATCTCCCAGATGGAAGAGAAGTTCCCCCAGGCTTACGCCGACTTCGTCAAGGTCTGCGACCTGCTCGAGGATCACTACCGCGACATGCAGGACATGGAGTTCACCGTCGAGAACGGCAAGCTCTATATGCTCCAGTGCCGCAGCGGTAAGCGCACCGCGCAGGCTGCTCTCAAGATCGCCTGTGACCTCGTGGACGAGGGCATGATCGACGAGAAGAAGGCCGTCTCCATGATCGACCCGCGCAACCTCGACACCCTGCTCCATCCCCAGTTCGATGCGGCTGTCCTCAAGAAGGCTCCCGCCATCGCCAAGGCTCTGCCCGCCTCCCCCGGCGCCGCCTGCGGCAAGATCGTCTTCTCCGCTGAGGATGCCAAAGAGTGGAAGGAGCGTGGCGAGAAGGTCGTTCTCGTCCGTCTCGAGACCTCTCCGGAGGATATCGAGGGCATGAAGGCCTCCCAGGGCATCCTGACCGTCCGCGGCGGTATGACCTCCCACGCGGCTGTCGTCGCGCGCGGCATGGGCAAGTGCTGCGTCTCCGGCTGCGGCGAGATCAACATGGACGAGGAGAACAAGAAGTTCGAGCTCGCCGGCAAGACCTATCACGAGGGCGACTTCATCTCCATCGATGGTTCCACCGGTAACATCTACGACGGCATCATCCCCACGGTCGACGCCACCATCGGCGGCGAGTTCGGCCGCGTCATGGCTTGGGCCGACAAGTATCGCCGTCTGGGCGTCCGCACGAACGCCGATAACCCGCACGACACCGAGCAGGCCGTGAAGTTCGGCGCTGAGGGCATCGGCCTCTGCCGCACCGAGCACATGTTCTTCGAGGCTGACCGTATTCCCGCCATCCGCGAGATGATCTGCTCCGACACCGTCGAGCAGCGCGAGAAGGCGCTCGCTAAGCTCGAGCCGATGCAGCAGGGCGACTTTGAAGCCATGTATATCGCGCTCGAGGGCCGTCCGATGACCGTTCGTTTCCTCGATCCCCCGCTGCACGAGTTCGTTCCCACCGAGGAAGCTGACATCGAGCAGCTCGCCAAGGACATGGGCAAGAGCGTTCAGGACATCAAGAACATCATCGCCTCCCTGCACGAGTTCAACCCCATGATGGGCCACCGCGGCTGCCGTCTGGCCGTTACGTTCCCCGAGATCGCTGCCATGCAGACCCGTGCGGTCATCAAGGCTGCGCTGAACGTCAACGCCGCGCATCCCGACTGGAACATCATCCCCGAGATCATGATCCCGCTCGTCGGCGAGGTCAAGGAGCTCAAGTACGTCAAGGACGTCGTCGTCGAGGTCGCTGACAAGCTGATCGCCGAGGCCGGCAGCTCCATGAAGTACAAGGTCGGCACCATGATCGAGATCCCGCGCGCCGCTCTGACCGCGGACGAGATCGCCAAGGAAGCGGACTTCTTCTCCTTCGGCACGAACGACCTGACCCAGATGACCTTCGGCTTCAGCCGTGACGATGCCGGCAAGTTCCTCGGCGCGTACTACGACAAGAAGATCTACGAGAGCGATCCATTCGCCCGTCTCGATCAGACCGGCGTCGGCAAGCTCGTCTCCATGGCCGCCAAGATGGGCCGCGAGACCAACCCGCACATCCACCTCGGCATCTGCGGCGAGCACGGCGGCGATCCCACGTCCGTCGAGTTCTGCCACAAGGTCGGCCTGGACTATGTCTCCTGCAGCCCGTTCCGTGTCCCCATCGCCCGCCTCGCCGCCGCTCAGGCTGCCATCAAGGAAATGTGAGCGATCTTTTGAGCGTTCACAAAGCGGCTCGAAACTTGCAAACCTTTGATGTAACTGCCTTTGCGGGCATCATTGGCTGAAAACAAACAAAAATCCGGTATTGTTCCATTTTGAACTGCACCCCACTTGTTAGATAGTATATCATACTGTCTAACAAGTGGGGTGCTGTTCATAAGTCCAATTATATAAATTGACCACTCGACATAGCTCCAAATATATAAACCGCCCACCCTACTATAATGAGCGATGATGCGGTTGTTGTCCAGATAATCCGCCAAATCTGCGATTTGTGAGACGCCCTCACATTTCATAACGATAAAAGCACAGACCATGGCTTCCTTCGGGAAGCCGCGCCGCCCGGTTGCCGCTCCGGGCAGCGTGAAGTCCAGACTGCTGAAAAGCTTGTCGTAAAACATGGCGGCGCTTTGGAATGTAAACAATGTCATATCCTGAATGATTTCCTGTCGGTAGGTAGCGGCCAGCCCCTTTCTGGTTGGTTTTCTCTCAAGTCAATTTTACCAAAAAGGGGCTCGCTTTCTATACCAATGGAATGATTTTCGGTTGAAGCCATGTCTGGGAACCATTGCAATTACTGCGTTTCTTGCGTTTTGCTCATGGCGGTGTTATGATTATTTCGTGAGGTGATCCCATCCGGTTCCCGCGCACGAGAGGACTTCCGCCGCACAAGCGACGGCACACGCCAAATGCCGGAAATGCCAGAAAGGACTTTACTTATGCGGCGCAGCCCTGTATAATCGTTTAAGATAGAAAATCGTCGAAAGACTATGCTGCAGGGCCATATGTCTGAGCGGGAGAGCCCCTATGATCGACCGACCGCACTCTTTTAAGGAAACACCGCGCAGTGAAAGCTGCGGTATTGCCTTAGCAGGACTGCGGTCAGTTTTTTTCTCTGCGAAAGGAGGGAGCATCGGTGAACCGCGTGTTCCGCGAGGAAAAGAAATATCTGATCTCGCTGCCGGAGGCGCTGCAAGCCTGCCATCGGCTCGCGCAGGTCATGCACGAGGACCCGCACAACGGCATAAGCGGCTACCCTGTCCGCTCGCTTTACTTCGATACGCTCGACGACAGGGACTTCCACGAAAAGGCTGCGGGCGTAGAGCTGCGGCGCAAGCTGCGCCTGCGCTGCTATGATCCGGCGGCAGACTTCGCCATGCTGGAGATGAAGCAGAAGCAGGGCGCAAGTCAGCTCAAGCGCTCTCTGCGCGTGACACGGGAGGATGCCCAAGCGCTCACGCGCGGCGACTACGCGCCGCTGCTGCGGTATCCGGAGTCTTTTGCCGCGGAGTGCTACGCGCTGATGCACAGCCGGTGCTATCGCCCCAAAACGATCGTAGAATACAACCGCAAGGCATTTATCGCCAAGGAGAACAAAATACGCATTACCTTTGACAGCCGCATTGTTTCCGTCGAGAGCTGCTTCGACCTCTTTTCGCCGCGGCTGAACATGAACCCCGTGCTCGATCCGTACTGCGTGGTGCTTGAGGTCAAGTACAACGGCTTTCTGCTTGATTATCTTCGCGAGCTGATCAACAGCGTGGATCGCAGTGAGCTTTCTGTCAGCAAATATGTGCTTGCCCGCCAAAACGGATGTCAGACGAGGCTATAGGAGGAAAACACCATGAGACAACAGATCCTGAACCTTTTTACCACACCCCGCGATATGTCGTGGGAGGATATTCTGCTCAATATCGTCCTTGCCGCCGTGCTGGGCTTTTTTATCTTCCTGTCCTACGCCATCTCCCACCGTGGGACGATCTACAGCCGCAAGTTCAACGCCTCACTCGTCATTCTCGCGGTGCTGACGGGGACGGTCATGACCGTCATCGGCAACAACATTGCGCTGTCTCTCGGTATGGTGGGCGCGCTGTCCATCGTCCGCTTCCGCACCGCCATCAAGGACTCGCGCGATACGGTTTATATTTTTTGGTCCATCATTGTCGGCATCTGCTGCGGCGTGGGCGATTATGTCGTGGCCTGCATCGGCAGCGCCGTGACCTTCGCGGTGATCCTGCTGCTCGGCTGCATCAAGAGCGATAACCGGATGCTGCTCATCATCCGCGCCCACCGCAGCAAGCAGGAGCCGATCAAGGCGCAGGTCTACAAGCTCTTTCGCGCCAAAGCGACGCTGCGTGTGGAAAACACGACGGAGGATACGGTCGAACTGATCTACGAGATCACGCAAAAGCTCCTGCGCCGCGCGGAGCAGACAACGCCGGACATTCCCGGCAGCATCTATTCGCTGGGAAGCATCGACTATGTCAATCTTGTCATGCAGAACGACGAGGTGTCGAACTGAGAAACCGGAAAGAGGGGAGCGGAGACGAACATGAAATACAAGCGAATGGCTCTTGCAGCCTGTGCGCTGCTGCTCCTCCTATCCGCAACAAACCTGTCAGCCGTGCTGACCGATGAGCACCCACGCTATCATCAGCATCTTGAGCGCCCCGCCTACACGCCCTGCGCCGAGCATGACGGCGAGACGCTCTGCACGCATCTGCCGCTCGTGCTCATCGACACCGGCGGCGCGGAGATCCCCGGCGTTCCCATCCAGAGCGGCGGCAGCGGCCGTGAGGACGATGCTTTCACCACGACCGCAGACGGCAGTACGCTGCTGCGCGCGTCCGTCTCGGTGATGGATCATGCCGAGGGCAACAATCACCCCGCCGACACGCCGACGCTTCAGAGCGTCATTGACATTCGAGTGCGAGGCAACTCCTCGCGCTATTTTGATAAGCACAGCTATCTTGTCAAGACGCTGACGGACGACGGTGCGGCCTCGCGCGATGTCGCCATGCTGGGCATGGATGCCTTCGACGAGTGGGCACTGCATGGGCCGTACCTCGATAAGACGCTCATCCGCAATTATATGTGGTACAATCTTGCGGGCGAGATCATGGACTACGCGCCGAATGTGCGCTTCTGCGAGGTGCTGCTCAACGGAGTGTATCAGGGGCTTTATGTTATGACGGAGACTGTCAGCTCCGGCGCGGATGCCCGCTTGAAGCTCACGGAGCCGTCGAAGGACACGGTGCAGACGAGCTATGCTCTGCGCCTTGACCGCGGCAGCGGCAACGAGGTCAAAAACATCGAGACCTTCTCCCAATACGCCCTGCGAAATCTGCAGGATATAGACATCGTCTATCCGGGAACAAAATGGCTTACGACGGAGCGCGCGGCGTGGATCGCACAGGATTTCTCCGACTTTGAAAAGACACTCTACTCCTATGACTATGATACCGAGCCCTACGCATGGTGGGAGCAGGCGGACATGAGCTCTTTCGTGGACTACTTTATCCTCAACGAGTTTACCTGCAACTATGATGCGGGCTGGCTTTCCACCTATATCTACAGGGATGTGCGCGGCAAATACAAAATGTGCATCTGGGACTTCAACTCCGCCTGTGACAACTACAGTCATCCGGTCGCAGAGCCGCAGCATTTTGAGCTGCAATACAATGTCTGGTACTATATGCTCAGCAAAGACGAGAGGTTCATAAACGCCGTCATCGACCGCTACCGCGAGCTGCGTCAGGGCATCCTCAGCGACGAGTATCTCTGCGCCTACATAGACGACGTTACCGCGTGGCTCGGCGATGCCGTCGAGCGCAACTTCTCCGTCTGGGGCTACACGCTCGAAAAGGATATGCTCTCCCCCGCGTGGCGCAACCCGCACTCACACGCGGCTGCCGTCGCGCAGATGAAGCGCTTTTGCATCGAGCGCGGCGCGTGGATGGACGAGAATATCGACATTCTTCGCCAGTACAGCCACGAATCCAAAAACAAGAAATTCAACCACTGAGCCACCACACCATCGAGAAAGGAGGGCGGCGGCTTGAAAAGATTTCTCATCGTGCTCACCGCCCTGATCTTAGGCTATCTCGCCTACGACACCGCGCGCTACTACCTCGGCTGGTACATCGACCTTCAGCCGGACGCGCCGGTCAGCGCTTTCATGTCCACCGACGCGCAGCACCTTTATATGGACCGCGGCGCGGGACCGGAGGAGTTCACCGTCAAGGGCGTGAACCTCGGCGTGGGCGTCCCGGGCGAGTGGGCGACGGACTACGCCGTCAGCAAGGAGACCTATCTGCGCTGGTTTGCCCAGATGCAGGAAATGGGCGCGAACACCGTGCGCGTCTACATTACGCTCCACGACGACTTCTACAACGCCTTCTACGAGTACAACACCGCGCGCGAGGAGGCGAACGAGGAACCGCTCTGGCTCATCCACGGCGTATGGGTGAACGACTATATCCAAAACTCCCACCGCGACGCCTATGACAAGGACTTTCTTGAGACCTTCGTCAGGGACGGGCGCACACTGGTCGACGTTCTGCACGGCAACAAGAAGATCTCGCTCGGGCGGGGCACGGGATCGGGCTTTTACAATAAGGACGTTTCCCGCTGGGTCATCGGCTATATTCTCGGTGTGGAGTGGGAGGATGTGACCGTCACCTACACCAACCACAAATACCCCGATCTGCCGCCCTATCAGGGAACGTACCTCTCTGCGACGGAGGATGCCTCCGCCTTTGAATCCATGCTCGCGCAGGTGGGCGATCGGATCGTCTCATATGAAAGCCGCCGCTACAAGACCCAGCGCCTTGTGGCGTTTTCCAACTGGCCGACCACCGACCCCTTCCTCTATCCGGAGGATATCACGACTTTCTTTATGAAGTGCGCGCAGGTGGACGTGGAGCACATCCGCACGGAGGATGCCTTCCTCGCCGGTCAGTTTGCCTCCTACCATGTGTATCCCTACTATCCCGACTATCTCAACTATATCCTCAACCCCGCAGCGATGGACCGCACGCCCATCTGGGACGGCAAGGCCGTCATCTCCCGTGCGGAGACCGGTCCCGGCACGCCCATCGGTTCCGTGCTGCGCCGATCGGACTTCTACGATGAGACCGGCGCGGCGAACACCTACCTTGCCTATCTGCGCGCCCTGCGGCGGCATCACACGATGCCAGTCGTCATCTCCGAGTTCGGCGTTTCCACCGGGCGCGGCATGGCGCAGATCGACCGGAACACCGGACGCAATCAGGGCCATATGTCCGAGCAGGAGCAGGGGCAGGCGCTCGTGGACTGCTGGCGCGACATCACCGCGGCGAACTGCGCGGGCGGCTGCGTCTTTACCTGGCAGGACGAGTGGTTCAAGCGCACCTGGAACACCATGCACGCGGTGAACCTGCAGCGCACGCCCTACTGGAGTGACTACCAGACCAACGAGCAGTATTTCGGTCTGCTCTCCTTCGACCCCGGCGAGGAGGAAAGCGTCTGCTATGTGGACGGCGACCTCAGCGAGTGGACGGAGGAGGATAAACTCTTCGATACCGGCACGCGCGCCCTTTCGATGAAATACGACGAGAAGTTCATCTATCTGCTCGCCTATGAAAAGGGCTTTGCGAACGGACAGAAAACGCTCTACATCCCCATCGACACCACGCCCAAGACGGGCAGCACCTACTGCGAAAACTTCGGCCTGCGCTTTGAGGACCCGGTGGATTTCGTCCTCGCCATCGACGGCAGGGACAACAGCCGCCTCCTGGTGCAGGAGCGCTACGAGGTGCTGCGCGCCATGTTCTACCACGAAACGCACGACGCGGACGCCTACCTTGACCCGCCCGACGCGGACACGCCGCTGTTCAAGCCCATCGAATTGATGCTCCAGACGGCGACGCCGCTGCTCACGGGCAACTGGCAGGCAAGCTCTGAGACCTACGAGACGGGCGATCTTGCCTACGGCAACGCGAACCCCGCCGCGCCGGACTACGATTCCCTCGCGGACTTCATCTTCGCGGGCGACTATGTGGAGCTGAAGCTCCCCTGGCAGCTTCTGAACTTTTCAGACCCCTCGCGCATGACCATCCACGACGATTACTATGAAAACTACGGTGTGGACTACATCACCATCGACACGATGTACCTTGGTCTTACCGACGGCGCGGCGCAGGAGCGCACGCCGCTCTATCCCGCGGCGCTCAAGGGCTGGGGCAACACGGTCAGCTATCACGAGCGGCTCAAGCCCTCGTACTACATTCTGCAAAAGCTCTGGCAGTAAAACACACGAGAAAGGAAGAACGCCGGTGTTTGTTCAAATCCTGATCTACGTCTATCTCGGCATCTGCGCCGGCATGATCCTCTTTAACATTGCAACGGCGCTCCTTTCGCGGCGCAGGGAGCATCGGTCCTTCCGCGACGGCATCCGCCTTGAGCTGACGGTCTCGCAGGAGCTTGACCGTCTCGCGGAGACCGGAACGGTCAGCGAGAGGCATCTGCGCTTCATGGAGCGCAGACTGCGCCGCGTGAACAGCATGGCGGCCTTTGACGCCGCGCTGGAGTGCCTGTGCGTGAGGCGGCCAGAGCTGACCCGCTCCTATCTGACGGCGCTTAACGGGGTGATGATCGCGCTGGCAGAGGATTACTGCCGCCGCGATGAGATCGAGGCGGCGTATTTTCCGTATATCATCCGGAAATACCGGCTTCTCGACGGGCAGGAGAACGAGGCGCTGAAAACGATGCTGCTCGACCTGCTGCATGAATCGAGCATCTACTGCCGCGAGAATGCCATGCAGGCGCTCTACACGGCGGGCGATCCCGCCGTCCTTGTGCGTGCGCTGCGGATCATCGACGCAAGCAGCCTCTATTATCACAGCAAGCTCCTCTCCGACGGCTTGCTGAACTACACGGGCGACACATGGGAGCTTGCCGACGCGCTTTGGGAGGCGTTTGATGCGTTTCAGCCGTGGATGCAGGTGACGCTGCTCAACTATTTCCGCTTTTCCTCCGGCGCATACTGCGAGAAGATACACGCGCTCCTCAACGATCCTGCGCAGGACGATGAGGTGCGCTTTGCCTGTCTGCGCTATCTTGGCCGCTATCCCTATCCGCCCGCCTACGCCGATCTGCTGCGCTATGCGACGCCCTCGAAAAACGCGCGCTGGGAGTATGCAGCCATCGCCTCGTCGGTGCTGGCGAGCTATCCCGGGGCGGAGACTGCGGCGGTGCTGGAGAGGAACCTCTATCATCCCAACTGGTATATCCGCTTCAACGCGTCAAAAAGTCTGGAGCAGCTCGGCTTCGGCTACCGCGATCTGATCGACGTGATCGAGGGGCACGACCGCTACGCCTCCGAGATCCTGCGCTATCGCTTTGATGTGCGGGAGCTGGAGGAGCGAAAGGAGGACGCAGTATGTACGACGGTATAAAGCTGTTTCTTGAGTGGGTGGGCTATTTCTTTGTCGCTTATCTGATCGGCTACTCGACCTTTCTGTTTCTGTCGGTCGTCGTCGGCTCACTTGAGCTGTACAAGCACCGCCGGCAGGAAATGTTCAAAAGCATTCTGCCCTCGGATTACTACCTGCCCATCAGTATCATCGTTCCCGCCTACAATGAGGAGGTCACCGTGGCAGACACCGTGCGCTCGCTGCTGACGCTCGACTACCGCGCCTATGAGATCATTGTGGTGGACGACGGATCGAAGGACCGCACCTCGGAGGTGTTGGCCGAGACATTTGATATGCACCTTGTTCACCGGCCCATTCGCCGGCAGATCAACTGTCAGCGCGAGGAATACGTCTATGAGACACGCGCACAGAAGGTACCGGTGACGCTCATCCGAAAAAAGAACGGCGGCAAGGCAGACGCGCTGAACATGGGCATCAACGCCGCAAATTTCCCGTACTTTATCTGCATGGACGCGGACTCCGTTCTGCAGTACGACTCTCTGCGCCGCATCGCCCAGCCGATATTGGAAAACGGCAATGTGGTGGCGGTTGGCGGCATCGTCCGCATCTCCAACGATGTTGAGCTGGAAAACGGGCGCGTCAAACGCTACCGCCTGCCGCGCAGCATCCTCGCTTTCATGCAGGTGCTGGAGTACGACCGCTCCTTCCTCGCCTCGCGCATCCTCTTTGACCGCTTCAACGGCTCGCTCATCATTTCCGGCGCGTTCGGACTGTTCAAAAAGGACACGGTCATCGCCGTGGGCGGCTACGACAACAAGACCATGGGCGAGGATATGGAGCTGGTGGTCAAGCTGCACGAATACTGCACAATCAACGGCATCGACTATGCCATCCGCTACGCCACCGACGCCATCTGCTGGACGCAGGTGCCCGAGCGGCTGCGCGATCTGTGCAAGCAGCGCAAGCGCTGGCATCTGGGCCTGTTCCAGAGTATGTACAAGCATCGCGTCATGTTTTCCAATCACAGGTTCGGCGCGGTGAGCTTTGTATCCTATCTCTATTTCCTCATCTATGAGCTGCTCTCGCCGTTTATCGAGGTCTTCGGCGTGTTCACGATGGTGCTCGCATGGTGGTGCGACCTCATCAACGTGCCGTTCATGCTGCTCTTTTTCCTGATCTACGCCGTCTTCGGCGGGGTCCTGACGCTCACCGCCTTCTTCTCGCGCATCTACACGGCGGATCTCACGCTCTCGTTCGGCGACGGCCTCAAGGCCGTCTGTCTGTGTCTCTTTGAGCTGGTGTTCCTGCGCTTTATCCTCGCATGGGTGCGCTGCACGGCCTTTATCGGCTACAAAAAGAAAAAACTCAGCTGGGGGCGCATCGAGCGCCGCAAGATCGATTTGAAATAAAGGGGGGTGCCGCCTGTGCGCCGAAAAAAGCTCTTGGGAATCACGCTCTGCGCCGTGCTGACGATCGGAGCGCTGCTGTGCTGTATGCAGGATGCAAGCGCGAGGGAGACGCTTCTGATCTCGGGAAACGCCGATCTCTATCCCATCGAGTCCTATGACCGCAGCAGAGAATGCTATGTCGGATTGCTGCCGGAGCTGTACGAGCGCCTGAGTGAGCAGACAGGGTACGATCTTGTCTATCTTCCGTACAGCAAGAACACAACGCAGGCGCAGCAGGCGGAGAACCGGCAGGCGGACATTATTTCCGCTTATCCCTCCGGCACGGTCGACAGCGGCGCGATGCGCCGTCAAGTGCTGCTCTGCACGATAGAACATGACGGCGCAGAGCGCGCGATATATGTTGGCTTTACCAACGCACTCACGCCGGAACTGGCCGGCGCGCTTGCACAAGCGCTGGAGGACCTCTCCGGCGCGGAGAGCATCGGCGTCCTGGCGGACTATATGAATAGCAGCGGCGCGGAAGCCTACCGTACCAGGTGGCTCATTACGCTCGCCGCATTGATCGCGGCGATGCTTGCCGCGGCGGTCGCGCTGATAGTCTTTGCGCGAAAAAAGCGTGCCGAGCAAAAGACCAACGCCCTCATCGACCCGCGCTACGGCATCGGCAACGACGGGTATTATCTGAACTGCATGGAAACGCTCATCCCCGCCCCGCTCAGAAGCATCGTCTATGTCTTCTGCATCGGCTGCGATATGCCCTCGCTCGAACGGCGCTTTGGCGAGGCGGAGCGCGAGGAGATCTTCTCCCGCGCGGCGGAGTATCTGCGCCTTGACTGCGGACGCGAGGAATACCTCGCCTGCGTGGGGCGCGGGATGTTCGCGCTCGTGTGTCAGTGCGGCAGCCGCGAGGCGGCACAGCAGCGCGCCGAGGGGCTTATCCGCGGGCTGGACGGCTACCTTGCGGGCTTCCGCGCCGAATATGCCGGCGCGTTCCGCGCGGGCATCTGCTCGCTGTCGGAAAACCCCGACTGCAGCGCCGAGGCTGCGCTCTACAACGCGCGCCAGGGCTGTGCCCACGCGTTCCGCACGGAAACGCCCTGCGCGTTCAGCACGCGCGGCATGATCGACGAGAGCGAGCAGCTCGAGCGTCTGCGCGGCAGCATGAGCAAGGCGGTGGAAAAGGGCGAATTTGAGCCGTACCTCCAGTTCGTCGTCGATCGCGCCGGCACGGTCGTCGGCGCGGAGGCCGTCTCGCGCTGGCAAAATCCGGAGGAGGGACTGCTCAAGCCCTCAAAATACATCGACCTGATGATCCGCGCCGGCACGATCACCGAGCTGGATCTCTATATGCTCCGCTGCGCGTGCGTGCAGCTCCAGACGTGGAAGCGGGAGGGGCGCGGGACGCTGTGGCTCTCGTGCAACTTCACGCGCCAGTCCATCGCAGACGAAAAGATCCTCGCGCGCGTGCGCGAGATCGTCGAGCAGTACGACTTTACGCGCGACCGCCTTGCGGTGGAGCTGACGGAGGACTCCTACGCGCACGACCGCGAGACGGCGCTGCGGACGATCGAGGGGCTGCACGCGATGGGGCTTCGCATCGTGCTGGACGATATCGGCGCGGGCTATTCCTCGCTCTCCGACCTGAGCACCTACCCAATCGACGGCGTGAAGATCGACCGCAGCATCGTGATCGAGTCCGCCTTGCCGCGTGCCCGCGCGCTGCTGGAGGGCATGATCCGTCTTTCGCACGACATGGGCATCCGCGTGCTGTGCGAGGGCGTGGAGGACAAGGCAACGTGCGACGCCGTGCTTGCGGCGGGCTGCGACTTCATTCAGGGCTTTTATTTCTCGCGCGTCCTGCCCGGGCGCGAAGCGGAATCCTTCCTGCGCAGCCTGGCGGCGCGCGACAGGGGGGAAGGATAAAGGAGAAATGAACATGGTCAACAAAAAACGAGTAGGCATGATGGTGGCGGTCACGCTCCTGATCGGCGTGCTGCTCTTCTGTTCGGTCTTTTTCCTCGTCCGGCGGGCGAATCGTGAGATCACACAGCGCTCCTTTGACGAATTGGCTACCGCGACGCGCCAGATCGCAAAGGATCTTGTCGACGCGGCGAACGCGGATCAGACCATCCTCTCCGCCATGGCGGAGCTGATCGCGGGGCATGACGAGCGTGACAATGACGCGGTGCTGCGCATCATGAAATCCTTCAGCCTCAGTGAGACCTTTGTCTCCACCGTCGCGCTGCTGCGGCCCGACGGCACGCTGCTGCTGACCGACGGCACCCGCTACGACGTTTCCGACACATTCGATTTTGAAACAGAGGCGGCGCGGGGCGCGTACATCTCAGACCGCGTGACAAGCTACTTTGCGCCGGAAAAGCTGGTGGTGCGCAACGTCGTGCCGGTGGTGCGCGACGGCGAGACCATCGCCATCCTCTACGGCGTCGTCCTCCTGCAGGAGCTTTCCCGAAACTATCAGATCGACCCCTACAACGGCAATGCCTTCCTCCTTCTTGTGGACGGCAACAACGGCGACATCCTGCTGGATACCTGGCATGACTCGCTCGGCAACATCTCGGAGCTGCGTGGCCGCAAAATGCTCAAGGGCTACACCTACGAGGAGGCGATGAAAAAAATCCCCAACGGCATCGGCGGCGATATGTGCACCGTATCCCGCTCCACGGGGCTGACGGTCTACCTGCACTACGAGCCGGTCGGCATCAACAACTGGAGCGTTGTGCTCGGCGTGAGCGAGGCTGAGGCGCTGGCGGGCACGCGCGACGTGGTGCAGACGCTTTCGATGATGGCGATCATTGTCACCGCGCTGCTGCTGAGCTATCTTGGTTTTATGGTCTGGTATCTCGCCTCGGCGCGACGCGGCGTTTACCGTATGAGCATTACGGACCAGGGCACGGGCCTGATGAACCGTGTCGCCTATGAGAAGTGTCTGCGCAAGAGCGACCAGCGCGTCATCGCTCCGGCCGCCTGCATTTATATCGACGCGAACGGCCTGCACGAGATCAACAACGAGCGCGGTCACGAGGCGGGCGATCAGCTGCTGCACGCGGTCGCAGAGCGTCTGCGGGAGCAGTTTCCGAGGGACGATCTCTACCGCGTCGGCGGCGACGAGTTCGTCGTGTTTCCCGCGCCGGCGACAGAGGCGGAATACGAGGCGCGGATGCGGGCGGTTTCTGAAAGCCTTGCCGCGCAGGGCTACAGCATCTCCTACGGCATCGCCGTCTGCGAGGCGGCAAACGGGCTAAGAGAGCTGGTCCGCGAGGCGGACGAGAAGATGCTCGGGAGCAAGCGCGCCTACTACGCCGAGCACGATCGCAGAAGGCCAAGATAACGCCAAGACGATAAAATGACCGCCGGACGATACCGGCGGTCATTTTGTCGTCCAACCAACAAAACCGCTTTAGAATATCGTTCATGATAAGTCCCCCTCTCCGCATAATCTCAACCCGGATTTTCTTAGAGATGAGCAAAACAAACCCTAAAACAAAAGGGCGAATGGTCATCTTATTTTTTATACACATTGAGGCTTAAAGTAACTGTGATATTGGTGATTGGAAAAGAGTGTTCATTTGCAATTCTAAGGGGTGCCCACGGTATTTGCCGCGAAAACCTGTGGAAAGAGTGATAGGGGTGAAATTTTCAACGACTGGCAAAGGCATTTTAAGGGAAAATAGTCAATAACCAAGGCACCGCTTCTGCAAGAATTTTGAGCAAAAAAAGGCTTGCAATTCAAGAAAATCTCGTGTACGATGCCATCCCAATTTTGAAAGCGGAGGTATGGTTTATGTGCAAAGAGAAGGAAATCACTGTGCTCAAGGTCAGCCCTCATAAGAAACCGAAAGTAGTCACCCTGAAAAATGAGTTGTCGGCTCTGCAAGAAGCCGTGAGCAGCGGAGTGAAGGACTACCATCACCTGATCCAGTTGGTCGGCGTGGAAGAAGGCGTAGACCTGCTCCTGAACGATGAGGGTAAGCTCATTGGCTTTGAGCCTGATCGCCGGTTCGGACAGGACGTGCTGGTTGGCGATTTCTATGTCGTAGGGACTGACGGCGAGAACTTGGCGTCACTACCGCAAGACAAGATGGAGAAGTACGCGGCTCTATCTCGCGCTGGTCAAATGCGCGGTGCGAGACAGCGGGCGCAACTGCCTCTATTTTTACCCGGACGCGTATTTCGACGAGGCGCAGAAGCGCGGCATCGCCGACAAGACTGAGGAGCTGCGCAAGGGCAAGCGCTTTATGACGTTCTTCTGCCTTGTGATCTTCGTCGTGCTGATCGCGGTCATCGCCGGATGGAACGGCGTGAAGGACTTTAAGACCGCGAGTTTTGAAACCTACCTCTTCCTTGTGGTCGTGAACTGGTTCGACGGCTTTGTCATCGACCTGCTGTGGGTCGGCCACAGCAAGATCTGGCGTATCGAGGGCATGGAGGGCGCCCCCTATGGGAAGCCGTGGCGGACGGTCTACACCAAGCGCAGTGCGGCCACAGCGCTGTACCTTCTTGTCGCGGCCGCGGTCGGCGGGATCGTTGTGCTGATCGGCAAAATTTGACAGCGGAAGAAAAAAGGTTCCCAAGCCATTGGCTTGGGAACCTTTTTCGCATCGCCGCGCGATGCAGAGGATCAAAGGAGAGGTTCATAAAGAAGTTTGGAAGAGATCGTTTCAGATACGGCTGCGGATCTCCGCACCCATGGCCTTGCAGCCGACGAGTTGGCAGTTTTCCTGCATGATGTCGCCGCAGCGGAAGCCCGAGCGCAGCGTTTTATCCACCGCGCGCTCGATGGCGTCGGCCTCGGCGGCCATGTCGAAGCTGTAGCGCAGCATCATTGCGGCGGCCAGGATCGTGCCGATGGGGTTCGCCTTGTCCTGTCCCGCAATGTCCGGGGCGGAGCCGTGGATGGGCTCGTAGAGTCCGTTCGTGCCGTCGCCCATGCTGGAGGACGGGATCATGCCGATCGAGCCCGTGATCTGGCTCGCCTCGTCGGAGAGGATGTCGCCAAAGAGGTTTTCGGTCACGATGACGTCGAACTGGCTCGGGTCACGCACGAGCTGCATCGCCGCGTTGTCGACATACATGTGGCGAAGCTCGACGTCGGGATAGTCTTTTGCGACCTCTGTGACCGTCTTGCGCCAGAGACGCGAGGTGTCGAGCACGTTGGCCTTGTCGATGGAGGTGACGCGCTTGCGGCGCTTGCGCGCGGTCTCGAACGCGACGCGCGCGACACGCTTGATCTCGTGCTCGGAGTAGGCCATGATGTCGGTGGCCTTCTGCTCGCCGTTCGCCTCTTCCGTGCGGTGCTCGCCGAAGTACACGCCGCCGATGAGCTCGCGCACGACGACGAAGTCGATGCCGCCTTCCGCGATGTCAGCGCGCAGCGGGCAGGCGGCGGAGAGCTCGGAGAACATCTTTGCAGGGCGCACGTTCGTGTAGAGACCCATGCCCTCGCGCAGCTTGAGAAGGCCACGCTCGGGACGGTTGGCGGCGGGCTGATTGTCCCACTTTGGGCCGCCGACCGCACCGAGCAGCACGCTGTCCGCGTTGCGGCAGGTCTGAAGGCTCGAATCCGGCAGCGGCACGCCGAATTTATCGATGGCGGTGCCGCCCATCGGCGCGTCGACGTAGGTGAAGGTGTGGCCAAACTTCGCGGCCACGGCGTCTAAAATGCCCATGGCCTCGGTGACGATCTCGGGGCCGATGCCGTCGCCCTTGATGATGGCAATGGTCTTGTTCATTTCGCCGCCTCCTTTGCCTTGAGCGAGGCCATCAGGCCGCCGCGCGCAATCATGTCCTTGATAAACGGCGGGAAGGGCTCGGCCTGATACGTCGTGCCCTTTGTCACGTCTGTGATGACGCCGGTGTCGAAGTCGACTGTTACCTCGTCGCCGTTTTCGATCTCCGCGCTCGCGGCGGGGCACTCCAAAATGGCGAGGCCGATGTTGATAGCGTTGCGGTAGAAGATGCGGGCGAAATTCGCCGCGATGACGCAGGAGATGCCGCTCGCCTTGATGGCGACGGGCGCGTGCTCGCGCGACGAGCCGCAGCCGAAGTTTACGCCCGCGACCATGATGTCGCCGTCTTTGACGCGGTGGATGAAGTCCTTGTCGATGTCTTCCATGCAGTGGGAGGCGAGCTCCTTGTGGCTCTGGGTGTTCAGATAGCGCGCGGGGATGATGACGTCCGTATCGACGTGATCCCCATACTTATGGACAATGCCGTGTGCATTCATTTGTTCATGACCTCCTCCGGATGAGAAATGTGGCCGGTAATACCAGACGCTGCGGCGACAGCCGGAGAGGCGAGGTAGACCTCGCTGTCGACGTGGCCCATGCGGCCGACAAAGTTGCGGTTGGTGGTGGAAACGCAGCGCTCGCCGGCGGCGAGGATGCCCATATAGCCGCCGAGGCACGGCCCGCATGTGGGCGTGGAGACGATGCAGCCCGCGTCGAGGAAAATATCGGTGTAGCCCTCGTGCATGCAGGCGCGGTAAACTTCCTGCGTGGCGGGGATGATGATGCCGCGGACGTTCGGGGCCAGGTGATGGCCCTTTAAGATCGCGGCGGCGGCGGCCATGTCAGGGAGCTGGCCGTTCGTGCACGAGCCGATGACGATCTGGTCGATGGCGATGTCGCTGCCCTCGCGCGCGCTGTGCGCGTTTTCGGGCAGGTGCGGCCAGGCGACCGTGCAGTCGACTTTGCCAAGGTCGATGTCGATGACGCGCTCGTATTCTGCATCGGGGTCGGCCTCGAACGCTGTCCAGGGGCGGTCCACGCGGCCCTCGACATAGGCACGCGTCACGTCGTCGACGGGGAAGATGCCGTTTTTGCCGCCCGCCTCGATGGCCATGTTGCAGATCGTCAGGCGGTCGTAAATCGTGAGGTTCTTGACGCCCTCGCCGGAAAATTCGATGGACTGGTAGCGTGCGCCGTCCACGCCGATCATACCGATGAGCGTCAGGATGACGTCCTTGCCGGAGACAAACGGGCGGAGCTTGCCGGTGAGATTCACCTTGATGGCGGACGGGACCTTGAACCACGTCTCGCCCGCGGCCATGGCCGCGCCCATGTCGGTCGAGCCGACGCCGGTGGAGAACGCGCCGAGCGCGCCGTAAGTGCAGGTGTGCGAGTCCGCACCGATGACGGCCTCGCCCGGGGCGACAAGTCCCTGCTCGGGCAGCAGCGCGTGCTCGATGCCCATCGTGCCGACATCGTAGAAGTGGTCGATGTCGAAGCGGCGGGCAAAGGTGCGGCACTGCTTGCACTGCGTGGCGGACTTGATGTCCTTGTTCGGTGCGAAGTGGTCCATCACCATCGCGATGCGGCTCTTGTTGAAGACCTTTTCAAAGCCCGCGGACTCAAACTCGTTGATGGCCACGGGGGTCGTGATGTCGTTGCCGAGGACGAGGTCGAGCTTTGCCTGGATGAGCTGACCCGCGCGCACGCTCTCAAGTCCTGCGTGCTTGGCGAGAATTTTCTGCGTCATTGTCATGCCCATGTCGCGTTTCTCCTTTCAGTTGCCGGATTCCATGATCTTGTTGATGCCGTTGATGTAGGCGCGGATCGACGATTCGATGATATCGGTCGAGAGGCCCGAGCCGGTGTACGAGCGCCCGTCGGGGCCGGAGACCTTGACCACGGCCTCGCCGATGGCGTCCTCGCCGTCCGTGACGGCGTTGAGGCTGAAGCTCTCGAGCTTCACGTCCATTTGGAGCATGCGGTTGATGGCCTTGAACGAGGCGTCCAGCGGGCCCGTGCCGATGGCGACGTCTTCGATCTGCTCGTCGCCGCGCTGGAGCTTGATGCACGAGATGTTCGGCACGCCGTGGCCCGTGTTGACCACATGACTCACGAGCTGGCAGCTGCCCTGCACCGCGGCCTGACGGTGGAGCACGAGCGCCTCAATGTCGCTGCTCGTGATGTTCTTTTTCTTGTCGGCGAGATCCTTGAAGCGGGTGAACACGCTTTCAAGCTCCTCGTCGCTCAATTCGTAGCCCATGGATTCGAGCTTTTCACGCAGCGCGTGCTTGCCGGAGTGCTTGCCGAGCACCATCGTGTTCTGTGGGATGCCGACGTCGGTGGAGTTCATGATCTCGTACGTTCTTGCATTGGCAATGACGCCGTGCTGATGGATGCCCGACTCGTGCGCGAAGGCGTTCGCGCCGACGATAGCCTTGCTCGGCGGGATGGGCACGCCCGTGATGTTGCTCAGCAGCTTGCTCGAGCGGTAGATCTGCTTGGTGTTCACGCCGGTTTCGGCGTCGTAGAAGTCCTTTCTCGTGCGCAGCGCCATGACGATCTCTTCAAGGCTCGCGTTGCCCGCGCGCTCGCCGATGCCGTTGACCGTGCATTCGACCTGCGTCGCGCCCGCGCGGACGCATTCGAGCGAATTCGCGACCGCCATGCCGAGGTCGTTGTGGCAGTGGACGGAGATGTCGACATGCTCGACGCCCTCGATGTTTTCACGCAGGTAGGTGATGAGGTCATACATCTCCTGCGGCGTGGAGTAGCCGACGGTGTCGGGCACATTCAGCGTCGTCGCGCCCGCGGCGACGGCAGTGGAGTAGCAATGGGCCAGAAATGCCCAGTCGGAGCGGGAGGCGTCCTCGGCGGAAAACTCGATGTCATCGCAATAGCTCTTGGCGTAGGCGACCATCTCGCGGATGCGGTCGATGACCTGCTCGCGCGTCATCTTGAGCTTGTACTCCATGTGGATGTCGCTCGTCGCAAGGAAGACATGGATGCGGGGGTGGTTCGCTTCCTTCACGGCGTCCCACGCCGCGTCGATATCGCCCTTGGCGCAGCGCGCGAGCGAGGCGACCGTGCAGTTCGTCACCGCGGCGGCGATGGCCTGCACGCTCTTGTGGTCCATCGGAGACGCGATGGCGAAGCCCGCCTCGATCACGTCGACGCCCAGCTTTTCAAGCTGGCGGGCCATTTCGATCTTTTCCGTCAGATTCATGCTGCAGCCGGGGGACTGCTCGCCGTCTCTCAGAGTCGTGTCAAAAATTTTAATGCGTTTCATGGTGTGTTCCTCCTGCTCTTTTTTCTCTCGCATAGCAACAAAAAAAGCCTCCGTCTCTTCCCTTGAAGAGACGAAAGCTCAAAACTTCCGCGGTACCACTCTTGTTGGCATAAAATATGCCCGCTTTCTGCATCGGCTTAAAATCAAGCGAATGCGCCTCGTTGGTAACGGTGAGGAGATCCGGCTGCGCCTAAACGAAAATCGTCTCAGCGGAGCTACTCAGGGGCCAGTGACATCATCCCGCTCTGCATTGCCTCGCAGCGACCGGCAACTCTCTGAAGCGTCTGTAGGACGAATTTTTCCCCGTCATGGTATTTGTGAACTATGAGATTTAATGATGCTACTATAATCGCCCGCCCCCGCTTTGTCAAGCAGGGAAAAAGAAATTTGCACTTTTGACAAAAAACCACGCGGCGGAAAAATATATTTTGCGTACTTTGAACGGAGAAAAAGGCGGGAGAGCAAAAGAAAAGAGAACGCGCAAGCGTTCCCTTTTTTGCCAAAATTTCTTACCTGCCGCCGAAAATCAGGCTGCCGAGCCCCGTGGAGGTCAAAAACAGAATGAGCATGACAACGGGCACGACATACTTCATCATCACGCTGTAGAGCTTGGCGCGGCCGAAGTGTTCGCCGTTTTTCTCGACCTCGGCAATGATCCATTTCGGACCCACGACCCAGCCGACCAAAATGCTCGTGAGCAGGCTGATAAACGGCATCAGGAAGCTGTTGCTGATGTAGTCCATCACGTCGAGCAGCTGCGCGGTCGAGCCGTTGGGCAGCGGAAGCTCAAAGTAGAGCACATTGTAGCCCATGCAGATGAGCACAGCCGTCACGAGCGAGTAGATGCCCACGGCGGCGCACATCTCCTTGCGCGACTTGTGGAAAATCTCCATGCAGTTGGCGACAAGCGTCTCCATGACGGACACGCAGCTCGTCAGCGCGGCGAAGCCGAGCGCGAGGAAGAACACCGCGCCGATGACGCGGCCCACGCCGCCCATCGCGGCGAAGACCTTCGGCAGGCTGATGAACGTCAGGCTCGGGCCGCTGGCCATGCCGTCAGTGCCGAGGAAGACATAGACGGCGGGGATGATCATGAGGCCCGCGAGGAACGCGACGCCCGTGTCGAAAATTTCGATCTGGTTGTTGGCCTTGTTGAGGTCGACGTCGTCCTTGACGTAGCTGCCGTAGGTGATCATGATGCCCATGCTGACACTGAGCGAGAAGAAGAGCTGACTCATCGCGTCGAGCGCGATGTTCAAAAAGCGCTGGACGGTCAGGCCCGTGAAGTCGGGCTTAATGTAGACGAGCAATCCTTCGATACCCGTGCGCGTCATGCCGCTCTCGTCGGTGTAAGAGAGCGTGAGCGAGAAGATGGCGATGCCGATGATGAGAAGGAGCAGACCCGGCATGATGTAGCGAGAGTATTTTTCAATGCCCTTTTCAACGCCGCAGTACACGACCCACGCCGTCAGCGCCAAAAAGATCAGCATGAAGACGATGGGCGAGACGGGGGAGGTGATGAACGAGGTGAAGAACCCATCCTGCGCGGCGGCATCGCCGCTTGAGACGAGGTAGAGGGTAAAATACTTCGTGATCCAGCCGCCGATGACGGAGTAATACGTCATGATGAGTGTGGGAACGAGGAAGGTGAGGTAGCCCAAAAACTTCCACTTCTTGTTGAGCGTTGCAAAGGCATTGAGGGCGTTCTGCTTCGTGCGGCGGCCAATGGCTACGTCAGTCGTCAGCAGGGTGAAGCCGAATGTCAGCACCAGCACCAGATAGACGAGCAGGAACAGTCCGCCGCCGTCCTTGGCACAGAGATAGGGGAAGCGCCAGATATTGCCGACGCCCACTGCGCTGCCCGCCGCAGCCAGCACAAAGCCGAGCGAGCCGCTGAAACTACTGCTTTTTTTCATGTTCGATTCTCTCTTTTTTTTCATGTAAATGGAATGACTAATGCCCCATTATAGCAGAAGAAACCGAATTGGCAAGGGGAAAAGCACTGAAAATGCAGGAATTCTTGCGAAAATGTGAAAAAATATCTCACCAGCGGCTTGCTGATGAGATATTTTATTCATAGCAGAATTAGATTTTGTCATGGCCGGCGGCTTCGTCGGTGAAGACGGCCTCGAATTCCTCAGCGCTCATCGTCTCGTGCGCAAGCAGGAATTCCGCCACGGCGATGAGGTGCTTCTGATCGCGCGAGAGGATGTCCTCGCAGCGCTCGTAGGCCGCGTCGACGATGGACTTGACTTCCTCGTCGATCTGTGCGGCGACCTGCTCGGAATACGGCTTGGCCTGCGCCATCGAGCGGCCGATGAAAATTTCATCGTGGCCGGATTCAAACGAGATCGAGCCGAGCCTGTCGCTCATGCCGTACACCGTGACCATCTTGCGCGCGATCTGCGAGGCGCGCTGGATATCGTTCGACGCGCCGGTCGAAATGTCGCCGAGCATCAGCTTTTCCGCCACGCGCCCGCCAAGCAGCGAGACGATCTGCTCTTCCATATAGCGCTTGGACTGGTACGAGCGGTCTTCCGTGGGCAGCGAGATCGTCATGCCGCCCGCGCCGCCACGCGGGACGATCGTGATCTGGTGCACGGGATCGTGCGTCGGCAGTGCGTGCATCACGATGGCGTGACCGGCCTCGTGATAGGCGGTCAGCTTGCGCTCGTGCTCGCTGACGACGCGGCTCTTCTTCTCGGGACCTGCGATGACCTTGATCTCCGCCTCGGAGAAGTCGGACATCGTGATGAGCTTGCTGCCGCGGCGCGCGGCGAGCAGCGCCGCCTCGTTCGAGAGGTTCTCGAGGTCCGCGCCCGTGAAGCCGGGCGTTCCCTTGGCGACGGTGGAGAGGTCCACATCCTCGGCAAGGGGCTTATTCTTGACATGGATCTTCAGGATCTCCTCGCGGCCGCGGATGTCGGGAAGCCCCACGTAGACCTGACGGTCGAAGCGGCCCGGGCGCAGCAGCGCAGGGTCGAGGATGTCGGCGCGGTTCGTCGCCGCCATGACGACGACGCCCTGATTCGTACCGAAGCCGTCCATTTCGACGAGCAGCTGGTTGAGCGTCTGCTCGCGCTCGTCGTGGCCGCCGCCGAGGCCCGTGCCGCGCTGACGGCCCACGGCGTCGATCTCGTCGATGAAGATGATTGCGGGGGCGACCTTTTTCGCCTGTTCGAAGAGGTCGCGCACGCGGCTCGCGCCGACGCCGACATACATTTCGACAAAGTCAGAGCCGGAGATCGACAGAAACTGCACGCCCGCCTCGCCCGCGACCGCGCGGGCCAGCAGCGTCTTGCCCGTGCCCGGAGGGCCGACAAGCAGCACGCCCTTGGGGATGCGCGCGCCGAGGTCGATGAACTTGCCCGGCGCTTTCAAAAAGTCGACGATCTCCTGCAATTCCTCTTTTTCCTCATCCGCACCGGCGACGTCAGAGAACGTCGTGGGGCGCTTGTTGTCTCCGCCGGTCTTGAACGACGCCGTGCCGAATTTTGCCATGCGGTCGCCGCCGCCTCCGCCCGCGGAGCGGACGGAGAGGAAGTACCAGATGGCGAAAATGCCGAGCACCGCTAAAATATAAGGCGCGAACATCGCGACATAGTTGATCGAGTGGTCGGCGGTGAAGTCGTAATCCTCGATGATGCCGTCGGCCTTCTGCTGCTCGATGAGCTCGCCTAAGTCGTCATAGAAGAGCGTCACGCTGAAAAGGTCCTTTTTGAGCTCCGTTTTGCCGTCAATGGGCTCGCGCAGCTTCATGCGCAGCGTGGTGTCCGTCACCGTGAAGGCCGAGACCTGCTCGGATTCGAACAGCTCGCGTACCTCGGCATACGACGGTTCGGCCTCCACTGGCTTGTTCATAAAGCCGTAGACGCCGACGAGCACCAGCAGCACCAGCAGATACGGCAAAAGATTGGGACGCTTGGTCTGTTGAGTCAATGGGTGTTCCTCCTTGCTGATTCAAAAAAAGAGGCAAGGCCTCTTTTTTTGAGAAAGATTCGCTGCGTTTTGTGCCTCGGTTGTCCGCTGAAAGCGAACAATTCGACACAACACTCCGCGCAAGGTGTTTTCTGCCACGCACATGTCGCGGCAGAAAACAGATTTGAATTGATTTCGTGCCGTGCGCGGCACGAAACTCTGCGAGGCTTTTTGAGGAGCCAGAAAGATCAATTTTCAGAATAAACCTCGGGCTTGAGCACGCCGATGTACGGCATATTGCGGTACTTCTGGGCGTAGTCGAGGCCGTAGCCGACGACGAATTCGTCGGGCACTTCGAAGCCTGCGAGGTCGGCGGCGATGGGCTTGGTGCGGCGGGCGGGCTTGTCGAGCAGCGTCACGACGGTCACGCTGGAAGCGCCCTTGGTCATAAAATAATTCTTGAGGAAGTAGAGCGTGTTGCCGGAGTCGAGAATGTCCTCGATGACGACGATATCGCGGTCCGTGATGTCCTGCTGGAGATCGCGCGTGATCTGCACGACGCCGGACGAGGTCGTCGCGTTCTGATAGGACGAGACGGCGATGAATTCAATGTCGCTCTTGAGCTGGCAGGCGCGCACGATGTCGGCCATGAAGATGAAGGAGCCCTTCAGCACGCCGAGAAACAGGGGATTTTTGCCCTTGAGGCGCTCGTAGAGCTCGTCGCCCATCTCCTGCACGCGCGTTTTGAGCTGCTCCTCGGAATACAGTACCTTCAGGATGTCCTGATCCATATTGCTCTTAGCCATAGCTTTTTTCTCCACTTTCTTTTTATTCGTATTTGTTGTATCTGATGCGGCATTCCGCCGCAGGTCGCACAAATTGGCGTTATCGGGGGATGACGCGCACGAAGCACGCCATGTTCCCGCCTTTCGGCAGGAAAGTAACGTCCGTCCCCAGCCGCCACACGGCGGCGAGCCGGCCACCCACGTAAAGGGCGGGGAGCGCGTCGCGCTCGGTGAGGGAGAGCTTTCGGTCGACGCACAGCCGCTTGACGCTGCGCGCGCCGTTCGCGCCTTGAAGCATTAAGCGCGCGTTCAGGTCGCACGGGGCGACGGTGATGATCTCACCGTCTTCCGGCACGCGGAGTGAAATGCCCTCGCCGTCGGGCTTATGCAGCAGCGTCAGCTCAAAATTGCCCCATGGGAGGGGAACGTTTTCCACAAGCGCCGCCTTTGGCAGCGCGGCGGGGGAGAACGCCATCGTCAGCGCGCCGTCCGCGATGCGGACAGTCGCGCTCTGCGGCAGCGTATAGCGCCGCTCGGCGCTGCCGCCTCTCTGTGCAAGGGCGCAGATCGCGTCGAGCTGCTTGCGCCCGATGTCCTTGCGCCCGAGGCCGAGCGCGTCGGCCAAGTGCAGCAGGATACGTGGCTGCACGACTTCATCGGCGGCAAGAAAGCAGTCCAGCGACAGCGAAATACCGCCGTCCTGCGCTTTTGCATGGGAAAGTGCGGCTTCCGCCGCCTGCTCAAGCGCATCGTCGAGCGCAGTCAATGAACGCGCCGTTGTGGCGATATGCTGAGGCGCGCGGGGATTGAGCTCTCTGAGCCGCGGCAGAATTTCAAGCCGCAGGTAGTTCCGTGCGGCGGCGTTCGGGTCCGCGTTCGTGTGATCCTCGACATGCGGGATGTTGTGAGCGCGCGCATAGGTGACGAGCTCTTCTCGCGTCTGCTCCAAAAACGGGCGGACAATGTCGCCCTGCTTGGGCCGCATACCACACAGGCCGCGCAGATCCGTCCCGCGGACGAAGTTTAAGAGCACCGTTTCCGCGTTGTCGTCCGCATGGTGTGCCAGCGCGATCTGGGCGCCGAGCATTTGCGCCGTTTCGCGGAGAAAGGCGTAGCGCAGGTCGCGCGCAGCTTCCTCTTCCGATTTGCCGGTTGCGCGCACGTGGGCGCGCACATCGCCGGTGCCCGGATAGAAAGGAATGCCCTCTTTTTCGCACCACGCGCGGACGAAGTCTTCGTCACGCGCAGCCTCTTCGCCACGAAGCTGGTGGTTGAAGTGCGCACAGGAGACGTCATACCCCTCCCCGCGCAGAAAATGCAGTAAACACATCGAGTCCAAACCACCGGACACGGCGGCGAGCACGGGCCGGTTCTTGTCGAGATAGCGCGCGCAGAGTGCTTCCGCGCGCGGCAGCTCAGTCCTCTTCATGCCGGTAGTCGAGCGACGAGAACGTCGTATACTGCGGCGACCAGGCGAGCTCGACCTTGCCGGTTTCGCCGTGGCGGTTCTTGGCGATGATGCACTCGGCGATGTTGCGCTTTTCCGAGTCCTCGTTGTAATAATCGTCGCGGTACAGGAACATGACGATATCCGCGTCCTGCTCGATGGCACCCGATTCACGAAGGTCGGAGAGCATGGGGCGCTTATCCTCGCGCTTTTCGTTCGCACGCGAGAGCTGGGAAAGACACAGCACGGGAACCTGAAGCTCCTTTGCCATGATCTTGAGCATACGGGAAATATCGCTGACCACCTGCTGGCGGCTCTCGCCGCTGTAGCCCTTCGTGCCGGAGGACGCCATCAATTGCAAGTAGTCGATGACTACCAAACCTAAATTGTCGATACGGCGGCACTTGGCGTTCATGTCCGCAACGGTGAGCAGCGGATTGTCGTCAATGAGAATGTCAAGCCCCGAGAGGACAGATGCGGCGTTTGCGATGTTGACCCAGTCCTGCTCACGCAGGTTGCCCGTCACGAGACGCTGGTTCTCGACCGTCGCCTGATTCGATAAGATACGCGTCACGAGCTGCTCGCGCGACATTTCGAGCGAGAACACGGCCACGGCCTGCCCGCTCGAGCGCGCGACGTTCAGCGCAAGGTTGAGCGCCATACTCGTCTTACCCATACCGGGACGCGCGGCCAGCAGCACAAGGTCCGATCTGTTGAGACCATTCATCTTGTCGTCCAGTACGCCAAAGCCCGTGGGGAGGCCGGGCAGCGTTTTGCCGCCGTTGGCGCTCAGCTCGCTCAAATGGTCGAGAACGCCCTGCAAAACAACCCCGATGCTCGCCATGCTCTGCGCGCTGCGCCCGCGGCGCACGGCGTAAATTTTCTGCTCCGCCGCGTCGAGCACGCTGGACGCGCCGCCTGTGCCGTCCTGCACCATGGTGGAAATTTCCCCCGCCACGGTATAGAGCGCGCGCAGCAGCGCCTTGTCGCGTACGATGCCGACGTATTCCATCACGTTTGCGCTCGTGGGCGTCACGTCCATCAGTTGGGCGAGGTACGGGCGCGTCGTGCTTTCCTCATAGGTGCCGTTTTTCTCCATCTCGCCCGCGACGGTCAAGCCGTCGATGGGCTTGGAGTAGACGAACATGGAGTAGATCGTCTCGAAGATCTCGCGGTTTTGCTTTAAGTAGAAATCATCGGGACGGAGCTGCTCCATCACGTCCTTGACGCAGTTTGCGTCGATGAGCATCGAGCCGAGCACGGACTGCTCGGCCTCGAGCGAATGAGGCATCTGCCGGTAGAAGATATCTTCCACGAGAAGACCTCCTTAATTGCGTAATCTTGCGCCTTACTCCTCGCTCACGCTGACGGAGAACCTGGCGCTCACTTCGTAGCCGAGCTTGGCCTTGACCTCGTAGGTGCCGAAGGCCTTGATGGGCTCGTCGAGCACAATCTTCTGCTTGGGCACGTCGAGCTGGAACTGGCTCGCAAGGCCCTCGGAAATTTCCTTGCTCGTGATAGCACCGAAGAGCTTGCCCTCCTTGCCGCCCTTGGCCGTGAGCTTGACGGTCACGTTCTTGAGCTTGCCGCCCATTTCGACGGCGGCCTGACGGTTCGCGGCCTCCTCGGCGCGGCGGGCCTTTTCCTTCAGGTTCATGGTGTTGATGGCGTCAGCCGTGGCGAGCACGGCGAGCTTGCGGGGCAGCAGGAAGTTTCGTGCATAGCCCTCGGCTGCGTCGATGAGCTGGCCCTTTTTGCCCTGACCCCTCACATCCTGCGTTAAAATGACTTTCATATCTGTTTCCTCCTTGTGGGGTGATTTACGTTGTGGGGAAGAGCGTCACTCTTCCATATATTCGTCGATGGCGTTGAGCAGACGCGCCCGCACCTCGTCGACGCTGGCATCGGCCACCTGGCCGCCGGCGGTAGTAGAGTTGCCGCCGCCGCCGAGTTTTTCCATAATGAACTGTACGTTGATCTCACCGAGCGATCTCGCTGAGAGGTTCACGCCCGTGCCGTTCTTGAACAGCACGAACGAGGCATGGATGCCGGAGAGCGTCAAAAGCTCGTCGGCCGCCTTGGCGGCGGTCACGCGGTCGATCTCCTTTTCAACCGCGGCCACGGCGATGTCGCCGTGCACGAGCTCGGCGTGACGGATGATGTCATAGCGCTCGACCATGCCGGCAAGGTCGCTCTGGAAGAGCCGCTGTACGTCCGACGTGTCCGCGCCCGCGCGGCGCAGGAACGCGGCGGCCTCAAACGTGCGCCCGCCGGTGCGCATCGTGAAGTTCTTCGTGTCGAGCACGATGCCCGCGAGCAGCGCCTCGGACTCCGCGCGAAGTAAATCGGTCGGGTCGGCGAGGTATTGCAAAAGCTCCGTCACGAGCTCGGACGCGCTCGAGGCGTAGGGCTCGTGGAAGTTGAGCGCGGCGGATTCGATATAATTCGCGGCTCTTCTGTGGTGGTCGATGACCGCCACGCGGTTGCACGCATCAAGCAGCTGCTCGGATTCGACAAAGTCGGGGCGGTTCGTGTCCACCACGACGAGCAGCGCGCCCGGCTGGGCGGAGATGAACGCGTCGTTGCCGGAGATAAAGGCGTCCTTGTATTCCGGAAGAGCCGCAAGCTTACTGAGCAGCGGCTTTGCGACGTTGTCCTCCATGTCGATGACGATCTGCGCCTTTTTGCCGCGCTTGCGCGCGATGCAGCAGATGCCGGCCGCTGCGCCGACCACATCCATGTCCGCGTGCGCGTGGCCCATGACGAAGATCTGGCCTGCGTCGGAAATGAGCTCGCCGAGGGCGTTGGCCATCACGCGGGATTTGACCTTCGTGCGCTTTTCGGGGGACTTGGCCTTGCCGCCGTAGAATTCAAAGTCAAGGCGGTTGCGCACGACGACCTGGTCGCCGCCGCGCGAGAGCGCCATTTCGATCGAGAGCATGGCGTTCTGATAGAGCGTTTCGTAGTCATCCACGTCCTTGCCCACGCCGATCGAGAGCGTTGCGGCGACGCCGTCCTCAGTGACGACGCTTCGCACCGCGTCGAGCACGGAGAATTTACCCTCAAGCAGCTTTTGATACTCCTGCTCGGTCGTGACGAGCACGTAGCGGTTACGATCGAATTTGCGCAGCAGGCTGTGCGAATCCTTGAGCCATGTGCTGATCTTTTCGTCGATGGCGGCGAGCACCGCGCTGCGCGACGCCTCGCTGCCAGCCTTCATCAGCTCTTCGTAGTTGTCGATCACGATGACCGAGACGATGGGGCGGCGGCTCTCGTTCTCCTCGCGCAGCGAGTCCTGCTCGGTCACGTCCGTCCAGTACGTTGTGGCAAGAAGGCTCTGTCCGCCGCGGCGGGAGGAGGGATGGCTCAGATTGCCGAACACGCGGAAGTGGCGCCCGCCCATCACCACCGTTTCGGGGCACTCGCTTTTACCCTCGAGCAGCCAGTGTGTCGGAAAATCGGGGAGAATATCGTCGATGCGGTTGTCAAAGATATCCTCGCGCACGCCAGTGAGCTGCATGAAGCTGTCGTTGCTCCATAGGATCTCCTGCGTGTCGGGGCGGAAGACCATCATCGCGAACGGGGCCGAGAGCATCGAGGCCTTGTCGGCGGTGGTCATGTCGTCGGTCACGTCGTCGATGTACTGGCGGATGCCCTCGCGGCGCTTCTGCGCCGTGTGGCGGAAGTACCACCAGAGAAACGCCATCGCCGCAGCCTCGCAGATCGCGAGCGGGATGCTCACGCGCACCGTGACGGCGGCAAAGAGAAAGCCGACAAGAAAGTAGAGCCGGAAGCTGGGGTCTACCAGTTTGCTGATCTTTTTGTTCCGCATAATGAAGCTGCCCTCCCGTTATGATCGACATTACTGCGGCAAACCGCGGGAATAATCCATTTCATTATAACACGGCGGGGCGGGCGGATACAATATCAATATTTTATTTTTCGGCGTCGACAAAAAATGTGGTATACTTTTGGTGGAAAACGTGCTATACTATCCCGTAATAGCGGATGGCCGCGCTGGAAAAATACGCGCAAGAGCCTCCGCGACAACGGGTTTTGACCGCATTTTCGCGGTTCTCATAGAAAGTCCATAGGGATCCAAAAGGCGCCGCAGGTGCGATCGCTTCGTGAAGCAGGGCGAAGTGAGAGTACGGACGTCTCCAATGCTTTGCGCTTTTTGGCCCGGACGCACATGACAAAATCAAAACAAATCTATCGTTATTCTATTGTGAAACGAATCAAAAGGAGTTGAACCAGCATTGGCTGAACAGTTAAAAATCATCCCCCTCGGCGGTCTCAATGAGATCGGCAAGAATATGACCGTTTACGAATACGGCGGCGAGATCATCGTGGTCGACTGCGGCATGGCCTTCCCCGGCGACGACATGTACGGCATCGACTGCGTCATCCCCGACGTGAGCTATCTTGTCAAGCACAAGAACCGCATCCGCGGCATGTTCATCACCCACGGGCACGAGGACCACATCGGCGCCGTGCCCTACATCCTCAAAAAGGTGAATATTCCCATCTACTGCACGCGCCTGACCGCGGGCCTCATCCGCCTAAAGCTCGAAGAGCACGGCCTTCTCAAATCGACGAAGATCGTCACGGTGGAAAGCGGCATGACCGTCAAGGCCGGCAAGTTCAGCGTGGAGTTCATCCACGTGAACCACTCCATCGCGGACTCTGTCGCGTTCGCCATCCACACAGGCCTTGGCACCGTTGTCCACACGGGCGACTTCAAGATCGACTCGACGCCCATCGACGGCGAGGTCATCGACCTTGCCCGCTTCGGCGAGCTCGGCAAGCAGGGCGTTTTGGCGCTGCTCGCGGATTCGACGAACGTTGAGCGCCCGGGCTACACGATGAGTGAGCGCACGGTGGGCAGGACCTTTAACCGCCTGTTCCAGGGCTGCAAACAGCGCATCATCGTCACGACGTTCGCCTCCAACGTCCACCGCATTCAGCAGATCATGGACGCCGCGGCGGAGTGCGGGCGCAAGGTCGCCGTCACGGGCCGCAGCATGGAAAACGTGACAAAAGTCGCCATGGACCTCGGCTACATGAAGCCGCCGAAAAACACCGTGGTCGACATCAACAAGATCAAGTCGATGCCGCTGGAAAAGCAGGTCATCGTCACCACCGGCTCGCAGGGCGAGGAGATGTCCGCCCTGTACCGCATGGCGTTCTCCCAGCACAAGCAGATCGAGGTCGGCCCCGGCGACCGCGTCATCATTTCAGCGAGCGCCATCCCCGGCAACGAGAACACCGTCTCGCGTGTCATCAACGAGCTCTTCCGCAAGGGCGTTGAGGTCATCTACGACCGCGCGGACATGCTGCACGTTTCGGGCCATGCGTGCCAGGAGGAGCTCAAGATCATCCACGCGCTGACAAAGCCCAAGTATTTCATCCCCGTGCACGGCGAGCAGCGCATGCTCCAGCTGCACAAGGATCTCGCTCTCCAGATGGGCATGGACCGCAAGAATATTGTGATTTGCGACAACGGCGACGCCGTCGAGATCGGCGCGCGCTCGATGAAGTGCGTGCCCGGTTATGCGCCCGCGGGCGAGGTGTTTGTCGACGGCTATGGCGTCGGCGACGTCGGCGCGGTCGTGCTGCGCGACCGCAAGCATCTGGCGGAAGACGGCATGGTCGTCGTCGTGCTGCCCATCTCCGCGCAGAACGGCGACCTTCTGGCCGAGCCGGAGATCATCACGCGCGGCTTTATCTACGTCAAGGATTCCGAGGAGCTGCTGCAAGACCTCAGAAACCTCACGATGTCCACGGCGGAGGCCTACCGCGGCAAGCGCGGGCGCGACCTGAACGAACTCAAGGGCGCGATCCGCAGCGCGGTGAGCAATTACCTTTTCAAGGCGACCAAGCGCAGCCCCATGGTGCTGCCGGTCATCACGAGGCTTTAAGCCTTCCAAAAAGCGGCGAAGGTCTGCGACATATTGAAAGGGGCAGGGAGTGCAAATTTTGCATTCCCTGCCCCTTTTTTCTATTGACAGACTGCGCGCGGTGTGATAGTTTATCGGTAGACGATATATCGGTTACCGTTATAACGGCGGCCGAAGAAAGAGGGATACACATGGGAACGACGGCGCTGACCGAAGCGGTCTTTTACATTTTGCTTTCGCTGGATACGCCGCTGCACGGCTACGGCATCATGCAGAACGTCGAGCGCTTGAGCGGCGGGCGCGTGCGCCTCGCCGCGGGCACGCTCTACGGCGCGCTCGCGACGCTGACCGAGCGCGGCTGGATCGTCTCGCTCGGCGACGAGAGCGAGGGACGCAAAAAGGAGTACCAGATCACGCCCGAGGGCCGCGAGGCTGTGCGCGCGGAGCTGAGAAGACTGCATGAGCTGACGCAAAACGGCGACAAGCTGACAAGCGAATGGAACTGAGAGGGGGGTGCACAATGCTGAAACAAAAATTCTGCCTCTGGTGGATCTGGTATCTGCTGTTTGACAACGCGCATTTTCAGCGCTGGCTCGCATGGCACCGCAGGCGCGGGTGGGAACTGGCGCACGTCGGCGGGCTGTTTTTCCACTTTACGCGCGGCGACGGCACGGATTACCGCTACTATGTGCAGGTGATGAAGGACTTCCCGTGGACGGAGCAGGGCAGGGCCTATATTGCGGGCGTGGAGGAGCTGGGCGTCACCTATCTTGGCTGCTTTCTGCACCGCGCGTACTTCCGCTGGGTGGATGACGGCAGGCCGGAGGAGATGTTTTCCGACCTTGCGTCGCAGGCGCAGGAGGCAAGGTGCGTGCGCAGCGCGCAGATTTTTGCGGCGGCGCTGTGCGCGCTCGGCGCGGCGATGCAATTTTATACTGCGTGGGAGTATCTGTACGCGGCGCAAATTTATGAAGAGCTCTATGCCGAGCTGATCGCCGCGGGCGGGCCGAGCGTTGTGGCGGCCTGGATGCCGCGGATCGCGCTGGAGGCAGTGCTCGGCCTTTCGTGGCTCGCCCTCGCCGTATGGGGCGCGAGCGCAGCCGTGCGCACGCACAAAAAGTGGAAGAAGATCAAAGACGAGCAGTGTATCTGCGAGTGAAAGGAGAATCGCCATGGTCAAGGACAAGAAGGTGCTGCCGCATTTGTCAAGCTATGCCAACGATCCCGAGCGGATCGAGGAGCAGGCAAACCGAATGGCAAAAGAGGGCTGGATTCTTGAAAAGTTCGGCTCGCTGTTTTCCACCTATCGACGCGGAAAGGCGGGCGAGTACGAGTACCGCGTGCAGGTGAAGGAAGCGGGCATAGACCGTCTTACCTACATCGCAGAGCTTACAGAGTTTGGCATTGAAGAGGTCGGCGGCGTGGGAGACCTGCTCGTTCTGCGCAAGAAGGCGGACGGCACGCCTTTTGATCTGTACTCAGACCTCGATTCCCTCATCGCCCAGCAGAAAAAAGCCGTGCGCTACCTGCGCGCAGGTCTGCTGCTGAGCCTTGGCTGGATGAGCATCACGCTGATGAATATTCTAATGACGCTGATGAATGCGAACGTGATCGGCAAGTATGCGGGTATGGCCGCCATAAGCTTCCGCTCGTCGCAGGTATTTCTCCTTGCGGCGTCGGCACTGCTCCTGCCCATTTGCATCGTGGGGATTGTCGACTGCCCGCGGGGACTGCGCCGCGCGAAACAGAAGATCGCGGCGCTCGAAGCCGAGCGCGTGATTCAGGAATGAAAGGAGAACAGAAATGGCAGAGACGATGACGAAGAAGTGGAACAGAGCACCGCTTGCCCCCGAGCGGGTGGAGGAGATGGAGCGCTATCTCAACAAGATGTCCCACGAGGGCTGGCAATGCTGTGAGATCGTGCGCGATGAACTGCGCTTTGTGCGCGGGGAACAGGACGAGTACATCTACCGCGTACAATACTTTTACGAATCGCGCGACGGCGAGAAGGACGACTATCTGCGCACGCTCGGCGAGACGGGCGCGGCGCTGGTGGGCGAGTACGGCGAGGTGCTGATCCTGCGCAAAAAGACGGCGGACGGCGCGTTTGAGCTGTACTCTGACTTGGACTCCAAGATCGCGGCGCTGGAAAAGCGGCGCTCGCATTACCGCAGCGGGATGCTCGGCGCGCTGGTGCTGGTGCTGTTAAGCGGGAGACATGCTTACAAGGCAATCTCGCAGTACGGCTTTTCAAGCTGGCTGGACACACAGCTTGATTCACCTGTGTATATGGTGCTGACTATTCTGATCGTGGCGGGACTGCTGGCGGGCGGTATTGCCGGTATGATTTCCGTGCGGCGCGAGGGGAAAAAGATCGAAGAGCTGAAGCGCAGGCGCATGATCGAGGAATAAGCCCCGCTTGCAAATCCCTTTGATCCGTTGTAGAATAGCCCTGCTATAAAACAGACACGCGGGAGGAAAGCCGACATGATCCAGGATATCGAGCCGAAACATCTTTACAACGAGTGGAAAAAGAACGCCGTGCCGAAAAAGAGCAGCGCCGTGGTGCAGTTCCGCGGGCAGGACCTTTTGTGCCGTATCGACGACAACGGCCTCAAGTTCCCGTCGCGCGCGCAGTTTACCGAGCCCGACGAGGCGTTCACCTATCTTTTTGAGCTCGACGGGCGGGAGTATTACCTGCTCTTTGACGAAAATGAGCGCGCGCTCGACGGCTACTCCTACCGCAACATCGGCCTTTTCCGCACGGAAAAGCCCAAGGAGCTCGCCTATGCGGCGGTCAGCGCGTGGCACCTTTGCTCGTGGTACCGCGACGCGCGCTACTGCGGCCGCTGCGGGGAAAAGCTCGTCCACGACGTGAACGAGCGCATGATGCGCTGCCCGAAGTGCGGCAACATGATCTTCCCGCGCATCAACCCGTCGGTCATCGTGGCGGTGACGCACGGGGACTACCTGCTGCTCACGAAGTACGCCAACCGCCCCGGCGCGACGCGCACGGCACTTGTCGCGGGCTTCACCGAGTTTGCCGAGAGCTTTGAGCAGACCGTACACCGCGAGGTGATGGAGGAGGTCGGATTAAAGGTCAAGGACCTGCGCTACTATCGCTGTCAGCCCTGGGGCATCAGCGGCAACATCATGATGGGCTACTGGTGCAGGCTCGACGGCGACGACGATGCCATCCATCTCGACAACTTTGAGCTGGCGGACGGCGCGTGGGTCAGCCGCGAGGAGCTGCGAGAGAACTATACGGGCAACGGTATCGCCCTCACCTCGGAGATGATCGCCGAATTCGCCGCGGGACGGGACCCGTACAGCTTGGAGAAAAACAAGTGAAAAAGGAAAAGGGGCTGTCTCTGTCGAGACAGCCCCTTTTTTCATATGAAACCGATCGACAGCAGGCGCATGTTGTCCCACTGCGCGAGCTCGCGGAGCTCTCCGCCCTCGTACTCGTACAGCGTGCACGGATCCCACCAGTTGACGTTGAGCTTAACAAAGGCAAAGTAGCGCTGGCCGTTCACGACGATGATCTGAAAATCGAAGATCGCGTGGTCGATCTGGTCTGCGGCGGCGTGCATCATGGCGATCATCGTCTCGCTGGGTTCAACGACATTGCCGACAGAATCATAGAGCGTGGTGGCGACAAGTGTGTTGACCCTGTGCGAGCGAAGCGCGGAGGTGTCAAAGTCTGCGTAGTCTGCGGTGTAAAAGACGCAGGTGTCGGGTGTGAAAGCATTGCAGCGGCGGCTTTTGCCGCTTGCATAGACCGTTTCGTAGACGTAAGCGGCGTCCTGCTCGCCAGATGGTTTCAGCGCGACGTGCAGGATCGGCTCGTCAGACTTATTTCGGACGAAGAAAAGCAGCGCGAGACACAGTGCGAAGCTGAGCAGCGCGGCAAGTATGCGTTTCATCGTAAGCCTCCTTGCACTCCGGCGCTCAGAAGAGCGCGGGGACATAGTCGACCGCGTCGGTGATGCCGCCCGCCTGACCGGCGAGCGACAGCTCGAAGCGGTAGACCGGTTGATAGAAGCCCTTGGAATCGGAGAGGTAGTCGAGCGTGCAGGAGCGCACCTCAATTTGCTGGACGCTTTGCGCGAACCACGCACCCTCGAAACTCTTGCCAGATTGCAGCGCGGCGAGCGCCTGCGCGGGGGAGAGAATAGGCTCTTCGCGCACGGGCGCGAGCGTGGTGATGCGGTTTTCGAGCTGCGAGAGCGTCGATTGACCGTCGCCTTGTGTTCTCAGATCACAAGTGAGCGTGCCGTGGAGGAAGCCTCCCTCCGTGGGGAGAAGATCAGCGGAGAACACCGCGCGGTAAGAGGTCTCGCCATACGGCGAGAGCGTGAACGCGGCGTCGGCGGGGACGGAAAAGCCAAACTTGTCGAGCGTTTCGCGCAGCATGTCCTCTGTGACACCAGACGCGGGCGCATCGAAAACGGGCGTGTGATCGCGCCCAAAGCTGTATTCCCACGTGCCGTCGTGCAGGGTGACGTTGAGGAAGTCGCCGGAAGAGTGGTTGGCGTAGATCACAAGGTCATCGTAGTAGTACGCATCCGGAAATTCGACGCCGTGCGCGGCGGCGAATTCCGCGGCGAAGCGGTCGGCGCCCACGTTGTCGAGCGCCTGCGCCTGATAGACATAGGCGGTCTTGCTGTCCTCATCGAGTGCATAATCGACCGACCAGCGGACGCCGCTTAAGTCCGCCGTCGTGACGGAGGCGTCGCGCAGGTTGCCGTAGGGCTGCGCGGCGTAGGAAATGAAAATGGCGGATAGTGCGAGTGCGAACGCGGCGGGCAGCGCGCAGTAGCGCGGCCACGTCCTGTTCTTTTGATGCAGCGCGAGCACGAGCATTGCTGCACACCAGCCGAGCATCGCGCCGAGCGTGTTGGTGAAGAGGTCGTCCACATCGCACATGCCGCTTCCGGTGAAAAGCTGCGCCAGTTCAATCAGGAGCGAAACGCCGAAGCCCGCGCCCAGCGCGGCATACCACTTGCGAAACGGTTTCCACAAGAGCGGCAGCAGCACGCCGAGCGGGACGAAGAGCGCGATGTTGAGCAGCACATTGAGCCAGATTTGCAGCGTGAAGCGCTGGTACGCTTCGCGCCAGGCGCGGAAAAGCTGCAAATTCCACTGCCGCGCGGCAAATTCATTCGGCTCGCTGCGCAGCAGCGTGACGAAGACCGTGACCGCCGCCCAGCCGACAAGCAGCACCGCGCAGACCGCCTTTCCCCACGGGAAGCGGCGGCCTTTTTTGCGGCAGACGGCATAGCAGACGGCCAGAATAAGGCCGCAGATAAGCGCAGCGGGCACGGCAAAGCGCATGCCGCGCTGCAAAAGATAAAAAAGATAGGAAACAAAGTCGTGCATGAGCTCCCTCCTGAGGGGTCAGTCAGTTGGTTTCACCGTTCGCGGTTTTGTCCTCTTCGATGCGCGCGCTCACGTCCGCGCGGAAGGCGAGCCACGCATCCTCGTTTTCCACATAGTATTTGGGGCAGATCTTGCCCGTCACGTCGTAGTGTCGAATGACGTCCGCGTCAGGGTCGAGGTCGAAGGTCTCGCAGAGCCACGCGACGAGCTGTTCGAGGCTTTCCATCGTCGCGTCATTAAACTTGCCTGTGTCGTCGGGGTGGCAGACCTCGATGGACACGGTGTAGTCGTTCGCGGTATTGGAACAGTAGGCGATCTCCGTCAGCGGCACGCACTGCAAAATTTCACCCTTCAGCCCGACGACAAAGTGGGCGCTCGCGTAGGTCTCGTGCGTCAGGGCGAGATTGGCGAAAAAGCTGCGGTTCGCCGCGGCGCTCGTGCCGGGATTGCCGACATAGTGCACCACCACGCCGGAGATCTCCCTGAGCGGCGTGCCGGGACGGGAATATTCGTTTGTCAGAATGTAGTCGACCGTGACAAAGTCCGGCACGCTGACATTCGAACCGGGGAGATTCCGGTGGGCGAGCGCATAGCGCAGCTTCACGCCGCCGAGAACGAGCAAAACGAGCGCGAGCAGGACGAGAAAAGCTTTCTTGTTCCCGGTGCGGCGGCGCCTGCGCCGCCGCTTTGCGTTTTCTGCCATGTCAGTTCACACTTTCCTCGGTGGAAACGTCCTCTGTGGCGGGGAGGGTGTGAATGCCGTCGTCGCTGGGCGGCGTTACGATGTTGGATTTCAGCTCGGGCAGCAGCTCACTGAGTACTTGCAGGGTGTTGGGCGTTGAGTTATTCACATTGGGGCCGAGCGTATATACCTCCGGGCGGCCTTTTTCATTGGTGGACTCAAAGTACAGCTCGAGCCAGAAGGAGATGGGGGAAACGTACTGGTATTCCTGCACGGCGAAGATGTCGCTGCCGCCGTTATCGGAATCCTGAACGTCCTGCATCAGCGCGGCGTAGACCTGTTCGGCCTGCGCGGCGGTGAGGGCATAGTCCTTTGTGTTGGATTTCTCATCGTAATAACAGTAGCTGTCGAGGAAGCGCGGCGTGTCGCCGAGGTGCTCGTAGCCGTTGCCGAGGACACGGCGGAGCACGGACTCTCTGCACATATAGAGCGCGTTCACGCGCGCCGTGGCGGACGAGGGCACGGTGAGGTCACTTCTCCGCAGGTAGAGCGAATAGGAGCGCGAGAGCTGCGAGCCGTCCTTGAGGTAGTAGGTCAGGCGCAGGGAGAAGGGTTCGATGTCGTCATGATCGCTCTGGGAGAGCGTATCCGCGTCCCATGCGTCTGCGATGCGCGCCTGCTCGTTCCGGTTTTTGACGATGGCCTGGTGTGCCGCGGTGAGGCGGCGGATGGTGTCGGCGTCGTCGGTCGTGACGTTCGTCATGCCGGAGAAGGTGTAGTAAACGGATTCGATCTCGCTCTCGTCCGGCACGTGCTTTTCATAGCCCGTGAGGTCGAAGCTCATCGCAACGCCGAGCAGCACGAGAGCAAGCGCGACGATGGCCGCGCCCTTTGCGCCCGCGCGGAAGACGCGGAAGCTCTTTTTGATGAGCATCTCGGCGACAAAGTAGCCCACAAGCCCCGCCGCCGCCATGCAGAGGATCGTGCCGGGCAGGGAATCGTTGCCGCTCGAGCGGTACTGGCCGAAGAGGAAATAGTAGAGGAACTGCCCGAGGGCAACGGCGGTACAGAACGCCACGCCGTACTTGAAGATGGGCGTCGCCCACGGGAAGGCGACCGTCGAGCCGGTCATCTCGCTCTTGCGCGTGCGGTAGAGAAGCAGCGCGATGAGGGCGATGACAAGTCCCGCGAGCGCGTAGGCGGCGAGGATCATGAAAGAACGGTGCTCAAGCGCGTAGGCAGTCACATAGTACGAGCCGCTCTCGCAGGTCTCGATCGAGGCGATGTCCACCTCGGGGTACATATAGAGGGGCGGGGAGAGGAAACCGAGCGCAACGTCGGTGTGCCCACTGTAGCCGTAGAGGAAATTGCCCGCAAAGTTGCGCAGCAGATATTCCATTCCCGGGACGAGGATATTGCCGACGAAATAGAAGACGGGCGCGGCGAGGATCTGCCCCGTCATCATCATGCACAGCGCGGCGAAGGAGTAGAAAAAGACGGCTTCGAGCATGGCGCTGCCCATGGCCGCGCCAGTGACGCTCCAGAAGCTTAAGTGCAGCGGGGCGGAGACCGCCGCGCCGAGCAGGAACGTGACGAGAATGGTGGAAAGCTGGCAGAACAGTCCCGTGAGGTAGGCGGTCAGAAAGATGGTCTCGCGCCGCACGGGGAGCGCGTGGAAGCCGTTCGTCGCGCGGCTCTGCGTCAGGTGCGAGAAGGCGAGCATCGCAAAGAAAAGGCCGAAGAAGAAGGAAATAAAGATGCCGCCGCGCACGCCGGTATTGAGCAGCAGGTAGGATGCATCCGCTGCGCTGTAACCGCCCTGATAGGCGGAAAGCTCTGAAAAGAGCATGACCGGCACGAGGAAAAGCCACAAGGCGGTGTAGCCGAGCCAGAGCGGCCAGGTGTGCTTGAGCTGGCTGCGGAATAAAGTCTTATCAAAGAACGATGTCGCGGATCGCATAGTCCTCACCTCCCAGTTCATAGATGAAAATTTCTTCAAGTGACAGCGGCACCGCGTCGATAAAGATCGGGTGCAGCGCGGAGAGCTGCTGTTCCAGTTCCTCTGCACTGCCGCGGCAGATGAGCGTGTGGACGCGCCCGGTCTGCGCGTGGTGCAGCACCTTGATCTCCTGTGGCAGCTCGGGCAGCTCCGCGCCCTCGAAGGCGAGCTGGAGCTTGACGGTATAGTCCTGCAATTCGCTCAGCGAATGCTCAAGCAGGAGCTTGCCGCGGCTCATCACGCCCACGTGGTCGCACACGTCCTCCAATTCGCGCAGGTTGTGCGAGGAGACGAGCACCGTCGTGCCGCGCTCGGCAACGTCCTGCAAGATGAGGCTCCACACCTGACGGCGCATCACGGGGTCAAGGCCGTCCACCGGCTCGTCGAGAATGAGATAGTCCGGCATCGTGCACAGCGCGAGCCAGAAGGCCGCCTGCTTCTGCTGGCCCTTGCTCATGCGGCGCAGCGGCCGCTTTTCATCGAGCGCGAAGACCTCGCGGAGCTTTTCAAAGCGCTCCTGATCGAACTTCGGGTACAGCCCGCGGTAAAAGCGCATCATATCGCGCAGCCCCGCCTGCATAAAGTAGAACCAGTCGTCGGGGATGGAGGCGATGCGCGCCTTCACGCCCGCATTTTCCCAGACCTCCTCGCCGTCAAAGCGCACGCTGCCCTCATCCTGACGGTAAACGCCCGTCAGGTGGCGCAGCAGCGTTGTCTTGCCCGCGCCGTTCGGCCCGACAAGGCCGTAGACCGCGCCGCGCGGCACGCTCAGATCCGCGCCGTCGAGCGCGGCAAAGCCGTCAAAGGTCTTTTTAAGACCGCGTACTTCGATCATTTCGCTTCTCCCTCCCTGCACAATGCTTGAATGTCTTCTTCGCTCACGCCCATGGCGCGCAGCTCCTGCAAAAGCTCTTTGAGCTGATGCTCAAGCGATAAGCGGCGCGCGTCGTCCTGCGCGCGGTAGGTGTGCACGGCAAAGCAGCCCTTGCCGGGCACCGAGCAGCAGTAGCCGCTCGTTTCCAACTCGTTGTAGGCGCGCTGGATGGTATTGGGGTTGATGGCAAGCTGCGTCGCCAGCGCGCGCACCGAGGGGAGCTTGTCCCCGTCGGCGATCGCGCCGGAGACGATCAGCCGCCGCAGCCCGTCGCACACCTGCTCGTAGATCGGGCGCGCGTCGCGGTAATTTAAGGTGATCATGGCATTCCTCCTGCATTCATCGGCTGCACAGCACGGCGAGCAGCAAAATGCCGAGCAGCAGTACAACAAGAACCGGGATCAGGAAAATCAAGTGGAACATAGGCGCCTCCTGCTGTATTAAGTGTGTTAGTACAGTTAGGATAGCATGGCAGACACCGGTTGTCAAGCGGGGAATGCAAAAATTTTCCGCCGTTTTGCTGTGCAAATCACTAAATGCAGGTAAAGAATGCATTAAAATTTATGCAGAATGTATGATTTGCCATGCGCGCACGACAAAAAACGACACTTGCCCCGTTGACAGCGGGCGGCCGATTTGGTATTCTCTGAGATATGAAAGAAATTCATCAAACGTTTTACGGAATGTGATTTTTGGGAAGGAGAAGTGTATGGAACAGTTTATGAAGATCAACACTGCGGTCAACGGCTTCGTCTGGGGGCCGGTGATGCTGGTGCTGCTGGTCGGCACGGGCATCTACCTGAGCATCGCTGTGGGCTTTATCCAGTTCACCAAGATCGGCTACTGGTGGAAAAACACCATCGGAAAGATCTTTAAGAAGGGCGAGGCCGGCGACGGCGAGATCACGCCGCTGCAGGCCGTGTCCACGGCCCTTGCCTCCACCGTCGGCACGGGCAACATCGCGGGCGTCACGGGCGCGATCATCTTAGGCGGCCCCGGCGCCGTGTTCTGGATGTGGGTGTCGGCGCTTTTTGGCATGGTGACCAAGTTCTCTGAGGTCACGCTCGCTGTCAAGTACCGCGAACGCAATGAAAAGGGCGACTGGTGCGGCGGCCCCATGTACTACATTAAAAACGGCCTCGGTCCCAAGTGGAAGTGGCTCGGCGGTGTGTTCGCCGTCCTCGGCGCGATCGCGGCCTTCGGTATCGGCAACATCGCACAGGTGCACTCCATCGCGGATTCCGTCAAGTCCGTTGCCGTCGCGTTCAATGAAAACGCGGCGAGCAGGGAGACGATGATCTGCCTCATCACCGGCATTTGCGTCGCCATCTTCGTCGCGCTGGTGCTGCTCGGCGGCGTCAAGCGCATCGGTCAGGTCACGGAAAAGCTCGTGCCCCTCATGGCCGTCATCTACATCGTCTGCGCGCTTATCGTCGTGTTTGCGAATATCAGCGCCGTTCCCGGCGTGTTCGCTTCCATCTTCAAGGGCGCTTTTAACCCCGCTGCCGTCACCGGCGGCGCGGCGGGCATGTCCATCAAGCTCGCGATGACCAAGGGCGTCGGCCGCGGCGTCTTCTCCAACGAGGCGGGCCTCGGCTCCGCGCCCATCGCGCACGCCGCCACCTCGGAAAAGAACCCCGTCAAGCAGGGCCTTTACGGCATCTTTGAGGTCTTTATGGACACCATCGTCATCTGCACGCTCACGTCCCTTGTCGTCCTCTGCTCCGGCGCGGCGGACGGCAATTACGGCAACGCGGCAGCTGCGGGCGTTTCGACCACGGTCGTCGGCTTCTCGAGCGTCTTCGGCGCGAAGGCGGGCTCGGTCATTCTGGCAGTCGGCCTGCTGCTGTTTGCCACGTCCACCATCCTCGGCTGGGCGCTCTACGGCACGCGCTGCGCGGAGTTCCTCTTTGGCAGCAAGATCATCCGCCCCTATCAGATCATCTTCTGCCTCGTCGTTGTGGCCGGCGCGGTCGCGGACCTGACGCTCGTGTGGGATATCTCCGACACGCTCAACGGCCTCATGTCCATCCCGAACCTCATCGCGCTGCTGCTGCTGAGCCCCGTCGTCATCAAGGTGACGAAGGAGCATTTCGCGGGACTGAGAAGATAATCGAAACAGCGGCGAGGCCGCTTTTTGAGTGAGAACGCATGTGCTGAAAAGAGACGGCCTTGGCTGTCTCTTTTTTCTTGGTTTTGCTGTGTGGGACGGGAAAAAGCAAAAAAACGGTATCATTTCACAGGTTTTGCTTTACAATAGGGAAAAGCTGTGCTATCATAATTCAGCACGCTTATCGTGCGCATTCCCGCACTTAGGACGTGGAGGATTCACCGACCCGCCGCTCAGTGTTGGGAGAATTTATGAAAGGTGGATATCACACTATGATGCTCAAAGACCAGAAGACGGCTATCATCGAAGCCAACCGCACCCACGAAGGCGACACCGGTTCTCCGGAGGTCCAGGTCGCTATCCTCACCGAGCGCATCGCTCAGCTCACCGAGCACCTCAAGCAGCACCCGCAGGACAACCACTCCCGCCGCGGCCTGTACAAGATGATCGGTAAGCGCCGCAGCCTGCTCGACTACCTCATGAAGAAGGACATCGAGCGCTATCGTACCCTGATCGCCAAGCTGGGTATCCGTAAGTAAGTTTGAAAACAGGGTGGTGTGCATGCGCACCACCCTTCTTTCACACTTTCGCCCTAGGCACTTTCCCCGCGCGTATGAGAGCCTGCTATGCTTTAGCAGTTGAAAAAGCGGCGGCGTGACCGACGTTTTTTCAAGTGCTAAACGGTCGGCTCCCATACGGAATTTTACAAAAAAGGAGATCGACAAATGTCTACCATCATCACCCACAGACAGTTCCCCAACTACCACAAGTACGAGATGGAGCTCGCCGGCCGTCCCCTCACGCTTGAGGTCGGCAAGCTTGCTGAACTCGCCAACGCTGCCGTCATGGTCGGCTACGGCGACACCCGCGTGCTCGTCTGCGCCACGGCTTCCGCCCGCCCGCGCGACGGCATCGACTTCTTTCCCCTCTCCGTTGACTTTGAGGAGAAGCTCTACTCCGTCGGCCGCATCCCCGGTTCTTTCAACCGCCGCGAGGGCCGTCCCGGCGAAAAGGGCATCCTGACCAGCCGCGTCATCGACCGCCCCATCCGCCCGCTCTTCCCCTCCGACTTCCGCAACGACGTCTCCATCATGGCGACGGTCATGAGCGTCGATCACGACTGCTCTCCCGAGATCGCGGCTCTGATCGGCACCTCCGCCGCGCTCGCCATCTCCGATATCCCCTGGAACGGCCCTGTCGGCGCGCTCAAGGTCGGCCTTGTGAACGGCGAACTCGTGCTCAACCCCAACTCCGAGCAGCGCAAGGTCAGCGATCTCGACGTCACGGTCGTCTCGACCGGCAAGAAGGTCGTCATGATCGAGGCCGGTGCGAACGAAGTCGACAACGACACCATGTACAAGGCCATCGAGCTTGCCCACAACGAGAACCAGAAGCAGGTCGAGCTCATCAACCGCATGGTCGCCGAGATCGGCAAGCCCAAGTTCGACTACCCGCACGCGAGCTTCAATCAGGAGCTGTTCGACAAGATCGTCGAAAACTTCATGGACGAGGCCAAGGCCGCGATGGATACCGACGACAAGAACGTCCGCGAGGCCCGCTGGAACGAGATGATCGAGCACTGGCACGAGAAGTTCCTCGAGGAGTATCCCGATATGGATCAGTTCCTCGACGAGATCACCTATAAGTTCCAGAAGAAGATCGTCAAGGCGTGGCTGCTCGAAGGCCACCGCGTCGACGGCCGCCAGAAGAACGAGATCCGTCCTCTCGCTGCCGAAGTCGGCGTGCTGCCTCGCGTCCACGGTTCGGGCCTGTTCACCCGCGGCCAGACGCAGGTGCTCTCCGTTTGTACGCTTGACACGCTTTCCGCCGCCCAGAAGCTCGACACCATCTGGGAAGAGACCGAAAAGCGCTATATGCACCACTACAACTTCCCCGGCTACTCCGTCGGCGAGGCCAAGCCCTCCCGCAGCCCCGGCCGCCGCGAGATCGGCCATGGCGCTCTCGCTGAGCGCGCGCTGCTGCCGGTCATCCCGTCCGTCGACGAGTTCCCGTATGCCATTCGCGTCGTGAGCGAGGTCGTCTCCTCCAACGGCTCGACCTCTCAGGGCTCCATCTGCGGCTCCACGCTCGCGCTGATGGACGCAGGCGTTCCCATCAAGGCGCCCGTCGCCGGTATCTCCTGCGGCCTCATTCAGGACGGCGACGACTTCACCACGTTCATCGACATTCAGGGCGTTGAGGACTTCCACGGCGAAATGGACTTCAAGGTTGCCGGTACCAAGAAGGGCATCACCGCCATCCAGATGGACCTCAAGAACGACGGCCTGACGATGGCCATCATCAAAAACGCCCTTGAGATCACCTATGACGCGCGCGTGCAGATCCTCGACCAGATCATGCTGCCCTGCATCTCCGAGCCGCGCGCCGAGGTCAGCCAGTATGCGCCCAAGATGATCACCATGCACATCGACCCCGAGCGCATCCGCGAGGTCATCGGTAAGGGCGGCAGCGTCATCCAGAAGATTGTTGCCGATACTGGCGCCAAGGTCGACATCGACGACGACGGCACCATCCACATCGCCTCCGCCAACGCCGCCGCGTGCGACGCTGCGAAGAAGTGCATCGACGATATCGTCTTCGTGCCCGAGGTCGGCAAGCTCTACTATGGCCGCGTCGTGCGCCTGATGCAGTTCGGCGCGTTCGTCGAGATCGCCCCGGGCAAGGACGGCCTGGTCCACATCTCCAAGCTCGACCGCAAGCGCGTCGAGAAGGTCGAGGATGTCGTCACCGTCGGCGATATGATCTGGGTCAAGTTCATGGAGATCGACGAGAAGGGCCGCTGGAACCTCTCCCGCAAGGACGCCCTCATCGAGATCGAAGCCCAGCAGGCCGCCGCAAAGGCCGCCGAACAGCAGTAATTCGGCTTCCCAAAGAGAATGAAAAAGCAGCGCCAACCGGCGCTGCTTTTTTTGCGCTTGCGGCGAAATCGGCGGCATGGTATGCTGGATGTGGAAAAGTTGAAAGCGTTACGGGGAGGAAACTTGCCCTATGAGAAGCGATAGTATGTTTGTCGAGGCGGCCAAAGAGGATGTGCCGGAGATCATTGCCCTGCGGCATCAAATTTGGGGCACTACTTACAGAGGAATCTACCCCGATGATATGATCGACAACTTTGATTGGGCGTGGCATCAGGAGAAAGAACTGCTGCGGATCAATGATCCGGCGTATTCTGTGTATCTGCTCCAAAAAGACGATCAAAATATCGGCTATTTGACGATAAGCAGAACCGACGGGATCGTCTTGCAGTCACTGTATATTCTCTCTGAATATCAGCGGCAGGGGATCGGTCGGGCGGCATTTGATTTTATCAAGGCGTATTGCAGGGAACACGGGGCGAAGTTTTTTACCTGCCACTGTGTTCCCGAGAATCTGAATGCCCGAGCATTCTATGAGAAGATGGGCGGCGAGGTGATCAGGACGGACTTGGCAAACGAGGAGCCATGGCAGAACTCGGTCACCTATCGGTTTGCGGCGGCGTAAGCGAATCTGAAAGATCGACAGCTGTCGGGCTGAGAAGTAAGGGGCGGCGCCCGCAGGGTGCGGAGAATTTATGAGGATCGGGGAGGGGCTTCCAATGGACTATATCCGAATCACCGATGATAATATTGAGAAAGAGCACATCTGCTGTGCGATGTCCGGCAAGCAGGGCGTCATCAAAAAGGAGTGGCTCAAGCAGCGCTTTAAAGAGGGGCTGGTCTTCTGCCGGAGCACGGAGCGCGGCAAGTGCTTTATTGAGTATATTCCGGCAGAAAACGCGTGGGTCCCTATTCAGGCGGACGGGTATTTTTATATTGACTGCCTGTGGGTCTCCGGCTCGCTGAAAGGGCACGGATATTCCAATGATCTGCTGGGAGAGTGCATCCGGGCCGCAAAGGAGCAGGGACGAAAGGGGCTGTGCATTCTCTCGTCCGGGGGGCGAAAGCGGGAGTTCCTCTCCGACCCGAAGTATCTGGCATATAAGGGATTTGCCGTTGCCGATACATCGGAATGCGGGATCAATTTGATGTACCTGCCGCTTGCACAGGATGCAGAGCCGCCGAGGTTCAAGGCCTGTGCCAAGCACCCTGCGGTGGAAGAGAGCGGCTTTGTCCTCTATTATACCGACCAGTGCCCGTTTACTTACTACTGGGTGTCGCGTGTGGAAGAGGCCGCGAGAGCGTACCACGTGCCTCTGAAGGTCATCCACGTCACCAGCAGGGAGCAGGCACAGAGCGTACCCGCCCCGGTGACGACCTACGCGCTGTTCAAGGACGGCAAGTTCCTGACCCAGAGCATTCAAACGGACAAAAAATTTTTGAAGCTTGCGGGAATACAGGCGGAGCAGTGCTCGGATACAAAATAAAAGGACGGTAAGGGGCGCGGCCATGCCGCGCCCCTTTGCAAATTCCATGCGGCTATGCCGAAGCGGAAGGGAAAATAAATTTCGCGGCATATTTACAGGCTGTGGGGGAATTTGGTATAATATGGCATCCGACAGGATACAAAAGACAAAAACGTGATTTTCTTCCCTGAAAGGAGAAGTGCTGTAATGCGTGATTATATCATTATGACCGATAGCTGCTGCGATCTGAGCCAGCAGGAGGTCGAAGAGCTCGAGTTGACGGTCCTGCCGCTCTCGTTCACCATCGAGGGCAAGACACTTTTGAATACCCCTGACCACGCGGACATGTCGCCTGAGGAATTTTTCGCCAAGATCGCCGCGGGCGCGGACTGCACGACCGCCGCGGTCAACGTCGGCCAGTTCACCGACGCGATGGAAAAGGTCTTGCAGGAGGGCAAGGACATCCTCTGCGTCTGCTTTTCGAGCGCGCTGTCCACAACGTATCAGTCCGCCTGCATCGCGGCGGAGGACCTGCGCGAAAAGTGCCCCGAGGCGAAAATTTTAGTCATTGACTCGCTGTCCGCCTCGCGCGGGCAGGGCATGCTGCTCTATCGCGCCGTGCGCGAGCGCCGCGAGAAGAATTTGACCATCGACGAGCTGGATGCCTACGTCCGCTCCATCATCCAGAGCCAGTGCCACTGGTTCATCGTCGACGATCTGAACCACTTAAAGCGCGGCGGCCGCGTGAGCTCCACGGCGGCGCTGGTCGGCACGATGCTCGGCATCAAGCCCGTCATGCACACGGACAGCGAGGGCCGCTTGACCCCCGTGAGCAAGGCTCGCGGCACGAAGGCGGCGCTGCGCGCGCTTGTCGACAAGGTTGGCGAGATCGGCGTCGAGCCAGAGAAAAACCAGCCCATGCTCATCTGCCACGCCAATTGCCCGGAGTCCGTCGAATACGTCAAGGGGCTACTCAAGGAGCGCTTCGGCGTGACGGACGTGCGCGATGACTTCATCGGCCCCGTCATCGGCGCGCACACCGGCTGCGGTACGTTGGGCCTGTTCTTTGTGGGGACTGAGCGATGAAGTGGCTGGAATTACACCTTGACACGCAGCCCGCGGGCATCGAACCCGCGACGGAGCTTTTGAGCGAGTACGGCATCGACAGCCTGATGATCGACGAGGAGGGCGACTTCAAGGACTTCCTCGAAAATAACCACCAGTACTGGGACTATGTCGACGACGAGCTGATGGAGCAGATGCACGGCAAGAGCCGCATCACGTTTTATTTGGAGGACAGCGCCGAGGGCTACAACACCCTCGCGCAGTTCCGTATCGGTCTGTCGGCCTTCAAAAAGCAGCATCCCGAGTACGCGCCGCTGATCCTCAGCATGGAAAATGTCGAAGACGCGGACTGGGAGAACAACTGGAAGCAGTTCTACAAGCCCATGGAGATCGGCGAGCGGCTGCTCGTCGTGCCGGAATGGGAGCAGGCGCAGGAGGACGAGCGCGTCAAGCTTGTCTTAAATCCCGGATTGACGTTCGGCACCGGCAGCCACGCCACGACGCGGCTGTGCTTACAGGCGCTTGAGCAGCATATCCACGGCGGGGAAAAGGTTTTAGACCTTGGCTGCGGCAGCGGCATTTTATCCATCGCCGCGCTGCTGCTCGGCGCAAAGGACGCCTTTGCCTGCGATATCGACGACAAGTGCGTCGGCGTCGCGTATGAAAACGCCGCACTCAACGGCGTCGGCAAGGAGCATTACACCGTCCGCGCGGGAGACGTGCTCAGCGACAAAAGGCTCCAGAAGGAGTTCGGCGGCGACTATGACGTGATCGTTGCGAACATCGTCGCGGACGTCATCATCGCGCTCGCCCCGCAGGTGGGGAAGCTCCTCAAAAAGGGCGGCATTTTCCTCTGCTCGGGCATCATCGATGATCGTGCCGACGAGGTAAAGGAGCAGCTTATCGCTGCCGGATGGCAGATCAAAGAAACTCGCAGCAGCGAGGGGTGGTTTTCTTATCTTTGCAGATAAGAGGAGACTTTTCACGCTGCGCGTGGATGGGGAATAGCAGTGCCGAGGGCACTGCACAGATAAAAGGGGGATACTCTCTTTCAAAAGAGAGTATCCCCCTTTCAATCCCCCGAGAGAAATTTTGCATTGGCAGATTGTAGCTTGAAGAGCTGCGCGGCCTGCGGAATTGGGTGCGGTGTACATGGCTTCGCCATGAATCCCTGCGAGTCGCGACCGGTCGCAACCGCGCCTTACTTCGTGAGGCGCGAGTGACAGTAGCACGGCGACAGACTGCTTGCGGAATGCGGTATTGCTGGCGCTCGCCGCGGATGAAATAGTGAAAGCGCTCCCGTAGGGAGCGCTTTAATCGTCTAATAGGGATTCGTAGGAAACGTTGAAGACCTTGGCGAGGGCTTTGACTTCGTAGTCGGGGACGAAGCGGTCGCCTTTTTCGATGCGGAGGATGGTGAGGTCGGAGCATTCGCAACCGAGCAGCTGCACTTTTGTCGCCAAATCGTGCTGCGACCATTTCTTTTCCAATCGCAGCGCGCGGACTTTTGCGCCGATTATATTTTTCGAGTCGCCCGACCAGTAAATTTTCATCACGCACCGCCAGCTTCATAAGATGAAGTTTCTTATCTTGATTTTAACGGTGACAGATGATAATATACTTCTAAAGATGAAGCATAAGGAGTGTAATTTTATGATGACATACAAAAATCTATACTGTGCGCTGGTGCGCAGCATGAGCGAAGCCATCGACCTGTACGATGAAGGAAAAGTCATTCTTGCTCGCGAAACGTTGCACAAAGCTCTTCTGGACGCAGAAGACCAAGTCATCTCCCACGACATCATCCCCGACGAACCTATCAGCAGTGCCGCCTCAGCTGAAAACTAAAAAGCGCGGCGAGCGCAGCAATGTCGCGCCCGCAAGCAGTCTGCCGCCGTGCTGCCGTCACACGCGCCTCACGAAGTAAGGCGCGGTTGCTGAATGTTTCGAATCGCAGGGATTCATGGCGAAGCCATGTACACCGCACCTGATTACCCGCAAGGGGTATGCCACATCCGTAAGGCAGCAAAGCTGCCAACGGCTGTGCAATCCGCAGGCTGCGCAGCTCTTCGAGCCGCAGACTGCCAATGTGCGGGGTCGAGGGGGAAGGCCCCTCGTCCTTCCTCTCGGGGGTTGTAAAGGGGGATACTCTCTTTCGAGAAAGAGAGTATCCCCCTTTTACGCACTCCCGCACGGTGCGGGAATCGTCCTCCTGCACCGGTGCAGGAAAAAAGCTCTTTTACGCCTCCGGCGTCAAAATCCCTTTCTCCGTAACCAGCATCGTGCAGCGCATATCATGCTCCTCGACCGGCACCTCGGGCGACATGAGCTGCTCGCGGCAGATGAGCACCGTCGGGCAGTGGAGCTGCGGCAGCAGGCGGTCATAGTACCCGCCGCCCTGACCGAGACGGCGGCCCTTGCGGTCGAACGACAGGCAGGGCACGACGGCGAAGTCGATGTCCGCCGCGGTGACGAGTGCGCAGCTCTTTTTCGGCTCTAAAATGCCGTAGGCGCCCGCCTCCAGGTCATCCATCGAACGCACGACGCATAGGTCGATGGCATGCTCGGCGGCGCAGCGGGGCAGGATCAGCGTCTTGCCCGCGGCGATGGTCTCGTTCATAAAGAGAGAGGTGTCGATCTCCTTTTCGGTGCCGGCAAAGGCGAAGACGACTTTCGCGCTCTTGTACTCGTCGAGCGCGAGCAGGTGGCGGCAGATGGCCTCGGAGCTCTCGGCCTTGTAGACGGGATCGAGCGTGCGCTCTTTCTTGCGGATAAAGGTTCTCAGTGCTTTTTTCTCTTCGATCACAGACATGGGAATGCCCCTCCTGATGCTTTCAAAATTTGACAGCAATATCGTAACCCTATCGTAGCAAAAAGCGAGGGAAAAGGCAAGCTGCCGAAGAAAGTAAAATAATATCCCGCCGCGCTTGTCAAAAGAAATTGACAGCAATTTTTAATTTTGTTATCCTAATCATGGATAGGAACGCGGATGACCGCGTCGATCAGAGGAGGAATTTTTACCATGGCTATGCTGCTCAAGGGAGCCGAGGTCGCCAAGGCGTTGACCGAGGGGCTCCATGCAAAGACGGAAGAACTGAAGAAAAACGGCGTAGAGCCATGCCTCGCCATCCTGCGCGTCGGTGCACGCGAGGACGACCTGGCCTACGAGCGCGGTGCGCTCAAGCGCTGCGAAAAGGTCGGCGTCGCCGTCCGTCAGGTCGTCCTGCCTGAGGATGTGACGCAGGAGGTGCTGATGGAGAACATCCACGCGCTGGGCGCGGACGAGAAGGTCCACGGCGTGCTGATGTTCCGCCCGCTGCCGGGGCACCTTGATGACGAGGCGGCGCGCGCGGCGCTCGACCCGAAAAAGGACATGGACGGCATCACCGACGGCTCCATGACCGCCGTGTACGCTGGCACCAAGGGCGGTTATCCCCCCTGCACCGCCGCGGCCTGCGTGGCGCTGCTCAAGCACTACAACATCCCCATCAAAGGCAAGCGCGTCGTCGTCATCGGCCGCAGCCTTGTCATCGGCAAGCCGGTCTCTCTGCTGCTGCTCGCCGAGCATGCGACCGTGACCATCTGCCACAGCCGCAGCGAGAACCTGCCCGACATCTGCCGCGAGGCCGATATCCTCGTCGTCGCCGCCGGTAAGGCCGGTATGGTCGGCGCGGAGAGCGTGCGCGCCGGTCAGGTCGTGCTGGATGTCGGCATCCATGTCGGCGCGGACGGCAACCTCTGCGGCGACACCCGCTTTGCCGAAGTTGAGCCGGTCGTCGAGGCCATCACCCCGGTCCCCGGCGGCGTCGGCACCGTGACGAGCACGATCCTCGCAAGCCATGTCGTCGAGGCGGCGGAGCGCGCGGCGAACCAGTAATTTTCGCATTCAACCGGCATAGAGAGGAAAGAAACTGATCGGACAAGAGAACAGGAGGAAACTCATGGGACTTTACGATTCCGTTGACCGCGGCAAGCCGAAGCCCAAGCGTTTGACCGGCCCCATCGCGCTCTGCTGCGCGCTGTTTCTGCTGTTCGGCGGCCTGACGTACTGGGCCTGTCACCACCAGTTCCGTTTTCATGCCTTTATCTCCGATTTGACGGACAGCACGCGCGATGCGCGAAGCACAGAGACGTTTCGCGTCACAGTGAACGGAAGCGAAACGGACGTATCGATCGACGATCTCAGTGACCTTTTATACCTTATCGACAAGGCCGGCGCGGGCCGCACCGCCGCTGCGCCGGAGGAGATGCCCTACGCCGTGATCGACTACGGCGACGACTCGACGCTTGAGATCTGGAAGGTCGAGCTCGTGAATCCGTCCAACGACTGGACGGAGGGGCCGTTTTTCCGCTACACGGACGCGAAGGGGAAGTCGTATGGCTACGACACGGACCAGCTCCGCTGGGAAAGTGTCGTTCGGCTCTTGGGAGAGTGAAAAGAGGGAGCACCCGCAGGGGTGCTCCCTTTTTGCGCGCCCACAGGGCGCGGAGATTTTGCAGCCCGAAAGGGCTGCTTTTTTATTTCTCCCGCACTGTGCGGGAGTGCGCATTAAGGGGGATATTCTCTTTCTCGAAAGAGAATATCCCCCTTACACCCCCAAGAGAAAGGCTTAGATTGGCAGTCTCGGGCTTGAACGACTTTTATGCCTCCGGAGTGGAAGTGCCTGCGTGGCGGCATTGCTTCGCTCGCCGCCAATGGTTCTGCAAGACGATTTGCCTCTGCTCCTATCATCCGCTGTTGCGCAGCCGTTGGCGGCTCTGCTGCCTTACGGATGCGGCACACCCCTTGCGGGTGCCGCTCTGCCCATCTTATAGAAGTACAGCCTAATTCCCGTCTACCGCCAGTCGCTACAATGCGGCGAGCGCAGCAATGCCGCTATTTCGCAAGCAGTCTGCCGCCATGCTACCGTCACTCACGCCTCACGATAGTAAGGCGCGGTTGATCGTTGTAACGATTCGCAGGGATTCATGGCGAAGCCATGTACACCGCACTTGCACTGCGCAGCGTGTGCAGTCCTTCAAGCTGCAAACTGCCAATGTGCGGGGTCAAGGGGCAAGGCCCCTTGCGTTCTCTTGGGGGTTTAAGGGGGATATTCTCTCACATGAGAGAATATCCCCCTTATCCCGTGCAGCGCCTACGGCGCTGCCTTCCCCGCGGCACCAGTGCCGCAAATCTCTCGCACCTGTGCGAACAAGAGGGAGTCTTTCTTTGAAAAAGAAAATCTCCCTCTTGACAATATCGATATTCGATAATATACTCTCCTCAAGAATATCGAATATCGATAAAAGGAGGCTGACGATGGCGCGGGAGAAATTCAGCACGCTGACCGAGCAGATGTTTTACATCCTCCTGTGTCTGCGCGAGGAGTGCTGCGGCATGGACGTGATGGCGCGCGTGAACGAGTTGACGGGCGGGCGCGTGGCCGTCGGCCCGGGGACGCTCTACAACCTGCTCGAGCAGTTTTTGGCGGCGGGGTACATCGTCGAGACGCGCGCGGAGGGGCGGCGGCGCAGCTATCAGCTCACAGCGGAGGGCGAAACGCTGCTGCAAAACGAGGTGGAGCGCCTGCAGGCGCAGGTGCGGGACTACGAGAAGCTATTTGAGAGATAACGCCCTATCGTGGGCGGCGAGAAATGAGAGAAAGCGAGGTTTTTCTGATGCGCAACACCAAACGGGAGCTGAATCCCTATTCTTTTTACGACACCGAGGGCCTTGCGCGCCACTTTGAGCGCATGGCGGCGGAGGGCTGGGCGCCCGACCGCGTGGGCCTTTTCATCCGCTACCGCCGCATTAAGCCGCAGAAGCTGCGCTTCGCCATCACCTACTATCCCGATGACGGTGATGCAGACGGCGAAGATGTTTTCCTCGAGTACTGTGCACAGGCAGGCTGGCAGCAGTCAGCGGGCGTTGGTGATCTGACCTTCTGGGGAGACGGAGCCGAGGGCGAGGGCGGCGGCCTTGGCGGGAGGACCCGCCATGTGCTCTGCACAGCGGATGAAAACGCCGTCGATGTCGAGACCGACCCTGTTTTGCAGGTGGACGCGATGCACCGCGCACTCAAATATTACCACAGTATGATGATTTTTTGGTTCGGCTATATGCTCCTCAGGATCTGGGATATCCTGACCGGCCTGAAAACAGACCCTCTGAATACGCTTATCTATGGAATGGGGGATTTTTTGTCATGCATTTCGCCTGTTGTCACGCTGATCTGCGGGACTGACCTTATCTGCTATAACAGCTGGTATCGGAAAGCGGCGCGCACGGCGAGAGAGGAACATCGCTTTTTGCCTGCAAAGTCGCGCCTCTGGCTCCAGATACTGGAGCGCGCGGCGCTGCTGCTGACACTTTTCGGCATTTTGGTGAGAGCCCTGCTGGGGACCGGCGGCAGCAGTATGGGGAGGCTTTACCTTGCCGCGATCCTGTGCGGGATCACGCCGTTTGCTGCGATGTTTCTCACCTATTCGGCGGTGAAAACCGGTGCGGGCAGGGCGAAGCGCTGCATCGTCACGGCCTGCGTGACGGCGGCGGTCGCGCTGGCTTCGGTGGGGGTGCTGCTTACCATGGAGCAGAACGGACTTTTTGACAGCGATGAAGTTCCGCCTGAGCTGTATGATGAAGAATTTCGGGCGACCGTCTACCACGACGCGCTGCCGCTTTATCTCTCTGACCTCGGCGTAGCGGATGAAAACGCGCGCTGGTCGTACTTGAGCTGGGAAATGTCCTCGCCTTTTGCTTCTCAGCGCGGTGGATGGCAGGATGATGTGCTTGCCAGCTTGGATGATCCCGAGCATCCGGAGACGGCGCGCGGCAATCCTGCGTGGATTCACTACGACATCGGTGATGTGTATCTTGCATCGTGGTTTGACCGCTGCCTCGCCTCCGAGCTGGACTATGAGCAGACTGCCCTTATCGACGGCGAGCATCGCCGTCTCCCTTACGCCTACCGCGAGGTCGATGCCGCGCCGTGGGGCGCAGAGCGGGCGTGGCGGCTCTACGACGAGGAAGAGGAGCAGTGGCTTGACCACTGGCTCATCACAGGCGGCACGCGCATTGTCGAGTTTGCGTCGGGCAGTGTGCAAATGACCGATGTCCAAAAGGCGACCGTCGGCGAAAAGCTGCTGAGTGCAGATCTAAAATAACGCAAAAAAGGAGCATCCTTTCGGATGCTCCTTTTTCAATACGGTAGAAGCAGCGATTACTGCTTGTCGTACAGGTCGATGAGCTTGGTGAGGTGCTCGTAACGCTCCTTGGCCGCGTCCTCGTTGCGGGTGAAGAGACCCTCCGCACGCTCGGGGAACTCGCGGGTCAGGCGGCTGTAGCGCGCCTCGTTCATCAGGAATTCACGGTAACCGCCGGCAGGAGCCTTGGAGTCGAGCGTGAACTTCTTGTCAGCCGCAGGATTGAAGCGGAACAGGTTCCAGTAGCCGCACTCGACAGCCTTCTTCATTTCCTTCTGGCAGTTGATCATGCCGCCCTTGATGGAGTGCATCTCGCAGGGGCTATAGCCGATGATCAGGGACGGGCCGTTGTAAGCCTCAGCCTCGGTGATGGCCTTGATGGTCTGGGCCGGGTTGGCGCCCATGGCGATCTGAGCGACATAGATGTAGCCGTAGCTCATCGCGATCTCGGAGAGGCTCTTCTTCTTGGTCTCCTTACCGGCAGCCGCGAACTGAGCGACCTGACCGATGTTGGAAGCCTTGGAAGCCTGACCGCCGGTGTTGGAGTAGACCTCGGTATCGAAGACGAAGACGTTGACGTTCTTGTTCTGAGCAAGCACGTGGTCCACGCCGCCGAAGCCGATATCGTAAGCCCAACCGTCGCCGCCGAAGATCCAAACGGACTTCTTGGAGAGGTAATCCTTCTTGTCGAGGATCTCAGCAACGAGCTTGCAGGCGTCGCAGTCGCAGAACTTCTCGCCCTTGGCCTTGAGCTCGGCGGCGTGCTCAGCGAACTTGGGCACAGCAGCCAGCTCGTCGACGGTGGCGATGTTCGCCTGCAGGGCTGCGACGTATTCCTTCGTGGCCTCGGCATTGGCGTTGCCGTCGTCCTTGGTATCGAGCCACTTCTGAGCGGCTTCCTTCAGTGCGGGCTGTGCCCACTCGATGGCAAGGAGCTGCTCGGTCTTGGCCATCAGATCCTCGCGGATCTTCTCCTGGCCAACATACATACCGAAGCCGTGCTCGGCGTTGTCCTCGAAGAGGGAGTTGCACCAAGCCGGGCCGTGGCCGTTCTTATCCGTGCAGTACGGAGAGGTAGCGCCGGGGCCGCCCCAAATGGACGAGCAGCCGGTGGCGTTGGAGATGTACATACGGTCGCCGAAGAGCTGAGTGACGAGACGGGCATAGCTGGTCTCGGCGCAGCCTGCGCAGGAGCCGGAGAACTCGAGCATGGGCTGCTTGAACTGGCTGCCCTTGACGGTGAGATCCTGCATATCCTTCTTGTCGGAGACCTTGGAGACGCAGTAGTTGAACACATCCTGCTCGGGAAGCTCGCTCTCCTGACCGACCATGGTCAGAGCACCGACCGGGCACTGGCCGACGCAAACGCCGCAGCCCATACAGTCGAGCGGGGAGATGGCCATCGTGTACTTGTAAACACCCTTGCCCTTGCCGGCCTTGATGTCGACGATCTTGGCATTGGCAGGAGCATTCTTGGCCTCTTCCTCGGTGAGAGCGAAGGGACGGATGGTGGCGTGCGGGCAGACGTAAGCGCAGTTGTTGCACTGAATGCACTTCGTCTCGTCCCACGTGGGAACGGAAACGGCAACGCCGCGCTTTTCGTAAGCGGCAGCGCCGAGCTCCCACTGGCCGTCCACGTGAGGCATAAAGGCGGAAACGGGCAGGCTGTCGCCGTCCATCTTGTCCACGGGATCGAGGATGTTCTTGACCTGAGCGACGAGCTCGGGCTTGCCCTCGTAGGAGACGGCCTCGTCAGCGTCGACAGCGTTCGCCCAATCGGCGGGAACGTCGATCTTCTTATAGGCGGTGGCGCCGAGGTCGATGGCCTTGTGGTTCATATCGACGACGTCCTGGCCCTTCTTCAGGTAGGAGTGCGTCGCGGCGTCCTTCATGTACTGGATGGCCTGCTCTTCGGGCATGACCTTCGCCAGGGAGAAGAACGCGGACTGGAGGATGGTGTTGTTGCGCTTGCCCATGCCGATCTTGATGGCAAGGTCGATGGCGTTGATGGTGTAGAGCTGGATGTTGTTCTTGGCGATGTAGCGCTTGGCGTCCGCCTTGAGGTGGTGGTTCAGCTCATCGAAGTCCCACTGGCAGTTGATCATGAACACGCCGCCGGGCTTGACGTCGTTGACCATCTTGAAGCCCTTGGTGATGTAGCTGGGGTTGTGGCAGGCGACGAAGTCGGCCTTGTTGATGTAGTAGGGGCTGCGGATGGGCTTGTCGCCGAAGCGCAGGTGGGAGATCGTCACGCCGCCGGTCTTCTTGGAGTCGTACTGGAAGTAGGCCTGGACGTACTTGTCGGTGTGGTCGCCGATGATCTTGATGGAGTTCTTGTTCGCACCGACGGTACCGTCGCCGCCGAGACCCCAGAACTTGCACTCGATGGTGCCCTCGGCTGCGGTGTTCGGGCAGTTCTTGTCTTCGGGCAGGGAGAGGTTCGTCACGTCATCGACGATGCCGATGGTGAACTGACGCTTGGGCTCCGCCTTGGCAAGCTCGGTGTAAACAGCGAACACGGAAGCGGGCGGGGTGTCCTTGGAGCCGAGACCGTAACGGCCGCCGATGACGGTCTTGTCGGTGATGCCGGCGTTGGCCAGCGCGGTGACGACGTCGAGATAGAGGGGCTCGCCCTGTGCGCCGGGCTCCTTGGTGCGGTCGAGGACCGCGATCTTCTTGGCGGTGGCGGGGATGGCCTCGATCAGGCGCTCAGCCTTGAACGGGCGGTACAGACGGACCTTGATGAGACCGACCTTCTCGCCGTGGGCGTTGAGGTAGTCGATGACTTCCTCGGCCACGTCGCAGATGGAGCCCATCGCGATGATGACGCGGTCAGCGTCGGGCGCGCCGTAGTAGTTGAAGAGCTTGTAGTCGGTGCCGAGCTTCTCGTTGATCTTGCCCATGTACTTTTCCACGACTTCGGGGAGAGCGTCGTAGTACTGGTTGCAGGCCTCGCGGTGCTGGAAGAACGTATCACCGTTCTCATGGGAGCCGCGCATGGCGGGATGCTCGGGGTTGAGGGCGTGCTCGCGGAACGCTTTGACAGCGTCCATGTCGCACATGTCGGCGAGATCCTTGTAATCCCACACGGCGATCTTCTGAATCTCGTGGGAGGTGCGGAAACCGTCGAAGAAGTTGATGAACGGGACCTTGCCGGAAAGCGCGGCCAGGTGTGCCACGGGGGAGAGATCCATCACTTCCTGCACGTTGCCCTCGCACAGCATGGCGAAACCGGTCTGGCGGCAGGCCATGACGTCGGAGTGATCGCCGAAGATGTTCAGCGCGTGGGTCGAAACAGTACGGGCGGAGACGTGGAACACGCAGGGGAGCTGCTCAGCTGCGATTTTGTACATGTTCGGGATCATCAGCAGCAGACCCTGAGAGGCCGTGTAGGTGGTGGTCAGAGCACCGGCACCGAGGGAGCCGTGCACTGCGCCGGCAGCACCGGCTTCGGACTGCATCTCGACGACCTTGACCTGGCTGCCGAAGATGTTTTTCAGGCCATTTGCAGACCACTGGTCGACCAGGTCGGCCATCGGGGAGGACGGCGTAATGGGATAAATTGCCGCAACTTCACTGAAAGCATAGCTTACGTGAGCCGCAGCATTATTGCCGTCCATGGATTTCATTTTTCTTGCCATAAATGAACCTCCTATTTATTTCACCGTCAAAAAACGGTTCTTCTGCGTGTGAACGCAAAATTCAACGATGACACTATAGCACACTTTTTTCGCTATGTAAACGCCTTGTTCCCGCAAAAACATTCACTATTTTGCAACAATAGGTTCAATTCCTTTTATTTTTCGAGAACTTTTGCGAGGATTTATTGATTTTGTGCAAAATGTGCAAAAATGCGCGGAGGGGGATTTGCCTGATGCAAAAAATGTGCTATACTAATTGCAAACTGTACGATTCGATGCGAAAGAGGGAGGAAAACAGTATGGTCACAGCGGTGCGCTCGCTCGGCCTTCAGGGCATCTCGGGCTACGAGGTCACGGTGGAATGCTTTTTATCCGGGGGCTTGCCTGCGTTTGACATCGTCGGCCTTGGCGACACGGCCGTCAAGGAATCGCGCGAGCGCGTGCGCGCGGCAGTGAAAAACTGCGGTGTGAAGTTCCCTGTCTCGCGCATCACGGTGAACCTCGCCCCCGCGGGTCGGAAAAAGGAGGGCACGCTCTATGACCTGCCCATCCTGCTCGGCATCCTTGCCAGTGCAGAGGAGATCAAGCCCCCCGCGAAGGACGCGGCCTTTGTCGGCGAGCTCTCGCTGACCGGCACGCTTCGCGCGGTGAACGGCGTTTTGCCGATGGCGATGGCCGCGGTGCGCGCGGGCATTAGGACGCTCTACGTCCCCGCGGCGAACGCAGCGGAGGCGACGCTTGCCGACGGCGTGACCGTTTACGGCGTGCCGGACGTCGTGTCGCTCGTGCAGCATTTGAAGGGTGAAAAGAAGCTCTCGCCCCAGCCGAAGTGGCAGGCGGAGCAGACGAGCGAGACCGGCCCCGACTTTTCCGACGTCATGGGACAGGAAAATGTCAAGCGCGCGCTGGAGATCGCCGCTGCGGGCGGACACAATATCCTGCTCATCGGCTCGCCCGGCGCGGGCAAATCCATGCTGGCGCGGCGGCTTCCGTCGATCCTGCCCGACATGACGCGAAAGGAAGCACTTGAAGCGACCGAGATCTGGTCAGTCGCGGGATTGACCGACAGCTCGCACCCGATGCTGCTGCACCGCCCGTTCCGCGCGCCGCACCACACGCTTTCCGCCTCCGCGATGACCGGTGGCGGGCAGACGCCCAAGCCCGGTGAAATTTCGCTCGCGCACCACGGCGTGCTTTTTTTAGATGAGCTCCCCGAATTCCACCGCGACGTGCTCGAGGTGCTGCGCGCGCCCATCGAGGACGGCGAGGTCACCATCACCCGCGCCGCGGGCAGTATCACGCTGCCGAGCCGCTTCATGCTCGTCGGCGCGATGAACCCCTGCCGCTGCGGCTGGTACGGCCACCCCTCGGGGCGCTGCCACTGCACCAAGCAGCAGGTGGAAAAATACGTCGAAAAGATCTCCGGCCCGATGCTCGACCGCATGGACTTACACGTCAACGTGCCGAGCGTCGAGTTCGAAGCCATGCGCCGGCGCGAAAAGGCGGAGTCCTCCGCCGACGTCAAAGCGCGCGTGAACGCCGCGCGCGACATCCAGAAGCAGCGCTTTTCCGGCACGAACATCACCTGCAACGCGCAAATGACACCCGCGATGGTGGGCGAGTTCTGCACACTGGACGCCGCGGGCGAAAAGCTCTTAAAAGGCGCGTTCGAGCGCCTCGGCCTCACGGCGCGAAGCCACGATAGATTACTGCGCGTTGCGCGCACGATCGCCGACCTCGACGGCAGCGAGAAGATCGAGGCGCATCATCTGGCCGAGGCCATCCAGTACCGCAACACGGATATTTTACAGGGGTGAATGAGATGAAAAGGTATGACTACATCCAGTTTGGCGCGCTTTCCATTTTGAGCCATATCGCTCAGGGCGCGGCTTTTATCCTGTTGTTCGCGGCGTTCGGCGGCACGGGGTCGACCTCGTCCTTTACGTTTGCCACGCCCGTCGGGCTCGCGCTCGGCGTCGTCTATGTGTCGGCGCTTTCTTTCCTGTTCGGCTGGGGCCTGCGGCCGGACCGGGGGATCGACAAAAACCGCTGCTGGAATGCGGCGATCGTGCTCTATGTGCTGAATCTTGCCTCGCTTCTTGTGATGCCTGTCCCGTTCGGCTCGGGGAGCATCCTTGCGATGATCTGGGAGCTGCCGATGGCGCCCGCCATGGTCGGGATCAACGGGGTGAGCGGAGAGGGCACGATGTTCAGCTATGCGCTCTTTGCCCTGCTGGCCGCCGTTGAGCCGCTGTGCTTTACACTGGGGCTCACCCGCAAAGGGAAAAAGCCTGCCAAATCCGAAGACAACGAAAATTCAGCCGCATTTTCCGCCGATGCGGAAGCGGCCATAACAAATGAGGAGAACAATACCAATGCATGAAATGATCCTGTGCAAGCTCGGCGAGGTCGTGCTCAAGGGCCTGAACCGCCGCAGCTTCGAAGATAAGCTGATGTCGAACGTCAACCGCCGCGTGTCGAAATGCGGCAATTTCCGCGTCTACTCCAAGCAGAGCACCATCTACGTCGAGCCGAAGGACGACGAGTGCGACATCGAGGCCGCGTTTGAGAGCTGCAAGAAGGTCTTCGGCATCATCGCCGTTTCAAAGGCGCTGCCGTGCGAAAAGGACATCCAGAAGATCATCTCCGCGGCGAAGGAGTACCTTGCGTGCGAGATGCGCACGGCCAGGAGCTTCAAGGTCGAGAGCAAGCGCGCCGACAAAACCTTCCCCTTGACGTCGATCCAGATCTCCCAGCAGGTCGGCGGCGCGCTGCATCAGGCGTTCCCGACGTGCGAGGTCAATGTCCACGACCCCGAGCTCGTCGTGCATATCGAAATTCGCGACGATGCGGCCTATGTCCACGGCCCCGCTGAAGAGGGCGCGGGCGGCCTGCCCATCGGCATGGGCGGCGTGGCGGTCAGCCTGCTCTCCGGCGGCATCGACTCGCCCGTCTCGTCCTACATGATCGCCAAGCGCGGCGTCAAGCTCGAAATGGTGCACTTCTTCTCCCCACCGTACACGTCCGATGAGGCGAAGGAGAAGGTGCTTTCCCTTGCCAAGCTCTTAGTCCCCTGGTGCGGGCGGCTGACGGTGCAGATCGTGCCGTTTACCGAGATCCAGGAGGAGATCAGAAGAAACTGCCCCGAGGAATTCTTCACGCTCATCATGCGCCGCTTTATGATGCGCATCTCCCAGCGCGTGGCCGATCAGGTCAAGGCCAAGGCGCTCGTCACGGGCGAGAACCTCGGTCAGGTCGCGTCTCAGACGATGGAGGCCCTGCGCGTGACCGAGGATGTCGTCGATCTTCCCGTCCTGCGCCCGCTCATCGGCATGGATAAGGAAGAGATCGTGCGTTTGTCCCGTAAGATCGGCACGTTCGATACGTCGATCTTACCCTATGAGGATTGCTGTACGGTCTTCACCCCGCGTCATCCGCGCACGAAGCCGAACCTTGACGAGGTCCGCGAGGCCGAGGCTGTCCTTGATATCGAGGGCCTTATCGACCGCGCGATGACAAACCGTGAATTTGTGCGCATCAAGCTCTGAAAGGAAGTCTTATCATGGCGGAAAAAACAGTCGAACAGCGCTGCTATGAAGCGCTCAAGGCGCGTGGCGTGACCTTCGCCGCAGCGGAGAGCTGCACCGGCGGCCTCATTGCCAAGCGCATCACGGATGTGCCGGGCGCGTCGGGCGTCTTCATGGGCGGCATCGTGAGCTATACGAATATTGTCAAGCACCGCATACTCGGCGTTCCGGCGGACATGCTGGAAGAGTACGGCGCGGTGTCCGCGCCCGTCGCCCGCGCAATGGCCGCGGGTGCGCGCAAGGCGACGACGGCGGACTGCGCCGTCAGCGTCACGGGCGTCGCTGGACCCGACCGCGACGAGCGGGGAAATCCCGTCGGCACGGTATTCATCGGATTTTCGTCGCCCAAGGAGACGATCGCCGAGCGCTTTGACTTCGGCGCGGCTTCCCGCGAGGAAATTCGCGGGGAAGCGGCGGATGAAGCCTTCAAGCTGCTCGAGGAAAAGTTGAAGGAAGCGTAAAAAAACAAAATCAAGGAGGAGACCGATATGAGACGGAAAAATACAGCGCAGCTGCTTGCGGCGCTCTTGGCGGCGCTGACGCTTTTGGTGTCAGGCTGCGGAGAAAAGCAGGAAGCGTCGGACGGCGCACCGGACGAGCCCCTGATGCGGGAGGAAGATCTGACGGTCGAGCCGCAGCCGGACGCGAACTTTACGCTGGAGCTGCCGGGCGGATTTTTGAGCCTTGGAGCGGACTACGAGCCGAACGGGAAAACGGAGAATACGACCTACGACAGCGACGGGATGCTGCCCTATGACTTTGCGCGCCATTACGACGCGGACGCGCAGCTCGTCGTCGGGACGGACTACTACCCTGAAACGGGGCGCGAGGTCATCAGCTATCTGCGCACCAGTGCTGTGGGCGTGGGAACGCCGCGCGGCGTCAAGGTCGGCGACAGCGAGAAAGCGCTGCTGACGGAATACCCGGAGGCGCTTTACTGCATCGCGGCAGACGAGTCCGAGCTTTATGACGGCTACAGCGACGAAGGCGGCTACAGCGAGCCCGCCTATGACTTCGACCGCGCCTACGTCTGGCAGCCGCAGACGCCGCAGGACGACGGGAACTACGACGTCCGCGACATTGCGTTTTACCTGAAGGACGGCACGGTGAGCGCGATCACGATGACAAAGCCGTATGCGTTCCGTTTTGCCTACGGTGTGGACCGAGACGCGGCGCTGCGCCTTGCGGAAGAAAACCGCAGCGCGCTGTGCGGGCAGTAAAAAAGCAAAACAAAAAGCGAGGGATGCTTACGCGTCCCTCGCTTTTTACTGTGTTTAATAGTTGCCGGGATCAAAGCTCGAGCTCGAGCTGCGCGTCGTCCGGCGCGGAAACATCCAGCCCGAATTCGCTCGGCAGGTAGCGCGGGCAGACGTTTTCGCCCGTTGTGATGACGGACGCGGCAAGGCGCGTGCCGATCTCGCAGGATTCCATCATCGTTTTGCCGTAGGTCTGGCCGATGCCCGCGCCGTCGATGCGCAGCGTGCCGCTGCCACAGATGACGACCGTGCCGAAGCCTGTGAAGCAGGCGACGTCGGCTGTGCCGCCGTCGGCCCAGCAGTCGCCGCTCACTTCAAGCAGCAGGATACCGCCGGGAATGTTGGGGGAGATGTTGGGAATGTAGCTGTCCTGCGCGGTCAGGTGCGCGCAGTGGTAGCGCTCGCCGTTCCAGACGACGAGCCCCGCGCCGTAGTCGAAGACTGCGCTGCCGCCGGTCATGTCGGCGACGGAAATGCCGCTGTCGCCGTCCTGTAAGGCAAGGTCCTGATACTCCCCATCGTACCACACGCTGTAAGAGGTCTGATACCCGTCGCCCGCGTTCTGCGCGAGCGGGAGAGATTTGTCCTCGGCCAAAATGCTTGCGTCGCCGAGGTCGTAGTAGAGCAGGCAGCTCTCGGGCAGCGACGTTTCCTGCGTGTTGTCGACCGGGTTCTGCTCAGACGTGTCCGGCAGCGTCGTTTCGCCGCAGGCGGTCAGGAGAAACGCGAGGGAAAGAGCGAGAAAAAGCGCTTTTTTCATGGCGGGCCCTCCTATTAAAATATGGCGGTCAGAATTCGAGCGCGATCTGCGCATCGTCGACGGTGGAGACGTCCAGCCCGAATTCGCTCGGCAGGTAGCGCGGGCAGACGTTTTCGCCCGTCGTGATGACGGACGCAGCAAGGCGCGTGCCGATCTCGCAGGATTCCATCATCGTTTTGCCGTAGGTCTGGCCGATGACCGCGCCGGCGAAAAATGCGTCGCCCGCGCCGGTCGTGTCCTTGACATCGACCTTCTTCGCGGGGCAGTAGCCGTCCTCGCCGTCGAGCGTGGCGAACACCGCACCCTGAGCGCCCATCGTGACGACCATGCGGCGGATCTGCGCGCCGCGAATTTTGTCGCGCAGGATGGGGAGCATTTCGTCGGGCGAGAGGCCGTCGTAATTTTCCGAAAACAGGATGCCCGCCTCCTGCTGGTTGCAGATGAAGCAGTGCACCGAGCGCAGAAAGTCGCGCCGCTCGATGGCGATGCTCATGTTGGACACGACCGCGTAGACGGGTTTACGGTGCTTTTCCGCCAGCGCGAACGTGCGCTTGACGATGTCCTTTTCCATGTCGATCTCGAGCAGAATGCTGTCGGCCTGCGAAAAAATTTCATCGCCCTGCTCGTCGAGAATGTCGGCAATGAGGCTCAGGTCGGGGCGCTTGGAGATCGACGCGGTCACGTCGCCCGTGTTGTCGAAGATCGCAAGCCACATGCCCATGCCGTCGGGCGTTGTGCGGATGTAGCGCGTGTCGACCTTGTGGCTCTGGAGCTTTTTGACGACGTCCGCGCCCGCGCTCGTGTTGTCGACAAGGCTCACGAACGTCGGGCGCAGCTCGACGTTCGCGATGTCCTCGACGATGTTGCGGCTCACGCCGCCGTGCACCTGCACGACGCGGCCCGCGTTGCGCCCGCCGGGGATGTAGGAAGAGAGGGGATAGCCCTTGATATCGACAAACACCGCGCCCATCACGACAATACTCATGGAAACGTCCTCCAAAGTTAAGTGTTATACTCAGTATACCATGCTTTTTAGGGATTGCAAAGCGGAGAATATAAGGGGGAACGGGGCGAACCGACCGGTTCGCCCCGTTCCTATGAGAGAAAAGAGAGTGGAGAGCAAATTAATCTTTGAAGCGCGCCTTCTGTGCCTCGACATTGCGGATGGCGAAGAGCGTGCCGACCGTCAGCACGACGCCGATGGCGAGGCAGACGACCCAGTTCTGGATAAAGCCCGCGAACACAAAGCACACAAAGCTCAGGCACGCGACGGTGATGGCATAGGGCAGCTGCGTGGCGACGTGGTTGACATGCTCCACCTGCGCACCGGCGGAGGACATGATGGTCGTGTCGGAGATGGGGGAGCAGTGGTCGCCGCACACGGCGCCCGCGCAGCAGGCGGAAATACCGATGTAGAGCAGCGCGCTGTCGCTGGGGAAGATGGCTGTGACAATGGGGATCAGGATGCCGAACGTGCCCCAGGACGTGCCGGAGGCAAAGGCCAGCACGCACGCGACAAGGAAGATGACGGCGGGCAGCATATTGTAAAGGCCCTCAGAGGCAGCGTACATCAGATCGTGCACATAGTCTGCGGCACCCAGCGCGTTGAGCGTGGTCTTGAGGGAGACGGCCAGCGTCAGGATGATGATCGGGGAGATCATGGCCTGGAAGCCCTTGGGGATGCAGCCCATAGCCTCGCGGAAGCCGACGACGCGGCGGGCGACGAGGTAGATGACCGTGAGCACCAGCGCGATGATGCCGCCCCAGGGGAGGCCGACGAACGCGTCCGTGTTGCCGAACGCACCGATGAAGTCGCCGGCGTAATCGGTGCAGCCGGACGTGTCAGCGCCGAAGAAGCCGCCGACGTAGAGCATGCCGATGGTGCAGAGGATGATGAGCATAATGACGGGAATGACAAGGTCGATGACGCGGCCCTTGGGGTTGGCGTTCTCCTCGGTGCTGCCGGCGCTGCCGGAGAGGTCACCCGTATTGCGGGCGCGCTCTTCAAAGCCGCGCATCGGGCCGTAGTCGAACTTGAGCAGCGTAAGCGTGATGATGAAGACGAATGTCAGAAGGGAATAGAAGTTATAGGGAATGGCGCGGATGAAGAGCTGGATGCCGGAAATGCCGGTGTCGAGGTCTTCGGCCGTGGAGGACACGGCGGCCGCCCAGGACGAGATCGGCGCGATCATGCACACGGGAGCGGCAGTGGCGTCGATGAGGTAGGCGAGCTTGGGACGAGAGATCTGGTGGCGGTCAGTGACCGGACGCATGACCGAGCCCACGGTCAGGCAGTTGAAGTAGTCGTCGATGAAAATGAGGATGCCGAGGATGAACGTCGCAAGCTGCGCGCCCACGCGGGTGTGGATGTTCTTTTCCGCCCAGCGGCCAAAGGCCGCGCTGCCGCCCGCTAAGTTGACAAGCGCCACGATGATGCCGAGCAGGACGAGGAAGAGAAAGATGCCCGCGTTGTCTGCGATCGCAGCGATGATACCGTCGTTGACAATCATGTCGATCGTGGCGACGGGGGCGAAGTCGCAGGCGAAGAGCGCGCCGATCACGACGCCGATAAAGAGAGACGAGTACGCCTCCTTGGTGATCAGCGCCAGCGTAATGGCGATGATGGGGGGCACGAGCGCCCAGAAGGTTCCGACAAATTGCATGATGTTTCTCCTTTCCTGTGCTACAAAACACAGAGCAAAAAAATTAAGCCATGATTTCCATCATGACTTAACACAAAAACATCAAACAACCGATGTGAAACACATCAAAGCTCCTGATCGCGTCGATCATGACAGCACTCCGTCCTTCCGGACGACAGTCCGCCGGGTATTTCCCGACGACCCAAGTATCGACAAAACAGGGATTTTATCGACCCTTCGGCGGCGTCCCCTTCCGCACCCCACGGTCTCCTGCCGTTTTGTTGGGGGCTACTCATGTCAGCCGCGCCTCTATCAAGACTTATGAAATTGCTTGCAGTATACACCTTTTTTCAATTCTGTCAAGCAAGAAAAGCATGTTTTGCCGTAAAATGGCTAAAAATTATACGCATGAGCGTAAAACGGAAAAATTTCGGAGCGATTTTTGTGGAAAACAGAGAGAGCTTACGCCCCGCAGTAGGCGAGCTTGAGCAGGCGGCAGAAAAGCTCGCTCCACGTGAGGTGCGGTATGCTCTCGCCCGCGAGCAGCGGGAGCGACGCGACCGGCGTGCCGTCTGCGTCGAAAATATCGAGCGTGCCGAGCGGTTCGCCCTCCTCGACGGGCGCATCAATGCTCTCGGGCAGCGAGACGGCCTGCGTCAGGCCGTTTGCACGGCTCTTTTCGAGAAGCAGGGCGTTTTCGCTCGTCAGAACGCTCTGCACCGTCTTCTGCGTGCCGAGTGTCACGGGTACGGCGGGCAGCGGCGATTCGGGAGTGACGGTGACGAGCGAATACGCCGCAAAGCCGTAATTCAAAAGCGCCTTGGCATCGGAAAAGCGCTTGTCGCTCGTGCTGCCGCCCAGGATGACCGCGATGAGCTCCATGCCGTCCTTCTCCGCGGTCGCGCTGATGCAGTATTTGGCCGAATCGGTCGAGCCGGTCTTGAGCCCCGTCGCGCCGGGGTAAAAACGCACGAGCTTGTTGGTGTTGACGAGCATGGACGCCCCGCCGCGCAGCGAGTCCATCCAGATCGTCGTAAAGCGGCGGATGTCGGGATGGCGCCAAATGAGCTCGCGCGACATGAGCGCGATGTCGTAGGCCGAGGTGACATGCCCGTCCGCGGGCAGGCCCGTGCAGTTGACAAAGTGCGTGTCGTTCATGCCGAGCTCTTTGGCACGCTCGTTCATGCGCGCGACAAACGCTTCCTCGCTGCCTGCCAAGTGCTCGCCGAGCGCGACGGCCGCGTCGTTGCCGGAGACGACGCACACGGCCTTGATGAGGTCTTCGACGCGCATCTGCTCGCCCTCTTTGAGCCAGATCTGGCTGCCGCCCATCGATGCGGCGTGCGCGCTGCCTGTGACGGTGTCGTCATACGAAAGTGCGCCGGAGTCGATGGCCTCCATCGTGAGCAGCAGCGTCATCACCTTCGTCACGCTCGCGGGCTCGCGCGGCGTGTGTTCATCCTTGGCAAAGAGCACCGTGCCGGTCTGCTTTTCCATCAAGAGAGCGGAGGGGGCGTCGAGCGTGAGCTCGTCGGCGCGCACGGGCACGCACAAAAGCAGCGCGAACAGCAGGATCATCGGGAACATTCGTTTCATGGCGGAGCTCCTTTCTTCGTTTGGCAAAGAATATGAAAGGATTTGCGCCAACATGAATATTTCGCCTTGAAATGACACGAAGAATATGATATACTCCATCTGTTCGCAGGGTTGGTATATCGGTATTACAGCGGCTTCCCAAGCCGTTAAGGCGGGTTCGACTCCCGTACCCTGCTCCAAAAAAGAGAGACACGCGCAGGCGTGTCTCTCTTTTTTGGAATCCGTGGGAGATGAAAAAGCACAGGGGCAAGTGAATTGCCCCTGTGCAAATGCTTTTGCACAGCAAAAGCATTTTACGGCGCAAAAGCGCCGGGCCTCGACGCGGCGGAGCGCGTCTCGGCTTGATTCAAATTATTTAACGGCGGAAGTGAATTCCACCTATAACAATTCTCCGCTGCGCTGCGAATTGACGCGCGACTTCGCGCGAGGAACCCGTGGAACATTAAAATGCTCGGGCGAAATAAATTCGCCCTGTGCAAATGCTTTTGCGCAGCAAAAGCATTTTACGGCGCAAAAGCGCCAAAGAGGACGGAGTGGGTAAGAGTGCCTGCGTCGATTGAGGGTGCGGGGCGCTGTTGCCGCGGAGCGGCAATGCGCGATGGGGATTATTGCGGAGTGTTATCGTTGGACGCGGGGGCCTTGCCGGTCAGGATGCAGGTGAAAATGGCGGCGGCGTAGAGGGTGGCGCGGATGCGGCAGGGGGATTTGCTAAAAGAAAAGAGATAAAATTCCGATAATTCTGATGATGGCTGCGCAGCCGAAGGCCAGCAGCAGGGCTTGCAGAATGAAGCGGAGACAAGGGCGGAAGGTGAGCGGTTCTTCCGCGGAAAGATGGGGATCCGTGATTTTGCCTGGCAGGTTACTCATGGGCTCTCTCCTTATCATCTCTCTTTATTGGGGAAATGCTTGCTTTTAGTATACGAAGCTCTTGACTGCCGGTCAAGAGGCGGGGAGGTACTCGCTGGCGGGATGAAGATCTGTGATGTTGTAGCGCGGCAGGTGGTAGAGGGAGTCGCCGTAGCGGGCAGTGCCGTAGACGCCGGAGAGTGTGACGGCAAAGTGCTGCTGCAAAAACGGTTCGGCCCACAGCTCCATCTTGCCGAGAGGATACGTGAACGTCGTGACGTTCTGGCCGGTTTCGAGTTCGATGCGTGTGATGCTCGTTTGCAGGTCGGCGGAGATGCGCGAGATGTAAGTCTCCTCGTCCTCGCCGCTTTTGCGCTCGATGCCGGGCGCATCGGGGCGGATGTGGCAGTCGTTCGTGTGCGAGGCAAACTCGACAAGGCCGCTTTTTGCCATCTCGCGGCACTCATCCCAGGTGAGAAAACCGTCCGCTCTCTCGTCGATGCGGGAAGTGATGAGCGAGATGGCCGCCTTTGCGCCGTATTCGCGCAGGATGGGAAAAGCGAGGGTATAGTTGCTCTCATATCCGTCGTCAAAGGTCAGCAGTACCGCCTTTTGCGGAAGCGGCGAGCCGTCGTCGAGCTGACCGGCAGCCAGTTCGCGCGGCAGGACTGTCGTATAGCCGTTATCGCGCAGGAAGTCGAGGTCGCGCCGCAGCGCGGAGACGGTCATGGTGTAGTCTGCCGCCTGAGACGCATTTTCCGTAAAGTTGTGGTATTCCAGCACGTAAAAGCGCCAGTCGGGCGCGGGCTTTGCGGCGTCTCCCTTGGGAGAGCGCACCGGCGCGGCAAGGGCCTCGGGCATTGCGCGGCGGTCGAAGTGCGGCGGACGCACGGGGACGGCCTGTGCGCTGTGCGCCTGCTGAAAGAGCGAAACGGCGAGGACGATGACGAGCACGCGCGCGAATAATTTCAGCAGCGACATCATGCCGTAGGAAAAAAGATTGATGCGGCGCATACGCCTCACCTCCTCTGCGCCCTTTGTCTATATTAGACGCAAAAAAAGAAGAAAAGTTTCCGCGGGCGGCGGAACGGTGCAAGAAAATCTTTACAGGCGAAAAATTTGCGTTATCTTAATACAAGATCAAGAGCGCCGCCGAACGGGGGAAGCCCGGTTCGGCGGCTTTTTGTGTTTGTGTGTCAGGAGGAAAGATAAAATGATCGGTGTGATCGTCAACGTGCTAACGGTGGCGCTGGGCGGCGTTCTGGGAACGGTGTTCAGCAAAAAGCTCTCCACCCGCTTTACCACAGAGCTCAACAAGGTGTTCGGCGTGTGCGCCATCGGCATGGGTATCAGCTCAGTGCCGCTGATGCAGAACATGCCCGCGGTGATTCTGGCCGTCGTGGCGGGCACGGCGCTCGGCCTTGCGTGTCATCTGGGCGAGTGGATCAGCCGCGGCGGCGAACTGATGGAAAAGCCCATCGGCAAGCTCCTCGGCGAGAGAAACGGGGACGACGAGGACGGCCTTCCGCGCGAGGAATACCTCTCGCTTCTGGTGACGGCCATCGTGCTCTTCTGCTCGAGCGGCACGGGCGTTTACGGCTGCCTTGACGCGGGCATGACGGGAAACGCGACGGTGCTTTTGAGCAAGTCGATTTTGGACTTTTTCACGGCGATGGTCTTTGCCTGCAATTTGGGCGCGGTGACATCGCTCGTGGCGGTGCCGCAGGCGGCGGTGTTTTTACGCTGTTTTTCGCCGCCAAGGCGATCTATCCGCTCACGAGGCCGACGATGATCGGCGACTTCAAGGCCTGCGGCGGCTTTCTGCTCATCGCAACGGGCTGCCGCATCGCCAAGATGCAGGACTTCCCCGTGGCGGACATGATCCCGGCGATGGTGCTCGTGATGCCGCTGAGCGCCCTATGGACAAATTACATCGCGCCGCTTCTCTGAGCGCATGGAAAAAAGCACCGCTGCCCAAAAAGGCGGCGGTGCTTGCATTTTTGCGTTATGTAAATTATAATGAAACAGATCATTGACAACAGACGGAGGCAAACACATGAAAAAGGTCGCATTGGTCACCGGCTCGTCCCGCGGCATCGGCCGCGCGGTTGCGGCGGAGCTCGCGCGGGACGGCTATGCCGTGTGCATCAATTACTATGAACGAAAGGACAAGGCTGACGAGCTTGTCGCGCTGCTGCGCGCCGAAGGCCGCGAGGCCATCGCCGTGCAGGCGGACGTGTCAAAGCGCAGCGAGGTGAACGCCATGGTCGCGCAGTGCGAGCGCGAGCTCGGTAAGATCACGCTGCTCGTGAACAACGCAGGCGTCGCCGGTCAGGCGCTCTTTCAGGATGTGACGGACGAGATGTGGGAGCGCTACTTCGGCGTGAACTTAAACGGTGCGCGCAACACCATTCAGGCGGTGCTGCCGAACATGCTGCACGAAAAGAGCGGCTGCATCGTGAACATTTCGTCGATCTGGGGCCAGCACGGCGCGTCGTGCGAGGTGACGTATTCCTGCACGAAGCACGCGCTCATCGGCCTGACGCGCTCGCTCGCGATGGAGCTGGCGCCGAGCGGCATCCGCGTCAACTGCGTTGCCCCCGGCGTCATCGAGACCGATATGGTCAAGGTACTGGGCGAGGAAACGCTCAAGGACCTTGCCGAGCAAACGCCGCTCGGCCGCCTCGGCAAGCCCGAGGACATCGCCGCGGCGGTCGCGTATCTCGCGTCTGACAAGGCGTCGTTCGTCACGGGCCAGGTGCTCGCGGTGGACGGGGCGTTCGTGCTCTGAGTCAGCGCCCTGTGCTGCCAAAGCCCCCCTCGCCGCGCACGGTCTCGGGAAGGGTGTCGACCTCTTCAAATTCCATCGGCAGAAACGGCAGCAGCACGAGCTGGGCGACGCGGTCACCGTGGCGCACGGTGCGCTCTTCGTTGCTGTCGTTGTGCAGGGCGACGAAGCATTCGCCGCGGTAGTCACTGTCGATGACGCCGAGGCAGTTTGCCGGACGGAGACCTTGCTTGGAAGCTAAGCCGCTTCTGGCGACAACTGCGCCGAACGTGCCCTCCGGCAGGGCGAACGAAAGCCCCGTGGGCAACATGGCCGTCGCGTGCGGCGGGATGATGAGCTCTTTGTCGCCGTCCAGGCAGGCGTAAAGGTCATAGCCGGCGGCGAAAGCGGAGCCGCGCGTGGGGAGCTTTGCGCCCTCGCGCAGCAGCTTGATCGAAACGTTGGACATGGGGAAGATCCTCCTTTTTTTTGCATGCGAAACATTATAAAGCCTGCGCAAAAGAAAAGCAAGCACGGTGCAAAAAGGGAGGATCTGGCATAAGAATAAGAATTTTCCCTTGCCAAACAGGGGGAGTTCTGCTATTATACTATGATGTAATGTTTCCGCCTGATGCAGGCGCTTACAAAACGACAACCTTTTTTGGAGGCTCGAATAGATGGCAAAAAACAACGATAAGCGGGCAGAACGCATGGCCAGAAGCAATCGCAACGTCAATCGTGCGATCACGGTGCTCATGGCCGGCGTCATTGCTGAATTTTATCTTTTGATGGTGAACAACTACTATGTCAAAGGCGGCGTCGGTCAGGTGCTGACGATGATGACTGTGCTTCAGGTCATTGATTACATCGGCTGTGCGCTGTTCGGCGCGGGCCTTGTCGTCTGGCTGATGCGCAAAAAGTGGACGCGCTTTGCGCCCGCCGCGCCGTGGCTCTTATGCATCGGCTTTTTCTTCGCCGTGTCGTCGATCCTGATGCTCAAGGTCTACCCGCAGGGCACGACGATGATGTGCGTGATCGTGCCGGTCGTGATGCTCATCGGCATCGTGTTCCTGCTCTATCCGCGTGAGTTTTCCGTGCAGGCTGTGGGCCTGACGGCGTCGCTGATGGCGATGTACCTCATCCACCGCGGCAGCGGGAGCGACACGTGGGGCGGCATCGTCATCGGTTGCAGCATCCTCGCGATCTGCGTGGTCGCGGTGCTTGGTGTCGCTGTTTTCAAGGCGGGCAAGAACGACGGCAAGCTTAAAAAGCTCGGCGATCTTCGTATCGTGTCGCAGGACGGCGACTACAAGCTCATTTACGCTGTGCTCGCCGTGTGCGCGCTGGCCATCGTGGCGGCGCTCGCCGTCAGCAGCATCGCCTACTACGGCCTCTGGGTGCTGGCGATTGGCACATTCCTCCTCGCGGTGTACTACACGGTGAAAATGATGTAAAGAAATCAAAAGGAAGGCGAGTCCATTTGGACTCGCCTTCCTTTTTTGCTTTTTATATGTCGCGACGTCCTTCTAAAGCCCGCATCAGCGTCGCGTCGTCGGCGAATTCGAGGTGGCCGCCGACGGGGATGCCGTAGGCAAGGCGCGTGACGCGCACGCCGAACGGCCGCAGCAGGCGGGCGAGGTACATCGCCGTCGCCTCGCCCTCGGTGTCAGGATTGGTGGCCATGATGACCTCTTCGATGTTCCCCTGCGCCACGCGGTCGAGCAGCGGCTTAATCTCCAAATCGTCGGGCCCCACATGGTTCATCGGCGAGATGACGCCGTGCAGCACGTGGTAGCGGCCGTTGTATTCGCGCGCGCGTTCGATGGCGACGACGTCGCGCGGGTCGGCGACGACGCAGATGACATGTTCATCACGCTTCGGCGACGAGCAGATAGGGCAGAGGCCGCCGTCCGTCAGATTGCGGCAGACGGGGCAGAACGTGACGGTGCGCTTGGCGTCGACGATGGCATCGGCAAAGGCCTTGGCCTCCTCTTCGGGCAGGCTCAGCACGAAAAACGCGAGCCGCTGTGCGCTCTTGCTGCCGATGCCGGGCAGGCGCGCGAACTGCTCAACGAGCTTTTCGAGCGCCGCGGGAAAGTATTCCATGGTCTTAACCTCTCAGCTCTTTGATCTTGGCGGGGATATCCGCGGCCTTGTAGACGGCGGAGCCCGCGACGAGCACGTTTGCGCCCGCCTCGATGCAGGTTTTGCACGTCACGGCGTCGACGCCGCCGTCGACCTCGAGCTCGCAGTCAAGGTTTCTCTCGTTGATGTAGCGGCGGATGGCGGAAACTTTCGGCATCATATCGGCCATGAACTTCTGCCCGCCAAAGCCGGGCTCGACGGTCATCACGAGCACGATGTCGCACTTGTCAAGAAACGGCAGCACGGCCTCAGCGCGGGTGTTGGGCTTCAAGACGACGCCGGCCTTTTTGCCCTTGGCGTGAATTTTGTCGAGCGCGAGGTGGATCTTCTCCGGCGTGTCGGCCTCGACATGACAGGTGACGAGGTCCGCGCCCGCGTCGCAGAACTGGTCGACATAGCGCTCAGGCTGCACGATCATCAGGTGCACGTCGATGGGCAGCGCCGTGCGCTTGCGGATGGACTGGAGCACAGGGATACCGATGCTGATATTGGGGACGAAGCAGCCGTCCATCACGTCAAAGTGGACGTAGTCGGCGGTGGCAATGGCCTCGACGCCGGTGCCGAGCTCGGCAAAGTCGGCGGAGAGGATGGACGGTGCGATCTTGACGGACATGATAAGAATCCTCCTGCGAAAATTTTCTTATTTTTTATTGTAGCAAAGCGCAGGAACAAAAGCAATGCAAAAAAATGTAAAAGACACTTGACATTTTACTCGCGCGGTGCTATCCTCGCAGATGTAAAGCGAACTTGACTTTGGGAAACGGAGAGAAGCGATGAAAAACCACATTGAAGAGAGAAGAAAGGCGCGCGGCATGACGCAGCAGCAGTTGGCGTCGGAACTCGGCGTCTCGCGCCAGACGATCATTTCGCTCGAGAACGGGAAGTACAATCCGTCTATCCTACTGGCGCACAGCATCGCGCGGCTCTTTGGCGAGCGGATCGAGGACATTTTCATTTTTGAGGAGGAAGAGGCATGAAGGGTATGAATTTACAGGAGCAGAAAAAGTGCGGCATTCTGGTGACCGCCATCGGGCTGGTGATGTTTGCCATCGGATTTCTGCTCGGTGATGTGCACATGGGCGATTTTTACAGCGGCCTTGGCTGCGGCCTCTTTGTCTGCGGCGCGGTGCGGCTGCTGCGTGTTTACCGCCTGAGCCGCGACCCGGAAAAGGCGACGGATTATGACGCGATGCTCAAGGACGAGCGCACGATGTATGTTGCGAACAAGGCGCGCAGCGTGGCGTTTTTCATCTGCGTCTATGCCCAGCTCGCGGCGGGACTGCTTGCGCTTTTAGTGTTCAAGCAGCCAATCATCGGGCAGGTGCTGTGTCTTGTGACCTGCGCGCAGTCGCTTATTTTTTGTGGGACTTATTGGTACTACAATAAGAAGTATTGAAGGCAGCGCGAGGGGCTGCTTCTGTCCCCACAGCGTGTGGGGACGCGGCAAAGGGGGATATTCTCTTTCTCAGAAAGAGAATATCCCCCCTTCATTCGTGCAGCGCCGTAGGCGCTGCGATTTTGATCTGTGCAAGAAAAATTGCAAACTTGTAAACCTTTATGAAATTTATAGGTTGACAATAGGCGGGCGTCATGTTATGATGAGCCCAGTTTTTTTGAGAAAAGGGAGGATCACCATGAAAAACATCAAAACAAGAGACCTGATCTACTGCGCACTGTTCGCCGCGCTGACGGCTATCGGCGCGTTCCTGCACTTCCAGCTTTTCCAGGCGACGATCACGCTGCAATTCTTCTTCACGGCGATGGCAGGATTGCTTCTGGGCGCAAAGCTCGGCGCGCTGTCGCAGCTTCTCTACGTGGTACTCGGCCTTGTCGGTGTGCCCATCTTCGCGGCGGGCGGCGGCTTTGGCTATGTCTTCAACCCTACGTTCGGCTTCCTGCTGGGCCTGATCCCCACGGCGTGGGTCATCGGCAAGATCGCCGAAAAGGACCGCTCTGTGCCGCGTCTTTTGCTCGCGTGCTTTGCAGGTCTCGCGGTGCTGTACCTCGTGGGTCTTCCCTATATCGCGTTGATCGTCAACGTTTACAAGGGCGGTAACGTGAGCGGGATGACGCTCGCCACGGCCTACATGCTGCCCTATCTTCCCGGCGACTGCCTCAAGATCGTCGTGAGCGCGATCCTCGCGCCTCGCATCCTGAAGGCCATGGAGCGCAATTCATAAAAAATTCATCAAAATGTTGCATTTGCAACTTCTATAAAACCGGTAAAATGTGGTAGACTAACGCCAGTGAAAGGCAAGCAAAACAATTCACATTTCAAGATAAACTTTATGGAGGTAGCAATTATGAAAAAGTGGCTTTGCAAGGTTTGCGGTTATATCTATGAAGGCCCCGAGGCTCCTGCGGAGTGCCCCGTGTGCCACGCCAAGAGCAACATGTTCGAAGAGGTCAAGGGTGAGCTCAAGCTCGCTGCCGAGCACGAGTTCGGCGTTTACGGCAAGACCGTGAAGAACAACCCCGACATCTCCGAAGAGGACAAGAAGTATATCTTTGACCAGCTGATGGCCAACTTCAACGGCGAGTGCAGCGAAGTCGGCATGTACCTCTGCATGGCGCGCGTTGCGCACCGCGAGGGCTATCCCGAGATCGGCCTGTATTGGGAGAAGGCCGCCTATGAAGAGGCGGAGCACGCCGCGAAGTTCGCCGAGATGCTCGGCTCCGACCTCGAGCCCAACATGAAGGCAAGCACGAAGGACAACCTCAAGTGGCGCGTCGACTGCGAGTTCGGCGCCACGAGCGGCAAGTTTGACCTCGCCCTGTGCGCGAAGAAGAACGGCCTCGACGCCATCCACGACACCGTCCACGAGATGGCCCGCGACGAGGCCCGTCACGGCCGCGCCCTCAAGGGCCTGCTTGAAAGATACTTCAAGTAAACCGAAACCGCAGCAATTCCGAACTTATTGAGAGAGGAGCAGGGAAACCTGCTCCTCCCTCTTTTTCCCGTGACCGCCGCCGCGCTGAGCGAAGAAGATTCCCACCAAAACGGAGAGTAAAACGAATGAAGTCCAACAAAATGCTTATGAAACAAAACAACGCAGGCTTTACGCTGGTGAACGTGCTGATCGTGATCGCGGTCATCGCCATACTGAGTGTGGGCGCATACCCGGTATTCTCAACTCTGATCGAGAAAAGCTGGGAGGCGGCGGACATTTCCGGCGTGCGCTCGGCATTCGACCACGTTTCCGCGGAGGCGCTGATGGGGAATAAGACAGCCACCGTTACGGTCGATCTGAAGCAGAAGCAGGCGGATTGGCAGTCGATGGACCCTGTGAACATCCGCGGGATCATCCACTACAAGGGTGCGGACGACACGAACAACTGGAAAGGCGTTGCGTCGCCGGGCGGAAACTGCGTCGTTTCCTACGAGGAAGACGTCGGCGTGGTGCTCACATGGAGCGGCGAAGCGGCTGCCAAGCCCCAATATCCGTTTGACACCAGTGTGAAGGACTATTTTTCGCTGCTCTACAATACCGATTTCTGGAAGGACGGCAGCCTCAAGACCACTAATTTTGAGTTTGATTCCCGCTGCCCGGGCTCAAAATACATCCCCTCTCTTGAGAAGGAGCTTGAGAAGCTGAACAACAGCCTCTTGCAGCAGGAAAACTGCACCTGGGCATTTCTGGGAAATCCCTATGACGGTCGGGAAAGCGAGCGCTATCTCTTCTGGACCTCTCTCAACACGAATAAAGTCGGCGGCGGCGTGAAAATCCCCGTGATTATTCAGACCGGTGACGGGAAATACTATGTTTCCCACACCACGACCGGAGAGCGGGAAAACCAGAGCGGCAAGTATATTGCGGTCTCAAAGCACCTCTACAACGACCAGCAGTACAAGTCGGTCTTGAAGGCGGGAGAAAAATACGACTCCCTGACGGCCGCCTATGTCGCATATTTGCTCGCGCTTGAGGAATACGAAAAGAGCGCCCTCGATTCAAACTGACCGGCCGTGCACCCAAAAGGAAAGGCGGATAAGAATGAACGTGATGATGACGGGACGGAGACGCTGCGCGCTCGCGCTTCTGCTTGCCGCCCTCGTACTGAGCGGCTGCGGCAAAAAGGACGCGCCCGACGCGCCCGAGCAGACGGCGCAGACGGCGGCGTACAGCAATCTCAGCGACGAAGCGTCTAAGGAGCTGCTTTCAGAGCTTTTCGCGGACGCGGGGATCGCAGCGGAGCGGGCGGACAAATTCTTTGCCTGCCTTGACCAGTTCAACGGCAGCGTCAAAGCGGAATGGCTGACGGACGGCTTTGAAACGGCAGCCCCCACGGAGACAAAGTACGACCCCTATGAGATGCAGGAAATGTGGATGGAGCGGCAGGGGGACTTCCCCGGCTACAACTGCCGCATCACGGCGTATGAGCTCATGGGAGATCGCATCACCGCCGGCGAAGATCAGCCGGACACCAACGGGGAAGACTGGCTCTTCATGGACCTTGAAACGCTCAAGCGCGACCCGGACGCGCTCTGCGGAAAGAGCACGGCAGACTTCTGCGCCCTGTTCGCGCCGGTGGAGGCGGCGGACTCAACGGACTCTTCCGTGCAGGCGGAGACCCTGCGCAAGGGCTGGGCGGCGCGCGGCGTCACCTTCTCAGACGGCGGGTGCAGCATGATCTCCGTCGTCTTCCACGACCGTTTTTCCGAAACGGAGAATACGCTCTTCATCGGACACGTCGGCGTGCTCCTTCCCGCCGGGGACGATGGGCTTTATTTTGTCGAAAAGGTCGCCTTTCAGGAGCCGTACCGCCTGACGAAGTTTGAAAGCCGCGCCGCGCTCAAAAGCTATCTCATGGCAAAGTACGACACCGGCTGGGGACAGGATACGACGCCCCCGTTCCTCATGGAAAACGACGTCCTGATGGACGGAGAAGCAGCGCAGTAAACGCATGAAAACCGCAAACGCCCGCCATTGCACCTCCGATGGGTGCGGTGGCGGGCGTTTTCCCGTCCGCGCTTTCCGGTATGCGCGCGCCGCGCGCCGCATACTCATAGGGGAGAAAAGGGGGAACGGGGCATGAGGAAAAAGGGATGCTTGCTGCTCGCGGCGCTTGCGCTGCTGCTCGCGGGCTGCGGGGAAAAGACACAGAAGAGCGCGGAGGACTTGCAGGCGCGCTATGCGCAGATGCAGGGCTATGAGGCGATCGTGGAGACCGCCGTGCCGCGCGAGGACGAGACGCTGCACTATACGCTCTCGCTCGAACATTCAAATGGGGAGACGCGGGCGGCGGTGCTCGCGCCAGAGGAGCTCACGGGCGTCGGCGCGGTGCTTGAGGGCGACAAGCTGACGCTGACGTTCGACGATCTGGTGCTGGACGTGGGCACGCTCTCGCCGCGCGTTTCGGCGCTTTCCTGCGTGCCGCTCGTGCTGCAAAACTTCCCGAAAGTGTATCTCGACAGCTTGGGTGCGGAAACACTCGGGGACGTCGATACGCTGCGTGCCGATTTTTCGCTGACGCTCAGCGGCGAAACGCTCGCCTGCTCGCTCTGGCTCGACGCCTCCGGCGCGCCGGTGTACGCCGAGATCGCGGAAAATGACAAAATTATTGCCGCGGCGGAGTTTACGAATTTTATTTTTGGTGATATACTATCGCCGGACGCAGCGCAATAGCGCGCGTCGAAACTGAAAGCAAAAGGGTGGAAGCGTCTATGGAAAGCACGCTCAAGAGGACCTGGGCGGAGATCGACCTTGACCATCTGACCCATAATTTCGAGGTCATCCGCCGCCGCGTCGGCGATAAGGTGAAGCTGCTCGGCGTCGTCAAGGCAGACGGCTATGGCCACGGCGCGGTGGAGATCGCCAAGCGGCTCGAGCAGCTCGGCGCGGGCTATCTCGCCGTGTCGAACATCGACGAATGCGAGGAGCTGCGCGACAGCGGCGTGACGCTGCCGATCTTAATGCTGGGCTTCACGCCCGCGGATCAGACGGCGCGCATTTTGCAGCTGCACATGACGCAGGCGGTGCAGAGCTACGACATCGCAAAGGAATTTTCTGACCGCGCCATCGCGCTGGGCGGGAAGATGACCGTGCACGTCAAGCTCGATACCGGCATGGGCCGCCTCGGCTTTTCGTGCGACGAGGCGCACTTTGACGCGAGCCTGCGCGACATTCTGCGTGTGCTCGAACTGCCGGGACTCGACATCGAGGGAGTGTTCACGCACTTCAGCGTGTCGGACGAGGACACGGCGGAGAGCGTCGAATTTACGAAATTGCAGCATGAGCGCTTCGCGCGCATGATCGAAAAGGTGGAGACGCAAAGCGGCTTCCGCTTCCAGCTCCACCACTGCTGCAATGCCGGCGGCATTGTAAGCTACCCCGAATGGGCGTGGGATATGGTTCGCTGCGGCATCATCCTCTACGGCTCGGGCGACTTGGCCGAAAAGATGGGCATGCAGCCCGTCATGTCGCTCAAAACGCGCGTGGCGACGATCAAGGACTTCGCTGCGGGCGAGCCCATCAGCTACGGGCGCACATACTTTACGCAGCGGCCCAGCCGCATTGCGGTCCTGCCCATCGGCTACGCCGACGGTCTGCACCGCGCGCTCTCGAATCAGATCGAAGTGCTCACGCCCTATGGCCGCGCCAAGCAGGTCGGGCGCATCTGCATGGATATGTGCATGATCGACGTGACCGACCTCCCGCAGGTGAAGTCCGGCGACGAGGTCGAGATCTTCGGCGAGCACATCCTCTGCGCGGACGATGCTGCGCTCTGCGATACCATCCCCTATGAGCTGATGTGCGCGGTCAGCAAGCGTGTGCCGCGCGTCTATCGCTTAAACGGCGTGTCCGTCGACAAGAATTTGCAGCCGCTTTAAGAAAAGCACGCGGCATCTGTCCTCAGCATACGATGGACTGGGGGCAGAAAGACGGGGAAAGTTGCGAGCCCCCGTATAAATTCCGCCCCCGCGTGGGAGAATGAAATTGGCCCCTGACAAAGGCAAGGGTACTTTCTTCCGCTCGGAGTGTGAATAGCTAAGTGGATATCAATGTGAAACGCGGCGATATTTATTACGCCGATCTCTCGCCCGTGGTCGGAAGCGAACAGGGCGGCGTGCGTCCGGTGCTCATCGTGCAGAACGACACCGGCAACCGCTACAGCCCCACGGTGATCGCGGCGGCCATCACCTCGCAGACGAACAAGGCGAAGCTGCCGACGCATATCGCGCTCTCCGCGCCGGACTACGGCCTGCCGCGCGACAGCGTGGTGCTGCTCGAGCAGATCCGCACGCTCGACAAGCGGCGCCTGCGCGAGCGCATGGGGCGCGTGGACGGCGAGCTGATGGAGCGCATCGACGCGGCCATCGCCGTGAGCTTCGGCCTGCAAAACACACAGTTGGTCTAACCCCTCCGGCGCGTACGGAAAGAGTGCGCGCCGGGGAGAAAATGAGGAATACAGCATGAAAAAGAGAAACAACGCCTTTGCCCGTCTGGTGGGACTGCTTCTGGTGAGCGCGACGGTGCTGACGCTGACCGTCGCCGCGACCGGCGGCGCGGGCACGAGCAGCGACCCGCTCGTGACGCTGAGCTATTTAAATGAAAAATTCCTGCCGCAGATCCTTTCCGAGGTGGACAAGAAGACCACCTCTCGCGAACAGACGCTCTCGAGTAAGCTCACCGAGCAGGTGAAGAGCGAGACGCAGGCCTTCGAGCAGAAGTACGGCGCGTCAAGCGGAAACGCCTCCGGCGGCACGGCGGCGAGTTTTACGGTCGTGACGCTGAATCAAGGGCAGATCCTGTACATGGGCGTCGGCTGCGAGGCGATGCTGCGCACCGGCAGCGGCGTGTGCGTGGCGGTGAGCACCCCGGGCCTCATCGACGAGACGTCGGGCGCGGCGCTTGCGGGCGGCCTCGGTTTGCAGAAGAATCACCTTTACATGGCGACGGTCGACAGCCGCGGCGTGCAGGCGAGCGCGAACAGCACAAAGCTGCTCGTACGCGGCAATTATAGCGTGCAGTAAAATCCCTACATAAAGAAAAGAGCTTGTGCATAGAAATAGCACAGGCTCTTTATTTTGTGCCGACAGGAGGGGAGAGCGGTGGGGGACTGGAAAGCATTGCCGCGCGGCTCGTTTTTCCGTTCGGCGCGGCTCGACTGTGCACTCTCACTGTTATCCGGCGCGATGGTACGCGAGGAGAAAAGCGGAAAACTGTTGGCGCTGCCGTACAGCGAGAGCGCGCCGTTCCCGCTGCCGGAGCTCTTCTGCCTTGCCCACATCGGAACGGTCGACGGGAGAAAGTGTGTGATCTATCGCGTGAATGAAAAAAATTCGCCCATCCTGTGAAAAAATGCAAATTATGTCTACCATCCCGAAAGAAAGTATGCTATACTCTCTCTGACTAAGATGAGAAAAGAGGTTCTGCACGATGAAATGTCCCTATTGCGGATACAAAGAGAGCAAGGTCATTGATTCCCGCCCTGCCGAAGAGGGCAGCAGCATCCGCCGCCGGCGCGAGTGCCTCTCGTGTGCCAAGCGCTTCACCACCTATGAGACGGTGGAGAGCCTGCCGATGGTCGTCATCAAAAAGGACGGCAGCCGCCAGAGCTTTGACAAGCGCAAGGTCTTGAACGGCATGATCCGCGCGTGCGAAAAGCGCCCCGTTCCCTTTGAGGTGCTCGAGCAGAAGGCGGACGAGATCGAGCAGACGCTGCAGAACTCTCTCGAACGCGAGGTCAGCACCGAGTACATCGGCGAGCTCGTCATGGACAAGCTGCGCGCCGTGGACGAGGTGGCCTACGTGCGCTTTGCCTCGGTCTACCGCCAGTTCAAGGACATCGACACGTTTATGAAGGAACTCAACAAGCTGCTCGAGGGCAAGTGAGCTATAAAATGTTCTGAATCGAAATTTCCTGCATTTCCGACAGCACCAAAAGCTGCGATTTGAGCTCCGCGACACACGCGCGAAATTCGCCCTCGTCCTGCTCGAAGGCGAAGCTGTCCGCGCGGGCAAGCAGGGATTCGACCTCGTTGAGCTCGTCGTGCTGCAAAATGATGTGGAAATACGTCGCGTGCGCGTCCCAGCTTTCGTGAAGCGCGGAGAGATCATCGCGCACGCTGTCCCAGTTCTCCGCCTGCGCGGTGTCCTGCAATTTGTCGAGCTCCGCGCACCAGTCTGTGACAAGACCGTCGGCGACGGCGGCATTCAAGAGCGCCGCGCCAAAGAGCGCGAGCAGCAGGCAGAACGGGATCCAGAAAAATCGCTTCATTTGGCACTGTCCTTTCCGATGCACAGAATTTTGCCCGCGCCGTCGAGCGAGAGCAGAAAGATCTCCGACGGGGCGTGGTAGCCCTGCGCGCGCACGGTTTTGTCGAGCCACGCGGCATCCAGACCCGCAAGCGACAGGTTTTCGCCCATCACCCGCCCGTCGTTGATGAAGATGTGCGGGAGGAAGGTGTCGTCCTTGACGGGCTTTCCCAGCTGTTTAGGCGTTGCGGGCTGCTCGTCGGGATAGAGGAGGACAGAGAGCTGCCCGTCGGTTTCGAGCACCGCGTATTTGACAGTCGTGAGGTCCGTCACGCCCTGAGAGCGGAGTTCCTCGATGAGCTCGTCGAGCGTGAAGCGGTTGTGGCGCATTGCGTCCTGCTGCACCTTGCCATCTAAAATGAGCGCCGTCGGGCTGCCGCAGATCAGCCGCCGCAGGCGGATGGAGCGCACGCTTCCCCACGAGAGCAGCATCGAGAGCAGCAAGAGCGTCACGATCGGGATGACGCCGTTTAAAAGCGGGATGCCGAAATCCTGCATCGGCACGGCGGCAAGGTCCGAAATGAGCAGCGTGAGCACGAGCTCGATGGGCTCGAGCTCGCCGATCTGCCGCTTGCCGAGAAGGCGCAGCCCGACCATGATGAGAAAATAGAGCACGATCGTGCGGATAAAAGCAGTAGCCATAGTCATCCTCCCTTTTTGGGAGTTTGCCCCGCGGAGGGGAGAAATAACCGCTTTCATCCGGAGAAGTCCGGTTTGAAATATATTAAAAAAACGCAGAAGTGAAAGGAGCTATGGAGTTTCTCCATCATAAGCGCCAGCGCCCGCCTTTGGCGGGACGACGAGGTGGGAAGAGGATCGAAATTTCGGCGGATGCTTCCCCGTGCCCGTGGGCGCGCACACAGCCGGCAAACATGCGGGCGACCGCAGAACAAAGGGGCTGTGACCACGGGAAAAGCGACAAATGACTGCGCATTTGTCCTTTTGAAGAAGCGGCTTTGCGCCGCAAAGGGGTATTTTGCCCATTTTTCAAAAATCATCAAAAGGAGAATGTTATCATATGTGCGGAATCGTTGGATTCATTGGTCAGGAACAGGCGGCCCCCATCCTGCTGGACGGGCTCGCGCATCTGGAATACCGCGGGTATGACTCCGCGGGCGTGGCCGTCATCTCGGCGCAGGGAAAGCTGCAGGTCGAAAAAGCGGTGGGCCGGCTCAAGGTCCTCAGCGAACAGATCCACGGCGGCGCGGACCTCGAGGGCTGCATCGGCCTTGGTCACACCCGCTGGGCGACGCACGGCGCGCCGAACATCATCAACTCTCACCCCCACGTGAGCGAGAACGGCAAGTTCGCCGTCATCCACAACGGCATCATCGAAAACTACGTCGAGATCAAGGAATTTCTGATCGGTCAGGGCATCCGGTTCAAGTCCGAGACCGATACTGAGGTCGTGGCGCAGCTGCTGGAATTCTACTACAACGAGTGTCACGACTTTTTAGAGGCTGTGGGCCGCGTGCTGCGCCGCATCGAGGGTGCCTACGCCCTCGGTATGCTCTGCGCCGACTGCCCGGACCGCATCATCGCCGCGCGCAAGGACGCGCCGCTGCTGCTCGGCTACGGCAAGGGCTGCAACTTCCTCGCCTCCGATGTGACGGCCATCATCAAGCACACGCGCGACGTCGCCTACATGGAAGACGGCGAGGTCGCCGTGCTGACGCGCGAGGGCATCGAGGTCTACGACGCGCTGGAGCAGAAGGTCGAAAAGAAGCACTTTACCATCGACTGGGAGGTCTCCGCCGCGGAAAAGGGCGGCTACCAGCACTTCATGCTCAAGGAGATCATGGAGCAGCCCGAGGCGCTGCGCCGCGCGATCTCCCCGCGCATCAAGGACGGCAGGGTCATCTTCGACGATCTCAAGCTCCCCGTCGAGAAAATGCGCGAATTTACCCGCATTTTCATCGTGGCCTGCGGCTCTTCGTATCATGTCGGCATGATCGGCAAGTACAATCTTGAGCATCTGCTGCGCCGCAATGTCGAGGTCGTGCTCGCGTCCGAATTCCGCTACAGCGACCCCATCGTGGACGATAAGTCGCTCGTCATTGTCATCTCCCAGTCGGGCGAAACGCTCGATACCATGGCCGCGCTGCGCGAGGCGAAAAAGCGCGGCGGCTATATCCTCTCCATCGTCAACGTGGTCGGTTCGTCCATCGCGCGTGAGTCGGATGACGTGCTCTACACCTGGGCCGGCCCCGAGATCGCCGTCGCGACGACGAAGGCCTATTCCACGCAGCTCGCAGTGCTCGACATGATCGGCCTTGCGTTTGGCGAGGCGCTCGGCACGGTGAAAAAGGAGGAGTACAACGAGGCGGTCGCAGAGCTTCAGAAGCTGCCGGAGAAGATGGAGCAGTTCCTCGCGAGCGAGAGCTGCGAGGCCATCCCCAAGTACGCTTCCCAGTATTTCAACCACAATTCTGTCTTCTTCATCGGACGCAACCTCGACTATGCGCTCGGACTCGAGGGCTCGCTCAAGCTCAAGGAGATCAGCTACATCCATTCCGAGGCCTACGCCTCCGGCGAGCTCAAGCACGGCACGATCTCGCTCATCGAGGACGGCACGCTCGTTATCGCGCTCGGCACCTACGCCCCGCTTTTCGACAAGGCCATGAGCAACGTGGTCGAGGTCAAGGCCCGCGGCGCGGACGTTCTCGCGCTTGCGACCGAGAGCCACCGCGGCGAGATGGCGAAGACCGTCGAAAATGTTATCACGATCCCCGATACGGCGCAAATGCTGCTGCCGTCGCTCGGTGTCGTGCCGCTGCAGCTGTTGGCGTATTATATCGCGCTCCAGCGCGGGTGTGATATTGATAAGCCTCGCAATCTTGCGAAATCTGTCACTGTTGAATAAAAAGGGAGCACCCGAAAGGGTGCTTCTTTTTTTGCGCCCGCAGGGCGCACTCTATTATCCCCCACACCGTGTGGGGGACGCGGGAAAGGGGGATATTCTCTTTCTCGAAAGAGAATATCCCCCTTACACCCCCAAGAGAAAGGACGAGGGGAGCCCCCCTCGACCCCCAACATTGGCAGTTTGCAGCTTGAATAGCTGCACGCGCTGCGCAATCAGGTGCGGTGTACATGGCTTCGCCATGAATCCCTGCGAGTCGTTACCGCTTGCAACTGCGCCTTACTATCGTGAGGCGCGAGTGACGTTTGCTTGGCGGCAGACTGCGTGCGAAATAGCGGCATTGCTTCGCTCGCCGCATTGAGTAGTGCCTCGGTAGACGGAGATTACTGCGCACTTCTACAAGATGGGCAGAGCGGCACCCGCAAGGGGTGTACCGCATCCGTAAGGCGTCAAAGCCGCCAACGGCTGCGCAACAGCGGATAGTAGGAGCAAATCAAATCGTATCGCAACACCCAACGCGGCAACGCCGCGCGCAGGGAAGTGCAATCGGCAAGCGCCGCATCTCTTCGAGCTGCTCGCTTGCAATGGCGGGGTCAAGGGGCAGAGCCCCTTTATTCGCCCCCCTGCGCAGCGCAGGGAAATATTTACCCCGCCAGTGCGGCGTCCACCGCATCGACAGAAAACTCCGTCCACGCGAGATCGTCTTTGGCGGCTTGCTCGTCAAGAAACGCGCTGAACGCAGCTTCATCAATGCTCTCGCCATTCAGCGTGTAAACAGCATTTCCATCACTGCCTTCGGACATGGCAGCAAAATCGTCATAGACCAACACGCCATTTTCAAAGCGGGCGCGGGATGCGCCGTTGTCGAAGGCGCCGTTCGACCATTCGAACGTGCCGTCGGCCTTTGGTGACAAAAAGCCGCGGTAGACGATCTGGTTGGCGTAAACCGCGCCATCGTAGCAGGTGAGGATGACGTATTCCTCCTCGCCGCTGTAGTCGATAGCGAGCACCAGCTCGTCTGCGCCATCGCCGTCCAGGTCGAGCAGGGCGAAACGGGTGATTGTCCAGTCCATGTCCGAGCCGTCGACGCCCTTGGTGGCGTAGACGTCGGGCGCGCGGAACGAGGCGGTCGTCGCCTCGACGCCGGCGTTGATGAGATTCGCCGTCACGGTGACGTCGCCGGTGAAGAAGTCTTCATACAGGCTGCCCGCCTGCGCGTCAGGCGGGGTGTCGTTTGCGTCCGCCTCCTTCTGCCCGCAGGCGGTCAGGAGCAGCGCGAGGGTCAGCGCGGCAGTGAGGCCGCACTGAAGATGTTTTTTCATATGGAATTCTCCTTTCCGATGTTTGCCGCACAGTCTGCGGCGATATGGATGGTAACATGACTTTAGACGAAAGTCGTTACAAAAAGGTTGCAGTTTGGAGACAAAAAGAAAGAAAAAAGAGCGCCTGCGCGCTCTTTCCTTTAGAACAAAAGCGTGACCCCGTGCGTCAGCAGCGTGATGATGCAGCCCGCGATGACGACGCCGAGGAAGATGACCGGCACGGCGCGCTTTAGGCGCATGTTGAGCACGGCGGCGATCAGCGCGCCCGTCCACGCGCCGGTGCCCGGCAGCGGGATGGCGACGAAGATCAAAAGCCCCCACGTCTGGTAGCGGAGCACGTCGGCGCTTTTCGCCTCGGCGCGCGCTTCAAGGTGCGAGATGAAGCCCTCAAGCTTTGGAATATGGATGCGCACCCATTGGAACAGCGGGCGGACAAATAAAATGATAAACGGCACAGGGATCATGTTGCCGACGAGCGACGCGGCAAACGCCACGGGGATCGGCAGCCCCATCGCAACGCCCGCGGGCAGGCCGCCGCGCAGTTCCACGACGGGGAGCATTGAGATGAGCATGGTGAGCAGCGTTTCGCCGAGCGGGGTTTCGTGCAGCCAGAGAGAAAGAGAGTCGAGCATGGTGCGCCTTTCTGAAATGTAAGCGGGATAATACCTCATTTTAAATAAAATGATAGCACGAAACACTTCGCCGCGCAAGGGCCGCGGGATTAAGGTTCTATAAAGGTGCAGGGCCCCGGAATTTCCGGAGCCCTGCGCTTTTGAGTACGAATCAGCGGTTGTTCTTGTTCTGGTTGTTCTGATTCTGGTTGCCGTTCTGGTTCTGATTGGTGTTTTCCTGATTCTGGTTCTTGTTCTGATTATTGCGCTCCTTCATGTGCTCGCCTCCTTTCGCTTTTCTTGCTTGCAGACATAGTGTTGACGGGCAAAAGTAAAAATATACCGTGGGATTTTCACTTTTTCGGGCAAATTGTTGTTGACAAACCGGAAAATAGAGCATATACTACTTAAGCAAAACAAAGAAGAGCGGTGCATTCGTTCTCACCCCCAGCAAAGCGAAGGGGTCAATCGTGGAAAACAAAGCCTTCGGGCTTTTTTGTGTCATGGTACGGGTGCAGAATGTTCTGTGCTCGTTTTTTGTTTGCCAAATTCTTTATGAAAAACGGAGGTGCTTCGGTATTAGCAGCAACGTGCATCAGATCAACGAAGAGATCCGGGACAGCGAGATCCGTCTCATCAGTGCGACCGGCGAGCAGCTCGGCATCATGTCTGCCGCGCAGGCGCAGCACATCGCCGACGAGCAGGGGCTTGACTTAGTCAAGATCTCGCCGCAGGCCAAGCCGCCTGTGTGCAAGCTCATGGACTACGGCAAGTTCCGCTTTGAACAGGGCAAGCGCGAAAAGGAAGCCAGAAAGAACCAGCATGTCGTCGAGATCAAGGAAGTGCGCATGTCCCCCGGTATCGACGTGGGCGATTTTAACACCAAGCTCAAAAACGCCCAGAAATTCATTGCCGACGGCAACCGTGTCAAGGTCTCTGTCCGCTTCCGCGGCCGCGAGATGGCACACACGGACATCGGCCGCGATCTTCTTGTGCGCTTTGCAGAGTCCGTCGCCGAGGTCGCCAACCTGGATAAAGAGCCGAAAATGGAAGGCCGCAGCATGTCGATCTTCCTTTCCCCCAAGGCGGGAAAGTAACTTTGAGCGCCACTACAAATACGAAAAGGAGAAACTACTATGCCCAAGCTGAAAACCCACAGCGGTTCCAAAAAGAGATTCAATCTGACCAAGTCCGGTAAGGTCAAGGTCGCCAAGGCTTTCAAGAGCCACATCCTGACCAAGAAGCCCACCAAGCGTACGCGTCGTCTGCGTCAGGGCGGCTATGCTGACAAGACCACTGCCAGCACGATCCGCAAGATGATCCCCTACAAATAATTTACAACGATACGCTTTAAGGAGGCTTATACAATATGGCACGTGTTAAAGGCGCGATGATGACGCGCAAGAGAAGAAACAAGACCCTCAAGCTCGCCAAGGGATACTGGGGCAACAAATCCCGCCACTTCAAGATGGCCAACGAGCAGGTCATGAAGTCCCTGACCTACGCTTATGTCGGCCGCCGCCTGAAGAAGAGAGATTTCCGCTCCCTGTGGATCACCCGTATCTCCGCAGCCTGCAAGCTCAACGGCATGAACTACTCCACGTTCATGCACGGCCTGAAGACCGCCGGCATCGAGATCAACCGCAAGATGCTCAGCGAGATGGCCATCAACGATCCCGTCGCTTTCACCAAGCTCGTCGAGATCGCGAAGAACGCCTGATTTTATTCGCTAAAAAACACCGCTGCATGAGCAGCGGTGTTTTTTTATTTTCTGCACAAAATGTAGAAAAGATCATAACGACGGAAAGAGGAAGAAACGCATGAGAAAAACGCTCAAACGGAACCTGTCGTATGACGACAGGAACCACCTTTACTATGTCTCGCTCTACTGCGACGGCGAAGACGGCAGCCGCGTGCGCCGCACGCGCACCTATCCCACGATGGAGCAGGCCGAGCAGGTCATCGCCGAGTATCGCCGCACGCAGCTGCTCGGCGGCAGGAGCGCGCCCAGGGACGTTTTTGTGGAGGACTGGCTGCGCTGCTCAAACAACTGTATCGCGACTGGGAAAGGCGGCGGAAGCAGGACCCTAAATATAACCCCGAGGGCTACGTCGCCGTCAACGAGGCGGGAAAGCCTTATCAGCCGGACGTTCTGTGCCAGCGCATCGCGCAGTTCATCGCCGCGCAGGGCCGCCCGCCGATCTCGCTCCACGGGCTGCGCCACAGCTTTGCGAGCGTCGCCAACAGATAGAATGTGCCGATGTTCAGCATCTCGAAGGCGCTGGGGCACAGCTCAACATCCGTGACGAGCGCGGTGTATATCCACCTTTTCGACGACGCGGTGGCGGACGTGGTCTCACAGGTGGCGAGCGCCATCACAGGGGCGGAGCCGTGAGCGTCAGGGAAACAGAAACGGCAGCGCGGGCAGGGCAAGGAGCAGCGACAGCAGCGCTTGCAGCGCCTTTCCCTTGAGATAATACCGCGCGGAGAGGGGAGAGGCCGCGAGCACGCTGAGCGTCTGGCAGTGGACGCTCATCCCGCCCCAGCCGAGCAGCGCCGCGCAGGCGAGAAAGCCTGCGCGCGAGCAGGGGAGCGACAGCACGCCGCTCGTGAGCTCTAAAAATCCGAGCAGCAGCGCGCAGGGGAGCGATGAGGCGAAGGCCTCCGGCAGAAAGTGCAGCAACAGCCGCGCAAGCACCGTGAAAAACACGACGAACGCGCTCACATTGAGGCATCCCGTCAGCGCGTTCTGCACCGCCGCGGGAAAGGCTGCGGAAAGATGCTGCGCTTTTGCGCTTTTGTGCGGATATGTTCCATGCGGCACCGGCGGCAACGCGCGGCAGGTGAGAAGACCTGCGCAGAGCGCCGCGGCGACGTGGATGAGGTACAGCGCCGCGCCCGCGCGGCTCGACGAAAACAAGCCCGCGCCGCACACGCCGAGCAGAAATCCCGGTCCCGCGTTGTTGCAGAAGGCGAGCAGCCGCTCGCCCTCGTCTCGCGACAGCACACCGTTTTCCACAAGCTCGGCAGCTGTCCGTGCGCCGACGGGGTAGCCGCCGCAAAGACCCAGCGCCAGTGCGGCCGCGCCCGTACCCGAAAGACCGAACAGCGGCCGCATCAGCGGCGACAAAAGCGCAGAGAGCAGCTCCGACGCGCCGCAGGCGATGAGCAGCGACGAGAGCACGAAAAACGGAAACAGCGACGGGATAAGCGTCTGCGCGCAGAGCAGCATCGCGTCCCGCGCCGCCTGTGCGCTGACCTCCGGCAACAGCAGCAGTGCGGAAAAGCAGCACAGCACCGCCAGAAGCGGCAAACGGTCTCTTATTTTCATGCCATCACCTGACCTTCCAGACGAGTCTATGCGCGGGGCAAGCCGAACTTGCCCGCCTGGGACAGGCAAATCCGCGCGAAAGGGCGCATAGGCTTTGCCCAAAGGGGAGATGGACGATGGAACGAAACGAACGGCCGCAGCGCATGCTGGCGCGCATGGCAGAGCTCTTTGACCTGCCGGCGGACATCGTGGCGGGGCTGTGCCATGTGGAGATGCTGGGCGACCGGCAGCTCTTTCTGGAGGGACACAGCGGGATCTTGTCCTACGGAACAGAGCAGATCGACGTGGGGGCGGGCTCGCTCATCCTGCGCGTGCGCGGGCAGAATTTGACGCTGCGCAGCATGACCGACAGCGAGGTGCGCATCTTCGGTAAGATCGACGCCGTGGAATATGTGAGATGAGGGAGCTATGCTGAAAAAAGCTGTCAAGCTGCTGCGCGGCAGTGTATGCGTGCGCGCAAAGAGCGCGTACCCCGAGCGGATGCTGAACCTCTGCTCCGCGCGGGGCATCGAATTCTGGGATGTCAGGTGGATCGACGATACGGCGCTGTCGTTCTGCGTGGCACGCGGCGACCTGCGCGCGCTGCGCCGTGCCGCCGAGGGCTGCGGGGCGGAGGTATCTATCGAGCGCACGGCGGGCACGCCGTTTTTCTTCGCGCGCCTGCGCCGACGCCACGCACTGTTCACCGGCGGCATTCTGTGTGCGGCGCTGCTGCTCGTCAACTCGCTTTTCATCTGGGATTTTGAGGTCACGGGCAACGAGACCGTCCCGACTGAGACGATTTTGCATGCCCTGCGCGAGCACGGCGTCCACCGCGGAACGTTCATCTATTCGTTCCGCTCGCAGGATATCTGCAACCGCGTTTTGCCGGAGCTCAAGGACCTCTGCTGGGTGGCGGTCAACGTGCGCGGCTGCAAGGCCTATGTGCAGGTGCGCGAGCGCGTGCGCGCACCAGAGCGGGTAAACGAGAGCGAGCCGACGAACGTCATCGCGGCAAAGCCGGGCCTTATCACCAAGGTCCGCGCGCTGGATGGGGAGAAAAGAGTCCTGCCCGGCACGAGCGTACAGCAGGGCCAGCTTTTGATCGCGGGCGTGGTGGACACGGGCGGCACAGAAAAGCCGAGCGTGACGACGCGTTTTTTAGCGGGCAAGGGCGAAGTCTGGGCACAGACATGGTACGACCTCACCGTCCGCGTGCCGCTCACGTATGAAAAGAAGGTTTACACCGGAAAAGAAAAGCGCAGCCATACCTTGATTTGGGGCGAGAATCGGTTGAAAATTGGTGCAAAAGGGAGTAGCATTTGCAATGTTGATTGTGATAAAATAAAGAATCAAACACAATGGACGCTTTTTGGCCTTTTTGCCCTGCCCGTCACATGGGAGACGGAAACGCTGCTGCCCTACGAATTGGAAGTAACACCACGTTCCCGCGCCGACGCGGAGGCGCAGGGAAAAGACATGCTCGAAACGTATCTTGCCGCCCTCTTGGGGGAGACTGGCAGCGTGACGCAGCGGCGCTTTTCGACCGCTGTGGAGGGCGACACCCTCGTCGTGACGCTCTCCGCCGAGTGTGAGGAGCAGATCGGAAAAGAGGTGCCCATTGCCGTCAGTGAAGGATAACACCGTCAGCCGCGACCGGCCGGCGTCAACATTTTTTCAGGAGGAAACACAGCATGGAACAGCGCATCAGCATCGAACGCATGGAGCAGGCGGTCAATTTGTTCGGCTCATTCGATGAGAACGTGCGGCTGATCGAATCGGAATTCAAGGTCACCATTTCCAATCGCGAGGGCGAGCTGCGCGTGAACGGCGAGGTCGAGGACACGATGCTCGCCGTGAAGGCGCTCAATGCACTGCTCACGATCTCAAACCGCGGCGAGCCCATCACCGAGCAGAACGTGCGCTACGTGATCTCGCTCGTGCGCGCGGGACAGGAGGAGCGCATCAGCGAGCTGACGCAGGACGTCATCTGCATCAGCTCCAAGGGCCGCCCCATCAAGCCCAAGACCATCGGACAGAAAAAATACATCGAGTCCGTTTTGAAAAACACCATCACCATCGGCGTCGGCCCCGCAGGTACGGGCAAAACGTACCTCGCCGTCGCCGCGGCGGTCGCGGCGTTCCGCGAGCGCAAGGTGAACCGTATCATCCTGACGCGCCCCGCGGTCGAGGCGGGCGAGCGCCTCGGCTTCCTGCCGGGCGATCTGCAGAGCAAGGTCGACCCGTACCTGCGCCCGCTGTACGACGCGCTCTTCGACATGCTCGGCGCGGAGACGTACCAGAAATATTTAGAGCGCGGCAATATCGAGGTCGCGCCGCTCGCCTATATGCGCGGCCGCACGCTGGACGACAGCTTTATCATTTTGGACGAGGCGCAGAACACGTCCTGCGAGCAGATGAAAATGTTTTTGACGCGCATGGGCTTTAATTCAAAAATGGTCATCACCGGCGACGTGACGCAGATCGACCTGCCGGCGGACAAGATGAGCGGCCTCAAGCAGGCCGTGCGCGTGCTCAAAGACGTGGAGAGCATCGGCATCTGCGAGCTCACGGACCAGGACGTGGTGCGCCACGTGATGGTCCAGCGCATCATCAAGGCCTACGCGGACTATGAGGCCGCGCGAAACGAAAAGAGGAAAAAGTGATGGCAAAGAGACATTATATTCCCATCACGTCGGACGTGCCCGGCGTGAGCGACAGCAAATGCGCCTTCATCCGCAAGGTCATCCGCACGGCGCTCGCCGCCGAGGGTGTGGACTTTCCCTGTGAGATCGACGTGCGGCTGACGGGCGATGAGACCATCCACGAGATCAACCGCGAAATGCGCGAGGTCGATCGCGCGACGGACGTGCTGAGTTTCCCAATGTTCGAGCTTACCCCCGGCGAGCTGCCGGGTGAGGAGGACGCCGACCCCGGAACGGGCCTCGTCCCGCTCGGAGATATGGTCATCTCGCTCGAGCACGTCGCCGCGCAGGCGAAGGAATACGGCCACTCCAACCGCCGCGAGCTGGCGTACCTCGTGACGCACTCGGTGCTTCACCTTCTGGGCTACGACCATCTGGACGAAGGGCCGATGAAAGCGCAGATGCGGGAACATGAAGAGGCAATTATGAAATTGCTCGAACTCGAGCGGTGATAATTCCACACAGGTGCGGAGGAAAATGCCGCCTGCGGGCGGCAGGAGCACCCCCCCCATTTTCTTTCCCGAGAAAGAAAACGGGCGGTGTGACCGTCCAAAAGAAAGGCGTTTAGATTGGCAGCCTCGATTTTGAACAACTCTTATGCCTTCGGAATGCAACTGCCTGCGCGCGGCGTTGCCGCGTTTGGTGTTGCTATACGACTTGACTCTCTCCTATTATCCGCTGTTGCGCAGCGCGTGCAGCTCTTTAAGCTCCAATCCGGCAATGTCGGGGGTCGAGGGGAACACCCATCGCCTTTCTCTGGGGGTTCCAAAGGGGGTATTCTCTTTGGAAAGAGAATACCCCCTTTGCCCCGCGTCCCCACGGCAGTGGGACAGAACACCGCGCCCTTTGGGCATCCAAAAAGAGAATACAGCTTTCGCTGTATGAATAAAAAACGTTCAACGAACAAAAGAAAGTTGAGGATCACCTATCATGAACAAAACGAAAACCGCTATGATCACTGTCTGCGGACGGCCTAACGTCGGCAAATCCAGCCTGACGAACGCCCTTGTGGGCGAGAAGATCGCCATCGTGTCGAACAAGCCCCAGACCACGCGCAACCGCATTTACGGCGTGGTGAACCGCGGCGACACGCAGTACGTGCTGCTCGACACGCCTGGATTCCACAAGGCACGCAACCGCCTGGGCGACTACATGGTCAAGGTCACGCGCGAATCCATCGCGGACGTGGATGCGGTGCTGCTGCTCGTTGAGCCAGTGGCGCACGTCGGCATCCCTGAGGCCGAGCTCATCGAAAAGATCAAGGCTTCTCACCTGCCGGCGATTTTGTGCATCAACAAGATCGACACTGTCGAGAAAAAGGACAACCTGCTCGCCGTCATCGCGGCCTACAGCGAGGCGTATGCGTTTGACGCCATTATCCCCATTTCCGCGCGCACGCACGAGGGGCTGGACGATCTGATGAACGAGCTCGGTAAGTACGCCTCTGAGGGCCCGCAGCTCTTCCCCGACGGCATGACGACTGACCAGCCCGACCGTCAGGTCGTGGGCGAGATCGTGCGCGAAAAGCTGCTGCGCAACCTCGATAAAGAGATCCCACACGGCACGGCCGTCGAGATCACGCGCTTTATTGAGCGCGACGACGAGGTCATCGAGGTCGACGCGACCATCTACTGCGAAAAGGCAAGCCACAAGGGTATCATCATCGGCAAAAACGGCGCGATGCTCAAGAAGATCTCGACCGAGGCCCGCCGCGACATCGAGCGCTTCATGGGCACAAAGGTCTACCTCGAGACTTGGGTCAAGGTCAAGGAGAATTGGAGAGACAATATGAATTATATCAGAAACTTCGGCTACGACGAGCAGTAAGCTGCGCAGAAGAGGGAAAACGCCGGTTTTCCTGCGAGCGTGAGCAAGCCGCCGCGTGCGCGGCGTCATTCGGAGCGTCAGCGGAGAATGCCATGGGGCGAATTCATTTCGCCCGTCAATGGCTTAATGGGTTCCCGCGCGGCGGCAGGCTGCGTGGGACAAACTGGCGCGACAATATGAACTATATCCGCTCGTTCGGCTACGACGAGCAGTAAGAAGGAAAAACATGTCCGATAAGAAAGAAAAGAAGACCGATGACAGCGGCAATTGTATGATTTTTGGTATGCTGATCGGCATGAGCATCGGCTTTGCACTGGGGTAGCCGCTTTTTAACAACATGGCCGCCGGTATGGCGAGCGGTACGTGCATCGGTATGGCGATCGGCAGTTTCATTGACTGCATCAAAAAGCAGTAATAAATTTTCCCAGCCATAGTTCGCGGGCGTTTTCCTCATGCTAAGCATGAGGTGAGGGATTTGCGAAACGGATATTTCGCGCTGTTTTTGAAAACCGGGGAGCCGATTTTTTATTTACTGGCAGTAAATGATACCCCTTGAGGGGTGAGGGATTTTTCCCCTGCACCGTGCAGGGGATGCGGGAAAGGGGGATATTCTCTTTCTCGAAAGAGAATTCTTCCTTTTTCGCACAGGTGCGAATGTCAATGCGGCACAAGTGCCGCGTGATGCGACCCCCGTTTTCTTTCCCGAGAAAGAAAACGGACGTCGCCCGTCCAAAAGAAAGGCGTTTCCCATTGCAAGCGAACAGCTCGAAGAGCTGCAATGCTTGCCGATTGCACTGCCCATGGCGCGGCGTTGCCGCGTTAGCATTGCTATATGATTTGAGTTGCTTCTATTATCCGCTGTTGCGCAGCCGTTGGCGGCTTTGCCGCCTTACGGATGCGGCACACCCCTTGCGGGTGCCGCTCTGCCCATCTTGTAGAAGTACAGCCTAATTTCCGTCTACTGCCAGTCCCTACAATGCGGCGAGCGAAGCAATGCCGCTATTTCGCACGCAGTCTGCCGCCAAGCAAACGTCACTCGCGCCTCACGATAGTAAGGCGCGGTTGAGAGTTGTCGCGAATCGCAGAAGATTCATGGCGAAGCCATGTACACCGCACCCGATTCCGCAGGCTGCGCAGCTCTTCGAGCTACAAACTGCCAATGTGCGGGGTCAAGGGGGAAGCCCCCTTGCCTTTCTCTGGGGGTTCCAAAGGGGGTGTTCTCTTTGGAAAGAGAACACCCCCTTTGCTCCCGCCACCCGCAGGCGGCATTCCCCTCCGCGCTGTGCGCGGAAAAATTGCCATGCCTGCAAGGCAACCACCCTTTACACCCATTGGTGTAAAACAATTTAGAGGAGTTTTATGTCAGAAAAACTCGTGACCAAAGGCATCGTCCTTCGCGCGACGGCGACGAAGGAGGCCGACTACATATTGAATATTCTGACCGACTCGCTCGGGCGGATCGCGGTCGTGGCGCGCGGGGCGCGGCGCAAGGGAAGCCGCATCGCCGCGGGCAGTGAGCTTCTGGCCTTTTCCGAGCTCGTACTCTATCAGCGCGGGAACTGGTACTACCTCGACGAGGCGTCGACGATCTCGCTGTTCGACGGTATCCGGCAGGACATTGAGCTACTGTCGCTCGCGTCGTATTTTGCCGAGATGACCGAGTGCGTCACGGCGGAGGACGAGCCCGTGCCGGAGATCTTATCGCTGCTGCTCAACTCGCTCTATGCGCTCGACACGCTGCAAAAGCCGCAGAGCATCGTCAAGGCGGCGTTTGAGCTCAAGTTACTCGCTCTTTCGGGCTACGAGCCGCTGCTCGACGGCTGCGCCGTCTGCGGCACGCACAACCCGAAAGAGCCGGTGTTTGACGCGCAGCAGGGCGTGCTGCTGTGCAAAGAATGTGCGGACCACGGCGGGGGCGGCCTTCTGCCGCTGGACGCGGGCTCGTTCGCGGCGATGCGCCATGTGCTGTTTTCTGAGCCGAAGCGGATGCTGTCGTTCTCCCTCTCGGGCGAGACGGAAAAGCGCTTTGCCGCAGCGTGCGAGGTGTTTGCGCAGGTGCAGCTTGACCGGCGATTCAAGACGCTGGACTTCTACAAAAGCATGAAAATTGACAACTAAACGAAATATCTGTCGAAAGAAATACGAATCGAAATCAAAATTTCGGAGAAAACTATGAGTGAACTGTTTGAAAAATCCATCCGCGTGCTGGAACTGCCGCGGCTATTGGAGATGCTCGAGCATCACGCGGTGAGCGCGGAGGCCAAGGCGCGGGCGCGACGGCTGACGCCATCGGATGATTTCGGCGAGGTCAACCGCCTGCTCGACGAGACGGACGCGGCGCGCAAGATGATCATGCTGCGCGGCAGCCCTGCCTTTGGCGGCGTGCGCGACGTGGGCGAAGCGCTCTCCCGCGCCGAGCGCGGAGGCATGCTCAACACGCGGGAGCTTCTCGACATCGCGGGGCTTCTCACGAATGTGCGTCGCGTGCAGGATTATTATAAGGAGGACGAGGAGGGGACGGTCATCGACAAGCTCTTCCTCTCCCTGCACCCGAACCGCTTTCTGGAGGAGAAGATCACGACCGCGATCCTCGACGAAAACGAGATCGCCGACGCGGCCTCGCCCGAGCTCGCGGAAATTCGCCGCCACAAGCGCGCGGCGGCGGCCAAGGGCCGCCAGATCCTGCAGCGCATCATTTCGTCCCCGAGCTACCGGAACGTTTTGCAGGACGCGCTGATCACGCAGCGCGGCGGGCGCTTCGTCGTGCCGGTGAAGGCCGAGTGCCGCGGCGAGCTGCCGGGCCTCGTGCACGACACGTCCTCGAGCGGCGCGACGATCTTCGTCGAGCCGATGGGCGTGGTGCAGGCCAACAACGAGCTCAAGGAGCTCGAAGCGAAAGAGGAGAAGGAGATCGACCGCATCCTCTACGCCCTCTCGGGCGAGGCGGCGAGCTTCAGCCGCGACATTCTGTGGGATTATGACATTCTCGTCCACCTCGACCTCATTTTCGCGCGCGGCGAGCTGAGCTACCGCATGAATGCCATGCGCCCCGAGCTCAAAAAGGACGGCAGCGTGTATCTGCGCCATGCGCGCCACCCGCTGCTCGACCCCGCGAAGGCCGTGCCCATCGACATTGAGCTCGGCCGCAGCTTCGATACGCTTGTCATTACAGGCCCGAACACCGGCGGCAAGACCGTGAGCTTAAAGACGCTCGGCCTCCTCTGCCTGATGACGCAGTGCGGCCTGCATATCCCCTGCGACGACCGCAGCGCCGTGAGCATCTTTTCCTCGGTGTTGGCCGACATCGGCGACGAGCAGAGCATCGAGCAGAGTTTGTCGACCTTCTCGGCGCATATGAAAAACATCGTGCAGATCTTGGACGAGGCGGACGAGCACTGCCTGATCCTCTTCGATGAGCTGGGCGCGGGCACCGACCCCGTTGAGGGTGCGGCACTGGCCATCGCCGTCATCGAGCAGGCGCGTTCACAGGGTGCGAAGATTGCTGCGACGACGCACTACGCCGAGCTTAAGACCTTCGCCATGACGACCGCGGGCGTGGAGAACGCGAGCTGCGAGTTCGACGTGGAAACGCTCTGCCCGACCTACAAGCTGCTCATCGGCATCCCCGGCAAGTCGAACGCCTTTGCGATCTCGAAGCGGCTGGGGCTTTCCGAGGCCGTCATTGAAAAAGCCAAGGCGCAGATGGACAGCGAGAGCATCCGCTTTGAAGACGTGCTGACGCAGTTGGAGCAGAAGAGGCAGCAGTTAGAGAAAGAAAAAGCCGAGGTCGACCGCCTTTACGCCCAGCGCGAGGAGGACGCGCGCAAGGCGCGCGAATTCCGCACGCAGATGGAGCGCGCAAAGGAGAACGCGAGAAGCCGCGGCGAAGCCGAGGCCAAGCGCCTTTTGGCTGAGGCCAAGTCCGTCGCGGACGACACGTTCCGCGAGCTCGACGCGCTGCGCAAGCAGCAGAAAAAGCTCGATGCCCAGCAGATGAATGCCCAGCGCGCCGAGATCATGCACAACATCAAGCAGGCGCGCGACGCTGCGGGCGTGCGCGACGAGAGCGCGGAGCCCATTCCCAAGCCCTCGCGGCCCATTGAGGTCGGAGACCTGGTCGAGATCCCCGGTACGCGCCGTCAGGCCGAGGTCACAGCTGTCAAGGACGGTACGCTGACGCTCAAGGCAGGCGTTTTGCAGATGAAGGTCAAAGCCGACGAGGTCCGCCTCATCGAGGCGGCGGAGCGCGCGGCGACTGCCAAAAAGCAGCCGCAGTTTGCCCCCTCGCAGCGCATTCTGCGCACGGCGTCCGCTGCGCGCGAGCTCGATATCCGCGGCATGGAGACGCTGGAGGCCGAAAGCGTGCTCGATAACTATATCGACGCCGCTGTCATGGCGCATCTCGAGACCGTGACGATCATCCACGGCAAGGGCACGGGCGCGCTGCGCAAGGCGGTGCACGCGAGCCTCCGGCGCAACAAAGCCGTCAAGAGCTTCCGCCTTGGCAACTACGGCGAGGGCGAGTCGGGCGTCACTGTGGTCGAGTTGAAATAAATGCCCGCCCGGGGAAGCGCTTTGTCTGTGTTTATTGCCAAATCCGCGCCATTTCGCGCGAAATGGCATTGACGAATCGGCCCCCGATGGTATATGATACGATAAAGTCCGAAAGATTTTTTTGGAGAGGGAGTAGTAACGATGTATACTCAGAATGTTACGATCAACAATGAAGTAGGCCTGCATGCTCGTCCTGCCACGTTCTTCATTCAGAAGGCCAACGAGTTCAAGAGCGGCATCTGGCTGGAGAAGGATGAGCGTCGCGTGAACGCCAAGAGCTTGCTGGGCGTGCTGTCCCTCGGGATCGTCAAGGGCACGACCATCACGCTGCTGGCCGACGGCGCGGACGAAAAGGAAGCCGTGACCGCTCTGTGCGAGCTGGTTTCCAACAATTTCGGCGAATAACAAACAACCAGGAAAGGCGGCTTCCACAGGAAGCCGCCTTTTTCCATTTTACCGGCACCATTCGACCGGATATACTATTATATATTATAATGTAGAGATGAAAAGAAAGGAGGGAATGTTCCGTGACAAAGCAGGAGCTTTTGGACAAGGCGAACGACCTGCCGCTTGCGCCTGGCGTCTATCTGATGATGGACAAGACCGGCTGCGTCATTTACGTCGGCAAGGCGAAAAAGCTCAAAAACCGCGTCAGCCAGTATTTTCAGGAGAATTCCTCTCACAATGAGAAAACGCGCCGCATGGTCTCACAGGTCGACCACTTTGACACGATCTTTGTCTCGACCGAGTTCGAGGCGCTGATTTTGGAAAACTCGCTCATCAAGCAGCACATGCCGCGCTACAATATCTTGTTAAAGGATGACAAGGGCTATCCCTTCGTGCGCCTCGGCACAGAGCACTATCCGCGTTTTACGATGGCCTCTAAGCCTGCGGACGACAACGCGCTGTACTTTGGCCCGTTTGGCGGACGAAACGAGACGCGCGCGGCCATCGACGCGATCTGTGCGGCATTCCGCCTGCCGACGTGCAGCCGCAAATTCCCGCGCGACATTGGAAAGGAGCGGCCCTGCCTCAACCATCACATGGGGCGCTGCGACGCGTTCTGCCGCGGCACGCCGGATGAGGACGAGTACATGCGCCGCATCGGGCAGGCCGAAGAGCTGCTGAACGGCCACTACCGCCGCTTAACGCGCGCGCTGCGCGAGGAGATGGAGCAGGAGGCTGCGGCGCTGCACTTTGAGCAGGCGGCGGCACTGCGCGACCGCATCCGCGCCATCGAGGTGCTGGGCAAGCGCCAGAAGGTCATCGCCGGCATCTGCGCCGACACCGATATCTGGGGCGTTTACCGCGGCGCGCTCAAATGCGGCAGCGCTGTGCTGCACATTGAGGACGGCAGCGTGACGGGTCGAGACTTGAACCTCTTCGCCGCGCCGCAGGACGAGAGCGAGCAGATGATCTTGTCTGCATTGCTGCCGCAGTATTACCTCAATAAGAGCGTGCTGCCGCGCGAAATTCTGCTGCCCTGCGAGATCGAGGGCGCAGCCGAGCTCGCACAGATCCTGACCGAGCGCGCGGGCCGCAAGGTGACGCTCCACGTCCCCCAGAGGGGCGAGAAGGCGGAACTCCTTGCCATGGCGCAGCGCAACGCGCGCGAGGACGTCGAGCGCGTGACGACCGCGCAGGAGCGCGAGAACCGCACGCTGACGCAGCTTGCGGGGATGCTCTCGCTCCCCGAGCCGCCCGAGCGCATGGAGTCCTACGATATCTCGAACACCGGCGCGAGCGACATCGTCGCGTCGATGGTCGTCTACGAGGGCGCAAAGCCCAAGAAGAGCGCCTACCGGAGATTTAAGATCAAGAGCCTGTCGGCCCACCCAGACGACTATGCCTCCATGGAAGAGGTGCTCACGCGCCGTATCCAGCGCTATCTGGACGGGGACGAGAAATTCAGCCCCCTGCCGGACGTCATGCTCATCGACGGCGGCATCACGCACGCGGGCGTCGCCGAGCGCGTGTGCGCGCAGATGCACGTGCACGTGCCGATCTTCGGCATGGTCAAGGACGACCGCCACCGCACGCGCGCGCTCGTCACCGCACAGGGGCGCGAGATCGACCTGCACGCCGCGCCGAACGTCTTCGCCCTGATCGGTCAGATCCAGGAGGAGACTCACCGCTTTGCCATCACGTTCCACCACGAGAGCCATTCGCGGTCCTCGACCCGCTCGGCGCTCGACAGGATTCCGGGCGTCGGCAAGGTGCGCGCTCAGGCGCTGCTCAAGACGTTCAAGAGCGTTAAGGCGATTCGGGAGGCGGACATTTTCGCCCTTGAACGTGTGCTGCCAAAAGACGCCGCCGCGTCCGTTTACCTTCATTTTCACGGGGAAACGGACGAAAAGGAGGAGAAAATGTAACTTCCTCTGCAATCGCCCATTTGACGGGAAAAGCGAAAAAGAAGCGAGATTTTTGTGACCTTTGCCAACAAAAATCAAAAAATCAGGTTGACATAAATGAATTTCAATAAATGAATTTTCAAAAAGTCAAACTTGCATATTTTGGCATCGCGACACGCTGTTGAGGCGGCTTTTCGTCCCCTGCGCCCGGAAAGGGCGCAGGGGGCGTTCCTTTGTTGTCCGAGGGGATAGAGCGTGCGGCGGAGAAGCAAAAAAGCCAGTGTTTGCAGGGCTTTCCGCGTTTTTGCCGCCTTGCGGGGCGGGAGCGGGACACACCCGGCCTGCTCCCAAGAGTTTTTTGCCCGCTCGGACGGGACAAAGAGCGTCGGCAGGTGCGCCGCCTCTTCGACGCCGAGATGGCGGCGAGGCGGCGGAGAGGGGTGACGATGGTTTACATAAATCGAGAAAATCGCGAATTCGATGACTTAAATCGCAACTTTTAGAAGATGAAAATAAGAAAAATATCGAAAATTTTATAAAATACAGAACTTTTGACGAACAAGCGGCGGAAACTTGACAAATCCTTTTTCAGGCGGTATACTGCCAGCAAGTTTTGGAAAAGTTACATTTTGTAATCTTTTCCGGACGCAGCGCACTTCCTCAGCTGCGCGAAGCTGCGGCGGCTCACGCCGCGAAAAAAGGAGTATCCCATGCAGAAGTTTTTGAAAAATTTGTTCACAGCCCAGCGCTGCCGCAGAGCGATGTTCTTTCTGCTCTTTGCGGCTGTGATGCTGCTGAACAGTTCGCCCGAGCTGCGCGCGGACGCGCTGTACCTCATCGCCGACGGCGATACGGTCAGCGTGCTCGACGGCACAACGGACATCCCGCAGGAGCGCGTCATTGTCACCGGCGCGCAGAGCGGTGACGCGGAAGTCACGCTCCCTGCCGGTGAAAAGGTGACGGTGACACACGGCGACGATATCGAGTACGCCACCACGAGAAACGGCGAGCGCGTCAGCGAGCTGCTGCGCCGTTTGCAGATCTCGGTCAGCCCGCTTGAGATGGTGCTGGTCGACGTCACGGAGGAAGAGGTCGAGATCACCGTTGCCTCTGACTTCACCTACTATGAGACCGCCACCGAGGCGGCTCCCCACACCACGCTGACCTCCACGTCGTACCGCATCCCCAAGGGCGAGACGCAGGTCGTCCAGCAGGGCATCGACGGCACGCGCGACATCGTTTACGAGGTCGTGTATGCCGACGGCCAGTTCGTCTCCCGCCAGGCGGTGGAGGAGAAGAACGACACCTCCGTCGCGGAGATCACCTACACCGGCACGCTCGTCGACAAGGCGCAGAGCGGCGACACGGTCAAGTCCGTTGTCACCGAGAGCGACGGCAGCGGCTATCTTCTGATGAAGTCCGGCGATTCCGTCCACTTCTCCGGCTCGATGAAGGTCACCTGCACGGCCTATACCGCAGGCTACGGCGGCGTGGGCACCAGAACGGCCACGGGCACGACGGTCCACGTCGGCACCGTCGCAGTGGATAAGAAGGTCATTCCCCTCGGTACCGAGATGTTCATCGTCGGCTCGTCGGGCTACACCTACGGCAACGCTGTGGCTGAGGACACCGGCGTGCGCGGCGCGGCGATCGACCTCTATATGAATTCCTATCAGGAGTGCAAGCAGTTCGGCCGCCAGAAGAACTCGACGGTCTACTTCCTCGACTGAGCGGGGCGGTTTGTCGAATAGTACGATAAATGTATGTTCCGGATGCGTATGTTGCGCATCCGGAACATTTACTTTATTGCGGTGATGTGATACAATTACCGGCAGAAACTGAAAGGAGAACACAGGATGAAAGCCATTATCACGGTACTGGGGAAAGATCAGGTCGGTATTATCGCGGGCGTCAGCTCGCTGCTGGCAAAGTGGAACGTGAACGTTCTGGATATCAGCCAGACGATTTTGCAGGAAAATTTCACCATGGTCATGCTGGTGGATCTCGAAAATTGTTCGCTCTCTTTTACGGAACTGACGGAAAAGCTGAGCGCCCTCGGCGCGGAGATGGACATTGCGATCCGCATGCAGCGGGAGGACATCTTCAACGCAATGCACAAGATCTGAGCGGGGAGGGAAAGAATCATGCTAAGCCGCAATGATATTCTGGAAACGATCCGTATGATCGACCAGCAGCATCTGGATATCCGCACGATCACGATGGGCATCTCGCTCCTCTCCTGCGCGGACAGAAGCGCAGAGCGTGCGTGTGAAAAGATCTACGACAAGATCAGCCGCTATGCAGAGCGCCTGGTCGCAACGGGAGAAGAGATCGAGCGGGAATTCGGCATTCCCATCGTCAATAAGCGGGTTTCCGTCACACCCATCGCGCTGGTCGCCGCCGCGTCGGAGACGGAAGACTATGTCCCGTTTGCCAAGGCGCTTGACCGCGCGGCCAAAAATGTCGGTGTTAACTTTATTGGCGGTTTTTCGGCGCTTGTGCAAAAGGGCATGACGGACGCCGACCGGAAGCTGATCGCTGCGATCCCCGAGGCGCTGGCCTGTACGGACCTTGTGTGCTCATCAGTCAACGTCGGCTCGTCCAAGGCGGGAATCAACATGGATGCTGTCGCCCTGATGGGGCAGACGGTGAAAAAGACGGCGGCGCTCACGGAAAAGCAGGGCGGCTTTGGCTGCGCCAAGCTTGTGATCTTCTGCAATGCGGTAGAGGATAACCCCTTCATGGCGGGCGCGTTCCACGGCGTGGGCGAGCCGGAGAAAGTGATCAATGTCGGCGTTTCCGGGCCGGGCGTTGTGTATCACGCGCTGCAAAGCGTCAAGGGCCAGCCGTTCGACGTGGTGGCGGAGACCGTGAAGAAAACGGCGTTCCGCATCACGCGCATGGGTCAGCTCGTCGCGCAGGAGGCGAGCCGCAGGCTCGATACGCCGTTTGGCATTGTCGATCTTTCCCTTGCGCCCACGCCCGCCGTCGGCGACAGCGTGGCCCGCATTCTGGAGGAAATGGGGCTTGAGGTCTGCGGCACGCACGGTACGACCGCCGCGCTCGCCCTGCTCAACGACGCGGTGAAAAAAGGCGGCGTGATGGCGTCCTCCTCGGTGGGCGGCTTATCCGGCGCATTTATCCCCGTCAGCGAGGACGAGGGCATGATCGCCGCGGCGTCGTCCGGCGCGCTGACGCTCGACAAGCTGGAGGCGATGACCTGCGTGTGCTCCGTAGGACTTGACATGATCGCGCTTCCGGGCGACACGAGCGCAGAGACCATTGCTGCCATCATCGCCGATGAGGCGGCCATCGGCATGATCAACACGAAGACGACTGCGGTGCGCGTCATCCCTGCGCCTGGATGTAAGGTGGGCGACACGGTGGAGTTCGGCGGACTTCTCGGCTCGGCACCGGTGCAGGCGGTCCACCCTTATTCGAGCGCGGAGTTCATTGCGCGCGGCGGCAGAATTCCCGCGCCGCTGCACAGCCTGAAGAACTGAAAAAAGCGGACAGCCTTGACTGTCCGCTTTTTTATATAGAATTCGTCTTTTCAGAACAGCAGCTCGTAGCCGATCTTGATGAAAAGAAGCGCCAGCACGACAAAGATCATGCCGCGCACGCGCTTGCTGCCACCCTTCATGGCGTAGCGCGCGCCGCAGTAGGCGCCCAGCATATTGCAGGCCGCCGCGGGGAGCGCCAGCAGCCACCAGACCTTGCCGCTGAAGATGAACAGCACCGCCGAGGCGACGTTGGAGCAGAGGTTTGCGATCTTCGCGCAGCCCGACGCCGTGAGGAGGTCCATCGAAAGTGCCATCGTAAACGCCATGATCATAAACGTGCCCGTGCCCGGGCCGATGAGCCCGTCATAGCAGCCAAGACCCAAACCGATGAGCGCGGCGCGCGTCAGCTCCTGCTGCGGCGTGTACTCGCGCGCGGGTGCGTTATTTTCCTTGCCGAAGTCCTTTTTGAGCATCAGCAGGATCGCCGCGCAGGGCAGTGCGACGAGCATCATGATCTTCAGAATGTCCTCGTTGATGAGCAGAGCGATCTTTGTGCCGATGGCCGCGCCGAGCAGCGCGCCGATCCCCGAGACGATGGCGGGACGCAGCAGGACCTTGCCGCCGCGAAAGTATTTGAACGAGGCGAGCGCCGTGCCGGTGCCGTTGACGACCTTGTTTGTCCCCATTGCAAGGTGCGCGGGGATGCCGGCCATCAGATAGGCGGGAAGCGTGATAAGTCCGCCGCCGCCGGCGACGGAGTCGACAAAGCCGCCAAGAAAGATGAGCGGCAGAACAACGATCAGAATTTGCGGTGTGAGCTCCATGAAAGTCTCCCTCTTTTCCTGAGATTTCTGCATTTTATCACACGGGAAAAATTTTTACTACTCTTTTGCTCAAAATATGGTAGAATCATTTTACAATTTTTTACGCCCAGCGCGCAGAAAGGAACCACGCTATGGAACGCAATGACAAAGCTGCCATCGAGGCGCTTTTAAAGCGCCACGGTTTTCATTTTTCCAAGTCCATGGGGCAGAACTTTTTGATCGACCCCGCCATCCCCTATGAGATCGCCGAGAGCTCGCGCGCAAACGAGCAGAACGGCGTGCTCGAGATCGGCCCCGGCATCGGCGCACTGAGCCACGAGCTCTGCGAGCGCGCGGGCAAGGTGGTGGCCGTGGAGCTTGACAAGACGCTGCTGCCGATCCTGGACGAGACCATGGCCCGCTTTGACAACTTCGAGGTCGTGTCCGCCGATATTTTGAAAACCGATATCCCTGCGCTTGTGCGTGAAAAATTCGCAGGCCTCACGCCCATCGTGTGCGCGAACCTGCCCTACAACATCACGACGCCTGCCATCACCGCGCTCATCGAGTCGAAGTGCTTCGAGAGCATCACGGTGCTCGTGCAGAAGGAGGTCGCCGAGCGCCTCTGCGCCGCGCCGGGCACGAGCGCCTACGGCGCGTTTTCCGTTTTCATGCAATACTACACGGAGCCGGAATACCTTTTCGCTGTGCCGCGCGAGTGCTTTGAGCCGCAGCCGAAGGTCACGTCCGCCGTGCTGCGCGCCGTCGTGCGCAGGAAGCCTCCGGTCGAGGTCGAGGACGAGAAGTTCTTCTTCCGCGTGGTGTACGCTGCGTTCGCCCTGCGGCGCAAGACGCTTGTCAACAGCCTGATGACGGCGTTCGGCAGCCAGCTCACAAAAGAGCAGGTCACGCAGGCGGTCACGTCCTGCGGCTTAGAGGCCAACATCCGCGGCGAGCGGCTGGGGCTCAGTGAATTCGCCGCGCTGTCCGCCGAGATCGCCGCATTACTGTGACAGCACAGAAGCATCTATTCAAAAAATTGATAAACCATATGGTTGCTATTGATAAGACATTCTGCTACAATTTTCGGCAGAAAGGAGTCAAACTCAATAGCAGCCATTTTTCCTGTGCATCGGTTAGCTCCCTGCCGCCCCAAAGCGGCACAGCACACCACACAAGACGCGGTGCAAAATTTTTCTTTTTCATTACACCGTGAACATGCTACGAGGGAAAGAACAAATGACGAATTTGACGAACAACAAGGCCGTTTTGTCGTGGATCGACGAAATGACCGCCATCACCAAGCCGGACAAGATTGTCTGGATCACGGGGGAAGAGGAACAGCTCGACGCGCTGCGCGAGCAGGCCGTCAAGGAGGGCATCCTCATCAAGCTCAACCCGGACAAGCTCCCGGGATGCTACCTGCACCGCACCGACCCCGACGACGTGGCACGCGTGGAGGACCGCACGTTCATCTGCTGTGAAAAGGAAGAGGACGCAGGCCCCACGAACCACTGGGTAGAGCCCAAGGAAATGTACGAAAAGATGTACGCCCTGGCCGACGGCGCCTATAAGGGCCGCACCATGTACATCATCCCGTACTCCATGTCCATTATCGGCTCTCCGTTCGCCAAATACGGCTTTGAACTGACCGACTCCATTTACGTCGTGCTCAACATGCACATCATGACCCGCATCGGCAAGGCCGTGTGCGACGCGCTCGGCGATGATACGGGCTTTATCAAGGGCCTGCACTGCCAGTGCAACCTCGACAAGGACAACAAGTACATCGTCCACTTCCCGCAGGACAATACGATCATCTCGATGAACTCGAACTATGGCGGAAACGTGCTTCAGGGCAAGAAGTGCTTCGCGCTGCGCATCGCCTCGAACCTCGGCCGTCAGGAGGGCTGGATGGCCGAGCACATGCTGATCCTCGGCATCCAGAACCCGCGCGGCGAGATCAAGTACATCTCCGCCGCCTTCCCTTCCGCCTGCGGCAAGACGAACCTCGCCATGCTCATCCCGCCCGAGGGCCTGCAGCGCTGGGGCTGGCGCGTCTGGTGCGTGGGCGACGATATCGCGTGGCTGCGCGTCGGCAAGGACGGCAGACTCTGGGCCGTGAACCCCGAAAACGGCTTTTTCGGCGTCGCGCCCGGCACATCCATGAAGTCGAACCCCAACGCGCTCATTTCCACGCACAAGGACACGATCTTTACGAACGTCGCGCTTGACCTCAGCGACAACACCGTCTGGTGGGAGGGCCTCAACAAGACGCCGCCCGCGCGCGCCATCGACTGGCGCGGCCGTCCCTGGACGCCGCAGAGCCCCGAAAAGGCCGCGCACCCCAACAGCCGCTTCACCGCGCCCGCGCGCAACTGCCCGTGTCTGAGCCCCGAGTTTGACAATCCCGAGGGCGTGCCCATCAGCGCCATTGTCTTTGGCGGCCGCCGCGCGAAGACCGCGCCGCTGGTCTACCAGTCCTTCAACTGGCAGCACGGCGTGTTTATCGGCTCGATCATGGCGTCGGAGACCACCGCCGCGGCGACGGGCCGCGTCGGCGTTGTGCGCCGCGACCCGATGGCGATGCTGCCGTTCTGCGGCTACCACATGGGCGACTACTGGCAGCACTGGCTCGACATGGGCAAGAAGATCCCCAAGCCGCCGAAGATCTTCAACGTCAACTGGTTCCGCACCGACGAGGACGGCAACTTCGCCTGGCCCGGCTTTGGCGACAATATGCGTGTTTTACAATGGATCATCTCGCGCGCCGACGATGAGATCGGCGCGGCGGAGACCGCGCTCGGCTACGAACCCAACACCCACGATATCGACATGGAGGGGCTTGAAATGTCGATGTACGACATGCGCCGCCTGCTCTCGGTCGACCGCGAGCTCTGGCTCCAGGAGTGCGAGGACGCGCGTGAGTATTACGAGAAGATCGGCAAGGTGCCGCCTGAGCTCTACGAAGAGCTCGACGCGCTCGAAATGAGATTGAACCGCGGCTATAAGGTCAAGCACGAATAAAACGAAGCAACGCAAAAAAGGAACCGCTCGAAGAGCGGTTCCTTTTTACGTAAAGAGCCTCGCAGAGTTTGCGCCGCGCACGGCGCAAATAAATCGAAATTTGTTTTTCGCCGCGACAAGTGCGTGGCGAAAAACACTTTGCGCGGAGCGAGCGTCGAATTGGCCGCATTATGCGGCCAACCGAGGCGCAGAGCGCAGCGAGACTTTCTCAAGAAAGCGGCTTCACCGCTTTCTTGAAGCTATCTTACCACGCCAAACTGGAAGAGATAGTCTCTCCACATCGGATAGTACGCGGCCTTGACGTGGACGCCGTCGCCAGAGTATTCCGGCGTCAGCGCGCCGGTAGAGTCGTCAAAGACGGGATTGCAGTCGATGTAGAAGACCGTTTCGTTGTCGGCGAGCTTTTGGAGCTCGGCGTTGCGTGCGTCGATGGTCGAATTCTTAAAGAACGTCGCGTCGGACTTTTCCTGCGTCGTGTGGAAGATGGCCTGCAAAAAGATGATGGCGTCAGGCTGGAGCTCGCACACTTCGTCGAGCAGGACCTTGTACTGTGCGGCCCAGCTCTCCGCCGTGCCGGTGCCGAGCTCGTTGATGCCGAGCATCAGGTAAATTTTGCCGTAGTGCTTGCCGGAGAGCGCCTGCGCAAGCGTCTGCTTGCCGGGGAACTCCGCCTTTTCGACCGCCGACCAGACCGTCAGGCCGTTGTGGCAGAGGTAGTCGGCGTTATTGAGGCCCGCATAGTCCTTGAAGCCGTCGGTGTGCGAGTCGCCGATGAACAGCGCGTCGTCAAAGTAGCTCGCGTCCACCGTGGTGAAGGGGGAGTCGGGCTCTTCCGGTTCGGGCTCCGGTTCGGGCTCCGGTTCGGGCTCCGGTTCCGGGTCCGGAAGCGGAGCGGGGTCTGGGACGGGAGGAGGTTCGGGCGCTTTGGGCTCGCTCCACGGGTAGACCCCGTCTGCGGCCGCTGTGGCCATTGCCGCGACGGGCGGCGTCGCGGCATCCAGTTTTTCAAGATAATCCTGATACACGCCGGTGGGATCGAGCGCGGCGTAAGCGTTGAGCGCCAGCGCGCTGACAAAGCACAGCGGCAGCAGGAAAAAGGGACGAGAGGACATGAAAGGTCTCCTTAGAAACGGGAATAGAGGAAGGCGTTGCCCGACGAGGTGGCGATGAAGTACACGCACACCCAGAAGAGCAGAAACAGCGGGAGCTGGACAAGCAGGCTGCCGCGGTGCTTTTCATAAAAACGGCGCGGCTGCGGCAGACAGAAGAAGATGGCGAGCAGCAGCAGCCACCAGTAGGACGAGAGCAGCTTGAGCACATCCTGCGCGGAGATGGCGCTGTGTGCGCCGAACAGCGGGAACAGGCGGGAAAAATACGCGCCGACGTCCTTTAAGCGCGTGATGCGGAAGATGACCCACGTCTGCGGGATGACGAAGAGGAGATAGACGTGCGAGAGCACTTTATGCTCCTTGAGAAAATTGCCGATGCAGAACTTTTCGAGCAGGATGAATCCAAGCAGCATCACACCCCAGAGGACAAAATTCCAGCTTGCCCCGTGCCAGAGGCCGGTGAAAAACCACACGACCGTGAGCGAGAGCACCGTGCGGGCATTGCCGTTTCGGCTGCCGCCGAGCGGGATGTAGACATAGTCGCGAAACCATGTGCCGAGCGTGATGTGCCAGCGGCGGTAGAACTCGCTCACCGAGCGCGCGGTGTAGGGCAGGTCAAAGTTGCGCGGCACAGGCAGCGCCAGCATCTGCCCGAGGCCCATCGCCATGAGAGAATAGCCGGAAAAGTCGAAATAGAGCTGCAAACTGTAGCTCACCGCGCCGAGCCATGCGAGCGGCGTCGACAAATATTCGTAACCGATGCGCTCGAGCGATGCCCACAGCGGCGCGAGCTGGTCGGCGAGCAGCACTTTGAAGCACAGGCCGACAACAAAGAGCTCAAAGCCGGAGAATACGTCCTCGCGCGTGATCGTGCGTTCCTTCAGTGCGCCGCGCCATTCGCGGTAGCGTAAGATCGGCCCCATCGTGAGCTGGGGGAACGCGATGGTGAAGGCGGCGTAGTCGATGAGGTTTTTCTCCGCCTCCTCGCCGCGATAGACGTCGATGAGGTACCCCGCGCTCTGGAAAAGGTAGAAGCTGACGCCGAGCGGCAGCGCAAGCTCGACAAGGGAGAACGCCGTCCCCGTCAGTTTGCCCAGATTTTCCAGAATAAATGCAGCGTACTTGAAATACACGAGGCAAAAGAGGTCCGCCGCCAGCGCGATGATCAGCAGTGCTTTTCGCGTGCGGACTTCTTTCCCCGCCATTGCGCGGGCGAGGGCATAGTGCAGAAGCAGCACGCCGGACAGCAGCAGTGTGTCGCGCGCGCCCGCGCCGATGAAGTAGAAGGCAAAGCTGCCCAGCACGAGCGCAGCATTTTTGAAGCGAAAGGGCAGGATGTAATAGACCGCGAAAAACAGCGGCAGAAAATAAAAAAGAAACGTAAGGTCGGAAAAGCTCACGGGGAAACTCCTGTCATAATTTGTCAGCGTCTTATTGTACACGTCGGGGCGGAGCGCGGCAATGGAAAAATCAGGAATTCGTCAAGAAACCGCCGGGTAAGCCAAAACATGAGATTTTGGTTTACATGCGGCGGCAAGCGTGCTACAATCCTAAGACGGCGGCTGCGAAAAACGCAGCGCTTGATATTTTATGTCAATCGTAAGCGATAAGCCGCCGACTGTCAACCTCAAAAGGGTAACAATTTCGGTTACATTTTGTAACGGAGGACGCTATGGGAAAAGAGACTGTTTTGGCGCTGCTGCTGCGGGAAAAGGGACACTTCGTCTCCGGCGAGGCCGTCAGCGCCGAGCTCGGCATCACGCGCGCGGCCATCTGGAAGAGCATTTCCGCCCTGCGCGCGCAGGGGTACGAGATCGACGCCGTCACGGGACGCGGCTACTGCCTCAAGTCGCTGCCCGACACGCTGACCGAGCAGACCGTGCGCAGTTACTTGGGATATGTCGAAACCGTCGGCAAGCGCATCGACTGCTTTGATTCCATCGACTCGACAAACGCCTACTTAAAGCGCATCGCGCTCGACGGCGCGCCGGACGGTACCGTCGCCGTCGCGGCGGAGCAGACGAGCGGCCGCGGCCGCCGCGGCCGCAGCTTTCAGAGCGCGGCGGGCAAGGGCGTTTACCTGTCGATCTTGCTGCGTCCGAAGCTTGCGCCGTCGCAGCTGATGCCGCTCACGGGTCTCATCGCCGTTGCGATGAGCCGCGCGGTCGACCGCGTGGCGGGGACGCACTCGCAGATCAAGTGGACAAACGATCTCATCCTGAACGGCAGAAAGCTCTGCGGCATTTTGACCGAGCTGAGCGTCGAGGGTGAGACCGGCGAGCTCCAGTACGTCGTGGCGGGCATCGGCTTCAACGTCAGCCAGCGCGAGGAGGACTTCGTCGGCGAGGTCTCGAAGATCGCAACGTCCATCCTGCGCGAGACGGGCAGGCTCATTTCGCGCGCGGAGCTGTCCGCGGCGATGATCGAGGAGCTCGATGCGCTTTATACGGCGCTCAGATCCGGAGAGACGAGCGGGTATCTCGACGAATACCGCCGCCGCTGCGTGACCATCGGGCGCGAGGTGCAGCTTTTGTGGCAGGATACGAAGGAAAAAGTCACGGCGCTTGACGTGGACGAGGAGTTCGGCCTCATCGTGCGCCGCGAAAACGGGACGGTCGAGACCGTCCGCACGGGGGAGGTGTCCGTGCGCGGCCTTTACGGATATGTGGAGTAAGGAGAAAGTGTTTTGAAGGAACTTTTGGAACTGTTTCTCACCTTTGCCAAGATCGGCGTGATGACCTTTGGAGGAGGTATGGCGATGCTGCCGATCCTCGAGCGCGAGGTGGTGCAGAATAAGCACTGGGCAACGGAAGAAGAGCTGGTGGACTATTTTGCCATCGGTCAGTGCACACCGGGCATCATCGCCGTCAACACGGCGACATTTGTCGGGCAGAAGAGAAAAGGCGCGATGGGCGGCATCACCGCGACGCTCGGCGTGGTATTCCCCTCACTCGTCATTATCACGATCCTGGCGGGACTCATTACGAACTTTGCCCACCTTGCCTGGGTGCAGAACGCCTTTGCAGGCATTCAGGTGTGTGTATGCGTGCTCATCCTGAACGCTGTGCTCAAGCTGCTGAAAAAGTCGGTCGTGGATAAACGCACGGCGGTCATCTTTGTTATCGTGCTGCTGGGGAATATGCTGCTGAGCGTTTCGCCGGTGTGGTTCGTGCTGCTCTCGGCGCTGTCCGGCATCGTGCTGAAAAATCTTGAGGGGAAGGCGGCAAAATGACCTTGTATCTTCGCTTATACTGGGAATTTTTCAAAACGGGCCTGTTTGCCATCGGCGGCGGCATGGCGACGCTGCCGTTCCTTAAGGATATCGGGGCGACCACGGGCTGGTTTTCGCAGACGGACCTGATGAACATGCTGGCTGTGTCGGAATCGACGCCGGGTCCTGTCGGCATCAACATGGCAACCTATGTCGGCTACACGGTCGGCGGCGTGCCGGGCGCGATCGTCGCCACCATCGGCGAGGTGACGCCGTCGATCATCGTCATTTTGATCGTTGCGGCGATGCTCGCCAAATTCCGCGACAGCCAGTATGTCGCCAACGCGTTCTACGGCCTTCGTCCCGCCTCCACCGGCCTGATCGGCGCGGCCTGCGCGGGCGTGATGCTTCAGGTGATCGCCGGGATCACGAGTGTGTCGCAGGAGGATTCCATCCTGATGAAATTCTCGTGGGACGGCGCGATCAGCTGGCGCGGCATCATCCTTGCGCTGGTGCTGCTCGTCTTCACGCGCTACATCAAAAAGACCAAGGACCTGCACCCGATCGTCTTTATCGGAGTCTCCGCGGTGATCGGTGTCGTGTTCCACTTCGCGGGAGTGTAAAAGATATTCAAAAAAGAGGGACGCAGCTGAAAGCTGCGTCCCTCTTTTTTGAGAAAGATGCGTTCCGCTTTGTGCCTTGCCGCCCGTAGGGCGGCTGCGACACGTGCGGAGCGAGAAGTGTTTTTCCGGCGTACACGCCGCCGGAAAAACGGATTCCAATTTATTTCGCGTCTGCGGACGCCTGGGCGGCCGTTGGCGGCTCTGCCGCCTTACGGATGCCGCGTACCCCTTGCGGGTAAAACTCTGCGAGGCTTTTTTAACCGCTGCGTTAGTCGGCGGAGGCGATGTGGCTGGCGATGCGCTGCATGATCATGTCGAGGGCGACTAAGTTGTGGCCGCCTTCAAGCACAATGATATCGGCATACTTGCGGCTCGGCTCGACGAACTGCTCGTGCATGGGCTTGACGGTCGTAAATACTGCGTGATGACGCTCTCGAGCGTGCGGCCGCGGTCGCGCACGTCGCGCAGCGCGCGGCGCAGAATGCGCACGTCGGCGTCGGTCTCGACAAAAATTTTGATGTCAAGCATTTCGCGCAGCCGCGGGTCCTGAAAAATGAGGATGCCCTCGACGATGACGACCTTGCTCGGCCGGATGAGCTCGGTCTCATTCGTGCGCTGGTGGTCGGCGTAGGAGTAGACGGGGCAGCGGATGGCCTTGCCCGCCTTGAGCTCCTTAAGCTGCTCGACCATCAGATCGGTCTCGAAAGCGTCGGGGTGGTCGTAGTTCTGTTTGCAGCGCTCTTCAAAGGGCCTGTCCTGATATTTATAATAGCTGTCGTGGTGCACGACGCTGATATCGTCGCCGAAGTGCTGCTTCAGATGCTCGGTGAGCGTCGTTTTGCCCGAACCGGTGCCGCCTGCAATGCCAATGAAGATGGTGTTCATCGCCAGACCCTCCATGAATCGTTTGTTGTTAAGTCGATTATAGGAAGACTTTGGCGAAAAAGCAAGGCCGCGCGGCGGAATGCGGCAAAAATTTGCGTGTTTCGGTTGACGCGGGACAAAAAAGCAAGTATTATGTAAAGGAACGCGGCACCGTGTGTGCTCGCGCGCAGAGACTCTATTTTGACAAAAGAAAGGAGCGTCGGCATGAATCTTCTCAAGTGCCCGCGCTGCGGCGAAGAATATTCCCCCAGCTATCGCAGATGCCCGTTCTGCGAGGAGGGAGACCATCCCCGCAAGATCAAGTACAACTCCAGCAAACAGAGCGGCGGCCGGCGCGTTTCGGATAAAAAGCAGACGCAGTCCGTCCGCGGTGCGATGGCGGCGGTGCTCGTCGTCGTACTGCTGCTTCTGAGCTGGTCGCTCTTTGGTGACAAGATCGTCGCAAAGATCACGCCCGCCGACGACGGCAATACCCCCGGCGTGCAGGACGATGTCAATACGCCCGACGACAGCAATACGAACACGGACGATCCGAACGCGAACAACGGCGACACCACTGACCCGAACACCGGTGATGAGCCGAACGCAAATGATCCCGCAAACGGCAGCGACACAACTGCCACCAATCCCGGCACCACGACAACCCCGTCCACCCCGACGGTGGATGCCTCGGCCCTGAGCATCAAGACGAACGTCGGCACGACGCTGCCCAAGGACGCGAACGGCAACTTTGACTGCACGATCAAGTCGAGCGAGACCATCCGCCTGAGCGTTTCCGGCACGGACGCGGCCGCGACCTGGGCGGTGGCGGACGCGAGCGTCCTGTCCATCTCGGCGGACGGCTTGATCACGCCTGCCAAGGTGGGTACCACGACCGTGACGGCCACCGTTGGCGGCGCGGTGCTGACCATCACGGTGCGCATCAAGTAAAGAGAAAAAGAACGGCCGGGGGCCGTTCTTTTTTTGCGCAAAAAGGGGCGGCTTTCCTTGCAAGCACTGCCCGCCTGTGCTACAATTACCTTGAAAAAGTATTTGCAGGAGCTATCGACCATATGACGACCCGTGAATTTCAGCAGAAAAAGCCGCTTTCCATTCTCTTTACCTACTTCAAGCCGCACCGCGGCCTGTTTATCCTGGACCTTGTCTGCGCGACGGTCGTTGCGCTCATCGATCTCGCCTTCCCGCTCGTGACGCGCAAGTCGATGTACGACCTTTTGCCGAATCAGCAGTACCGCACGTTTTTTATCGTGATGGGCGTGATGATGGCGGCGTTCATTGTGCGCGCGCTTTTATACTATGTCATTTCCTACTGGGGACACACATTCGGCATTCTGGTGGAGGCGGACATCCGCCGCGACCTTTTCACGCACGTGCAGGAGCTGGACGTCAGCTTCTTTGACCACAACCGCACGGGCCAGCTCATGAGCAGGCTGACGAGCGATCTCTTCGAGATCACGGAGCTCGCCCACCACGGCCCCGAGGACCTGCTCATTTCGACGCTGACGATCGTCGGCGCGCTCGCCATCCTGTTTTCCATCGAGTGGCGGCTCGCGCTGGTCGTGGCGTGCATCCTGCCGGTGTTCATCGCGGTCATCATGTCGCGCCGCAGCAAGATGACGGCAGCCTCGCGCGGCGAGAAGCAGAAGACTGCCGCCATCAATGTCGGCATCGAGTCGTCGCTCTCCGGCATCCGCACGGCGCGCGCCTTTGCCAACGAGGAAGAGGAGATCGACAAATTCAACGCGGCGAACGAGGAATTCAAGGTCTCCAAGCGCAAATTCCACCACGAGATGGGTGTGTTCAACGCGACGATGGAGTTTTTTATGACGCTGCTCTCCGCCGCCGTCATCACGGTGGGCGGCTATCTCATCATGCGCGGCGAGATGAACTACATCGACCTCATCACGTTTTCCCTTTACATCGCAACGTTCATCAACCCCGTGCGAAAGCTCGCGAATTTTTCTGAGATTTTTGCTCGTGGCTTTGCAGGTCTTGAGCGCTTCACGGCGCTCATGCGCGTCGAGCCCGCGCTCAAGGACGCACCGGACGCGAAGGAGCTCGAACACTGCCGCGGCGAGATCGACGTCGACCATGTGAGCTTTTCTTACGAGGGCGAGGAGAATGAAGGCGTGCTCCACGACGTGAGCGTGCATATAAGGCCTGGCGAGATGCTCGCCATCGTCGGCCCCTCCGGCGGAGGCAAGTCGACGCTCTGCCAGCTCATCCCGCGCTTTTACGAGGTGAGCGAGGGCGCGATCCGCATCGACGGGGAAGATGTGCGTTCTCTTACGCAGTCGTCCCTTCACCGCGCCATCGGCATCGTGCAGCAGGATGTGTTCCTCTTTGCCGACACGGTGCGCGAGAATATCCGCTATGGCCGCCCCGACGCGACGGACGAGGAGATCGTCGAAGCGGCGAAGCGCGCGGAGATTTACGATGATATCATGGCCATGCCGCACGGCTTCGACACCTATGTCGGCGAGCGCGGCACGATGCTCTCCGGCGGACAGAAGCAGCGCGTGTCCATCGCGCGCATCTTCCTCAAAAACCCGCCCATCCTCATTCTGGACGAGGCGACGAGCGCGCTCGACAGCGTGACGGAGGTCAAAATTCAACACGCTTTCGACGAGCTCGCGCGTGGGCGCACGACGCTTGTGATCGCGCACCGCCTCTCGACCATCCGCTCGGCGGACCGCATCCTCGTCGTCGAGAATGGCCGCATCGCCGAGCAGGGCAGCCACGAGGCGCTGCTCGCGCAAAACGGCGAGTATGCGTCCCTCTGGCGCACGCAGAATGGGAAAGCATGATGGACAGACGGCAGCTTTTGGATCGCGCCGCGCGCAATGGCGATGAGCGCGTGCTGCTGGCGCACATTCTGGACAAGTGTGAGCAGAGCAGAAACCGCAATATCCCGTCGGCGACGGACTTTTTGAGCCCCGCTGAGCAGCGCAGCGCGCAGGACCTACTGCACGCCGCCGCCATTCATGACGGCTGCGCCTTCTGCGGTGGATTTGAGCGCGCGGAGCGGAGAATGCTCCTCTTTCTGCCCGACTGGCAGGAGGAGGCCGACGAGAGCGAGTACATGACGGCGCTCCGCTGCACGTATCGCAAGGAAGATACGCTGACGCACCGCGACTTTCTCGGCTCGCTGATGGCGCAGGGCGTCACGCGCGAAAAGCTCGGCGACATTTTGGTGTCGGAGGGCTCGTGCGATTTGATCGTCTCGCGCGATATCGCGCCGTATCTGCTGCAAAACGTGACGAGCGCGGGGCGCGTGAAGCTCTCGGTCAGCGAGATCGAGCTTTCAGACTTGAGCGTCCCCAAGCTCAAGGTCAAGGAGATTCGCGACACGGTTTCGACACTGCGGCTCGACGCCGTAGCGGCGAGCGGCTTTTCGATGAGCCGCGGCAAGGCGCAGGAGCTCATTTCCTCGGGCCGCGTGCAGCTCAACTACCGCGAAACGCTCAAGAGCGACGCCCCCGTCGCGCAGGGGGATGTGATCTCCGCCCGCGGCCTCGGCAAGTTCGAGGTCGCCGAGGTCGGCGGCCTGAGTAAAAAAGGAAGAACGGCGCTGCTTCTGCACCGATACCTGTAAGGAGAAGTAAACAATGACGATGGATGAAAAGATCGCGCGCATCAACGCGCTGGCGCACAAGGCCAAAGCTGAAGGCTTGACCGACGAGGAGAAGGAGGAGCAGGCGCAGCTGCGCCGCGACTACATCGACTCGGTGAAGGCAAACCTAAAATCCCAGCTCAATACGCTCTATGTGCTGGACGAAAAGACAGGTAAAAAGACGAAGATCGTCGACTTTGAGCGCGAGCGCGCCGCGAGAGCGGGCAAGAAAAAGGAGAACAGATAAATGAGCAAGGATTTTGAATACGATCCCGAGACCGGTTCGTTCCGCTTTGACGAGAGCGGCGGAAAAACGAAGAAAAAGAACGATGTCGACGTCGGCGGCTGGATTTTGATCGCGGCGCTGTTTGCCTTCGGCCTGTGGCCCATCGGCCTCATCGCGCTCATCTCCAAGCTCTCGGACAAGCCGAAGAAGGTGAATTCGCCGCGCGGCGGCATGCGCACGTCCACAAGCCCGAATGCAAACGTTTCCTCGCGCAGCAAGGTGGAAAAGTCCATGGTGAAGACGGCGAAGCAGATGAACCGCGCGCCGAAGACTTCCGACAAGACCGCGCGCACGCTGATGATCATCGGCGGCATTATCGCCTTGGCTGCCGGCAGCGGGCTGATCTCTAACATCGGCGAGATCATCGGCTACGGCTGGTATTCCTACATGGCCGAGTACATGCTGTCCGAGTGCGGCTTCCTCGCCGGCGGTATCGCGATGTTTGCTGCCGGTCAGCGCATGAAGCGCCGCAGTGCACGCATCGCGCGCTATCTCGCCGTGATGGGCGAGCGCGGCTACATCAGCGTGGAGGAGCTCTGCACCGTAACGGGCAAGAGCCGCAAAAAGATCGAGAGTGACCTTGACTACATGGTCGAAAAGGGTCTGCTCGGCACGGGCGCGTACTTAGACAGCGGCCGCGGCATCTTCTTCCGCAGCGCCGACGCCTTTGCCGACTACGCGAATGCGGCCGCGAAAAAGGAAAACGTCACGCCCAAGGAGGCCAATGAGGGCTATGCGGGCGCGCTGCGCGCCATCCGCTCGGCCAACGACCGCATCGCCGACCCCGTGCTGAGCGAAAAGATCGACCATCTCGAGACCGTTGCGGGCAAAATTTTCCGCGAGGTCGAGGAGCATCCCGAAAAGCAGCAGCAGGCCGCGACGTTCCTCAATTACTACCTGCCCACGACGCTCAAGCTGCTTGACAGCTACGCCAAGTTTGAAGAGGCGGGCATCGAGGGCGAGAATCTCTCCCGCGCGCAGGAGCGCATCGAAGAGACGATGGATGCCCTCATCAAGGGCTTTGACAAGCAGCTCGACGATTTGTACCGCAACGAGGCGATGGACATCGACAGCGATATCCGCGTGATGGAAAATATGCTCCGCCGCGACACAGCGAGCGTGGAGGACGATTTCGGCCTCGGCGGCGCGGCAGTGCAGCGCGCACCGGATGAGGAATAAGGTGCTGCGCCGCTCTCATACGCTCTATGAGGAGAAAGGACAAGAGGCATGAAACAAACCGGCAGACGATTTGACGCCGCAGCCTTTTACGGCGGCACGAACAGCGAGGCCTACCGCTATCTCGGCGCGCACCGCACGCGGCGGTCGGGGAAAGACGGCTACGTCTTCCGCACCTGGGCGCCGAACGCCGCGCATGTGTCCGTTGTGGGCGATTTCTGCGGCTGGAACGGCTACGCCCACCCGATGGAAAAGAACGCGGACGGCTTCTGGGAGTGCTTTGTGCCGTCCCTCAAGCGCTACGATACCTACAAGTTCGCCGTGACGGCACAATCGGGCGAAACGGTCCTCAAGGCCGACCCCTACGCCTTCCACGCCGAGACCCGCCCCGGTACGGCCAGCAAGCTCTATGACCTCGGCGGCTACCGCTGGGGGGATGACGAATGGCGCGCGAGCCGCGCAAAGGCACCCCTCGACCGCTCGCCGCTCAACATTTACGAGGTCCACCTCGGCTCATGGCGGCGGCACGAAAACGGCGATTTTTACGACTACCGCACGCTCGCGCGCGAGCTGGCGGATCACGTTCTGGACCTTGGCTACAACTGCGTCGAGCTCATGCCCGTCACCGAGTATCCGCTTGACGATTCCTGGGGCTATCAGTGCACCGGCTATTTTGCCGCAACGTCGCGCTACGGCACGCCCAGGGACTTTATGTACTTTGTCGACCATCTGCACCAAAAGGGCATTTCCGTCATTTTAGACTGGGTGCCGTCGCACTTCTGCAAGGACGCGCATGGCCTCATCGACTTTGACGGCACGCCCTGCTACGAATACGCCGACCCCAATAAGCGCGAGCACGAGGGCTGGGGAACGCGTGTGTTCGACTATGGCCGCGGCGAGGTGAAGAGCTTTCTCCTTTCCTCTGCTGCGTTCTGGCTGCGCGAGTTCCATGTGGACGGCCTGCGCGTGGACGCGGTCGCGTCGATGCTGTACCTCGACTATGGCCGCGAAAATGGCCGTTGGACGCCAAACATCAACGGCGGGCACGAGAATTTAGAGGCCATCGACTTCCTGCGCGCGCTCAACGAGACTGCGTTTTCCGTCGACCCGAACGCGCTGATGGTCGCCGAGGAGTCGACCGCGTGGCCGCTCGTCACACGGCCCGCCAAGGATGGCGGCCTTGGCTTCAACCTCAAGTGGAACATGGGCTGGATGAACGACATGTGCCACTATTTGAAGCTTGACCCCTGGTTTCGCCAGTTCCACCACAAGGACATCACGTTCTCGCTGATGTACGCCTTTTCGGAGAATTTCGTCCTGCCGATCTCGCACGACGAGGTCGTGCACATGAAGGGCTCGCTTCGCGGCAAGATGCCGGGGGATGACTGGCAGCAGCTCGCGGGCGTGCGCGCGTTTACGGCGTACCTGCTCGCCCATCCGGGGAAGAAGCTCACGTTCATGGGCGCGGAGCTCGGCCAGTGGCACGAGTGGGATTTTGCCTCTCAGCTCGACTGGTATTTGCTCGAAAATAAAGAAAATCAGCAGACTCAGCGGTTTTTCAAGGACATCAACCGCTTTTACCTGTCGCAGAGCCCGCTTTGGGACATTGACTTTTCGTGGGAGGGCTTTGAGTGGCTCGTCGCCGACGACAACCACAACAACGTCGTCGTCTTCGTCCGGCGCGACCGGAAAGGGCGCGAGCTCATCGCGGCGGTCAACTTCTCGCCCGTCGGGCGCGCGGACTACCGCTTCGGCGTCCCGCCGAAAAAGACGTACCGCGAGGTGTTTACCACCGACCTTCCCGCATACGGCGGCACGGGCGACTGGCGCAACGAAGGAGAGCTTTTGACCGAGTCCATCCCCTCGCACGGCAAGCCCTGCTCGCTGTGCGTGACCATCCCGCCGCTCGGCGCGGTGTTCTTCGCGGGCGAGGGCGAATGGCAGGAAGAGGAGAAAACCAACGAGCCGCCCGAGGTGTGACCGGACGGCAACGAAACAAGGAGGAGAGAACAAGCGTGAAGAAAGAATGTATCGCCATGCTGCTTGCCGGCGGCCAGGGCAGCCGTCTCTACGTGCTCACGGAGAATATGGCGAAGCCCGCCGTGCCGTTTGGCGGCAAGTTCCGCATCATTGACTTTCCGCTCTCAAACTGCGCCAACGCTGGCATCGACACCGTCGGCGTTCTGACGCAGTACCGCCCGCTGGAGCTCAACCGCTACATCGGCTCGGGCCAGCCGTGGGATCTCGACCGCGCGGACGGCGGCGTGCACATCCTGCCGCCGTATCAGAGCGCGGGCGGTGCGTCGTGGTATAAGGGCACGGCCAACGCCATCTTCCAGAACATCGGCTTTGTCGACATGTACGACCCCGAGTATGTGCTCATCCTCTCGGGCGACCACATCTACAAGATGAATTACGCCAAGATGCTCGCCCACCACAAAAAAGCGGGCGCGGACTGTACCATCTCCGTTATGGAGGTGCCCTGGGAGGATGCGCCACGCTTTGGCATCATGAACGTGGACGAAAACGACACGATCACGGAATTCGAGGAAAAGCCCGCGCATCCCAAGAGCAACCTCGCGTCGATGGGCATTTACGTCTTCACGTGGAAAAAGCTGCGTGAGTACCTCATTGAGGACGAGAGCGACGAGGCGAGCAGCAACGACTTCGGCAAAAACATCATCCCCAAGATGCTGCAAAACGGGGAAAAGATGGCGGCGTACCGCTTCTCCGGCTACTGGAAGGACGTCGGCACGCTCGACTCTCTTTGGGATGCGAACATGGATATGCTCGCGACCGGCAGCGGGCTCGATCTTCTCGAAAAGGACTGGCCGATCTATGGCCGCTCCGTCTCCGCGCCGCCGGCGTACTTAGGCGTCAACGCGCACGTGGAGCACAGCGTCGTCGCGCGCGGCTGCACGGTCGAGGGCGAGGCGGAGAACTCCGTCCTCTCTGAGCGCTGCACGGTGGAGGAGGGCGCAAGCGTCCAGTACTCCATCCTGATGCCCGGCGCGGTCGTCAAAAAGGACGCGCGCGTCTCCTACGCCATCATCGGCGAGAACGGCGTCGTCGGCGAGCACGCCTTTGTCGGCGCGCCGCCCGAGGCGGTGCCGCCGGAGCAGTGGGGCATCACGGTGCTCGGCCCCGGCGCGGCGGTCGCGGATGACTATGTGCTGCCTGCCAACCGCATGCGCAGCGTGGACGGAAAGGAGACGGTACGATGAACGGACTGCACGGCATCATCTTTGCCTATGAAAAGGCTCCCGGCCTTCGCGAACTGACCGAAGCGCGCATGCCCGGCTCTGTGCCGTTCGGCGGGCGCTACCGCGTGGTCGACTTCATGCTCTCCAACATGGCGGGCGCGGGCATCACAGACGTCGGCGTTGTGCTGCACGGCAACTATCAAAGCCTGCTCGACCACATCGGCAGCGGCAAGACGTGGGACATGGCGCGCAAGAACGGCGGTCTCAAGCTGCTGCCGCCCTTTGCCGACGCGCGCAAGTTCGGCGTGGAGGAATTCCGCGGCAAGATGGAGGCGCTCTCGGGCGTGCGGTCGTACCTGCACGAGATCCGGCAGAAGTACGTCGTCCTGTCCGACAGCGACCTTATCATCAATCTGCCGCTGCAGAAGGTGCTGGACGCGCACATCGAAAGCGGCGCGGACATCACCTGCGTCTGCACCGAGAGCGGCCAGTTTGTGGAAAACGCCACGTATTTCACCGTCAACGAAGCAGGCCGCATCACCGAGACGCGCTGCGCGCCGCACAAGGCGAGTGGCTGCCGCAGCTTGGAGATCTACCTTCTGAGCCGCGACCTTCTTATCTCCCTTGTGGACGAGTGCGCCGCGCAGGACAAATACAGCTTCCGCAGCGATGTGCTCTGCGCCATGGGCGACAAGCTCGACCTGCGCGCTTTCCTGTGGGACGGCTTTGCCGCGCAGCTGCGCACGGTGCAGGAATACTATGAGCGCAGCATGCAGCTCTTAGACCCCGCCATCCGCTCCGAGCTCCTGTGTGCCGAGCGGCCCATCCTCGCTAAAGAGGATGACGAGGCGGCGTCGTACATCGCGCCCGACTCGCGCTGTGTCAATTCGCTGATCGCCGACGGCTGCCAGATCGAGGGCGACGTAGAGGGGAGCATCCTCTTCCCGGGCGTCAAGGTCGGCAAGGGGAGCCAAGTCAAAAACTGCATCCTCTTTAAGAATACCGTGGTGGAGGACGGCGTGACGCTCGGCTGCGTCATCGCCGACAAGGACGTCCACATCCGCCGCGGCGGCACGCTGATCGGACACGAGAGCTACCCGCTCGCCGTGAGCAAGGGCAGCATTGTATAAAAGCAGCAAACAGAAGAAAGGAGCTTGCAGATGAACATTTTGTATGTGACGAGCGAGGCGGTCCCCTTTTGCAAGACGGGCGGCCTTGCCGACGTGGCCGGCAGCCTTCCGCAGGCGCTCGCGGCAAACGGAGACCGCGTGAGCGTCATCCTGCCGCTTTACGAGCGCGTGAAGGACAAGTGGGGCGAGCAGCTCCACTTTGAAAAGTGGACGTTCGTGCGCCTTGCGTGGCGCAGCGTCTACTGCGGGCTCTTTTCGCTCGAGCGCGACGGCGTCACGTGGTACTTTGTCGACAATGAGACGTATTTCCGCCGCAGCGAGCTCTACGGCTACTATGACGACGGCGAGCGCTTTGGCTTTTTCTCCCGCGCGGTGACGGAACTGCTCAAGTCCCTGCCGCAAAAGCCCGACGTTGTCCACTGCAACGACTGGCAGAGCGCGCTTGTGCCCATCTACATCAGGGATGAAGCCGTGCGCGACGACTTTTATAAGGGAATCCGAACCGTCATTACGGTGCATAATATCGAATATCAGGGCCGCTACGGCAGCCGCACGGTCGAAGACCTGTTCGGCCTGGACCATGGCTGGTTCGACGGCGGCACGATCGAATTCGGCGGCGATGTGAACCTTTTAAAGGGCGCGATCGTCACGGCGGACGCCGTGACCGCCGTGAGCCCGACCTACGCGCAGGAGCTCAAGTACGCGTACTTTGCCCACGGGCTGGAAAACGTGATGAGCATGAACGCGCGCAAGCTCCACGGCGTGCTCAACGGTATCGACATGCAGCGCTATGACCCGTCGCGCGACAAGAGCCTCGCAGCGGCGTATTCGCCCGATGACCTTGCCGGAAAGAAGAAGGACAAGGCAGCGCTCCAGCGCGTGCTGGGATTGCAGGAACGGCCCGATACGCCGATCCTCGCGATGGTCACGCGCCTTGTCTCCCACAAGGGGCTCGACCTTGTGTGCGAAACGCTCGACGCATTTATGGGCAAGGACGTACAGTTCGTCGTGCTCGGCAAGGGCGACGCGAAGTACGAGACGTTTTTTGAGTACGCCAAGCAGCGCTACGGGGGACGCATGGCCGTCTACCTAGGCTATTCCGAGCAGCTCGCCATGCAGATCTACGCGGGCGCAGACCTCTTCCTGATGCCGTCGAAGAGCGAGCCGTGCGGGCTCTCGCAGATGATCGCGATGCGTTACGGCGCGGTGCCCATCGTGCGCGAGACCGGCGGATTAAAGGACACTGTCCACGCGTATGAAGCCTGGAACGGACAGGGCAACGGCTTCACCTTTGCCAACTACAACGCTGGCGACATGTGCCACGTGATCTGCGAGGCCATTGACCTTTACCATGACAACAAGGGCGCCTACGCGATGCTCCAGCAGCGCGGCATGACCGCAGATTTCAGCTGGACGCGCTCGGCGCAGGAATACCGCCACATTTACGAATCCATCTGCCGATAAAGAAAAGGAAAACGATCTATGACCATTGACTCTGTGAAGAAAATGAAAGACGCGCTGTGCGAAAAGCTGAAGGTCAGCTTCGGCAGCACCGTGGAGGAGGCGAGCGACGCGCAGATGATGCGCGCGAGCGCCCTTGTCCTGCGCGACGTGATGGCCGAGCGCAGCGTGGACACCATGCGCGAGACCCGCGAGGAACACCGCCGTCAGGTGCACTACCTGTCGATGGAATTTCTGATGGGCCGCAGCCTGATGAAAAACGCGTTCAATTTAGGCGTCGGCGAAATTCTGACCGAAGCGCTCGACGAGCTGGGCTTCCGCGCAGCGGACATCTTTGAAAGCGAGCCCGACGCGGGTCTCGGCAACGGCGGCCTCGGCCGCTTGGCCGCGTGCTATCTCGACTCGATGACGACGCTCGACATCCCCGCCGCGGGCTATTCCATCTGCTATGAGCTCGGCATTTTCCGCCAGCGCATCGTCGACGGCCAGCAGGTCGAGCTGCCGGACAACTGGAAGGACCTCGGCGGCGCGTGGCTGCTGCCCAAGCCGCAGGAGACCGAGACCGTCTGCTTCGGCGGCACGGTCCGCCAGTTCTGGGACGACGGGCGGCTGCATGTCGTGCCCGAGGGTGAGACCGAGGTGCTGGCTATCCCCTGCGACATGGAGATCGCGGGCTACGGCACGAAGCATGTCAACACGCTGCGCCTCTGGGACGCGAAGTCCCCCGTGCCGCTCGACATGTCGCTCTTTTCGCAGGGCGAGTATCTGCGCGCACAGGAGCAGCACGCGATGGCCGAGACCATCGCGAAGGTGCTCTATCCCGAGGACAACCATCCCGAGGGGAAGAGCCTGCGCTTAAAGCAGCAGTATTTCTTCGTCTCCGCGACCGTGCAGTCCATTGTGCGCAAGCACATCGAGGTCTACGGTACGGCGGCGAACTTCCACGAAAAGAATGTCATTCAGATCAACGACACGCACCCTGCGCTCGTTATCCCCGAGCTCATGCGCATCCTGATGGATGACGCGGGCCTCGACTGGGACACGGCGTGGAACATCACGACGCACTCCGTCGCTTACACGAACCACACGGTGCTTTCCGAGGCGCTCGAGCGCTGGCCGCAGGAGCTGATGCAGTCGCTTCTGCCGCGCGTGTGGACGATCATCACCGAGATCGCGCGCCGCTATCAGGAAAAAATCGGAAACTACTACCACGACGAGGCCAAAACGCGTGAATTGGCCATCATCTGGGACGGTCAGGTCCGCATGGCAAACCTGTGCATCGCGGGCGGCATGGCCGTGAACGGCGTGAGCGCTCTGCACTCGGACATCCTGCGAAACGACGTTTTTAAATACCAGTGCGCGATGGAGCCGGAGAAGTTCAAGAATGTCACCAACGGCATCGACCACCGCCGCTGGCTCGCGCAGATCAACCCGCGGCTCGACGAGCTCGTGCGCGCGCTCGCGGGCGGGGATGAATACCTCCTGCACCCCGAAGCGCTTAAAAAGCTCGAGGCCTATGCAGACGACGCCGCGGTGCTGAACCGCCTCGGCGAGATCAAGCGCGCGAATAAGCTCGATTTTGCCGCCTACGTCAAAAAGACGCAGGGCATCGTGCTCAACACCGACGCGATCTTCGACGTGCAGGTCAAGCGCCTGCACGAGTATAAGCGTCAGCTTTTGAACGCGATGCATATCATCTACCTCTATCAACAGCTGCAAAACGACCCGAACCGCGCCATGCAGCCGCGCGTGTTCCTGTTCGGCGCGAAGGCCGCGCCGGGCTACGCGGTCGCCAAGCGCATCATCCGCCTCATCAACTCCCTTGCCGCCGAGGTCAACGCCGACCCCATCTGCCGCGACAGGCTGCAGGTGGTGTTCCTTGAGAACTACCGCGTGTCGCTCGCCGAGCATCTGATGCCCGCGAGCGAGGTGAGCCAGCAGATCTCCACCGCTGGCAAGGAGGCCAGCGGCACGGGCAACATGAAGTTCATGATGAACGGCGCGCTGACCGTCGGCACGCTCGACGGCGCGAACGTCGAGATGCATGAGAGGCTCGGCGACGAGAACATGTTCCTCTTCGGCCTGCACGCCGACGAGGTCGTGCGCCTCAAGCGCGAGGGCTACGCCCCGCAGAAGCTCTACGCGCGCGACGAGAACCTGCGCGCGGTGATCGACAAGCTCAAGGCGGGCTTCTCAGACGGCGTTTCCTACGACGATCTCGCCTCGCGGCTGCTGATGAACGATGAATACATGCTCTTGCAGGACTTCGCGTCCTACTGCGCCGCCGAGCAGCGCATGGCAGACACCTACGCAAGAAGCGAGGAATGGAACCGCATGTCGCTCATCAACATCGCCCGCAGCGGCATCTTCGCCGCCGACCGCGCCGTCGCGCAGTACGCGGATACGATCTGGCATGTACCACACAAATAAAGATTTCAAAAGAGAGACAGCTTTGCTGTCCCTCTTTTGATTTTTACAAAGAAGTGGCTGTGCCACTTCTTTGTAAAGATTCGCTTCGTTCTGCGCCTCGGTTGTCCGATTTAAGCGGACAATTCGACTTTGCACCGTCGCGGCGTTACGATTCCCGCGCCCTTACAGGCGCGCCAATTGTGCCGCTTCCTCGAAACTGGCTCGCTTCTTCCGCCACCGGCGGCGCTTCGCCAATTTCCTCTTCGCGCAAAGTATTATTTCTGACGCGCACGCCTCAGGGCGACTTCTCTTGCCGCGCTGCGGCAATTCACCTTTTGTCGTCAGAAATAACAATCAAGATCATTTCACGCCTGCGGGCGTGAAACTCTGCGAGGCTTTTGGAACTTTTTTGATGGTTCTTGCGTCTAAAGGAACAACTACTGATGAGGAGGACTCTGTCATGAAGAAGTTATTTTCCCTTATGCTTGCGTGTTTGCTGCTCTTTTCGCTCTCGGCCTGCAGGCGGGAGAAACAGATCGTTGGGGATGAAAAGCCGGTCATCTACCTTTATCCCGAGCAGGAGACGGATGTGCGTGTGACGCTTGATCTTGCGGGCGAGCTGACGTGCGCCTATCCCGCCTACGGTGACGGCTGGAGCGTCCGCGCCGCGCCGGATGGCACGCTGACGGACGAGAGCGGCCAAACCTACCGCTACCTCTACTGGGAGGGCACGTCGGGGACGGATTACGACTTTTCGACCGGCTTCTGCGTCGCGGGAGAGGATACCGCGGCGTTCCTCGAGGATGCGCTCACACAGCTCGGCCTTAATCGCGAGGAGGCGAACGAGTTTATCATCTACTGGCTGCCGCAGATGCAGGACAACGCCTACAATCTCATTTCGTTCCAGCAGGAGATTTACACGGATTCGGCAAGGCTGACGATTGACCCTGCGCCCGATACGCTGCTGCGCGTCTTTATGGCGTGGCAGCCGTCGGAGAAATTTGTTGACCTTCCCGCGCAGGGGCTTTCCGCGCCCGAGCGCACGGGCTTCACGGTCGTCGAATGGGGCGGCTGCGCGGTGCAGTGATAAGAAAGGAGCGTGGGAGATGAAAAAGAGACGCTGGGCGATCATAGCGTTTGCCGTGATCTTTGCCGCGGCGTATGTTGCGATGGGCTATTGCATTCCGGCCTTTCGCATCAAGCTGGAAGCCGACGGCTGGACGTATTTTCTCGCCAGCCTGCAAGCGCTCGCGCCGGTGAAGCTGATCTTTTCCACTGTTCTGTCGCTCATTGCGGCGTTGGCCGTGTACAACAGCAGAATGTTTCGACAATAAAAAAGAGGGCTTGCAAAGCAAGTCCTCTTTTTTTATACGATCAACTGTTTACAGATTCTTGCCGAGCTCGTAAGCGGCGGTCAGGTCTTCTTCGTGAAGATCGTCCGCCGTGGAGCAGCCGCCGACATTCAGCCTGCCCACGATCTCCCAGCCGAGATAGTCGGCCATGAGGTCAAACGAAGCGTTCGCGCCGGAGGCAGTCTTTTGATCCTCATCGGCCATCGCGGTGAGGAAAACGGCCTTCTTTTTGCCCATCAGCGCTTCATTGTTGGCGTAAAAGCGGTCGATGACCGCCTTGAGCTGGGCGTTGAAGTCAAAATAATAGATCGGCGAGACGAAGATGACCGCATCGGCCTCGGGAAGGTGCGATTGAGCTCCTTCATGTCGTCAGCCTCGAATGTGCACTCACTGGTGCGGACGCACTTGTCGCAGCCGATGCAGGGGTGCACGTCCTTGAACGCCGCGTCGAAGCGGAAGACCTCGTGTCCCGCGCTTTCCACGCCGCGCTGGAACTAATCGGTCAGCGTAGCGGCCGTGCCATGCCTGTGCGCACTGCCGGTGACGATGACGATTTTCATATTGCTATCCTCCATCCATGGAATTAGTACGATGATTGTACCATAGCTTACCCCAACTGACAAGCAACCGGCGGTCAAAAATTACGGCAGAAAACGAAGTGTCCCACAAGGGAGCGAATCTGTGCAGCTTGGCATATGCTGTGGGCCCCTTGAGCCTTATAAGGATCAGAAAATGATCGTACAATGCAAAAAGATGAAACTTTTTGCCGATGCTGTCGTCTATATAGATATCATATAAACTGGAATTTAATTTGTTAAGGGGGTAACTGTTATGAAACGAATTGCGATCCTGCTCCTTTGTGCCGTGCTTCTCCTTTTCTTATTTATCAATAGCTGGAAGAGTGTGCGGGGAACGATTTGTGATTTTGATGAAAAAACAGGAAGTATGACCGTTGTGGCGGAGGACGGGCAAAAATACATTGTCAATGACTATTTGAAGCATATTCCAACGGGAGAGGAATGGAACATAGGCGATGTTGTAAAAATCGTTTATCGGGGGAGCATTCAGGAGACCTCGCCCGCAGTTATCGAAAAAGAAAGCGCTATTGCTGTGGTCGACAGGGCACAAGACGATCAATGAACGCGATCCCAGTCTGGCAAACAGAAAGCCGTATACTGGTCAAAAGGGGCAAGGTTGAAATGCTGTGCTTCCTTTGCCTTGTCCTCAGCCCGTCCCGTGAAGCGAGCGCACGTGAATTCAAGTGCCCCTGAACCTTACCGTATTGACAGCCGTGATATAATCATACACGTCTGAAAATATGAGAAAACAGAGGAAAACGCTATGGAATTCACACAGGGCGTGCGCTTTGACGCTCTCGGACTGACCGAAGAGGTCCAGCGCGCACTGAAAAAGAAAAATATTGAAGAGAGTACCCCCGTGCAGGCGGGCTGCATCCCGCCGATGCGCGAGTGGAAGGACGTGATCGCCAAGGCCCCCACTGGTACGGGCAAGACCTTTGCCTTTGGCATTCCCATCATCGAGCACATCGAGCCCGGCAGCGAGGAGACCGAGGCCGTCATCTTAGCGCCGACGCGCGAGCTTGCCATGCAGATCACGGCGGAACTGCGCGACCTTTGCGTCTATCTTCCGGGCGTGCGCATCGTGTGCCTGTACGGCGGCGCGCCCATCGGCAAGCAGATCGACGCGCTCAAAAAGCACCCGCAGATCGTCGTGGCGACGCCGGGCCGCCTGAGCGACCACATGAAGCGCCGCACCGTCAAACTCGACAACGTCAAGACCGTCGTGCTCGACGAGGCCGACCGCATGCTCGACATGGGCTTTATCCACGATGTGACGCGCATTCTGGACAAGCTGGCTTCCCGCCGCAACCTCGGTATGTTTTCCGCGACGATCTCGCGCGAGGTCATGGACATCAGCTGGATGTACCAGCGCGACCCCGAGGAGATCACCGTGCAGGCCAAGGAGGAGAATAAGCCCGATATCGCGCAGTACCGCATCGACGTGGGCCAGAACGACAAGGCGCATGTCATGGCGCAGATCATCCGCGCCGAGGGCCACGAGCGCGTGATGGCGTTCTGCAACACGAAGGGCATGACCGAGCGGCTCAAGGCGTTTTTGATGATGGAAGGCCTCGAGGCCGACTGCATCCACGGCGATATCCCGCAGAAAAAGCGCGAGGCCGTCATGGCGCGCTTCCGCCGCGGCGAGCTGCCGATTTTTGTCGCGACCGACGTGGCCGCCCGCGGCATCGACGTCGACGACGTCGATGCGGTGTTCAACTACGACGTGCCGCTTGAAAACGAGTATTACGTCCACCGCATCGGCCGCACGGGCCGCGCCAAGCGCCGCGGCGTGGCGTACACACTGGTGTCGGATTATCCCTCCGGCATGCGGCTGGATGAAATCGCCAAGTTCACCGGCAATGAGGTCAAGAAGGCACATCTGGATGCGGAGGGGAAGTTAGTCGAAGACTAACAGAGCTTTATGCCCCTGCACCGTGCAGGGGAGCGAATAAAAGGGGGATATTCTCTTTCACGAAAGAGAATATCCCCCTTTTGAACCCCCAAGAGAAAGGTTTGCATTGCAAGCGAGCAGCTTGAAGAGCTGCGGCGCTTGCCGAATCGAGTGCCTGCTATTTTTGTTGCTATACGATTTGACTTTCTTCTATCTTCGCTGTCGCTTTGCCTGCGATTCGTTACCCTTACGCAATTTCCGTCTACTACAGATTTTCACTGTTTTGTCTGCCGAGGCGGCCTTGCTGGCACTCGCTGCAATATGGAGGCTGACGGTGGACGGAAATTAGTCCGCACTTCTACAAGCTGGGCAGAGCGGCAGCGGATAATAGAAGTAGGCCAAATCGTCTAGCAACGCTAACGCGGCGACGCCGCGCGCAGGTATTTTCATTCCGGAGGCATAAAAGTCATTCAAGCCTGAGACTGCCAATCTAAGCCTTTCTCTTGGGGTTCCAAAGGGGGCATTCTCTTTTGCGAAAGAGAATGGCCCCTTTGACGCTGCCGCACGCGGGCGGCATATCCCTCCGCACCTGTGCGGAAAAGCAGATGCAATTTGGTAACAAATTGTAACTTCTTCCTCCCTCACCTTTACAAGGCGAACGATTTTCGCTATAATATCTCCGTATTACAAAAAACCAAGCAGCCTTCGCTGCGTTTTGCCAATGGGAGGCATGATGAAAGCAATAAAGAGGATCACAGCTCTGGCGCTCTGTGCGCTGATGCTGTTGGGCCTTCTCTCCGGCTGCGGGGAGAAGAAGCAAGGGGACGAGAAATTCGTCCTGAACGTGAGCGTCTGCAACGTGATCGACTCACTCGACCCCGCGATGAACACCGACACGGACGCTGACAGCGTTTTCTACGCGCTCTATGAAAACCTGATGCGCGAGAGCGACGACGGCAGCGGCGAGGTGACGCTGACGAACGGCATGGCCAAGGAGTACACCGAAGAGACAAACTACGACGGCAGCGTGACCTACCGCTTCACGCTGCGCTCCACCGCGCGCTGGTCGGACGGGGAAAAGGTGACGGCGGATGACTTCGTCTATGCCTGGCAGAGACTTGCCGACCCCGCGACGGATTCGCCGAATCACGCGCTGATGAGCGTGGTGGCGGGCTATGATGACGTGCGCGAGACGGGCGACAAGACGAAGCTCCAGGTCTCGGCGAAGGACGAATCCACGTTTGTCGTCACGCTGAGTGCGCCGTGTGCCTATTTTATCGAGGGCATCTGCACGGCGGTCGCCACGATGCCGCTGCGCCGCGATCTGACAGAGAACGGCGGAGGTTTTGACACGCCGGACCTTGTGAGCAACGGCGCGTACCATGTGAGCGCGTGGACGAAGAGCAGTGAGCTGACGGCGGCGCGCAGCGACGAGTATTATGAAGCACGCCTCGTCGGTCCCGACGAGCTGCACTTCATCTTCACAGCGGGCGCGGACGAGGCGTGGCAGCTTTACGAGGCGGGCGACATCGACTACATCGCCCACCTGCCCAACAGCGTGATCGCCGAGCTTTCGCAGGACGAGAGCTGGAAGCCGACGGCGGTGTACGCGACGGCGAGCGTCCTTTACAACAACGAGAGCGACACGTTCTCGAACGAGCACATCCGCAAGGCCTTTGACCTTGCCATCGACCGCGCGGCCGCCACGGCGGCGGGCGGCGCGGAGAACAGCCCCGCAACGGGCCTTGTTCCCTACGGCATTCCAGATTCCGGCGAGACGGAGGACGATTTCCGCACGACGGGCGGCGAGCTCTGCGCCATCGATGAAGAGGGCATGAGCGCGCGGGCAACGCAAGCGCAGGAGGAGCTGACCTACGCGGGCTATTACAGCACGAGCATGTTCCCGCCGGTCGAGCTTCTGTACGTGACCGGCACGGAGAAGGACGCCGTGGCGAGCGCGCTGCAAAGCATGTGGAGCACGACGCTCGGCGTGAACGTGATGCTGCGCGGCGTGACGCAGGCAGAGTACAACGCGCGCATGGAAGCGGGGAACTACGAGCTCGCGCTGCAAAAGGTCACCGCGCTCTACGACGACGCGATGGGCTTCCTCGACCGCTGGTGCAGCGAGGATGAGCAGAACCTGATCGGCTATGAGAACGGCACCTACGACGTGCTGATGGGCGTCGCCAGAGCGTCGGAAGATCCTGTGGCGCGCACAGCGTTCCTGCACGATGCGGAGACGATGCTGCTCGGTGAGACGGCGCTCTCGCCCGTGTATTTTGACGGCACGGCGCACATGCTGCGCGACACGCTGCGCGGCGTCTACACCGACGGCTTTGGCAACAGCTACTTCGCCGGTGTGCGCGCGAACACAGACTGAACTGTGTGAAATGAAACAAAATGGCAGCTTTTGCCCAAAAAAGCTGCCATTTTTTCTTACTCTGACAGGAAACTTGCAAAATAGTGCTTGCTTTTTGCGAACAAACAGACTACAATATGACCCTTGGGCGGCTCTGTTCGCCCGTACTTTTTCTGTTGTGAAGGTGTAACCATGACTGCGATTTTGAATCTGGCCGTTGCGCTGCTCGCAGGGCTTTTGATGACCCGTATTTTTAGCCGCTGGCATCTGCCTGATGTCACGGCGTTTCTTGTGACGGGCGTTTTGATCGGGCCGTTCGTGCTGGGCCGGCTCGGCATTCCGGGCATCGGCTTTGCAAGCTACGACCAGGTCGAGGCGCTGAGCATGATCTCCGATGTGGCGATGGGCTTTATCGCCTTTTCCATCGGCAATGAATTCCGCCTGAGCCAGCTCAAAAAGACTGGCAGGCAGGCGATGATTATCGGCGTCTTGCAGGCGCTGGCTGCGCTGGCCTTTGTCGACGTTGCGCTCGTGATCTTCCACTTCCTGCGCCCCGATGTGCTGTCCGTCCCTGCGGCCATCACACTCGGCGCGATCGCCACGGCCACTGCACCTGCGACGACGCTGATGGTCGTGCGCCAGTACAAGGCCAAGGGCGAGCTGACGGATCTGCTGCTGCCGATCGTCGCGCTCGACGACGCGGTGGGTCTCATCGCATTTGCCGTATCCTTCGGTATTGCCCGCGCGATGGACAGCGCACAGTTCAGCCTCGCAAGCATTTTGCTCTCTCCACTCATTGAGATCGTCGGCTCGCTGCTGCTCGGCGCGCTTGCGGGTTTCGTGCTCACGAAGCTTGAGACGATGTTCCGCTCGAACTCGAACCGCCTGTCGCTGAGCATCGCGTTCATCTTTCTGATGGTCGGCCTGTCCGCAGTGGACTTCACCGTCGCGGGCGTGGACTGCGGCTTTTCGCCGCTGCTCGTGTGCATGATGCTCGGCACGGTGTTCTGCAACATCTGCCCGCTGTCGGACGATTTGATGAACCGCGCGGACAAGTGGAGCACGCCGATGTTGGCGGTGTTCTTTGTCGTGAGCGGCGCAAACCTGCGCTTGAGCGTCTTTTCTCAGGGTGTGCTCGTGCTCATCGGCGTTGTGTACATCATCGCGCGCTCGGCCGGTAAATATTGCGGCGCGCGCTGGTCGGCCAAGGCGGTGGGCTGTGACCACACGGTGCAGAAGTACCTTGGCATCATGCTGCTGCCGCAGGAGGGTGTGGCGCTCGGTATGTGCGTGAGCGCACAGGTGCTCGGCGCGGATGGCGAGCTGATCCGCAACATCATCCTCTTCTCCGTGCTGATCTACGAGCTGGTCGGCCCGCTGGCGACAAAGGAATCTCTCAAGGCCGCCGGCGCGATCACCGAAAAGCCCAGGGAAGTCCTCGAGCGCCGCGAGCGCAAGCTCGCCGAGGCCGAGCCCAAGGAATTCCTCGAGCGCCGCAAGGAGCGCGCAAACAAAAAGTAAATCCGCTGAAAGGAGATGGCCTTGGTCATCTCCTTTTTTTGCACTGGGCGGGAACTTTTTGTGAATTTGCGCGTCTAAAGAGGAAAGGCACTTGACATAACTTGTGAAAATTATGTACAATAAAGGCGAACAAACCGATAAGGGGGAATCGTTATGGAAGGACGTCGGGTCAGCCGCCGCAAACCGCGGCGCAATCCGCTTTATGTGCTTTTTATGGGACTGCTGGCGCTTTCGCTGGTGCTCCTGATCACGGTGGTCGTGCTGGGCTTCAAGCTCAAGAGCGCGCGCAGCGATCTTGCTGCGGCGCAGACGAAAATCGAGCAGCTGCGCGGCGGCCAGCAGACCGGCGAGGACGGCCAGACTGTGACCGGCGAAGATGGCTCGATCACCGGAGAGAACGATGTGAGCGACCCCGCGCAGGGCGATAATATGAGCGGCGATAATCAGACGGGCGGCGACACGATCGACTGGCTCGACCTCACAGGCCATGACGAGGTCTCCGTCAAGCCGAACTCTGTGTACGACAAGTATTACATCTACTACACAACCGGCGGCGTGAATCTGCGCAGCGGCCCGGGCACGAGCTATGACAAGGTCACGACCGTGTCGCTCGGCAGCGAGGTACAGGCTGCGGCCAAGCAGGATGGGTGGACGTTCGTTAGCGTGGACGGTAAGTTTGGCTGGATCAACTCGGACTTCCTCTCCACCACGCGCCCCGCATCGTAACAATATCAAGCAAAAAAGGAGCAAGCCGAAAGCTTGCTCCTTTTTGCTGTTCAGTTGCCGCCGCAGCCGCCTTTATCCTTCAGGGAGCACGCTCCTTTGAAGCCGCAGGCGTTGCAGTGGTTGTTCGGGTCGGACACGACGCTGCCGCTCAGAAAGCGCAGCGCGGCGTCGTCTGCCTTGCCGGAATAGCCGGGGAAGAGCATGATGCCCGCCATGCCGACAGCGGTGCGCTCGGTGTCGTCGATCGTGCCGCAGAGCAGCGCGTCGATGCCGTAATGCTCCAAAAGGCCGACGGCAGCGTCGGTGCCGCTTTCTTCCATCGGCTCGAGGAACTCGCGCACGATCTTTCCGTGGTCGTCCTCATAAAAATGGAAGGCTTCGGCATTGGCGAGCGGGGAGAAAACCTCCCCACTCACAACAGGGATTGCAATACGCATTGCTTTCCTCCTTTTACACTTCAACGCCCTTGCCGTCGTTCCACTTCCACGCGCGGACCTCGGGCAGATCCACGCCGTTGTCCTTGATATACTGGCGGTGCTCAACGAGCTTGTCGTTCATCTTCTGGATGAGGTAAGCACCGCGGTTGCCGAGCTGCGGCAGGCGCTGCACCGTGTCGATGACGAGATCGAAGCGGTCGATATCGTTGAGCACGCGCATGTCGAACGGGGTCGTGATCGTGCCTTCCTCCTTATAGCCGCGCACGTGCAGGTTGCGGTTGTGGCGGCGGTAGGTCAGCTCGTGGATCAGCGTGGGATAGCCGTGGTAGGCAAAGATGATGGGCTTGTCCTTGGTAAAGAGCGTGTCGTACTCTGCGTCGGTCAGGCCGTGGGGATGCTCGGTGTGCGGCTGGAGCTTCATCAGGTCGACGACGTTCACGACGCGGATCTTGAGCTCCGGCAGCTCGCGGCGCAGGATCGTCACAGCGGCGAGAGTCTCAAGCGTCGGCGTGTCGCCGCAGCAGGCCATGACGACGTCGGGCTCCTGGCCCTGATCGTTCGAGGCCCACTCCCAGATGCCGATGCCCTGCGTGCAGTGCTTGACGGCCTGCTCCATCGTCAGCCATTGCTGGCGCGGGTGTTTGCTCGCGACGATGACGTTCACATAGTTACGGCTCTTGATGCAGTGGTCAAAGCAGGAGAGCAGGCAGTTGGCATCGGGCGGCAGATACATGCGCACGACGTCGGCCTTCTTGTTGGCGACGTGGTCGAGGAAGCCGGGATCCTGATGCGTGAAGCCGTTGTGGTCCTGCTGCCAGACGTTGGAGGCGAGGATATAGTTGAGGGAGGCGATATCGTGACGCCAGGGGAGCTCATTGCACATCTTGAGCCACTTGGCGTGCTGGGAAAACATCGAGTCGACAATGCGGATGAAGGCCTCGTAGCTGTCAAAGAAGCCGTGGCGGCCCGTCAGCAGGTAACCTTCGAGGAAGCCCTCGCAGAAGTGCTCGGAGAGCATGGAGTCCATCACGCGGCCGTCGGGGTCAAGGTGCTCGTCGATGCCCTCGATCTGCTTGTCGAGGAAGCGGCGGCCCGTGACGTCAAACACGGCCTGCAAACGGTTGGACGCCGTCTCGTCGGGTGCGAAGATGCGGAAGTTGCGCGACTCCATGTTGAGCTTCATCACATCGCGGACATAGGTGCCAAGGACGTACATGTCCTGCGCCTCGACCTCGCCGGGGGCGGGGATATCCACCGCGTAGTCGCGGAAGTCGGGCGTGCGCAGGTCGCGCAGGAGAAGACCACCGTTGGCGTGCGGGTTTGCGCCCATGCGGTGCTCGCCCTTGGGCGGGAAGGACGCGATCAGCTCGACCGGCGTACCGTCCTCGTTGAAGAGCTCTTCGGGCTTGTAGGAGCGCAGCCATTGTTCGAGCAGCGGCAGGTGCTTGCTTTCATCCGCGCCCATGGAGATGGGCACCTGATGGGCGCGCCAGCTGCCTTCGATTGCGTTGCCGTCGACCTCCTTCGGACCGGTCCAGCCCTTCGGGGTGCGCAGCACGAGCATCGGCCAGCGGGGGCGGCTCGCCTTGCCGCTCTCTCGCGCGGTGCGCTGGATGCGCTTGATTTCGCGGATGGCCCAGTCGACCGCGGCGGCCATCTGCTGGTGCATCGTCTCGGGCTCGTCACCCTCGACAAAGCGCGGCTCCCAGCCGCAGCCGCGGAAGAAGCACTCGACCTCCTCGTGGCTCATGCGGGAGAAGATGGTCGGATTTGCGATCTTGAAGCCGTTTAAGTGCAGGATCGGCAGGACTGCGCCGTCGGTGATCGGGTTCATGAACTTGTTGCCGTGCCAGGACGTTGCGAGCGGGCCGGTCTCGGCCTCGCCGTCGCCGACGACGCAGGCCGCGATCAGGTCGGGGTTATCCGCCACCGCGCCGAAGGCGTGAGAGAGGGAATAGCCCAGCTCGCCGCCCTCGTGGATAGAGCCCGGCGTTTCGGGCGCGACATGGCTCGGGATGCCGCCGGGGAAAGAGAAGCGCTTGAAGAGCTTCTGCATGCCCTCCTTATCGCGCGTGATGTTGGGGTAGACCTCCGTATAGCTGCCGTCCAGCCAGTCCTGCGCGACCATGGCGTTGCCGCCGTGACCGGGGCCGGAAAGGTAGATCATATCGAGGTCATCGCGCTTGATGACGCGGTCTAAGTGCGTGTAGATGAAGTTCTGGCCCGGGCAGGTGCCCCAATGGCCGACGATGGTCTGCTTTAAGTCGCTCTCGCACAGCGGGCGCTCGAGCAGAGGATTATCGAGAAGATAGAGCTGGCAGGCGGTCAGATAGTTTGCTGCGCGCCAGTAAGCGTCGATCTGTTTGAGCTCCTCGGGCGACAGCGGCGGCTTTTTCGACAGCCGTGCGGTGCTTTTTTGCGTAGGCATGGAAAACTCCTCCTTTTTATTTTGATTGATGAGGTTAGTATATCATTTAATTTTAAAAAATCAATAGTCAGACATAGAAAACGAGGCAAAATCTTAAAATATGTCAAAATAAGCGGAGCGCTATTTTACAATTTGCATGAATTAAAACGATAACAAAACGATAAAATAGGGAAAAGACGGTGCAAGCGCACCGCCTTTTCCCTATATGAGAGAGATGAGAGAATAGCAAAATTAGTCGATCGGGCAGACCCAGCCGAACGGGTCGGGCTTTGTGCCCCACTGGATGCCAGTCAGCTCGTCGTAGAGCTTCTGAGACAGCGCACCGATCTTGTTGTCGTTGACCTTGTAGTCTCTGTCACCCCAGCTCAGCTCGCCGATCGGGGAGATGACGGCGGCGGTGCCGATGCACCACGCCTCCTCCAGCGCGCCGGACGCCGCGGCGTCAAAGAGCTCGTCCACGCTCAGCAGACGCTCCTCGACGGGCACGCCCCAGCTCTTTAAGAGCTCGATGGCGGACTTGCGCGTCACGCCGCGCAGGATGGAGCCAGTCAGCGCGGGGGTGACGACGGTGCCATTGATCTTGAACATGACGTTCATGCCGCCGCCTTCTTCGACGTACTTGCGCTCCACGCCGTCGAGCCACAGGACTTGAGAGAAGCCCTTTTCGATGGCGCGGTCGCCCGCGCGGTTGGCCGCGCCGTAGTTGCCGCCGCACTTGGCCTCGCCCGTGCCGCCGCGCACCGCGCGGACGTCCTCGGTCTCGACCATGATGGGAACGGGCTGTAAGCCGTTTTTGAAGTAGCTGCCGGAGGGGGAGAGAATGATGGCAAACGTGGCCTCATGCACGCCGTGCAGGGCAAGCGTCGGGTCAGTGCCGTACAGGAACGGACGGATGTAGAGGGACGTGCCGGGATCGCTCGGGACCCAGTTCTCGTCGACCTTGACGACGGTCTTGATGGCCTGCAGCGCATCGTCGGGATCAAGCTGGGGCAGGCCCAGACGCTCGCAGGAGCGGTTCAGACGGGCGACGTTCTCCCAGGGGCGGAAGAGCTGCACGCCGCCGTCGGGACGGCGGTAAGCCTTCATGCCCTCGAAGACCTCGGTGCCGTAGTGCAGGACGCTCGCGGCCGGGGACATCGTGATGGGGCCGTAGGGCACGACGCGCGCGTCATGCCAACCCTTGTCGGCGCTGTAGTCCATCAGGAACATATGATCGGTGAACACGGTGCCGAAGCCGAGCTGGTCGGACGGGGGCAGCGTGCCGGGATGGGTAGTCTTAGTGATCGTGATATTCATAAGGATGACCTCCTGTCGAAATTTGTTTGCTCTTTAGATTTCCTTGAGATGCTCCATGTTGTGGCGGATGCCCTCGCAGCAGGCGTGGAAGGAGGCCTTCTCGTCGGCGGTCAGCGGCAGCTCGACGACCTGCTCGACGCCGTTTTCACCGATGACGCAGGGAACACCCGCGAACAGGCCCTCTTCGCCGTACTCGCCGCACAGCTCCGTGCTGGCGGGCAGGATGACCTTCTCGTCGTGCAGCACGGCGTAGGCCATGCGCGCGGCGGTGGTGGCGATGCCATACTCGGTGCAGAACTTGCCGGAGAACGTGACCCAGCCGCCGCCAATGGACTCCTTCTGCAGCGCGTCGCGGTCGAAGCGGAAGCGCTCGTCGGTCTTGGCCCACTCATCCAGCGGCACGCCGCGGAAGCTGACGCAGGACCAGGGCGCGAACTGCTGGTTGCCGTGCTCGCCCATCATGTAGCAGGTGATGGACTTGTGGTCAAGGCCGGTCTGGCGCGCCAGCGCGCTCAGAAGACGGGAGGTGTCGAGGCCCGTGCCGGTGCCGAACACGCGGCCACGGGGCAGGCCCAGATGCAGTGCCAGCTCGCGCGTGACGATGTCGCAGGGGTTGGTGATGTTGATGAGCACGCCGTCAAAGCCGCTGGCCTTGATCTTTTCCGCGTAGCCGCGCACAGCGGGGATGGTGAAGTCCATCTCGGTCACGCGGTCATGCGTGCCGCGCAGCAGGTCGATCTTGCCGACGCTGTTGACGATGACGTCGCACACGCCAAGGTCGGAGAAGTCGCCGCCGCGCACCGTCACGCGGTGGGGCATGTACGCGACTGCGTCGCGCAGATCCTGCACTTCGCTTGCGAGCTTCTGCTCGTTCTGGTCGACGAGCACCAGCTCGTCCGCGATGCCCTGGATCGCCAGAGCGTAAGCCACATGTGCGCCGACATGACCCATGCCGACCACGCCGAGAACTCTTTTCTTTGCCATAAGAATACTTCCTTTCTCAAAAAACGGTGTGCCCGTGTAGTTAACTGATCGTTTGTGCGGCCCTTACATGCCGAAGTTGGGGAAGAGCACGCAGGTATAAAGCATGGCGAGAACCATGTACAAAACAAGGATGATGGCGAAGGCCTTGAAGGTCTTCTTCATGACGTCGCTTTCGTTGCCCACCTGATCGACCGTTGCGCAGGCGGCGACCGTGTTGTTCGGGCAGATCAGGTTGCCGAGCGAAGCGCCCGCGTTCTGACCGGCGAAGATCGTGATGGGGTTCATGCCGAGCGACGCCGCGGCGTCGATGTGCATCTGGGCGAACATGATGTTGGAGCCAAGGCCCGTGCCGGTGATGAACGCACCGCTCGAACCGATGAGGACGGCTGCCGCGGGATAGAAGCGGCCGACGACGGCGGCGATGTCAGAGGCGAGGAGATTCATCATGCCCGTGGAGGAGGACTGCATGATGTAGGCGACGATAAGGAGGCTGCCCATCGTGACGAGCACCGGCAGCACGCCGCTCGCGGTGCGCTTGCAGACGGCTTTATAGGTCTTGAAGTCCACGCCCAGCGTGAGTGCGCCGAGGATGCCGCACACGAGGATGACAAGGTCGACCCAGAAGATGTAGCCGAACGTGCACATGATGGCAAAGCCATTTTCGACGACGGCGGGGAAGCCGTAGCGGATGAGCGGGAGCAGCACGAGCATGTAGACGTAAGGCGACATGGCCTTGAACGAGCTGTACTTGCGCTGATGGTTGGCGCTTTCATTGCGGAATTCGTCCGGAGTCTTCACGCCGACGAGCTTGACATACGCAACGGAGAGAAGGATGGAGATGAGGCCCGTGCCCATGGAGGTGACCTCTGCGCCGACGAAGTTGGAGAGGAGGAACATCGTGAGGCACGTGCTCACACCCGCGAAAGTGAGGTAGGGGAGAATGCCCTTGTAGCCCTTTTTGCCGAACGCCATGCCGACCATGATGAACGGGATGACGAGCACGCCGAACATGTGGAAGCGGCCGGCCATTGCGGCGTTCTGCGCGACGGTGGCAAGGCCCGCGTCAACGAGGGCCGCACCGCCGTTGATGGTCGTCAGGCCCGCACCGCCGAACGAGGCGGGCGTCGCGTCGCCGAGCAGCGCGATGGCGATGGAGGTGGTGGGGTTAAAGCCGAGGGCCACGAGGAACGGGGCGGCGATGGCGGCGGGAGCGCCCGCGCCCGCCGCGCCCTCAAGGAAGATCGGCAGCATCATGCCGATGATGACGACCTGCACGCGGCGGTCGTCGCTGATCTGCGCAATGGTGGCTTTCACATCCTCAATGGCGCCTGTCTCGCGCAGCAGGTTCAAAATGGTGAACGCGCCGAAGACCATCAGCACGATCTTGAGGCCTTCCTTGATGCCTTTCCAGACCAGAGGGTCAAGCACCTTGACGTTTTCAGCAAACGTGAGACCGTCGAGGTTAAAATAGGTAAAGGCAAGGATAAGCGTCCAGAGAAGGGCAACGGGCGAGACGGTTTTTGCGGATTTTTTGAAGCCCAGGATGCCGACAAGCACGACGACAATTGGGCTGAGCGCCATGAGGAAGTTTAAAAAGTCCATTGGAGGGATCTCTCTTTCTGAAAAATGTGGAATGGGGGGATCTATTTCCGCTTTTTTCGCCAGCCGAACGAGAAAAAGTGAAAAAGCTAAGAGGAAGAGGCTCCGTCGAATCGACGGAGCCTCTTTCGTGATATCAGTCTCTATCTCGTGCGGAGAATCGGGAGAGAAGTCGAAGTTGCGTCGTGATTCGGACGGGCTGTTCAGTTTTGTTTCTTACCAGTACTGCCAGAGGCAGAATAATAAAGGACGCCAGCAGAATAAGGCTGGCGTCCAGAATAATCATGCTGTTCATATCAGAACAGGAGAAAGCGGCACAGGCGGCCTGTGCGAAGTGAGATGCAGCTGCATTGGCAAAGAACTGAGTCATCAGACATTTCTCCTTTCCTGAAGATGAACGCATCTTAACACACATTTTTTCACCCTGCAAGGGGGAAAAGTGACTGATTATGCAAGATTGGACGAGTACACAAAAAACAGAAATACCCACTTTTCGACATTGTTAAAAAGACATAATGAATCCTAATGGTTCCTTCATGTCATGGAAAGAAGCACTGCATAGGGACTTCCCGTGCGGCCATAGGATGGAGAAAAAGAGGAGGCGTTTTTATGCTGTCGATTGCACTTTATCTGCTTACGCACGCCATGCTGCTCTCGCTCCACCTGTCGGGCGGCTCGTTCCCGCGCCCGCTCTCGGCACAGGAGGAAAAGAAATACGTCGAGCGCATGCTTGCGGGCGACATTGAGGCGCGCAATGTGCTCGTTGAGCACAATCTGCGCCTTGTTGCGCACATTGCCAAAAAATACTACACCCAGTCTGACGAGCAGGACGATCTCATCTCCATCGGCACCATCGGTCTCATCAAGGGCGTTTCGAGCTACCGCCCGGAAAAGGGTACGAGGCTCGCGACCTACGCTGCCAAATGCGTGGAGAATGAGATTCTGATGTACTTTCGCAGTCGGAAGAAATTACAGGGCGAGGTGTCGCTCAACGATTCGCTCGATTCCGACGCCGACGGCGAGTCGCTCTACCTCATGGATGTCGTCGGCGTCGAGGACACGATGTATTTGGACATTCAGGACCGCGACGACTGCCTGCGCGTGCGAAGGCTCGTGCACGAGTGCCTGACCGAGCGGGAGAAAGAGGTCATCATCTCGCGTTACGGCCTCGGCGGCCGGATGCCCCACACACAGCGCGAGGTCGCCAAAAAACTCGGCATCTCGAGGAGCTATGTATCGCGCATCGAAAAGCGCGCGCTGCAAAAGCTGGAGGAAGCCCTCGGTGAACGGGAATAAAAAACGCGGGGCGCATTTGTTCCCCCCTCACAGGGGTAACAAGTGATTCCTGGGATACCCCGGCAGGTCATCGTGTTTACGATGCCTGCCGGGGCTTCTCTGTGTCCTGGGTTTGTAGGGATTCCGGTGCTTCCAGTGCTTCTTCCACATCCTGCTGACCGCTGCCGACATAGCCAATGCCGTTGTAGTAGATCTCCACGGTCTGGGGAGCGTGTTTAGACCACTTTACCTCTTTCTCGTGAACCACGATCTTCTCAATGAACAGCCGCAGCAGCTCCGGCGTCAGTTCCGTGATATCCGTGTACCGCTTCGCCTTATCAAGGAAGCTGTCCGTCCCGCTCACCGTTTCCCGCAGGCACTGGATCTCACTCTCTTTCTGTGGAATACCGGCTGTGATGCGGCTCTGTTCTTCCGTGTAGCTGCCGGAGAGCATTTGGAACTGCTCCGTGGTGATACGGCCCAGCACGCTATCCTCATACAGCTTCTTAAAGATGGTGTCCAATTCCATTTTCCGCTTCCGCATGGCGGCCAGTTCTTTCTCCTGCCTGCGGATCTCCCGCTGAAGCTCGGCGGACTGCTTGCTGCCAATGTAGGCGGCGAACTTTTCCGGATGTTCCCGCGCCGCGCTCGTCACCCGGCGCAGATCCTCCAGTACGATCTCGTCCAGAACACACTCCCGGATGTAGTGGCCCGTGCAGGCTTCCCCGTCCTTCTTGTAGGTGCGGCAGGTAAAGTGATTGTAGCTGGCGGACATGGTATGCGCCCGGTGCAGCACCATGTTGGAGCCGCAGTCGGCACAGAACACAAGACCGGAGTACTTGTCCTGTTCTTCCATCTTGGTCAGACGGCGCTTGTTCTTCCGCACTCTCTGTACCATGTCCCAGACCTCCCGCGTAATGAGGGCGGGATGGGTGTTCTCAAAGACCAGGCATTCCTCTCTTGGATGTTCGACCCTTCGCTTGTCCTTGTAGGATCTGCTGCTGTGCTTCATGTTGACGGTATTGCCCAGATAGATCTCGTTTTCCAACATATCCGCTACTGTATCCCCAGACCAGTGATATGGGCGCTGGGTATCCAATCCCGTATGAGTCATGCCGTACTTGGTGTAGGCGTACATGGTAGGCGTCAGGATCTGCTCTTTCTTGAGAATGCGGGCAATTTGGCTGGGGCCGCTGCCGCCGGCGCACATGGCAAAGATCCTGCGGACAATAGCTGCCGCCTCTTCGTCCACGATTAGTTTTTTCGTGTCCGGGTCCTTTCGGTAGCCGTAAGGCGTTCTGGTTCCCAGCCGTTCCCCCCGTTCCGCTTTGGCCTTGAGCACCGCACGGATCTTCCTGCTGGTGTCCCGAATAAACCACTCGTTGAACAAATTTTTGAACGGCATGAGGTCATTGCTCTCGCTGCTGTCGGTGTCCACATTGTCATTGATGGCGATGTAGCGGACGCCGAACATGGGGAAGCGTTCCTCGATGTACAGGCCAGTGTGAAGCTGATTTCTGCCGAGGCGACTGAGATCCTTGGTCACAATGATCCCGATCTCGCCGTTTTCCATGTCTGAGATCATCTGCTGGAACGCCGGTCTTTGGAAGGTTCCTCCCGAAAAACCGTCATCCACATAAAAGCAGGGGCTGGGGAAATGGTGATCTTCCGCGAACTTCTGCAAAATAGCTTTTTGATTCTGGATGCTGTTGGAATCGCCCTCTATCCCATCATCCTGGCTGAGACGGCAGTACAGGGCGGTTTTCCTGATTTGGTTTGACTGATTCATACAGCCCTCCTTTTCTTTGTCAAACCGTTCAGAGCATTGCGACACCACAATACCCCGAACGGTCTGAAATGTCCAGCACTTTACGCGCACAGCTTTCCCTGCCGGAAGTCCAGTTCCGCCAGGGCTTTCAGCTTATCCTCCACAGTTTCACTGCCGTGCCGTGGAAACACGGAGATGACTCGAATCTCCCGCCCGCAGGCTGTCTGCGTCCGCTCCACGGTGATATGCTCCTTATCGATGGTGATATTGGCTTTTTGCTCCATAGGCTCTCCTTTTTCTATTGTTTACTGAGTTTGCCCACATTTACTGAGTTTGCCCACACGCCGCCTGTGGGGGCCTCTGCCGGAGGGGATGGGCAGGGACGCTACCCGGTGCGGAAGAACGCCGCACCGGGCGGCACGGGGCGGCACGGGGCGAACGGGCGGGTGTTTATTGCCCGTCCTTGTGGCTCAGATCATGATGGGCGTTTATGTGGTAGGCCTGTTCGAGAATGTGTTCCAGCAGGAAACGGATTCTGTCCGCCGCCTCCCGGTCCAGTTCCTTTGCGCGGGGATTCCGCAGAATCTGGCGGATATTGGAGTCGATCTTGTTGACTTCCTCGTGGAGCCGAAACCTGATCCGGCTGGGTCTTTCCACGATCTCGCTCTCTGCAATGAGCTTGCGGAAATAGGTGGTGACCGGCAGGCGGGTCAGTTCCCGATAGCGTTCCAGCCTTTGAAATTGTTCCTCTGTCATCCGGACAGAGATGCTTTTGCTGTTGTCCCGCAGTTTCCCTCTGGGAAGCGGCTTTTTGCGCTTACGGCGCATGGGTGAATCCCTCCTTCCTGACCTCGTATGCTGCCTGGGCAATGTCCTTCAGACAGTCGAGTGCTTGCTGGAGCCCCTCTGCCGTGCCATATCCGCTGTTGAAGGCACGAGCCACGGTGTTGATCTCCCGCCCCTTCTGATTGAGCAGGCAGAGAAAGTCCGACATGACGCCGTTCCGACTGATGATGGGACGATTGCCGGCGAGCTGCTCCATGAGCCATGCGTTGGCGGGCAGCCCTGCCGCCTTGCTTCGTTCCATGAGCCGGCTGTATTCTTCAACACTCATGCGGACGCAGGTCCGATGTGTCTGTTTGCTCATAAGCTACCTCCAGACCGCTTTCGACAATGTTGCCGAAAGCGGTTTTCTGTTTTTTCAGATACCCCCTCACTACCCCTCCCGAAAAAACAGCGTGGTGAATACCCCGGAATCAAAAACTCCTGCAAAATCTTTAAGGTCAAGGGTGTGCAATAGACACCCTCGCCGTCCAATCAAGGGTGTCTTATTGACACCCAAGGTGAAAAAAATCGGCAGACAGACCCTTGTAAAGTCTGTCTGCCGATGGTAACATACCACAAATCGAAGAAGGAGGCTCGGAACATGATGGTTGCTGTTTTATCATTGGGGCTGGCGCTGCTGGGCGGGATCGTCCGTCTGGCACAGGTGCTACGGTTGTCTGCGCCGCTGCTGTACGGTGCACTGGTAATCACGGTATTCCGCCCGTGGTATCTGGCCCATACCGCTCTGGCGGACGGCATTTTCCTTGTGCTGGTGGGTCTTGCGGCGCTGTCATGGGTGGTGACGCTGATTCGAGCGGTGCGGGAGACGATCTGGTAAAGTAAGGGTTGGCAAGATTGCCGAACCCGATTTTTACACTCACTTTCCGGCAATGCTGCCGAGAAGTTCCCGCCCGCGGGCGGCATGGGGGACTGGGGTTTACCCCAGCAAGCAGTATTTTGACATCAAAATGCGATGCTTGCGTCAACGCCGCCACAGGCGGCGTTGGTATCTCAAAGGTGCCGATAATACTCCTTATGAGAAAATCGGCGATGAAGTGCGGTCGCTGGCGGATGATGTACCGTTTGAAATCCCCGATTCGTGGGAGTGGGTGCGGCTCATTGATGTCTGTGAGTACATCCAGCGTGGAAAGTCACCGAAGTATTCTCCAATCAAAAAGTACCCCGTTGTCGCCCAAAAGTGCAATCAATGGAGCGGTTTTTCGATTGAAAAGGCACAGTTTATTGAGCCGAATTCTCTGTCCTCCTATGGGCCTGAGCGTCTTTTGCAGGACAACGACCTAATGTGGAACTCTACTGGCCTTGGCACACTTGGACGAATGGCTATTTACAAAACCGCAGCTAATCCGTATGAGCTGGCTGTTGCTGATAGCCATGTCACCGTTATACGCCCTCTGAAACAGTTTGTTCTCCCGGAATACTTGTACTACTACTTTGCCAATCCAAGCGTACAAAGCGTTATAGAAGATCAGGCAGACGGTACTACGAAGCAGAAGGAACTTGCCACAGCGACCATCAAAGCGTATCTAACACCAATTCCTCCCCTTGATGAGCAACGCCGTATTTTGGCGAAACTGTCGGAAGTCCTACCAGTAGTGAAGAACTATGGCGTAGTATACGATGAAACCACAGCAATGCAGGAAGCCTTCCCTGAGTCCCTCAAGAAGTCGATTTTACAAGAGGCAGTCCAGGGCAAGCTGGTACCGCAAGACCCATCCGACGAGCCTGCAGAGGCTCTGCTGGAGCGTATCCGGGCGGAGAAGCAGCGGCTCATCAAGGAAGGCAAAATCAAAAAGGACAAGCACGAATCTGTCATTTTCAGACGGGATAATTCTCATTATGAAAAGCGAGGTTCCGAAGAGGTCTGCATTGATGATGAGATCCCGTTTGAGATACCAGAGAACTGGGCTTGGTGTCGGGCTTCCAGTTTAGGAACAATGAACAGAGGGCGTGGCATCAAACGAACAGAAACTGTTGCCCAAGGGTGCCCGTGCATTCGATACGGGGAGATTTACACCACCTATGAAACCTCCTTTGATTCAGCAGTCTCCTTTGTCCCTGATACGCTCGATAAGGATTGCTTGCATTTCTCCTCCGGCGATGTAGTGTTCACATTGACGGGTGAGAACAAAGTGGACATTGCTAAAACAGTGGCGTTTCTCGGAGACGGACAAATTGCGGCAGGTGGCGACTTGGCTTTCTGGACGCATCATGGAATGAATCCGCTGTATCTGGTGTACTATATGGCTTCGCCGTATTGCATCGAGCTTAAACGCAGGACGGCGACAGGTGACATTATCGTACACATTTCGACATCAAAGGTCGGCGATTTCCTTGTTCCCGTTCCTCCAATTAAAGAGCAGAACCGAATTGTATCAGCGATTGAACAGCTTTTTGCTGTGGCTTCTACTTTGTAAAGTTCTCATTATGAGAAGTTGGACGGTGTGGAGCGCTGTATCGACGATGAACCGCCCTTTGAAATACCCGAAAACTGGTGCTGGGTCCGGTTTGGAACAGCTCTCGTAAATAGAGATGCAGAACGCATTCCTCTGTCAGTTTCCCAGCGCGAAAAACTTGATAAAAAGTACGATTATTACGGGGCATCTGGGGTCATTGATAAGGTGGATCGGTATTTATTCGATAAACCTCTGCTCCTCGTCGGCGAAGATGGGGCAAATCTCCTCTTGCGAAGTAAGCCAATCGCTTTTATCGCTTCCGGTCAATACTGGGTAAATAATCATGCCCATGTCATTGACGCCGTTGCAGGCGTTGATTTACGCTATATAGCGCTCTTCATAAATGCAACAAACCTTGCTCCGTATGTTACCGGTACCGCTCAGCCAAAAATGAACCAGGAAAAGCTCAATTCCATTTTAGTGCCGCTACCGCCAACTAACGAGCAGCGTCGTATTGTATCTGCTTTTGAAGGAATTGCAGCAATTATCCAGCAATCCTAAAAAGAGCATACCTCGTGGTTATACGCACGGGGTATGCTCTTTCTTTACCAGTCTATGACTTCATCAACGATAGCTCGTTGTTCGGTCGAGGTTTTGCGGAGATAGATGCGGGTGGTTTCTATACTTTCATGTCCCATAAGGTCAGCAAGGAAAGCGATGTCGTTGCAGCGCTCCAAGAAGCTCTTTGCAAAGCGGTGACGGAAGGAGTGTGGGTATACTACCACAGGGTCAATGCCATACCGGACTGCCAGCTTTTTTAACTGCCCGGAGATACCTCTGGTAGTGATTCTGTCCCCGTATTTGTTCAAAAAAATGAAGCCGCTTTCTTGGTGCTTATCGTTCAGCCAAGAAAGGGCTTCATTTTGCAGAGCTTTTGGTATGTATATTCGTCGGAGCTTACCGCCCTTCGAGCACAAATCCAAATGCCCCAGCTTGATGTGTTCCACCTTGATCTGTATGAGCTCACTGACCCGTGCGCCGGTTGCGGCCAGAAAG
>CDZB01057493.1_pt1 | contig 179166 bp, 179 predicted proteins | sample 554961 | NCBI WGS metagenome assembly CDZB01 (sample SAMEA3182106, study PRJEB8094) | gut metagenome | biome: human; feature: gut; material: Stool; isolation source: human stools | place: Canada | collected 2013-02-26 | reverse complement strand
GCCATCTACTGGTACGGCATCCTCATTGCCCTGGGCGTGGTGCTGGCCCTGTGGTTCTGCATGACCCAGAAGGAGAAGTATGGCATCACCGAGGATGACCTGCTGGACGCAGTGCTGTGGGGCGTGCCGCTGTCCGTAGTGGGCGCGCGGGTGTACTACGTCATCTTCTATCTGGATCTGTTCAAAAAATCCGACGGCTCCTTTGACTGGGGCAGCGCCGTAGCCATCTGGGACGGCGGCCTGGCCATTTACGGCGCGGTGATCGCCGCCATTCTGGTGGGCGTGGTGCTGTGCAGGAAGAAGGGGATGAAGCTGGGTGCCCTGACGGATCTGGTGGTCATGGGCTTTCTGATCGGACAGACCGTGGGCCGCTGGGGCAACTTCATGAACCGCGAGGCATTCGGTACTGAGACCACTCTGCCCTGGCGCATGGAGCTGACCACGGTGCTGGGCAAGACCGTCGACGTACACCCCACCTTCCTCTATGAGAGCCTGTGGAACGTGGTGGGTCTGCTGCTGATCGTGTTTATTATATCCAAGGCCCGTCGCTTCGACGGCGAGAACACCTGGTTCTACTTCCTGTGGTACGGCATTGGCCGCTTCTGGGTCGAGGGCCTGCGCACCGACAGCCTGTACCTGTTCGACTGGACCATCGGCGATCAGCCCATCCGCGTCAGCCAGGCCCTGAGTCTGGTGATGGTGCTGGTGTCGGCGTTCATGCTGTTCTACAACATCAAGCTTCGTCCCCACAAGCGGGAGGAGCTGTATGTCAACATCGTGGCCGCCCGCAAAGCGGCGGCTGCCGCCGATTCTGAAGCGAATACCGTTGAAGCGCCTACCTCGGCGGCTGCTGAGCCGGCTGCCGCCCCCGTAACAGATGCCGGGCGGACAGAGCCTGTTTCGGAGCCGACCGCCGCTGCTTCTGAAGCTCCCGAAGCACCTGCCGCTCCCGAGACGCCTGCGGAGCCGCAGGGCCCCACCGAGTAAACACGCGAATAAAGAAGGCCCCCGACCGTGTGTCGGGGGCCTTCTTTGTCATTTTGTTATGTACCCGGCGCTCAGAACCGGCGCGCACCGGCGTAGTGGCTGTCGTAGTAACCGCTGGTCAGGGACGACACGCACACGCAGTAACCGTTGCTGCTGGAGGAGGACGCGTGGATAAACTGCCCATCGCCCACATAGATACCCACGTGGGACGCGGCGTAGCCGTAGTCGGAGAAGAACACCAGATCGCCCGGCTGCAGGTCGCTGCGGCTCACGGAGGTGCCGTAGTTCAGCTGCGGCGTAGCGCCGTGGGGCAGGGAGATGCCCAGCTGACTGTACACATACATGGTAAAGCCGGAGCAGTCGAAGCCGCTGGGGGACGCGCCGCCGTACACATAGGGCACGCCCAGATACTGATAGGCGATGCTGACAGCGGAGCTGCCGGAGCCGCTGGACGGTACGCTGCTGGAATCGTCAGCCGTGCTGTCGTTGGCACTGTTGTCATCAGCTGCGCCATCGTCCGTGGTGGTATCCGCGGGCAGGGAATCGCCCATCGTCACATACTGCTGTGCCACATAGCCGGTGGTGTCGTTGCAGGACACGGCGTACCAGCCATCGCTCTGGGCCAGTACCGTGACAGCGGTGCCCTTGGACAGGGTGGCCAGAATAGAGCTGGACGTGCTGCTCTCACTGCGCAGCCGCACATCCGCAGCGTTGATGACGCCGCTGCCCAGCGTCTTGCCGGAGGTTTTCAGCGCCGTCAGCTGGGCGGCCTTGGCCTTGGCGGCAGCCTCTGCTTTGGCCTTGGCTTCTGCCTCCGCCTTGGCCTGCTCCTCGGCGGCCTTGCGCTCGGTGGTGGCGATGGCGGCCTCCACAGCGTCAGGCGTGGCCGGCGTCACGGCGGCGCACAGCGCCGCACCGGAGGTCAGAGCCGGACCTTGCGCACTCTCCAGCTTGGCGGAGGCGGAGGGCAGGGAGATGGTGGTGCTCATGGGGATGGCGTGGGCCACAGGCACCACGGAATTCTTGAATCGTCCGGTGAGGACGGCGGCGCCGGTGAAGGCCGACACCGTCAGTACAGCGGCCAGTGCCGCGATCAGAACCCGCTTCATAGGCTCACAGCTTTCCGGACAGCGCCCGCTCCAGCCAGATGCTGCCCACATCCATGGCGGCGTAGAGACTGTCCTTCTCGGACTTCTTCACCACGCGATCGCGGGAGCGCAGGTCGGGGTCGGTGAGCTGCAGCTGCACGGACACGCGGGTAGCTACGTTCATGTCCTGTTCCTTCTTGGTGTCCAGGATCTGGAGCATCACGACATACTTGTCGGCCATGCTGCCGTAGTAGATGAGATTGTCCACGCGGCGCAGGGGATGATTTTTATAAACAAGGCCTTCGCCTTTTTTCACTTCTGCCATGGGAATACCTCCGTTGCAATCTTTGTAACCAAATTGTAACACATCTGACTCCTGCTGTCAACGCGCACAGGCAGGAAAAATTCGGAAAGCTGCGCCGAAATCGGGAGAAAACGCGAAAAAAATGCCGCGCGGCCTGAGCGCGCGGCATTTTTCCGGTTGTTTTACAGCTCCAGATAGCTCTTGACCAGCACCTGCAGCAGCTCGTCCCGATCGATCTTGCAGATCAGCGTGCGGGCGGAGTTGTGGTTGGTGATGTAGGTGGGGTCCTCCGACAGGATATAGCCCACGATCTGGTTGATGGGGTCGTAGCCCTTCTCCTTCAGGGACTCATAGACGGTGGTGAGAATGTAATGCACCTGCTGGTCTTTATCCTCAGCCGCGTTGAACTTCCTGGTGTAATCGTCCATATCGACACCGCCCCTCTATAATATCCCTTAAAGTATACGCCATTTCCCCGTTCCTGTAAAGAGGGAAAACGTGCTGTCTGGGAAAAAGTGCCGCCGCGTCAGCGGGAGCGCAGCTCCGCGCCGAAGCGTTTGGCCAGCTTCTTCAGCACGCTGTTGGCCACCTCCTCGATCTCGGCGGAGGTCAGGGTCTTCTCCGCGGAGCCGATGGTCAGCCGTGCCGTCAGGGACTTCTTGCCCTCCGGCACCTGCTTGCCTCGGTACTCGTCCACGAAGGCTGCGCCGTGGAGCAGGGGGTTCTTGATGCCGCCGATGGTCTGGGCCACATCCGCCCACTTCACCTGACCGTCCAGCAGCAGGGAGATATCGTAGTCGGTCATGGGATACTCCGCCAGATGGCGGAAGCTGTTGGTGCGGGAGCGCAGGGGGATCAGCGCATCCTGATCCAACTGGAACAGCATGACGTTGACGTTCTTGATGCCGCACGCCATGGACACCCGCTTGCTCAGCAGGGCCAGATCGCCGATGTACTCCTCGCCCAGATAGATGTTCAGCCACACCACCTCGTCGGCCCACACAGGCTTGGAAACCTGGCGGAAGCTGTACGGCTCCATGTGGGTGTAGCGGGGCATCATCTCCACCACGCCCTTGGCACGGCGGAACAGGCCCGTCACATCTTTGCCGGCAGACACGAAGGCGCCCGCCACGTTCTTGCGCTGGGAGGGCAGCTTCTCGCGCTCATCGTAGGGCGCGGTGTAGTTCTCATCGCGGAACACCTGTGCCGTCTCGAAGATGGCGAAATCGCCGTAGTAGCGCTCGTTCTTGGCCACCGCCCTGCACAGGTTGGGCAGCAGGGAGGCGCGGATGAAGCGCTCCGCGGGGGACGGCGGTGTGGACAGGGCCAGGATGCCGTCGGTGCTCTGGAGGATGGCGTTGACATAGCTCTCCTCCATCCAGGGATAGCTGAAGATCTCCTGCATGCCGCAGCGGACGGCCAGATATTCCTTGATATGCCGCTCCAGATCCTTGTCCAGCTGGTTGATGGCACCGTCGAAGGAGGTGGTGATAGGCTCGGCCTCGAAGTTCTCGTAGCCGTACATGCGGGCCACTTCCTCCATGATGTCCGCCTTGATGCTGACATCACCGGTGGAGCGCCACGTGGGCACCACCACGTGCATGTTGTCGCCGTCGAAGGACAGCTGGAAGCCCAGCGGCTCCAGCTTCGCGGCCACGTCGTCCGGCGTCAGCACCTTGCCCAGACGGCGCTCCAGCCAGCTGAGGGCCACGTCGATCTCCGCCTTCTTCAGCGGCACGGGGTACTGGTCCGCCAGCCCCGTTACCTGCATCTCGGGATACAGCTCCCGGAACAGCTGCATGGACAGATCGAAGGCCTGATCGCAGCGCTCGGGATCGATGGCCTTTTCGTAGCGGGCGGAGGCCTCGGTACGGTTGTCGTACCGCAGGGCGGTGCGGCGGATACCGGCGGCCTGGAAGTTGGCGATCTCCAGAATGACCTTGCTGGTGGTGGGGAGGATGGAGTCCTTGACGCCGCCCATGACGCCCGCCAGACCCACGATGCCCGCATCGTCGGCGATGGTCAGATCGTCGGTGCTGAGGGGCAGCTCCTTGCCGTTGAGCAGCGTCAGCGTCTCGCCCGCTTTGGCGCGGCGAACGATGATGTGCCCGGCGATGTGATCAGAATCATAGGCGTGGGAGGGCTGGCCGGTGGCCAGCATCACATAGTTGGTGATATCCACCAGCGCGTTGATAGGGCGCATGCCGGTTTTCCAGATCCGCACCTGCATCCAGTAGGGAGCGGGCTTGACGCAGACGTTTTCAATCTGCGTGCCGGTCATGCGCGGGCAGCGCTCCGTATCCTCCACGGTGACGCGGAAGCCCGCGGTATTCTCTACGTTCCGGTCGAAGTGGGGGAACGTTTTCATGGGCAGATGGTACAGCGCCGCCAGCTCCCGGGCGATGCCGTAGTGGCCCCACAGGTCGGGGCGGTTGGTCATGGATTTATTGTCGATCTCCAGAATGATGTCGTTGAGATCCAGCGCGTCCGCCAGCGGTGTGCCGGCGGGGGCGTCGAAGTCGCTGAGATCGAGGATGACGGCCTCTCCCTCCGCGGGGAACAGGTCGGCCAGACCGATCTCCACCGCGCCGCAGATCATGCCGTAGCTCGCCACGCCGCGGAGCTTGCTCTCGTGGATCTCCACGGGCTCGCCCTCGCCGTGCCAGCGGCAGACGGAGCCGGGCAGCGCCACGGCCACTTTCATGCCGTCGCGGAGGTTGGTGCCGCCGCAGACGATCTCCTTGACGGTGCCGCCGCCGATGTCGGTGCGGCAGATGCGCAGCTTGTCGGCGTTGGGATGGGGCAGGACCTCTCTGATCTCGCCCACCACCATGTCGTGGAACGACGCGCCCAGATCGGTGGCGTCCTCCACCTCCACGGTGGACATGGTCAGGTCATAGGCCAGACGCTTCAGATCCATATCCTCCGGGAGCTGGACATAGTCCCGGATCCAATTCAGTGATACTTTCATTTCAGCAGCCCTCCCTTATCAATGGAATTGCTCAAGGAACCGCAGGTCGGCGCTGTGGAACAGGCGGACGTCGTCCACGCCGTAGCGCATCATGACCAGTCGGTCCAGACCGATGTTGACATAGAAGCCGGTGTACTCGTCGGGGTCCAGCCCTGCGGCCTTCAGGACGTTGGGGTGGGGCGTACCGCCGGGCATGACCTCGATCCAGCCCACGTGCTTGCACACGCTGCAGCCCTTGCCGCCGCAGACCAGGCAGCCCATGTCGATCTCAAAGCCCGGCTCCACGAAGGGGAAGAAGCCGGCCCGCATCCTCACCGGAACATCGCGGCCGAACACCTTGCTGAGGATGCTCTTGATCATCACCTTGCCGGAGGCGAAGGTGAAGTCCTTGTCCACGATCAGCGCCTCGTACTGGAAGAAGGCACGCTCGTGGCGGGCGTCGGTGGTCTCATTGCGGTACACCTTGCCGGGATACACAAAGCGGTAGGGGGGCTTGTGGGTCTGCATGTAGCGGACGGAGCCGCCGGTCAGATGGGGCCGCAGGCACAGCTTGTCCCAGCATTCCCCCTTGTCGTGACCCTCCAGCCAGTAGGTGTCCATGCTCTCGCGGGCGGGATGGTTGGGGGGGAAGTTCAGGTTGTCGAAGCCGTACAGCTCGCTGGTGATGTCATCCTCCTCATAGATCTCGAAGCCCATGGAGCGGAAGGCGTCGTTCAGGTCGTAGCACATCTGGGTGATGGGGTGCAGCCCGCCGCTGAGGGGCAGCGTCCCGGGCACGGAGATGTCGAAGTCGGGGGAGACCTCCGACGCCTTCATCTTCAGCTCGTTCCGGCGCTGCTCCAGCAGCTCCGTCAGCTGGCCCTTGGCCTGGTTCACAGCCTTGCCCATCTCCGGACGCAGGGACACGTCCAGCTTGGGCAGCTCCTTCAGCAGCTCCGTCAGGCTGCCCTGCTTGCCCAGCAGCAGCGCCTTGACCTCCTGCAGCTCCGGCTCGCTGCGGACGCCCTCGATCCTGGCGCGCCCCTCGGCCAGCAGCTTTTCCAGTTTTTCCTTCATATGGTGTGAGTCCTCCTTTTGAGAGTTTCGTTTTTGGGATAAAAAAATACCTTTCATCCCACATGACATGGGACGAAAGGCAATGCTTCCGTGGTACCACCCAGCTTCGCGGGCCGCAGCCCGCGCACTCGTTTCCTGTTAACGGAGGATGACCCGTCCGCGCATTTCCTCGCGGCAGCTCCCGGGCGAACACCTCAGCACGTCTCAGGCCGGCTTGCAGCCGGTGGCCGGCCCTCTCTTGGGGACGCCTACGCCGCGGATCTTCCCGTTCATCGCATTTGCTGGTGCTTACGATACCATATCGTACCGAAACTTGCAAGCACTTTTTTCACAGAATACCGCTTTCCTGCCGTTGACAGTCATGCTATACTGAACAAAAAACGCTGGGAGGAGCAATATGCATGCTGACCATCGACTTTGACTATGTAAAGGCCGCCCTGCCGCCCCGCGACCCTGCGGGCCACAAGGGGGATTTCGGCAAGGTGTACGTGCTGGGGGGCAGCGTGGGCTACACCGGCGCGCCGGTGTTCTGCTCCCGCGCCGCCGTCCGAAGCGGCTGCGGGCTGGTGTTTCTGGGCGTCCCCGCCGACATCTGGCAGGTGGCGGCGGTGAAGTCCGACGAGGCCATGCCCCACCCGCTGCCCGCGCTGGAGGGCAGGCTCTCTCTGGCGGCGGAGGAGGACATCCGCCGCCGCGCCGCCGGGTGCGATGCCGTGGCTATGGGCTGCGGCATGGGACGCGGCGAGGAGAGCGATGCGCTGGTGCGCCGCCTGCTGACGCTGGACAAGCCGCTGGTGCTGGATGCCGATGGCATAAACGCGCTGGAGCGGCATATAGATGAGTTGTCCCTCCGCCGCGGTCAGGTGACGGTGATGACGCCCCACGAGGGGGAGTTTTTCCGTGCCGGCGGCGACCTCAGCCGCGGACGGGAGAGCGGGGCGGCGGCCTATGCGGCCCGCCGCGGCGTCTATCTGGTGCTGAAGGGCCGCGGCACGGTGGTGGCCGCGCCGGACGGCCGTCTGGCGGTGAACACCACCGGTAACGACGGCATGGCCAAGGGCGGCAGCGGCGACATCCTCACCGGACTCGCCGCCGGCCTGCTGGCCCAGGGCATGGAGCCGTTTGCCGCCTGCTGCTGCGCCGTATGGCTCCACGGCAGGGCCGGCGATCTGGCTGCGGCGGACAAGGGACGGCGGGGCATGACCCCCAGCGACCTGTTAGAGAAACTGCCTTACGCGCTGAAAGAGGTGGAGTAGCGGAAAGCCTTCCCAAAAAGGAGGGATACCGTGAAAAAGATCATATTGCCGCTGCTGCTGTGCGCGGCGCTGTGCGGCTGCGGCGGCGCGGCTGCGGGGAACGCCGTACAGGACCAGTACCGCACCGTTCGGACCGCCCGCCTGGAGGCGGAGGTCACCAGCCATACGGACACCGACAGCCGCACCTTCACCCTGCTGTGCAGCTACGATGCGGCGGGAGACGCCGTCACCACCGTCACCCAGCCCCACGAGCTGGCGGGGCTCACCGCCGTGGCCTCGGGGGAGGACCTGACCCTGGCCTGCGAGGGCCTGCAATTGCCGGTAGGCGCGTCCTCGGACATCTGCCCCGCCAACTGCCTGCCCTACCTGCTGCGGGCGCTGGCGAACGGCTACGTGCTGGAGCAGGGCGCCGAGACGCTGGAGGAGGCCCCCTGCCTGCGTCTGACGCTGGATACCACCGGCGCCTCCGGCGGCAAGGTGCTGTGCGCCGTCTGGCTGGACGAGTCCGGCCTGTTTCCCCGCTATGCCGAGTTTTCTCAGGACGGCCAGATGGTTCTGACTGTCCGGCTGCTGAGCTTTGAATGTACCACCGCACCGCCTGACACGGCGGAGGGCGGCGGCGCATAGGATACATCGGGCGGAACAAAACCGGAATTTACTGAACTGCAAAGGGTATAAATTCCGCGGCTGCGTGGGACAATGGAAGTGACCTGAGGACATATCCCTCCGGTACTTCTTGCGGCGGAGTGTGAACTTTGTGGATACGAATGTCAGACGCGGCGACATATACTACGCCGATCTCAGCCCCGTGGTGGGCAGCGAGCAGGGGGGCGTGCGTCCGGTGCTGATCGTGCAGAACGACACCGGCAACCGCCACAGCCCTACGGTCATCGCGGCGGCCATCACCTCCCAGATGGGGAAGGCCAAGCTGCCGACTCATATCGCCCTGGCGGCGCAGGGCAGCGGCCTGCCCAAGGATTCCGTGATCCTGCTGGAGCAGATCCGCACGCTGGATAAGCGCCGCCTGCGGGAGAGGATGGGCCGCGTGGACGGCGCGGTGATGGAGCAGGTGGATGCCGCTATCGCCGTCAGCTTCGGCCTTACCGGCAGCCACCTGGTGTAGCCGTCCCGCACGGGAAAAACGCATAAGCAGAACAGGTCTGTGCATACCATGGCACAGACCTGTTTTTCGTAGGGAAGGGGGCGAGGACCGTGGAGGTGCCTGTCTGTCTGGATGGCCGCCGCGTGGGCACGCTGTATGTGGAGCCCGCGGGAACGGACACGTCCTTCCGCGCTGCCTGCACCGGCCTGCCCGCCGGATTGTACCGCCTGTACGCCTGCGGCGTCGGCGGGCAGCTGCTGCTGGGCGTCACGGAGGACGGCCGCCTCCACCGCCGCTACTCCGCCGCCATGACCGCGCCGCTGGGCGCGGTCACGCGCTGCACCGCCCAGCCGGTGCAGACCGCCCCCTGGCGTCCTCTCACCCCATCGGACGGCTTCCCCTGGCCTGTTCCCGCCGGTGCGCTGCTGCATCGGGAGGGCGGCAGCACGCGGCTTGCCGCACCCTGGCCGCCGGAGGCCCCCTTCCCGCTGACGGAGCTGTTCTGCTTCGCCGCCGTGACACACCGGGAGGGCCGCCGCACCGTCCTCTACACCTTTTCCGGCGGCTGGACGCCGCAGCTGCCGCCGCGATAAGCGCCTGTAAAAAAATCGCGCCGCCCTCTACCAAATCCGGTAGATTTATGCTATACTGTTGCCATCCAGCGGTATTTTGCCGCAAGATCAGGAGGGTCAACATATGAGATGTCCCTATTGCGGATACAAAGAGAGCAAGGTCGTGGACTCCCGCCCCGCTGACGAGAGCAGCAGCATCCGCCGCCGCAGGGAGTGCCTGGCCTGCGAGAAGCGCTTCACCACCTACGAGACGGTGGAGAGCCTGCCCATGGTGGTCATCAAGAAGGACGGCTCCCGCCAGAGCTTCGACCGCAGCAAGGTGCTGCGGGGTATCCAGCGCTCCTGCGAAAAGCGCCCCGTCCCCGTGGCGGACATGGAGCGCATGGCACTGGAGATCGAGCAGGAGCTGCAGAACGCGCTGGAGCGCGAGGTCAGCACCGAGGTCATCGGCGAGAAGGTCATGGAGAAGCTGAAGAAGGCCGACGAGGTGGCCTACGTCCGCTTCGCCTCCGTCTACCGCCAGTTCAAGGACATCAACACCTTCATGAGCGAGCTGAATAAGCTCCTCAGCGAGAAGTAAGTCACAGGATATTCTTCGCGCTGATCTGCTGTGTCTCCGCCACCATGCTCATGGCGGCCCGCAGCTCCGCCAGCGCGGGGCGCAGCTCGTCGTTCCCTGTGCCGCACAGCAGCGCGGCCCGCTGCAAAAGCGCCTCCGCGTCGTGGATGTCCTCGTGGGACACCACGATGTGCAGATACGCCTGATCGGCCTGCCACAGGGCCTCCAGCCGCGCCAGCGCCGCACCGGCGGCCTCCGTGTCGCCCATGGCCGCCGCGCGGTCAGCCTCCGTCAGCTCCGCCTGCCACAGCGCGCACCGGCGGGTGAGGTGTACGGCGTTGCACACGGAGAACGCCAGCAGCACCGCCAGCACGAAAACAGGGATGCGTATGGCTTTCATCGTGCGTCCTCCTTCAGCTGGCATACCACGTTGCCGCCCTCGTCCACGGACAGGAGGAACACGTCCCGGGGATGCTTTATTTTCCGCTTCTGCAATTGCTGCCGCAGCCAGTTCTCATCCCGGCCGGTCTGCCGCAGGTTTTCCGCCATGACGCGGCCGTCGTTGATGACCACCGTGGGCAGCAGCACGTCATCCTCCACGGCAGCCGCCATCTGCTGCGCCGTCAGCGGCTGCCGGTCGGCCCGCAGCAGCACCGACAGGTGTCCGCTGGTCTCCAGCACCGCGTACTTCACGGTGTTGATGTCCAGCACGCCCTGCCCCCGCAGCTCCTCCATCAGCTCGTCCAGCGTCAGGCGGTTGTGGTGCATCACCTCCTGCCGGATGCGGCCATCCCTGATGACCAGCGCCGGCTCGCCGCATACCAGCGACCTGAACCGCACGTTCCGCAGGCTGGCGCAGCTGAACAGGGTGGACAGCGCGATCAGTGCCAGAATGGGCACCACGCCGTTGAGCAGCGGCAGCCCGAAGTCCTGCATGGGTACCGACGCCAGATCGGAGATCAGCAGCGTCAGCACCAGCTCGATGGGCTCCAGTTCACCGATCTGCCGCTTGCCGCTGAGCCGCAGACCCGCGATCAGCAGCAGGTACAGGATGATGGTGCGGAAAAACGCAGTTGCCAAGCGATACACGCCCTTTCTATAGGGTATTTCTCTCAGTATGCCCCTGCGGGCCGGAAATATGCCGCCCGCAGCGTTTGCATAGATACGCAGAATGTGAAGGGAGGATTCGGACACAGGTTCCGACACAAGCGCCATGCTCCCACGCGCCGGCGGATATTTTCCGCCAATACATCGTTGCAAAAGCTGGAAATACAGAAAGTATTCCTGCGCTTTTGCGCCTTGTCTTGACGAAAAATCTCTCGCCGGCAGGCCGGCGGATATTTTTCTTTTCCGCCGCCGTGGGATAACGAGGTGGGGAGTGATCGAAAATTCGGCGGATGCTCCTCCGCATCGTCCGGATGCGCACACAGCTCATAAATATGCGGGCGACCGCAAAACAGAGGGGCTGTGACCGGATGCGAAGACACAAATGGTCTGCGCGTTTGTTCTTCCGACAGAGATCATATCTTTCAGGAGGAAAATCAAATATGTGTGGAATCGTGGGATACGTGGGCACGCAGGAAGCCGCCCCCATCCTGCTGGACGGCCTGCGCCGTCTGGAGTACCGCGGCTACGACTCGGCGGGCATGGCTGTCTGCGGCCCCGAGGGCTTGCAGGTCTGCAAGACCAGAGGCCGCCTGCAGGCGCTGGCCGATTTGACGGAGGAGGGCCGCACCCTCACCGGTACGCTGGGCGTGGGCCATACCCGCTGGGCCACCCATGGCGAGCCCAACGACATCAACGCCCATCCCCAGGTCAGCCAGAGCGGCCTGTTCGCCGTTGTCCACAACGGCATCATCGAGAACTACGCCCTGCTCCGCGCCCAGCTCACCGCCAAGGGCTACACCTTCCGCTCCGAGACGGACACGGAGGTGGTGGCCCAGCTGCTGGACTACTATTACGCCGCCAGCCGCGACGTGTTCGAGGCAGTGAACAGCATGCTCTCCGCCGTGGAGGGCGCTTACGCGCTGGGTATCGTCTGCGCCGAGGCGCCGGACCGGCTCATTGCCGCCCGCAAGGACGCGCCGCTGCTGCTGGGCTACGGCGACGGAGAGAACTTCATCGCCTCCGACGTGACGGCGCTGCTGCGCCACACACGGGATATCGTGTACATGGATGACGGCGAGCTGGCCATCGTCACAGGCGGCGGCATCCGCATCTATGACGAGCGCCGCCGCCCCATCGAAAAGGAGCATCACCACATCGACTGGGATGTGGACGCTGCGGAAAAAGGCGGCTACGACCACTTCATGCTCAAGGAGATCTACGAGCAGCCCGACGCCATCGCCCGCGCCATCACCGGCCGCATCCGGGACGGCCGCGTGGTGCTCAGCGACCTGACCATGACGGATCGTGAGATACGGGAGCTGGGCCGCGTGTGCATCGTGGCCTGCGGCTCCAGCTACCACGTGGGCATGGTGGGCAAGTACGTGCTGGAGCGCCTGCTCCGCCGCCCTGTGGAGGTGAGCCTGGCCTCCGAGTTCCGTTACAGCGACCCCATCGTGGGCAAGGGCGACCTGGTCATCGTCATCAGCCAGTCCGGCGAGACGCTGGACTCCATGGCCGCCCTGCGGGAGGCCAAAAAGCGCGGCGCCCGCATTTTGTCCATCGTCAACGTGGTGGGCTCCTCCATCGCCCGGGAGTCCCACGACGTGCTGTATACCTGGGCGGGGCCGGAGATCGCCGTGGCCACCACCAAGGCGTACAGCACCCAGATGGTGGTGCTGAACCTGCTGGGCCTGTACTTCGGCGATATTTTAGGCACCGTGGACTTCGACACCTACACCGCTATGGTGCAGGGCATCGAGGCCCTGCCCGCCCAGATGGCCCATATCCTCTCCGACACCGCGGAGATACAGGCCGCGGCTCGGGAGCTGGCGGGCCATGAGCAGATCTTCTTCATCGGCCGCAATCTGGACTACGCCCTGTCGCTGGAGGGCAGCCTGAAACTGAAGGAAATTTCGTATATCCACTCCGAGGCCTACGCCTCCGGCGAGCTGAAGCACGGTACTATCTCCCTTATTGAGGAGGGCACGCCGGTGATCGCCGCCGCCACGTATATGCCCCTGTTCGACAAGGCCATGAGCAACGTGGTGGAGGTGCAGGCCCGGGGCGCCCGGGTGCTGGCCCTGACCACCGAGACCGGCGCGGAGCGGATGCGCAGCCGCGTGGCCCGCGTCCTTACCGTGCCGGAGACGGAGACCATGCTCCTGCCCCAGCTGGGCGTGGTGCCCCTGCAGCTGCTGGCCTACTACATCGCCCTGGCCCGTGGCTGCGACATCGACAAGCCCCGCAATCTGGCCAAAAGCGTCACCGTGGAATAACGCCCCAAAATCAGCAGAAAAAGCAGCCCTCCGACACTTCAGAAGTGCCGGAGGGCTGCTTTTTTTGTTTATTCCCATACCAGCTCGGGATACTCCCGCGCCGCGCTGAAGCCGAAGCTGGAGCGCTCCTGCGCACTTAGCCCCGCGTCCAGCAGCGCACCGTACCGCAGCCCCGTCCGGTCGTAGACCTCCACCAGCGTCTGCTCGCCGCTGTAGTCGTTGGCGGCCAGCGCCAGCTTCCCGTCCTGCCAGCACATGGGCATGCGGTCCACCTCGTCCGTCAGATCGATGGTGGAGCTGCCGTAGTACCACGCGTCCGCAGCGTCCGTCAGCATGGCCGCGCCCCAGTCCAGCGTGCCGTCCTCCTGCCATGTGGGCCACAGCAGCGGCGTGGTGAACTCCACGGCCCAGCCGCCGCCCTCCGGCAGCAGCACCACCAGCGTCTTGCCCGCAGCGGCCACCAGCAGGTCGTCCTCACTGTGATAGGTCACGGTGGGGTAGTCCGACCGGCTCTCCTGATAGGCAAAACCGGCCCCGGTGCCGACGGTGCCCTCCCAGTGCAGCAGCTCACCCACCTCCACCAGCGGGACGATCTGCTTGCAGCGGAAGTCCGCCGCGTCCAGAATGCGCAGCACGTACTGACCGTCCTCAGCGGTGGTCAGCAGCACCTCTGACCGGTCGCCGCTGTACTGCAAGCCCACCACCCGCTGCGCGGCGATGTCCAGCTCACACACCAGCTGCGCATTGTCCGCATCCACCCGCGTGTAGGTGTAGCCGCCTCCGGCCCGGCTGGTGCCGCTCTCCTTGATGAACGGGATGTACCACAGCCCGAAGCCCTCCGGCGCCCATTCCGCCTGGGGTTCCGCGTCGGGGGAAAAGCCCACCGTCACCAGCGTACCGCTCTCGCACCCCAGCGACAGCGGCGTGAACCGGTTTTGCGTGCGCAGCCGCGTGTCGCCCGTGAGATACATCATTCCGGAGGAGCCGGTAACAACGCTGGGCTCCATCCAGTCCGCATCCCCCACCGGGATGCGCAGCCTGTCGAACATGGGGAACGTCAGCTCATCGTAGTCGCTGTAGTCGTCAAACAGCTGCCCCACGCTGTGCGCATCGGACGCCAGGTACAGGGGATACGCCTCATAGTACTCCCGCAGCATTACCCGCTCGGTGTAGCTGCTTTCGTAGCCGTTCCCACGATTTCGGGCCTCCGCGGCCTGCCGCAGGTGCGCACCCAGCGCATCGTCCCGCCGGATCGCCGCATTGATGTACCGCGTGTTGAAGCTCTCCCACGATGGACGATCCGTTACATCGTCATACTGGGTGTAGGCGTTGTTGTAGACCCGCATGGCAAAGGACTCCTCCGACTCCCACGTATTGGCCCCCACGTCGTACACCGTGTCCCACCGCAGGCAGCTGCCGAACCGCGCGGCGGTGCGGAAGCGCAGGCCCTCCGCCGCTGCGGCGTCGCCGTGGGAGAGGACGGCGGTGTAGGGCATCGGCACGGCGGTGGCGTCCAGCGCCGTATTGGCCGCCGTCAGTACCGCCGCCGCCAGCACCAGCATGGCCGCCACAGCCGCAAGGCTCTGTTTCATGTGTCCTCGCCCTCCTCTCCGTCCGTCAGGGCATCCAGCGCCTGACTGACACGCTCCGGCCGGTAGTGATATGTCTCCTTGATATAGCCCATCAGGTCTCTGCCGGACTCCTCCAGCTCCTCGGCGGAGCAGTCCCCCACGATGCCGCCCTCGCGGATGAGTACGGCCCGGGAGATGCAGTCTTTCACCTCCTCGATGAGGTGGGTGCTCAAAAGCACCGTCTCCCGCTCCGTCAGGATACCCAGCAGCACCTTGTAGAAGTCCTCGCGGTTGAAGATGTCGTTTCCGGCGAAGGGCTCATCCATCAGGATGTAGTCCGCCCCCTGCGACAGCGCCATGATGACCTCGAACTGGTTCTGCATACCGGCGGAGAAGCTGCGCAGCTTCTTGTCCATGGGTAGGGAGAAAAACTCCATCAGCCCATGGAACCGCTTGTCGTTGAAGCGGGGGAAGTGGGCGGCGTAGAAGTCCCGATGGGCCGCCGCCGTCAGCCCGGGGAAAAACGAGTGCTCGCAGGTGGCAAAGCTGAGCCGGTCGATGTTGGTGCGGTCGATGGCCTCGCCGTCCAGCGTCACGGTGCCCTCGTGCCGCACAAGACCCAGCACGCACTTCATCAGCGTGGTCTTGCCCGCGCCGTTCTCCCCGAACAGCCCCACGATCTGCCCCTGTGGCAGCGTCAGGGATACATCGTGCAGCGCCTCCTTGGAACCGTATTTCTTGCTGATATGGCTGATCTCAAGCATATGTGATCCCTCCTTAACCGTAGTAGTGCGCATAGGGCGACGCGGCAATGGCGTTCATGACCCGCTGGATATTCTCCGCCGTGGGAATACACTGCTCCGGCGTGATGAACCGCCACGCCAGATAGCACAGCCCCAGCACCACCGCCGCCGCGGCCACGGCGCACACCGCCCAGACCAGCGGCACTGTCCACACCTGCCGCCGCAGGGTCTGCCGCCCATCGGGCAGACGGCGCATCAGGTAGATGCTGCGCCCGCCCAGATAATAGGAGCTGTACAGCATCACGGCGGACAGCAGCGCCAGCAGCACCACCACGCCGAACACGATGACCACCGGCTCCGCATAGGCGGGGAAGGGGCCCATCAGCGCCGTGTCCATCAGCCGTCCGTCCCAGTAGAACATGCCGCGGTAGGTCGCGGCGTAATGCACGGTGAAGTCGATGGCAGCCGTCAGTGCGCCGATGGCCAGACTGCCGACGATGATGCCCTGCATGGTGTCCGCCGGTACGTTGGGGGGCAGGACGTGCTCAAGCATCCTGCCGCACGCGGAAGTCCTGTTTTTCGGCATCCTCCGTCTCTCCTTTCTGCAGCAGCACCACGCAGAGTCCCGCGCCCGCTGCGGCCACAAAAGCCCATATGAATGTGGAGGCAGCTCCCATCCGCGGGAAGAAGCCGCCGATGGTCAGTGCCAGCGCCGCAATAGGCGCGATGCTGAATTTCCCCTGGCGCTGAGCCTGGGAGAACCGCGCCGCCGCCGCGGCGCACAGCGCCAGCAGCAGTCCGTCCTCCGCCCACACCAGCGTGTCCCGCACGGGCATCAGATGGTGCAGGAAGCTGCTGGCATACACCGCCAGCAGCAGCGTCTGCCGCCCAGGCGTGTATAATGCGTTGTCCGGTACGATGTTCCGGATGCGCAGCTGCAATACCAGCACCGTCACCGCCGCCATCACCGCCCAGTAGAACAGCAGGCACACGGCGTTCAGCGCCATCCACCACAGGTTGGCCGCGCCCTCGCCGATGCGCAGCCGCCGCATGGTCAGATCCGTCTTTGTCCCGTAGCCGCAGCCGTTGAGACTCAGCACCGCCATCACACCCGCCAGTCCCACGGCGCACACCACCGTGGCGCCGGTGCGGGATGGCAGATAACAGTAGTCGCTGGGAGTATATGTCTCCACGACCTCCCCGTTGGGATATATCGTGGACTGGCTGGGCGTCTGCGCCGGCACCAGATACAGCAGCGCGCCTGCCAGCGCCGCCGTCAGCACCGTGATGAGCAGTATGCGGCCCACCGCGCCTCGGGCCGCCAGCCCCAGTACGGATAAATGCTTTCTCATACCTCTGCTCCCTCCTTGTCATACAGTGCGTCCAGCAGGCGGTGGGCCTCCTCACGGCTCAGCCCCATGCGCCGTGCCGCGTCCACCATGGCCTGCATCTCCGTCTCCAGCATCGCCTGCCGCAGGGCTTCGATCTGCTGCGGCGACGCCTGGATACAGCTCTTGGCTCCGGCACGGGACGTGGCCAGCCCCTCGTCCTCCAGCAGCTTGAAAGCCTTCTGCACGGTGTTGGGATTCACTGCCAGCAGCGCCGACCCCCCCCGCCGCGACGGCAGCTCGTCGCCGTCCTGTATGGCGCCTGCCGCCAGCCCCTGCTGGATGTATCGGACGATCTGGAGATAGATGGGGGTGTCGTCCGTCTGTCGGAAGTCCTGAAATGAGATCACACGCCTCGCCTCCTTTCTGCGAAACTGTATTAGCTGTGTAATACGGTCTTCAACTGTATTATACGAATAACACAGTTTGCTGTCAACCCCAAAAATTAAAAAAGTCGTAAGCTCCGGCGGCTTGCCACCGGCCCTCCTGTCGGGTATAATAAACTGGCAGCGAAGAAGCAGGGGAGGGGAGCGCCATGTACCGTATTTTCATCGTGGAGGACGACGCCGCCATCGCGCAGGCCGTCTGTGAACAGGCGGAGTCCTGGGCGCTGGAGGCCCGCTGCGTCTCGGATTTCCGCCGCGTGGCGGAGGAGGCCGCGGCCTACGGCCCGCACCTCATTCTGCTGGACATCTCTCTGCCGTTTTTCGACGGCTACCACTGGTGCCGCCAGATCCGCCGCACCAGCCGCGTGCCCATCATCTTCCTGTCTTCGGCGGCGGACAATATGAACATCGTCATGGCCATGAACATGGGCGCCGACGATTTCATCGCCAAGCCCTTTGACCGGAACGTGCTGATGGCCAAGGTGCAGGCCCTGCTGCGCCGCACCTACGACTTTTCGGTGCAGCCGCCGGTGCCGGTGTGCCGCGGGGCCCGCCTGCGCACGGACGTGCAGAAGCTGGAGTACGGCGGCGCGTCCGTCGACCTGACGAAAAACGAGTACCGCATCCTGCTGTGCCTTATGGAGCGGGCGGGACAGGTGGTCAGCCGTGAAAAGCTGATGCAGACCCTGTGGGAGACGGACAGCTTCGTGGACGAGAATACCCTGACGGTCAACGTCAACCGCCTGCGCAGGAAGCTGGCCGCCTCGGGGCTGGAGGATTTCATCACCACCCGCCACGGCGTGGGCTATCTGGTGGCGCAGGACTGACATAAGGAGACCTATGAAATTTTTCGGACGATATCTCCGCCAGCACCGTCTGGCGATATTACTGTTCATCCTGAGCTGGGGCCTGCTGGCGGCCAGCTTTGCTCTGTATGGCCTGCCGCTGGCGGCAGTGGCCTACCCTGCGTTATTGAGCCTGCTGCTGTGTCTGGCCGCCGCAGTCTGGGACTATACCCGTACCCTCCGCCGCCACCGGAAGCTCTCGGAGCTCCGGACGGCGGCTAACGCCCAGCTCATGGACCTGCCGGAACCCGCCTCCATTGGGGAGGCCGACTGCATGGCCGCCATCGCCGCCCTGCGCCGCGCCGCAGCGGAGCGGGAGACGGCCGACGCCGCCCGTTATCGGGAGATGGTGGACTACTACACCGCCTGGGTCCATCAGATCAAGACCCCCATCGCCGCCATGCGCCTGACCCTCCAGCCGGACGATACCCCCAATGCCCGCCGGCTCATGAGCCAGCTGCTGCGCATCGAGCAGTACGTGGACATGGTGCTGATGTACCTGCGCCTGGACGAGGGGACCAGCGACTATGTGATCCGCGCCTGCGATCTGGACGGCATCATCCGCCAGAGCCTGCGGAAATTCGCGGGGGAATTCATCGACCGTAAGCTCACCCTGCACTATGAGCCGCTGCATCTGTCGGTGGTGACAGACGAGAAGTGGCTGGGCTTCGTGGTGGAGCAGGTGCTGTCCAACGCCCTGAAATACACGCCGGAGGGCGGCAGCATCACCATCGACGCGGAGGCCCCTGCCACCCTCTGCATCCGCGACACCGGTATCGGCATCACGGCGGAGGATCTGCCCCGCATCTTCGACCGCGGCTACACCGGCCGCAACGGCCGCACCTACCGGCAGGCCAGCGGTATCGGCCTGTACCTCTGCCGCCGCATCTGCCGCGACCTGGGGCATACCATCACCGCATCGTCCGCGGCAGGGGAGGGCACCGTGCTGCGTCTGGACCTGAGCCGCCGCACCGGCCCTCTGGAGTGAGCGTCTGAAATCTTACAATTCTGTTAGAATACGGGCGGGAAATGTAAGCCAACGCTATGGCAGCCGTTTCCCGCCCCTGCTATACTGTGACCTGCAAACAAAAGGAGGTCGTTTTTATGTCGATTCTGGAAGTCAGCGGTCTGCGCAAGGTGTATACCACCCGCTTCGGCGGCAGCCGCGTGGAGGCCCTGCACAACGTGGAGTTCACGGTGGAGCAGGGCGAATATGTGGCCATCATGGGCGAATCCGGCTCCGGCAAGACCACGCTGCTGAACATTCTGGCGGCGCTGGATACCCCCACCGCCGGCACGGTGCGTCTGGACGGACGTGACCTGTCCGCCGTGAAGGAGGCGGATGCCGCCGCCTTCCGCCGTGACCATCTGGGCTTCGTGTTTCAGGAGTTCAACCTGCTGGATACCTTCTCGCTGGAGGACAACATCTATCTGCCGCTGGTGCTGGCGGGCCGCCCGTACAGCGAGATGCGTGACCGCCTGCGTCCTCTGGCGGACCAGCTGGGCATCGCAGACCTGCTGAAAAAGTACCCCTACGAGGTGTCCGGCGGCCAGAAGCAGCGCGCCGCCGTGGCCCGCGCACTTATCACCCAGCCCCGCCTGCTGCTGGCGGACGAGCCCACCGGCGCACTGGACTCCCGGGCCACCGACGAGCTCCTGACGCTGTTCGGCGACGTGAACCGCCGGGGCCAGACCATCCTCATGGTCACCCACTCCGTCAAGGCGGCCAGCCGCGCCGGCCGCGTGCTGTTCATCAAGGACGGCGAGGTATTCCATCAGGTCTACCGCGGCGACAGCAGCGACGCCGGCTTCTATCAGGTCATCTCCGACACCCTGACCATGCTGCAGGCAGGCGGTGACGCACGATGAACCGCGGATTTTACCCCCGTCTGGCGTGGACGGGCATGAAGCAGAACCGCCGGCTGTACCTGCCGTACCTGCTGACCTGCACCGGCGTCACCGCCGTGTTCTACATCCTCATGGGCCTGTCGGTGTCCTCTGTGCTGCCTCAGATGTCCGGCGGCCGCAGCACGGCCCTGATCATGAGCCTCGGCAGCATGGTCATCGCTTTTTTCGCCCTGATCTTCCTCTTTTACACCCATTCGTTCCTGATCCGCCGCCGCAGCCGGGAGTTTGGCCTATACAACGTGCTGGGTATGGGCAAGGGCAACATCGCCCGCGTCCTGCTGTGGGAGACGCTGCTCTCCTGCGGCGCCACCACTCTCATCGGCCTGGCGCTGGGCATCCTGCTGTCCAAGCTGGCGGAGGCGGCCCTGCTGAATCTCCTTCATCTTCAGATCGCCTACACCTTCACCGTCAGCATCCCCTCGCTGCTCGTGACGCTGGGCCTGTTCGCCGCCATCCACGCCCTGATCTTCCTGCGCTCCCTGTGGGAACTGCACCGCGTCAGCGCCGTGTCCCTGCTGCGCAGCGAGTCCGTAGGCGAGAAGCCGCCCCGCGCCAGGTGGGCGCTGGCCGTGCTGGGCATCGCCCTGCTGGGCGGCGCGTACTGGCTGGCCGTGTCCATCCGCGAGCCGCTGGAGGCACTGACCTGGTTCTTCGTGGCGGTCATCATGGTCATCGTGGGCACGTACCTGCTGTTCATCGTCGGCTCCGTGGCCCTGTGCCGCATGCTCCAGAAGAACCCCCGCTACTACTATCAGCCCCGCCACTTCGTGTCCGTCTCCTCCATGGCCTACCGCATGAAGCGCAACGGCGCGGGTCTTGCCAGCATCTGCGTGCTGGCCACCATGGTGCTGGTGATGCTCTCCTCCACCACCTGCATGTACTACGGCGTGGAGGACGCCCTGCACCAGCGCTACCCCCGTGACATCGGCGTGGAGTGCTATTTCGGCGACCGGCTGGACCAGATGGACGAAGCGCATCTGGACATCCTCCGCGCCGCCGTGGCGGACGCCGCGGACGCCATGGGCTCCTCCCGCGACAATGTGCAGGATTACCGCGCCGCATGGCTCTACGGCATACTGACGCCGGATGGCGCATTGCGCAGCGCCAGCGCCAGCGACAGCGGCGGCCTGGCTTCGGAGATGACCCGCGTGACCCTGATCTCTCTGCCGGACTACAACGCCCTTACGGGCACGGAGCTGACGCTGTCGGACGGCGAGGTCTACGTCTACGGCCACCGCATGACCTACACGGCCCCGCAGTTCACCGTGGGCGATACCACATGGCGCGTGAAGTCCCTGCTGGACCGCTGCGCCGTCAATGGCGCCTCCGCCGCCGATGTCACCCCGTCCCTCTACGTGGTGGTGCCCGACTTCGAAAGCGCCGCCCGGCTGCTGTTGGATCTGTCCGCCAACAGCGACCTCTCCGTCCAGCTTCGTTGGTACTACCAGTTCGACAGTGACCTGCCTGACGACGCGCAGCACAGCGGCTCCGCCTCCTACGAAGAGGGCGGCACGCCCCGGAACCTGACGGACGCGCTGCAATTGGCCCTGTACAGCGTCAACGCGGAGACCGGACTCACCACCGGCTGGGAGGTGGAGTCTCTGGCGGCCAACCGCAGCGACTTCTACGGCGCCTACGGCGGCCTGTTCTTTCTGGGTATCATGCTCAGCGTGGTGTTCTCACTGGCCGCCGTGTCCATCATCTACTACAAGCAGGTCTGCGAGGGCTACGAGGACCAGAGCCGCTTCGCCATCATGCAGAAGGTGGGCATGACGAAGCGGGACATCCGCCGCAGCATCAACTCCCAGCTGCTCACCGTGTTTTTCCTGCCCATGGCCCTGTCCGGCGTCCACCTGTGCTTCGCCTTCCCCTTCATCCACAAGCTCCTGCTGCTGTTCAACCTCAGCAACACCTCGCTGCTCATCGGCACCACCGTCGTCTGCTACGTGGCCTTCGCCCTGCTGTATACGCTGGCCTATAAACTGACCTCCAATGCCTACTACCACATCGTCAGCGGCGCGGCGGAGCGTGAATAAACAAAAAAGCGCCCTCCGGCCAACAGGCCGGAGGGCGCTTTGCACTCACTCCTCGGTGAAGTGTACGTGGTTGAAGATGTGATCCTGACAGAAGCAGTGGTAGCCCGCGCACTTGCTGCAATAGCGGAACTGCAGATCGGGGTAGTCGGTGTCGGTGCGGCCGCACACGGCGCACTTGTGGTGATAGCCCTTTTCCTTCTCCTGCTGCTTTATCGCCTGCTTGAACTGCACGGTCCTGGGGTTGTACTGCTGCCTGGTGCGGTTGGCCAGATAGTGTACCTCCGGCCAGATGAACACGGCGAAGTTCAGCAGCGCCACCACCGGCAGCACCACGCCTGCCCAGTTGTGCTGGCCAATGGCGCGGATGATGTCGAAGGCGAACAGCGCACCGTCCAGATACGCCAGCCACTTCATCTTCACGGGCAGGAAGAACATGAACAGCACCGTGGTGTCGGGAAACAGCATGGCGAAGGCGAAGAACATGGACAGGTTCACGTAGGTGGTGCCCGCCACGCTGATGAAGCTGTTGCCGGTGATAAGGCTGGCCAGAATGGCGCCGATCACCGTCAGGAGCATACCGCTGAAATAGTAGAGATTGAACTTGGCGGTGCCCCACTGCTGCTCCAGTGTGGAGCCGATCCAGTAGTAAAAGTACAGGCTGATGATGAGCATCAGCGGGGAGCTGGCGCTGGGATAGAAGATGAATGTCACGATGCGCCAGATCTCGCCGTGGAGCAGACCGTTCAGGTTGAACTTGAGAAAGTCCAGCGCGGCGGGATTGGTGTACATTGTCAGCATGGACAGGATATACACCGCCGCGTTGCCGATGACGATGACGCGCATCAGATTGGGAATACCAAAGCGGGGGTGGGCGGCGCAGAAGCGCTGCACCCCGTCATAGAGCTTTTTCAAGGGGAACGTCCTCCTGTATCAATTCAAGTAACGCCTATTGTAGCGCATAGGACGAAAAAAGTCATGTCATTTTTTTGAACAATAAAAAAGTTTCCGGAAAGTGGATAATTTGCGGTTTTGCGGGAAATCTATTGACAACCGCGAAAAATGTGCTATGATACATGTACAAGTGAATACCTTATCAAGAGTGGCGGAGGGACCGGCCCGATGAAGCCACGGCAACCTGTTTTTTCAAGGTGCCAAATCCGGCGAACGAATCGAAAGATGAGGGAAGGCAAGAAAGCTTCAGCACTCTGTCGGTTCGGACAGAGCGCTTTTTTATTGCGTGTTCCCAAAAGAAAGGAGAAATTATCATGGCAAGACATCTGTTTACTTCTGAATCCGTTACTGAGGGGCATCCCGATAAGATCTGCGACCAAATCTCCGATGCGGTGCTGGATGCCATCTTCGCCCAGGACCCCAATGGCCGCGTGGCCTGCGAGACCTGCGCCTCCACCGGCCTGATCCACATCATGGGCGAGATCACCACCAGCTGCTACGTGGATATCCCCAAAATCGCCCGTCAGGTGGTGCTGGACATCGGCTACGATCGCTCCCAGTACGGCTTTGACGGCAACACCTGCGCCGTTATCACCAACATTGACGAGCAGTCCAGCGACATCGCGCTGGGCGTGGACAAGAGCTACGAGGCCAAGGCCAGGGGCGAGAGCGAACTGGACAACGGCGCCGGCGACCAGGGCATGATGTTCGGCTACGCCTGCGACGAGACGCCGGAGCTGATGCCTCTGGCGATCTCCATCGCCCAGAAGATGGCCAAGCGCCTGACCGACGTGCGCAAGCAGGGTCTGGTGGACTACCTGCGTCCCGACGGCAAGACCCAGATCACCGTGGAGTACGGTGACGACGGCGCCCCCATCCGCGTGGACACCGTGGTCCTGTCCACGCAGCACAGCCCCGACGTGTCTCTGGAGCAGATCCGCAAGGACATGATCGAGCTGGTCATCAAGCCCACCGTTCCCACCGACCTGCTGGACGATGAGACCAAGATCTACGTCAACCCCACCGGCCGCTTCGTCAACGGCGGCCCCGCCGCCGACACCGGCCTCACCGGCCGCAAGATCATTGTGGACACCTACGGCGGCAGCGCTCCTCACGGCGGCGGCGCCTTCTCCGGCAAGGACCCCACCAAGGTGGACCGCTCTGCGGCCTACGCCGCCCGCTGGGTGGCCAAGAACGTGGTGGCCGCGGGCCTCGCCCGGAAGTGCCAGGTGCAGCTGGCCTACGCCATCGGCGTGGCCCGTCCCGTCAGCGTGCTGGTGGAGACCTTCGGCACCGGCGTCGTTGCCGACGACAAGCTGGAGGCCGCTGTGGAGAAGGTCTTTGACCTGCGCCCCACCGCCATCATCCGCGATCTGGACCTGCGCAAGCCCATCTACCGCCAGCTGGCGGCCTACGGCCACATGGGCCGCGAGGATCTGGGCGTGTCCTGGGAAAAGACCGACCGCGTGGACGCCCTGAAGGCGGCGCTGGGCCTGTAAAAATCCGGAAAAAAGAGTCCCGCAGCGTATGCTGCGGGACTCTTTTTTACTTGTCGCGGCATTGGAGGCCCAGCTGATAGAAGGCCACGGCGCTGGCCGCCGCCACATTCAGACTGTCCACTCCGTGGGTCATGGGGATCATCACCGTATAGTCGCACTGCGCGATGGTGCCGTCCGCCAGCCCATCGCCCTCGGTGCCCAGCACCACGGCCAGCTTTTCGGCGCCCAGCAAACGGGGATCGTCCAGCCGCAGAGAGTCCTGCCGCAGCGCCATGGCTGCCGTGACGAAGCCCATTTCGCGGAGCGTCCCCGTCCAGTCGCCCTCCTCCGGCAGATACGTCCACGGCACCAGAAACACGTTGCCCATGCTGACGCGGGACGCCCGCCGGTACAGCGGGTCGCTGCCCTGCTGGGTCAGCAGCACCGCGTCCATGCCCAGCGCCGCCGCGCACCGGAAAATGGCCCCCACATTGGTGGGATTCATCACGTTTTCCAGCACGGCGATGCGCCGCGCTCCGGCGCAGACCTCCGCCACGGAGGGCAGTGCCGGCCGCCGCATGGCGCACAGCATGCCGCGTGTCAGGTGGAAGCCGGTGAGCTGCGTCAGTACCTCCAGCGGCGCGGTATAGACGGGAATGTCCGCATCGCAGCGGGCCAGAATTTCCGCGCCCTTGCCGGAAATGTGCTGGGGCTCCATGAGGAACGACACCGGCTGACAGCCCGCGTCCAGCGCCCGCCCGATGACCAGCGGGCTTTCGGCAATAAACAACGCGTTGGCGGGGTCTGCGCGGTTTACCAGCTGGTTTTCCGTAGCGCGGGCATAAACATCCAGCTCCGGTGCAGCAAAATCGGTGATCTCGATGGTGCGGGCCATGGGGGTCTCCTTCCTCCGTCAGGCGTTGAGGATGCGCATGAACTCCTCGCCGGTGATGGTCTCCTTTTCATACAGGTGCTTGGCCAGCTCGTCCAGCTTGCCGCGGTTGTCGGTGAGGATCTTCAGCGCCTTCTCGTGTTGCTGCTTCACCAGAGCCACCACCTGCTGGTCGATCTTCGTCTGGGTATCGGCGGAGCAGGCCAGGGACGTGTCGACGCCCAGATACTGGTTGGCCACGGTCTCCAGCGCCACCATGCCGAAATCATCGCTCATGCCGTAGCGGGTGATCATGGCGCGGGCCAGCTTGGTGGCCTGCTCAATGTCGTTGGAGGCGCCGGTGGTGATGGAGCCGAACACCGTCTCCTCGGCGGCACGGCCGCCGGTGAGGGTGGCGATCTTGTTCTCCATCTCCTCCTTGGTCATCAGATAATGGTTGCCCTCCTCCACCTGCATGGTGTAGCCCAGCGCGCCGGAGGTGCGGGGCACGATGGTGATCTTCTGCACCGGCGCGGAGTGGGTCTGCAGGGCCGCCACCAGCGCGTGGCCGATCTCATGGTAGGACACGACCTTCTTCTCATGGTCGGTCATGATGGCGTTCTTCTTCTGATAGCCGGCGATGACCACCTCAATGCTCTCCTCCAGGTCCGCCTGGGTAGCGAAGCGGCGTCCGTCACGGACGGCGCGGAGGGCGGCCTCATTGACGATGTTGGCCAGCTCTGCACCGGAAGCGCCGGAGGCCATGCGGGCCACCTTGTTGAAGTCCACATCCTCGGCGATTTTGATCTTCTTGGCGTGGACCTTCAGAATATCCTCGCGGCCCTTCAGATCCGGCAGCTCCACCGGCACGCGGCGGTCGAAGCGGCCCGGACGGGTCAGCGCGGGGTCCAGAGACTCGGGGCGGTTGGTGGCCGCCAGAATGATGACGCCGTTGTTGCCCTCAAAGCCGTCCATCTCGGTGAGCAGCTGGTTCAGGGTCTGCTCCCGCTCGTCATTGCCGCCGTACTGGCCGCCGCTGCGCTTCTGGCCGATGGCGTCGATCTCATCGATGAACACGATGCAGGGGGCCTTCTCCTTGGCCTGGGTAAACAGATCGCGCACCTTGGAAGCGCCCATGCCCACAAACATTTCCACGAACTCGGAGCCGGAGATGGAGAAAAACGGCACGTTGGACTCACCGGCCACGGCCTTGGCCAGCATGGTCTTACCGGTGCCCGGAGGGCCCACCAGCAGGATGCCCTTGGGCATGGATGCGCCGATCTCTTTGTACTTGGTGGGGTCGTGGAGGTAGTTGACGACCTCCTGAAGGTTCTCCTTGGCCTCGTCCTCACCGGCCACATCGGCAAAACGGATGCCCTCGGAGGACTGGACGTAGACCTTGGCATTGGACTTGCCCATGCCGAACATCATGGAGTTGCCGTCTCCGCCCATTTTCTTCATCATATTGCGGGAAATGAGCTGGCCGATGCCGATAAAGAGGATCAGCGGCAGCACCCAGCCCAGAATGCTCATCAGCAGGGAGGTCTGCTCCACCTCCTCGCCGGTGGTGGAGATGCCCGCGTCCAGCAGACGCTGCACCAGCCCGTCATCGGGAACGATGGCCGTTTTATAGATGGTCTTATTGTCCTTGTCGGTGAACAGGATGCGGTTGCTCTGCTCCTGTATCTCCACCTGCCCGATCTCTTTCTGCTCCGTCATGGTGACAAAGGTGTTGTAGTCCACCTCGCGGATCTGGTGCTCCGTCAGCCAGGGCATAGCCAGCAGGTTGAACAGCAGCAGCACCAGCATCGCAATAATGTAGTAGTAGAGCAAAGGCTTCTTGGGGGTCTTGACCTCTCTCATACAAGCGCCTCCTTGCAGACGTATTTTTCAAAGTATTATAGCCGCGCCGTACTGTAAAGTCAAAGGGCACAGCGGAAAAACCTGTAAATTTTTCCTGAACACCGGCGTATCCGGGACTTATTGCATATTTTGTGAACAGACTTTGCTACTTTTGTGAACATTAGCACTCTCCTATTGACAGTGCTAAAATCGGCGCTATAATAAAGCCGAACCTTGAGAGAGGGGCGAGCAAACAGCCCGCCGGAGAGGTTCGGAGCTGTTGATACAATGAGGGTAATATAGTGGGCGGCGGCCACCCGGTCCGCCGCGATACGAATGGAGGTATGACATATGTTGCCCAGCATTTTTGGTGAGAACCTGTTTGATGATTTCTTTTCTGATCCGTTTGGCATGATGGTGCCTCAGGGCCGCGACCCGCTGTACGGCAAGCACGCCAAGAACCTGATGAAGACCGATGTCCGCGAGACGGAGGGTACCTACGAGCTGGATGTGGACCTGCCGGGCTTCACCAAGGACGAGGTGAACGTGGAGCTGAAGAACGGCTATCTGACCATCCAGGCCGCCAAGGGCCTGGACAAGGACCAGAGCGATAAGAAGGGCAAGTACATCCGTCAGGAGCGCTATGCCGGTGCGTGCAGCCGCACGTTCTACGTGGGCGAGGGCGTGGAGCCCGAGGATGTCACCGCCAAGTTTGAAAACGGCATCCTGCAGCTGTCCATCCCCAAGGAGGCCAAGAAGCAGCTGCCCAAGAATACCAGCGTCACCATCGGCTGACGTGAACAGGCAAAAAGAATGACCCGCTCCGGCGGGTCATTCTTTTTGCGCTTTTTGGTGCAGTGCCTGTAAGCTCAGCTCGCCCGCCAGTTTGAACAGCGCGTCCGCCATGACCTTTTCCGGCGGGAGCCCGCCGGCGCTGAGCCCTACCTTCCGGTAGAATTCATACACGGCACTGTCCACCGCGATGGATACGTTTTTCATTTGCATCCTCCCCCTTTGTGACACGATGTGGACTGAAACTGGTCCCATTATAACAGGAGCCCATTCTAAAATCAAGACAAATAGGACTTGTTCCGGTCCGAATTTGCGAGGTGCGGAATGGTGCAAAAAATCAAGCAGGACGAGATACACATTGGCGAGAACATCCGGCGGGTCCGGCTGGAAAAGGGCATCGGTCAGACGGAACTGGTGCGGATGCTCCAGCTGGAGGGCGTGGAGATGACCCGAGAGACACTGGTGAAGATCGAGCGCGGCACCCAGCATATCCAGGCCGCCCAGCTGCGGGGCCTGCGGGACGCGCTGGGCACCAGCTATGACGAGCTGCTGAAATAACGGCGTCACCATCGGGTGATGCGGAACAGGCAAAAAGAATGACCCGCTCCGGCGGGTCATTCTTTTTGCGCTTCTTTACCAGATCTGCGCGGCCACGATGTTCTTTTTGTAGCTGATGCGGAAGTAGAAGAACTCCGCCATGCCGGTGATGAACCAGGAGAAGATATACAGCAGGTACAGAGACGGCACCGTGTGGAAGTAGGCGAACACCGTGTAGATCCACACCACGCGGAACACGCAGGAGCCCATGATGACCACGATGGTGGGGATGATGCTCTTGCCGATGCCGCGGGAGGCGGCGATGCTGTTGTCCATCAGTGGGGCTACGGCGTAGGAGAAAGCCATGATCCGCAGACGGTCCATGCCGGCGTCGATGACGGCGGGCTCGTTGGCGAACAGGGACAGGAACTGCCGGCCGAACAGCAGCATCATCGCGCCAAAAATGGCGCCGGTGAAGATGCCGTACAGCATGCAGATGTGATAGCTCTTAAGGATACGCTCCTTATGGCCCGCGCCCCAGTTGCGGCTGACGAAGCTGGCGCAGGCGGTGTAGAACGCCGCCATCATGTTGAACACCAGAGTATCGGCGTTGGCGGCGGCAGCCGCGCCGGAGACGGTGATCTCGTCGAAGGAGTTCAGACCTGCCTGCACGAACAGGTTGGCCAGCGCGAAGATGGCGTTCTGCAGGCCGGAGGGGACGCCGATCATCAGGATGCGCTTGACCGCCGCCTTGTGGAGCCGCAGCTGCCGCATGCTCAGGCGGCAGGCGTCCTTCCGCCGCAGCAGGTGGACGACGATCAGGACGGCGGATACCCACTGGGCAATGGCGCTGGCGATGGCTACGCCCTCGGCGGACATCCGGCAGCCGATGACGAATACCAGATTCAGAATGACGTTCAGCACACCGGCCACGGACAGGTAGATCAGGGGACGCTTGGTATCGCCGGTGGCGCTGAGGATACCGTTGCCGCAGTTGTAGATGCCGATGCCGGGCAGGCCCAGCGCATAAATACGCAGGTACAGCACGGCGCCGGGAAGGAACTCCTCCTTGGTGTTCAGCAGGCGCAGCATAGGCTCGGCAAAGAACGCGCAGATCAGGCACACCAGCACGCCTGCGCCTGTGCAGATCAGCAGGGAGGAGTGGGTGGTGCGCTCCACGTTCTCACTGTCGCCGATGCCCAGCCAGCGGGCCACCGACACATTGACACCGGCGCCCATGCCGATGAGCAGGCCGGTGAACAGGGACACCAGCGTGGTGGTGGAGCCCACGGCGCCCAGCGCCACATAGGTATTATAGGCATATTTACCGGCGATGGCCACGTCGCTGAGGTTGAACAGCACCTCCAGCACCTGGGTCAGCATCAGCGGCAGGCTGAACAGCAGAATATTTTTCCACAGAGACCCGCTGGTCATCTCAATGCTTTTCATACGGCTTTCCTCACTCCCAAACGTTCCTTTTTTTATATAAAGCGCACCAGTTTCTTTACATGGCTGCAAGAGCAGAGTATATCACCGGCGCGGGGGCAAAGCAAGCATATTTACCAACAGACTTTCCGATGAAAAAACGGGGCCGATTGTGCAGAATGTACCCCTATACGGAAAAAGAGGTGGATTTTTACGGCGCTGATGTGCCGGTTTTTGAAATTTTCGCCTGCATCTTGCGGAGAAGGGTGGGATGTGCTATCCTGAAAACAGCGAAAAGAAAAGGAGAGCGCTATGAAGCTGGTTCTGATCGACATCGACAACACCCTGCTGGATTTTGACGCCTACATCCGCCGGACCATGGAGGAGGGCTTCGCCCACTTCGGCCTGCGGCCCTACGAGCCGTGGATGTACGATGTGTTCCACCGCGAGAACAACAAGCTCTGGCGGCAGATCGAGGAGGGCACTCTGACATTTCCGGAGCTGGAGAAGATCCGGTGGAACAACGTGTTCGCCGCGCTGGACATGGACTTCGACGGCGTGGTGTTCGAGAAATATTTCCGCACCGCCCTGCACGAGAGCGCCATCCCCGTGAACGGGGCGCGAGAGCTGCTGGAGGCACTGCGGGGCAGGTATCTGCTGGCCGCCGCCAGCAACGGCCCCTATGAGCAGCAGCTCCACCGGCTGGCTCTGGCGGGTATGAAGGACTTCTTCGACTGGTTCTTCATCTCCGAGCGCATCGGCGCGTCCAAGCCGTCGAAGCTCTTTTTCGATGAGGCGTTCCGGCAGGTCAACGAGGGCCGTGAGACGCCTATCCTGCCGGAGGATACCGCCATCATCGGCGACTCTCTGACCTCCGACATGGCCGGCGGCAGGGGGTGCGGACTGAAAACCGTGTACTACCGCCGTCCGGGGGCCGCGCCCGCCAATGACAGCGTGGACGTGACGGCGGAGGACCTGCGGGACATCCCCGCGCTGCTGCAATAAGCTGCGAACAGACGAACGAGGCGCATGCCATTGGCATGCGCCTCGTTTTATTGCGCTCTCGGAGTCAGCAGCGCCTTACGGTGCCGCAGGTAGTAGCCGTATCCGGCGGCGTCCGCCAGGAACCAGCCGATGGGGATGGCGGCCCAGATGCCCACTTCGCCCACCGGCCCCGCCAGGGCATAGGCCAGAGCCACGCGGGTGCCCAGGGAGACGACCGTCAGCACCACGCTCATGCCGGGCCGCTGCACGGCGCGGTAAAAGCCGTACAACAGGAACAGGCAGCCAATACCGGCGTAGAACGTGCCCTCAATGCGGAGGTAGCGGACGCCGCAGGCGATGACCTCCGTATCGCCCGCCTGAACGAAAAGACCCATCAGCGGCCGGGCGAATACCACTACCAGCGCCGCTACGGCGCAGGAGAAGGCGGCGCTCACCGCCGTGGCCTGCCGCAGGCCCTGCCGCAGCCGGTCGGACTGCCCCGCGCCGTAGTTCTGGGCCGAGAAGGTGGAGAAGGCGTTGCCGAACTCCTGCACCGGCAGGTAGGCAAAAGCGTCGATCTTCACGGCGGCGGCAAAGGCCGCCATCACCACCGGCCCGAAGCTGTCCACCAGACGCTGTATCAGCAGGATGCCGAAGTTCATGGCCGACTGCTGCGCGCAGGTCAGCAGCGACAGATCCATCAGCTCCCGCAGGATATGCCGGTCGAACCGGAAGTCCGCCCGCCGCGGCAGCATGTGGCGGCAGCGCAGCAGGGCATAGATCGTCAGCCCCAGCCCCGCAGCGTACTGGGCGATCACCGTGGCCGCTGCCGCGCCGGACACGCCCCACCGCAGCACCAGTACGAACAGCAGGTCCAGCCCCACGTTCAGCAGGGCCGCGCCGCCCAGAAACCACAGCGGTGCGGCGGAGTTGCCCGCCGAGCGCAGCAGGCAGGCGAAGAAGTTATAGAGGAACGTGGCCGCCAGCCCCACAAAGATGATGCGCAGATAACCGGCCATGTCGCCGTACAGCGAATCGGGCACCTGCAAAAACCGCAGGATGGGGTCCAGCAGGACGTATACCAGCGCCGTCACCGCCGCCGTCACCCCGCCGATGAGGCAGAGGGCCAGCGCCGCCGCCCGATGCAGAGACGCCATGTCCTTCCGGCCCAGATAGATGGAGAACAGTGCCCCTGCGCCCATGGCCAGCCCCAGAAACACGGAGGTCAGGAACGTCATCAGCGTGAAGGCGGAGCCCACCGCTGCCAGGGCGTCGCGGCCCAGCGCACGCCCCACGATGAGAGTGTCCGCTACATTATACAGCTGCTGGAGAAGGCTTCCCGCCATCATGGGCAGCGCGAACAGCAGCAGGCTGCGGGTGATGCCGCCGCGGGTCATGTCCCGATACATAAAAACTCCTCGTCAGGAAAGGACGGGGGCCGCAGGCTCCCGTCCTTCATCGTTGTTGTGCCGGCTCAATAGCCGTAGAGCATGGAGCGCTTGATGTCCGCCAGACAGTGAGCGCCGCACATGGCCATGGTGTCGGCCAGCTCGGCCTTCAGCTTGTCCACGTAGACCTGCACGCCCTCGAAGCCGCCGCCGTACACCATGTTCACGAAGGGACGGCCGATGAGGACCGCGTCCGCACCCAGCGCCAGCGCCTTGAACACGTCCATGCCGGAGCGGATGCCGCCGTCCACCAGAATGGTCATTTTGCCGCCCACAGCGTCTGCGATGGCGGGCAGCACCTCCGCCGTGGCGGGGCACTGGTCCAGCACACGGCCGCCGTGGTTGCTGACCACGATGCCGCTGGCGCCGGCCTCCAGCGCCTTCTTCGCGCCGTTCACCGTCATGATGCCCTTGAGAATGAAGGGCTTACCGGCCTTTTCCGCGATCTGCCGCAGCTCATCCACGGTCTTGCTGCCGGCGGGAGGCGTCAGGTTCTTCAGGAAGGGCAGACCCGCCGCGTCGATGTCCATGGCGATGGCGATGGGATCAGCGGCCTTGACCAGCGCCATCTTCTCCTCCACCAGCGCCATGTTCCAGGGCTTTACCGTGGGTACGCCGCAGCCGTGGTTCTTTTTCAGTGCCTCCGCTGCCGCCTCGATGACGGCGGGGTTGGTGCCGTCGCCGGTGAAGGCGGCGATACCTGCGGCGGCGCAGGCGGTCACCAGAATGTCGTTATACGTCAGATCGTCGTACTTGTCGCCGTAGTGCAGCTGCATGGCGCCCACCGGCGCGGCGAACACCGGCAGCACGACCTTCTTGCCGAAGAAATCGTAGGACGTGTCCACGGGCTTGTTCTCACAGATGGTGTCCATGTTGACGCACAGCTCCTGCCACTTCTGATAGTTGCGGATGAAGCCGGTGCCGATGCCCTTGGCTCCGGGGCCGGGGATGGTGTTTTTGCAGGCCATGCCGTTGCAGGTGGGACAGGACTTGCAGTAAGGACCCATACAGGTGCGGGCGTTGTTCAGGATCTCCTGATATGTCATGAAAGTGTACCTCCGGTTTCAAATGTGTAGTACCGCCATTGTACTCCGACGGCGGGAAAAAGCAACTCCGAGTTTTTCTCAGTGGTGGAAGCTGGTGACCTGGGGAGGCTCCGGCTGGGGCAGGCCGTACTGGGCCCTGCCCAGCTGGATGGCCTTCATGAGGAACGCCATGTTCCGTCCCAGCGTCCGCATGGTCTGGAGACCCTCCCTGTCCTGGCGCACCTCCTCTGGTGTATTGCCGTACACCATGTTCCAGTACTGGCTGCTGGCGATGGGCATGCCGGAGATGGTGAAGTACTTGTTCAGCACGTCGAAGCTGGAGGTGTTGCCGCCGCGGCGGCAGGACACTACCGCCGCGCCCACCTTCATGGTCAGGTTCCGGATACCGGTGCTGTAAAACAGCCGGTCCATAAAGGAGATGGCGTCTCCGGCGGGGGAGGCATAGTGTACCGGCGCGCCGATGACCAGCGCGTCTGCCTCCAGCAGCTTGGGAGACGTCTCGTTCACCGCATCGTCGTACACGCACTTTCCCAGCTTGCGGCAGGCGCCGCAGCCGGTACAGCCGCAGACGACTCTGCCGCCGGCCTGCACGATCTCGGTTTCGATGCCCTCGGCCTCCAGCGTGCGGGCCAGCTCCTCCAGCGCCGTGTAGGTGCAGCCCTTGGGATGGGGGCTGCCGTTGATGAGTAATGCCTTCATTACCGCACCTCCTTGGATAATTTCGCGGCCATTATAGCACATTCCCCGCAAAAAGCAACACCGCGGAGGGGAAAACCTCCGCAGTGTCGTTTTGCGCAGGCGGCTCACGCCTCCTGCACCGCGTATTTCTCCAGAATGCCCCGCAGCGCCGACAGGGAGCTGGTGTGGCATCTCTCAATGATGGTGCTGCTGCCCTTCAGCTCACTGAGGGCGCCCTGCACCAGCTTGTGGGACATGGTATTGGTGAAAAAGATCATCAGGTCCGGCCGTCCCAGCTTGTTCTTCAGCCCGCCGGAGGGCTTGGTCAGCACCTTGGCCTGACACTGGTACGCGCCGCAAAGCTCCTTATAGCGGCGCTCCATGCACTCATTTCCACCCAATATGACAACGCTCATACACGCCGCCTCCTTCAATTTGAAATTCAGTTAGACTACTCTAACCTCGTCCATCATACCAGACTTTACCACAGAATGCAAGACATATTTTTTGTGGTCCTGAAACAGGGTCTCTTGCATTTTGCAAGTCGATGAAATATAATGTGCAAAAACACAGGCCCGCAGGGGCCGGAAGGGGGCAGCGGTATGCGTATCGTTGTAAAAGTGGGGACCTCCACGCTGGCGCACGCCACGGGGCGGCTGAACATCCAGCGGATGGAGCGGCTGTGCAGGGTGCTGAGCGATTTGAAAAATGCGGGGCATGAGATCATTCTGGTGTCCTCCGGCGCCATCGGCATGGGTGTGGGGAAGCTGAATCTCCCGGGCCGTCCGGCGGACATGCCCAGTAAGCAGGCGGCTGCCGCCGTGGGCCAGTGCGAGCTGATGTATACCTACGACAAGCAGTTCACGGAGTACAGCCACACCGTAGCCCAGCTGCTGCTGACCGGCGAGGACATCAAAAGCGAGCAGCGCAGCCGCAACGTCCGCAACACGCTGTCCCGCCTGCTGGAGCTGGGGGCGCTGCCCATCATCAACGAGAACGACGCCGTGGCCACCGACGAGATCGGCGTGGAGAACACCATCGGCGAGAACGACAGCCTGTCGGCCATCGTGGCCGCCGCCATCGGCGCGGACCTGCTGGTGCTGCTGTCGGACATCGACGGGCTGTACGACAAGGATCCCCGCCGCCATCCCGATGCCCGCCTGATCCCCACGGTGGAGCGGGTGGACGACGAGCTGTTCACCCTGGCGGAGGACAGCAGCACCGGCTTGGGCACCGGCGGCATGATCACCAAGCTGCGGGCCGCCGCCATCGCCACGGAGGCGGGCTGCGAGATGGTCATCGCCAACGGCAGCAAGCCGGAGGTGCTGTATGACATCGCCGCGGGCCGCCCTGCGGGCACCAGATTTTTGACAGGAAGGGCTGCTGTATGACCACGATCGAGCTTCTGCAAAAGACAAAGGCCGCGTGGCCGGCGCTGAGCGCCGCGCCTGCGGAGGAGAAAAACCGGCTGCTGCTGGCTATGGCCGATGCGCTGGAGGAGAGCACCCCCGCCATTCTGGCCGCCAACGCGCAGGACATGGCGGACGCGGAGGGGCACATTTCCGCCGTGATGCTGGACCGCCTGCGGCTGGACGAGGGCCGCATCCGCGCTATGGCCGACGGCGTCCGCGCCGCCGCGGCGCTGCCGGATCACACCGGGCGCACGCTGGCGCAGTTTACCCGCCCCAACGGCATGACCATCACCAAGGTGCAGGTGCCTCTGGGTCTGGTGGCCATCATCTACGAGAGCCGCCCCAACGTCACCTCAGACGCCGCGGCACTGGCTGTCAAGAGCGGCAACGTCTGTATGCTCCGAAGCGGGAAGGAGGCGTACCGCTCCTGTCGCGCCATCGTGGCGGCGCTGAAGGCGGGCATCACCGCCGCCGGAGGCGATGCCGACATCGTGAACATCGTGGAGGATACCACCCACCAGAGCGCCAACGATATCATGCAGGCCCGGGGGCTGGTGGATCTGCTGATCCCCCGTGGCGGCGCGGGACTCATCCGCGCCTGCGTGGAGAACGCCGCCGTGCCCTGCATCGAGACGGGCACCGGCATCTGCCACGTCTATGTGGATGCCGCCGCCGATCTGGACAAGGCCGTGCGTATCATCACCAACGCCAAGACCAGCCGTCCCTCTGTGTGCAACGCCGAGGAGGTGTGCCTGGTCCACACCGCCGTTGCGGAGAAGCTCCTGCCCATGCTGCACAAGGCACTGGTGGCCGACCGCATCGCCGCAGGACAGCCGCCGGTGGAGCTGCGGCTGGACCGCCGCGCCGCCGCCATCATCAGCGGCACGCCCGCATCGGAGACCGACTTCGACACCGAGTTCCTGAACTACATTCTGGCTGTGGCCGTGGTGGACAGTCTGGACGATGCCATCGCCCACATCGCCGCCCACTCCACCCATCACAGCGACTGCATCGTCACGGAGGACGCCGCCGCTGCGGCCCGCTTCACCCGTCAGGTGGACAGTGCCGCCGTGTACGTCAACGTCTCCACCCGCTTCACCGACGGCGGAGAGTTCGGTCTGGGCTGTGAGATGGGCATCTCCACCCAGAAGCTCCACGCCCGCGGCCCCATGGGGCTGGACGAGCTCAGCACCTATAAATATGTCGTCACCGGCGACGGACAGATCCGATGAAAAAAACACTCCCGACCGATGGTCGGGAGTGTTTTGCGCTTTATTCGGCCTCGTGGTGGGACTGACGCTCCGCCATGGGGATGTAGTGGCCGTGGGTGGTGACGGCGCGGTACGCCGGACGCATGATGCGGTGGCAGGTGATGAGCTCCTCCATGCGGTTGGCGCACCAGCCCGCGATACGGGCGGAGGCGAACAGCGGCGTGAACACGTCCTGAGGGATGCCCAGCATGGTGTACACCAGGCCGGAGTACATGTCCACGTTGGCGCACATGGGGGTGTTGTCACCGCGGCGCTCCTGCACCAGCGGGATGCCCAGCTCCTCCACCTTCTGCAGAAGGGCGAAGTCCTCGGCGTAGCCCTTGATCTCCGCCATGTGCTGGGCGTATTTCTTCAGCAGCACGGCGCGGGGGTCGGACATGGTATACACCGCGTGGCCCAGACCGTACAGCTTGCCGGATCTGTCGCCGGCCTCCTTGTCCAGCAGCTTCACCAGATAGTCGCGGATGGAGCCGTCATCGTGGGGGTCCACATTCTCCTTGACATAGCGGAACATCTCCATGACCTTGGCGTTGGCGCCGCCGTGGAGCGGGCCCTTCAGGGAGCCCACGGCTCCGGCGATGGCGCTGTACGTATCCGTGCCGCTGGAGGACATGGCGCGGCAGACGAAGGTGGAGTTGTTGCCGCCGCCGTGCTCCGCGTGGACCATCAGCATCATATCCAGCAGGTGGGCCTCCTCCTCGGTGTAGTTGGTATCGGGCCGGATCATCCGCAGGAAGTTCTCCGCAGTGGACAGCTCCGCCACGGGGAAATGGATGTGCAGGGAGTCCCCCTGGAAATAGTGGCGCTTCACCGCGTAGGAGTTGGCCACGATGGAGGGGAAGCAGCCGATGAGCTTTACCGACTGCAGGAGCAGGTTCTCGATGGAGGTGTCGTCGGCGCTGGCATCGTAGGAGTACAGGCTCAGCACGCTGCGGGCCAGCTCGTTCATCATGTTGCCGCTGGGGTGCCGCATGATCATGCCCTCGGTGAAGCCCTCCGGCAGCTTGCGGGCCTGGCTCATGATGTCCTTGAACCGCTTCAGCTCGGCCTCCGTGGGCAGGTAGCCCATCACCAGCAGGTACGCCACCTCCTCATAGCCGAAGGTGCCGGCTCTGCGGTGGGCCTCCACGATGTCGGTAAGCTCGATGCCGCGGTAGTACAGGCGGCCCGGGGTAGGGATGCGCTGTCCGTCCTGCAGCAGGTAGCCCTGCACGCTGCCTACCTTGGTGACGCCCACCAGCACGCCGGTGCCGTCGCTGTTGCGCAGACCCTTTTTGACCTCACCCTGATAGAACTGGGGGCCGATGGCATACTCCTCCTGAATGCGGCGGCTCAGCGGTTCTGTGTAGCGCTCCAGAATACCGGTATCCTTCTCAACCATAATGCTTTCCTTTCTCCTGCGGCGTCCGCGGGCTTTCATCCTGTTGGGGCGATTATAACGCGCCCATTTGTGTTTTGCAAGATGAAAATGCGTGAAATTCATAAATGACGGAAAAATTTCTTAAAAACAGGGGAAAATCAGGGGGCGCGACACATAAAATGCAATAATTAATTTTTTAACTTTCATTTTAGGGCTTGCACACGCAAAATTATCTGCTATACTATACCCATCAAAAATGATACGTCAAAAATTCTCCGAAAAGGAGCGTGACCATATGATCCAGCTGCACCACGGCGGCGTCACCCTGCAAAACGGGGTGCCGGCGCCCGCCAAGACTGCCGCACCGGCCCTGCGTGACAGGACCATGGCCTACCAGATCCTCCGCCGCCACGACAAGCCTGCGGGGGACGGCCTGCTGCACCTGACCTTTGACAGTCTCATCTCCCACGACATCACCTACGTGGGCGTCATCCAGACCGCCAAGGCCAGCGGCATGACGGAATTCCCCGTTCCCTACGTGCTGACCAACTGCCACAACAGCCTGTGCGCCGTGGGCGGCACCATCAACGAGGACGACCATGTGTTCGGCCTGTCCGCTGCCATCAAGTACGGCGGTGACTACGTCCCCGCCAACCAGGCCGTCATCCACCAATACGCCCGGGAGATGATGAGCGGCTGCGGCCGCATGATCCTGGGCTCCGACAGCCACACGCGCTACGGCGCGCTGGGTACCATGGGCGTGGGAGAGGGCGGTCCCGAGATCGTCAAGCAGCTGCTGCGGAACACCTACGACATCGCCGCGCCGGAGGTCATTCTGGTGTGGCTCACCGGTGAGCCGCCCCACGGCGTCGGCCCCCACGACGTGGCCATCGCCCTGTGCGGCGCGGTGTACAAAAACGGCTTCGTGAAGAATAAGGTGCTGGAGTTCGCCGGTCCCGCCGTGTCCCGCCTGCCCATGGACTACCGCATCGGTATCGATGTGATGACCACGGAGACCGCCTGCCTCAGCTCCATCTGGGAGACGGACGATGCCGTGGCGGACTATCTGGCCCTCCATGGCCGCCCCGAGACGTTCACCGCCCTGCACCCGCAGGACGGCGCGTACTACGACGGCATGATCACCATCGACCTCAGCCGCATGGAGCCTATGGCCGCCCTGCCGTTCCACCCCTCCGAGGCGGTGACGCTCCGCGAGCTGCTCCATGACCCCGGCGACCACCTGCGGGAGGTGGAGAAGCGGGCCGCCGCCCAGTTCGGCGGCAAGGCCGGCCTGCACCTGACGGACAAGCTGGCGGACGGCAAGCTGACAGTGGATCAGGGCATCATCGCCGGGTGTGCCGGCGGCATGTACGACAACATCGCCGAGGCCGCCGCCATTCTGGCGGGCCACGATACCGGCAGCGGCTACTTCTCCCTGTCGGTGTATCCGCCCTCCGTCCCCGTGAATCTGGAGCTGATGGAAAACGGCGTCCAGCAGTCCCTGCTGGCCTCCGGCGCACTGTTCAAGCCCTGCTTCTGCGGCCCCTGCTTCGGCGCGGGGGATGTCCCCGCCAACAACGGCCTGTCCATCCGCCACACCACCCGTAACTTCCCCAACCGCGAAGGCTCCAAGCCCGCCGATGGTCAGCTGGCCGGCGTCATCCTCATGGACGCCCGCTCCATCGCCGCCACGGCGCGGAACCACGGTGTCCTCACCTCCGCCGCCGACGTGGACTACACGCCGCCCGCGCCGGTGCAGCGCCGCTTCGACCGTGCGGTGTACGACCGCCGGGTCTACTTCGGCTTTGGTAAGGCGCAGCCGGACGCACCCTTGAAGTACGGCCCCAATATTGCCGAGTGGCCCGCCATTCCCGCCCTGTCCGACGACCTTCTCATGCAGGTGGCCTCCGTCCTGCGGGACGAGGTCACCACCACCGACGAGCTGATCCCCTCCGGCGAGACGTCCTCCTACCGCTCCAATCCCCTGAAGCTGGCGGAGTTTGCTCTGTCCCGCCGCGACCCGGACTATGTGCCTCGCGCCAAGGCCACGCAGGCGCTGGAGACGGCGCGTGCCGCCGGTACGGTGCCGCCGGAGCTGCAAGCGGTGCTGCTGGCGCTGCACCTGCCGGAGAGCGCACTGGAACGCATGCACATCGGCTCCGTTATCTTCGCCAATAAACCCGGCGACGGCTCCGCACGGGAGCAGGCCGCCTCCTGCCAGCGGGTGCTGGGCGGCTGCGCCAACATCTGCTATGAGTTCGCCACCAAGCGCTACCGCTCCAACTGCGTCAACTGGGGCATGCTGCCCTTCACGCTGGCGGATGGCGCGCCCTTCAACGCTGTGCCGGGGGATTTCATCTTCGTCCCCGCCGTCCGGGAAAAGGTGGCGCGAGGCGACGAGGAATTCCCCGCCGTCCTCGTCCATGACGGAAAGACGCAGCCCCTGACCCTGTACCTGAAAAACACCGGCGCGGAGGAGCGTGAGCTGCTGCTCACCGGCTGCCTCATGAACCACTACGCCGCGCAGAACCGGAGGTAACGATGGAAAAGATCAAAATGCCTGTCCCCATCGCCGAGCTGGACGGCGATGAGATGACCCACATCCTGTGGGGAATGATAAAGGACCAGCTGATAAAGCCCTTTGTAGACCTGAACACCGAGTACTACGACCTGTCCCTGCCCAACCGGGACAGGACGGAGGATGCCGTGACCCGGCAGGCGGCGGAGGCCATCAAGCGCCTCCATGTGGGCGTGAAGTGCGCCACCATCACCCCCAACTACCAGCGGCAGGAGGAGTACGGCCTCAAGCAGCTGTGGAAGTCCCCCAACGCCACCATCCGCGCGGCGCTGGACGGTACGGTGTTCCGCGCCCCCATCCTCATTTCCCGTGTGAAGCCGGTGGTGACCTGCTGGAAAAAGCCCATCACCATCGCCCGCCACGCCTACGGCGACGTATATAAGGCCGTGGAGTACCGCGTCCCCGGCCCCGGTAAGGCGGAGCTGGTGTTCACCGACGACCACGACGCGGAGCTGAGCCGCCAGACCGTCTACGACTTCAACGGCCCCGGCGTGTTGCAGGCCATGCACAACCGGGACGACTCCATCCTGTCCTTCGCCCGCTGCTGCTTCGCCTACGCGCTGGACGTGCGGCAGGATGTCTGGTTCTCCTCCAAGGACACCATCTCCAAGGACTACGACCAGACCTTCAAGCTGCTGTTCCAGAAGGTGTTCGACGAGGAGTACCGCGCCGCCTTTGAGCAGGCGGGGCTGCATTACCGCTATGCCCTCATCGACGACGTGGCCGCCAAGGTCATCCGCTCCTCCGGCGGCATCATCTGGGCCTGCAAGAACTACGACGGCGATGTGATGAGCGACCTCATCGCCGCCGCGTCCGGCTCTCTGCCCATGATGACCAGCGTGCTGGTGTCGCCGGACGGCAACTTCGAGTACGAGGCAGCCCACGGCACCGTCACCGACCATTTCTACCGCTGGCGCAGGGGCGAGAAGGTGTCCACCAACCCGCTGGCCACCATAGCGGCGTGGTCCGGCGCCCTGAAAAAGCGGGGCGAGCTGGACGGCAGCGATGCGCTGGTGCATTTTGCCGATTGTCTCTATCAGGCGGGGCTGGACGTGTTTGAGGAAGGCTATCTCTCCGAGGATCTGGCGCCTCTGTGCGACCCGGCGGAGCTGAAGGAGATGCCGGACAATGACCGGCTTATCGCCCTCATCCGCGCGCGGCTGGAGATGCTGCTGGCCCGGTAAATACGCATAAAAAATCCCCCACGGCACCGCCGTGGGGGATTTTCTTGCTCATTTGAAGAACTCAAACCGTGGGGAATCCCTGGTGACAACGCCGGCCTCGATCTCGATGCCATCCCCGAAGAACCTGTGCAGCAGCGCCGCCAGCTCGTCCGCGGCGGCCTGCACCTCGTCGGCGTTCACATCGGAGAAGCCGTCGATGGGGAACAGGATGGCTTTCGTCTCCTCTGTGATCTTGCCCCGCTCCGACTGCCGCCACGTCCAGCGGCGGGTGCGGATCTCGCTGCCGGAGGCGTACACCGCCTCGCCTATGTCCGGTGTCTCCTCCTCCGTACTGCCGAAAGGAATGAAGGTGTCGCCCTCCTTGGCCAGGCGCACGTCCAGCCCCTCATCGATGGTGTCCAGATCGTGGGCGCCCATGGGCAGCCGGTGCTTGATGGACACGGCGTTGCCCAGATCCACGGCGGCGTTGATGTGGGGGAAGCCCTTGCCCTTGGCAATACGGGTCAGCAGCGCTTCAATGGAGCACAGGAACTTGTTGGGGTTGATGCCCAGCGCCGTAAAGGCGTTGCGGTAGGGGAGGATATCCTCCGTCTCCTTGGGTTTCTTTCCCGCGAAATACGCTTCGCAGGCGGCCACGTTCTCCGCCAGCATCTGCTCCAGCTGGGGGATGTCGTGGGTATTGTCCAGACCCCGCACGGCCACCGCACCGAAGCAGGCGTTGGGCAGCTTCTCAAAAAATTCCTGGGATACCTGATAGTACATGTGGTTGCCTCCTTTTTTCCGGCTTTCCCGTTCTGTTGCGGGTATTATAGACCTCTTGCCGCCGTTTGCCAAGGGCCTGTAAAGAAAAAAGCACTGTCCTGTGTGAAAGGACGGCGCTTTTGCGGTCAGCCGTTATGCCACGGCGAAGCATTTCACCAGAAACAGCAGGGAGATGACGTAGGTCAGGGCGGACACGTCCCTGGCGTGGCCGGAGAATACCTTGATGACGGTGCAGGAGATCATGGCCGGACCGATGCCGTGGCAGAACCGGATCACAGGCTATTACAACGGAGTTTGAAAAGCAGCGATAGCCTTTACCTTGGAACTGCGGGGATGGAGCTTGGTACACGTCTGGGGAGCGATGTGCCTGTGCCGGGAAAAACAGCAGCGAACTCAATCGCTTGCTGCCCGGCACGGAGATACGATCCCTCCAGCTGCTGGCAAACGTTGAATTCGCTGAAGACAATGTACCACAAGAGGCGACCGGTGTCAAGTATGCGCGGCTGCCGCAGCTGGTGGATGCCAACGGCATGGACATACACCGCAGAAGGCGATGACCTGTGCTGCTGTTCCATATTCACCGTTCCGGTCCTGAACGCAAAAAAAGCCATAGACCACTACACGGTCTATGGCGGTACGCTTCTGATCCGGAACGACGCAGATGGCAGATCGTACCTGTACGACCTGCTGGATGTGCAAAAAAAGAAGGTAATCAGCAAAACTTCCTTCTCTGCGGAAACGCATTCGGAAGTAACCTCGCCAAAACCTTCTGCGAATAGTGTATACGCTTCCGGCGGAAATGTCAACACCAATCATGCGGCGGCCCGCAAGGCGGCGCAGCTGGCCACCATCGAGAGAAGCAACCCGTTCGACCCTGAGCTGGGCGCGCATACGTGGATCAGGAGCGCAGAGGACATCCTCACGTACAGGGAGACCATCGACAGCTTCGGCGGCGTGGATGACGTGACGCCGGCCGCCCAACGCACATAAAAAGAGCCTGTGGCATTGCGTCACAGACTCTCCTTTTATAACATGTATGATGCGATTCTCCGCAGACGGCTCACTTCTCGCCGAAGGTGTAGGTCAGATCGCCCTTGCTGCAGATGTAGTGGACCTGATAGCCGGAGGTGGTATTCTGTGCCTCCGCCGTGGGCACGGCCACGGCCACGTAGCCGGTCTGGAGCTTCACCGTGGTGCCATCGTCGTACGTGATGGTATCGGTGACGTTGTACTCCCAGCTGAGCCCGAAGTCGCGGTAGGTTCCTGTGGACATGTAGTCCTGCTGCAAATAGGCGTAATAGGCCCGCACGTTGGCCAGATCTGCCGACTCCTTGGCTTTGTGGATGCTTCTGCCCATGGCGGGGATGGCAATCGCCGCCAGCACCGCAATGATGGCCACCACGATGAGCATCTCCATCAGCGTGAAGCCCTGTTTTCTTTTGTTATGTACCATCGAAATACCTCATAAAAGCCGAAATATCGGCGAAATCTTCAGGGCAAAACAGGCACGACTGGAGGTCGTGCCTGTTTTGTGGTCGGAGTGGGGGGACTTGAACCCCCGGCCTCTTGGTCCCGAACCAAGCGCGCTACCAACTGCGCTACACCCCGTCAGCCGTTCTATTATAGGCGCAAATGCGCCTGCTGTCAAGGAAAATTTCGCCGCCCCTACACCCCCTGTATTTTGCTGCCGATCCGGAGCCATTCCGGCGTCTAATGCCGGACAGGCGCGCATACACTGTGCCGGAAGGGAGGTGTATCCGTATGGCACAGCGTTCCACGGCGCCGCAGCGCCGGACGGCGGCCCGCCGCGCGGCCTACCGCGCCCGTGTCCGCACCACAGCAGACAGCCGCCGTCCGCCCCAGCCGCCGCGCCCTGCTGCGGGCAAGCCCGCAGCCCGGAAACCGGCATCTCCGCAGGAGAAGCGCCGCATGGTACAGCTGCTGGTCAGCGGTGTCCTGTTGGTGGTGGCTATCGCCGTCAAGCTGCTGATGCCCGACGTGCTGGACCGCTATCGCGCACGGGTGCTGGATCTGCTGGGGGCCGATACCGACTTTGTGGAGGTGTTCTCTGCTGCGGGCCGCGCCTTCTCGGAGGAGGGCGCCATCGGCGGCGCGCTGACCGATGCCTATACCGCGGTGTTCGGCTCGGAGGAGGTGACGGCGTCGCCGTCGCCCACGTCCGCCGTCTGCACGCCGGAGGCGCAGCCCGCCGATGCGGAGCTGCTCCAGCAGGTACTGGGCTTCGCCTATACTGCGCCGGTAGAGGGGCAGCTGTCCTCCGGCTTCGGCCTCCGCACCGATCCGCTGGAGGGCGTCAGCCGCTTTCACTACGGGCTGGACATCGCCGCGCCGGAGGGCGCGGTGGTGTCCAGCTTTGCCGACGGGACGGTGACGGCGGTGGGGGAGAGCAGCGAGCTGGGCCGCTACGTCGCCGTCTCTCACGCCAACGGCTTTTCCACGCTGTACGCCCACTGCACCCGCGTCACCGCCTCCGCCGGACAGCGGGTGTCACGGGGCGATCCCATCGCCGAGGTGGGCGATACCGGCCGCGCCACCGGTCCTCACCTCCACTTTGAGCTGCACCGCGGCAGCACTTACCTGAACCCTGTTTATTATGTCACGTTCTCCTGATGTCACCGTCTGCGTCCGTCCCTCCGCGCTGCTGACGCCGGCGCTTTTCCTGCTGCTGACGGATACGCCCATCCTGCTGGCGGCGCTGCTGCCGGCGGCCCTGCTCCACGAACTGGCCCACTACGCGGTGCTGCACCTGTGCGGCGTCCGTACCGCCCGCTTCACCCTCACCGGTCTGGGCGCGTCGCTGTACGTGCCGGAGCTGCACCGCCTGTCCTACGGCGCGGAGCTGCTCAGCGCCGCCGCGGGGCCGCTGATGAACCTGCTGCTGTGGGTGCTGCTGAGCCTTACCGGCAGAGAGGAACTGACGCTGTTCGCCGGCGCCCAGATGGTGCTGGGCGTTCTGAACCTGCTGCCGGTGCGTCCCATGGACGGCGGCCGCATCCTGTGGCTGGCCACGGCATACCTGACGGAGCCCTACACCGCCGACCGCGTGGCCGCCGCCGTAGGGCTGGCCGCATCGTCGGCGCTGCTGGCGCTGTGCCTCTGGCTGGTGCTGACCACCGGCAGCGGCCTGTTCCTCCTGCTGGGAGCGCTGTGGCTGGCGTACCGCAGTTTGCCGCCGGAAGTTTTTTTGCCCCGCCGCCTTGCCAAACCGACAAAAAACAGGTAAAATAAACTGTTACCGAAATACACCGCAAGGAGAATGACCGTGGATAAGCGACTGGAACGCATCCTGCCTCGGGTGCAGAAGCCCGCCCGCTACGTGGGCGGCGAATATAACGCCGTGCTGAAGGACAAGACGCAGGTGGACACCCGCATCGCCTTCTGCTTCCCCGACACCTACGAGATCGGCATGTCCAATCTGGGCATGCGGATCCTGTACGGCGTCATGAACGAGATGGACGGCGTCTGGTGTGAGCGCGTGTTCGCCCCCTGGGGCGACATGGAGGAGGAGATGCGCAAGGCGGCTATGCCGCTGTTCGCGCTGGAATCCGGTGACCCCATCACCGATTTTGACATTGTGGCCTTTTCCGTGGGCTATGAGATGGCGTTCCCCGCCATCCTGAACATGCTGGATCTGGCGGGCATCCCGCTGCACGCGGCGGAGCGCACCGGCCTTTCGCCGCTGGTCATCGCCGGCGGCACCGCCATGTACAACGCCGAGCCCATCGCCGACTTCATCGACCTTGTGAGCCTGGGCGAGGGCGAGGACCTGACGGTGGAGCTGGTGGAGCTGTACCGCACCGCCCGGCGGGAGGGGTGGAGCAAGCAGCAGCTGCTGCGGGCCGCCGCCCGGCTGGACGGCGTCTACGTTCCCAGCCTCTACGATGTCACATACCACGAGGACGGCACCGTGGCCGCCATTACCCCGAAGGACGGCGCGCCCGCCAAGGTGACCAAGCGCATCGTCCACGACATGGACAAGTCCTATTTCCCCGTCAAGACCATCGTCCCCAGCACGGAGATCGTGCAGGACCGCGTGACGCTGGAGCTGTTCCGCGGCTGTATCCGGGGCTGCCGGTTCTGTCAGGCGGGCTACGTCTACCGCCCTGTCCGCAACCGCAGCCGCGACCTGTGCGCTGATTACTGCGTCCGCGCCTGCGATGACACCGGCTATCAGGAGGTGACGCTGTCCAGCCTGTCCACCAGCGACTACCCGCCGCTGACCACGCTGTGCGATGAGCTGGAGCCCTTCTGCGACCAGCGCCACGTCAGCCTGTCCCTGCCGTCTCTGCGGGCGGACAACTTCTCCATGGAGCTGATGCAGCGTCTGGCCAAGGGCCGTAAGACGGGCCTGACCTTCGCGCCGGAGGCCGGCACCCAGCGCCTGCGGGATGTCATCAACAAGAACGTGACGCTGGATGACCTGCTGCAAAGCTGCCGCACCGCCTTTGCCGGCGGATACAGCGCCGTGAAGCTGTACTTTATGCTGGGCCTGCCCACGGAGACGGACGAGGACGTGCTGGGCATCGCCGATGTGGCCGCCCGCGTCATGCACGCTTGGCGGGAGAGCGCCCAGAACAAGCAGCGCGGCGTCCGCATCACCGTGTCCACCAGCTGGTTCGTGCCCAAGCCCCACACCGCCTTCCAGTGGGAGCCCCAGATCTCCAAGGAGGAGTACGAACGCCGCGTGGCCCTGCTGCGGGAGGCCATCAAGACCAAGACCGTCACCTATAACTGGCATGACTCCGACACCAGCTTTCTGGAGGCCGTGCTGGCGCGTGGCGACCGGCGGCTGGGGAAGGTGCTGGAAACGGCGTGGCGTAAAGGCGCAAAGCTTGACGCCTGGGAGGAGTATTTCTCCCTGGACCGTTGGCTGGAGGCTTTCGACGAGTGCGGCCTTGACCCGCATTTTTACGCCAACCGCACCCGTCCGGAGGACGAGCTGATGCCGTGGAGCATGATCTCCTCCGGCGTCACGGAGCAGTACCTCCTGCGGGAGCGCCATAAAGCCTATGAGTCCGTGACCACACCGGACTGCCGCACCCACTGCAATGGCTGCGGTGCCAATCTGCTGGTAGGAGGAAAGTGCGATGTCTAAGCTGCGGCTGCTGTTTATCAAGGAGGCGCAGGCGTCCTATATCTCCCACCTGGACCTGCTGCGCACGTTCCAGCGCGCCTTTCCCCGCACAGAGCTGGATATCAAGCACTCCCAGGGCTATCACCCCCATCCCATCATCTCCATCGTCCTGCCCCTGCCGGTGGGCCAGTCCAGTGACTGCGAGCTGCTGGACTTCGAGGTGACGCAGGATACCGACGGCAGCGGCATCGCGGAGAAGCTGAACACCGGCATGCCCAGCGGCCTGCGGGTGCAGGACTGCTATCCCGCCGTCCGTCCCGTGCGGGAGCTGACATATCTGCGGGCGGACCTGACACTGGAGTACGATAACGGCGTGCCGGAAAATGCCGTCGCCCGTCTGACAGAGCTGCTGGGGCGTCAGGAGCTGGTGATCCAGAAGCGCACCAAGCGCAAAGATCTGGCAGACGTTGATATCGCGCCCATGATAAAGGACTTTTCCTTTACAGAGGGAGAGGGCGTTGTCACCGGCACGGTGACGGTGCTGGCCCAGAATCCCGGATTGAACCCCCAACTGCTGGAAAAGGCGGTGGAGCGGTATCTGCCCGAGCTGACGCCGGACTTCCTCCGCGTCCGCCGCCGCGCCATTCTGGATGCCGAGGGGCGGGATTTTCGGTAATGCCCCGTCATTTCCCGGATTCAGCGAGAAATCACACAAAATTGCAGAAAAATATGAAGAAATCTCTTGCATTTTCCGAGCTTCTGTGTTATTCTATCATGGCGTAAAAAGGGCGGTCCTCTGTCGCCGGTGTCCCGAAAAGTGCGGACATCACACAAATAGCGGCATGAACACCTATATTTTTAGGAGGAAAAATCCATGGATCTCATCAAAGCTCTGAACGAGAAGCAGCTGAAGGAAGTACCCCAGGTACTGGTGGGCGACACCGTCCGCGTACACGTGAAGGTCAAGGAAGGCGCCCGTGAGCGTATCCAGGTCTTCGAGGGCACTGTCATCGCCAAGAAGCACGGCGGTATCGAGGAGACCATCACCGTCCGCCGCCTGTCCTACGGCGTCGGCGTGGAGAAGGTGTTCCCCGTTCACTCCCCGTCCATCGAGAAGATCGAGACGGTGCGTCACGGCTATGTCCGCCGCGCCAAGCTGTACTACCTGCGCGACCGTGTTGGTAAGGCAGCCAAGATCCGCGAGAAGCTGTAAGCGACCCCCTGAGATCAGAAAAGCGCCCACGTCTGTGGGCGCTTTTTGCCGTCTTTCCCCCTTTGCAGCAGGGGAAAATTATGCTATACTGTTGGAAAATTCATCATGAAGGGCAAATACGGAAATAAAAGCTTCCTGATGCATTCATGATGAACGGAAATATTTACCAGAGGAGGTGTGCGCCGTGCAGATCGAAGGGCTCAGCTGGTTTCCCGGGCACATGACAAAAACCAAGCGGATGATCGTATCCGAGATCGGCCACATGGACGCGGTGTGCGAGATCGTGGATGCCCGTATCCCCCAGTCCAGCCGCAACCCCGACGTGGACGAGCTGACGGCGGGCAAGCCCCGCCTGATGGTGCTGAACCGCGTGGATCAGGCGGACCCCGCCGAGACGAAGAAGTGGGCCGCAGCCTTTCGCGCACAAGGCTTTGCGGTGCTGGAGGCCAACGCCAGGGGCGGCGTGGGCACGGAGAAATTCGCCGCCGCCGTGCGGGAGCTGCTGAAGGATAAGCTGGCGGCCTACGCCGAGAAGGGGCAGGTGGGCCGCACCATCCGCGTGATGGTGCTGGGCATCCCCAACGTGGGAAAATCCACGTTTATCAACAAGGTGGCCAAGCGCAAGACTGCCAGAGCCGAGGACCGGCCGGGTGTCACCCGCTCCAAGCAGTGGGTGCCGGTGGACGCCACGCTGGAGCTGTTGGATACGCCGGGTATTTTGTGGCCAAAGTTTGATGACACAGAGGTTGGCAAGCGATTAGCCTTTACAGGCGCTATCAAGGATGACGTGCTGGACATCGAGGAACTGGCCTGCTATCTGATGGACTATTTGGCCGCCCATTACGCCGACGTGCTGCGGGAGCGGTACAGGATCGATGTGGAAGAAGGCGACAGCGGCTATGAGCTGCTGGAAAAAGCGGGACGGAAGCGGGGCTTCCTTATGCGGGGCGCGCAGGTGGATACTGAACGCATGGCCCGTATCCTACTGGATGAATTCAGAGGCGGCAAGCTGGGACGCTTTACACTGGAGACGGTGGAGGACTGCGGAAAATGAGAGAGACGGCGGACCTCTGGGCCTATGAGCGGGAGGCGCGGGAGCAGGGCTATACCGCGGTGTGCGGCGTGGACGAGGCCGGCGCGGGCCCGCTGATGGGGCCGGTATATGCAGCGGCGGTGATCCTGCCGGAGGACTATGACCTGCCGGAGCTGAACGACTCCAAAAAGCTGACGGAGAAAAAGCGGGAAATGCTGTTTCCCCTGATAAAAGAGCGGGCCATCGCCTGGTCCGTTGCATGGGTGGAGGCATCGGAGATCGATGCGACTGACATCCTCAGCGCCCGCATGAAGGCCATGCAGATGGCCATCAACGGCCTTTCCGTGACATCGGACATGGCCCTCATCGACGGCAATCGGGACAAGGGACACAGTGCCGCCATCTCCACAGCGCACCGGTGTATCGTGGGCGGCGACGGCAAGTCCGCGTCCATCGCGGCGGCGTCCGTCCTGGCCAAGGTGAGCCGTGACCACTACGTGACGGAGGTGCTGGACAAGGCGTATCCCCAGTACCAGTTCGCCCGACACAAGGGCTACGGTACCAAGCTGCACTATGAGATGCTGGACAAATACGGCCCCTGTCCGGAGCATCGGCGGAGCTTCCTGAAAAAATGGGAGGCAAAGCGATGAGCGCGGTAAAGCCCGCCCCGGAAAAGGGCGGACGGTCTGAGGGGACGTGGGGCGAGGCGCTGGCGGCGGAGTACCTGCGGCAGCGGGGCTGCCGGCTGGCGGCCCACAGCTACCACTGCCGGTTCGGCGAGATCGACCTTATCGCCTGGGACGGGGACGTCCTGTGCTTCGTGGAGGTCAAGACCCGCTCCAACACGGACATGGGTCTGCCCCGGGAGTATGTGACCCCGGCCAAGCAGAGACGGCTGAAAAAGACGGCACTGTACTACCTGTGCGAGAAGCAGCTGGACTGTCCGGCACGCTTCGATGTGGCGGAGGTCTATGCGGACAGCCCTTATAGCCGGGAGAACGTCCGCATAGAATATCTGGAAAACGCCTTTGAATAGGGGAGTGACCAAACGGTGATATCATATTTCGACGCCCACTGCGACACCATCTGGCGCTGCATGGAGACGGGGCCGGTGGCCGACTACGGTGAGACGGAGCAGGAGCAGAGGGCCTTTTTCAAGACCGGCGGCGGCCTGCGGCAGAACTGCGGCCACGTGGACCTGCTGCGGGACAGGGGCTTTGCCAGACGTGGCCAGTTCTTCGCCCTGTACGACGACGTGAAGCGCCTGCCGGAGGGCACGGCGTGGCAGCGCTGCTGCCAGATGCACGACTGGTTTTTGCGGGAGCTGGCGGAGAACGGCGACATGGCCGTGCTGTGCCGCAGCGGCGCGGAGGCGGACGCGGCGGCGGAGAGCGGCAGGACGGCGGCATTCCTCAGCGTGGAGGGCGCGGACCTGCTGGACTGCGACACCGAAAAGCTGCGTCAGGCGGCGGCGTGGGGCGTGCGGCTGGTGAACCCCGTGTGGAACAACGCCAACGCCCTCAGCGGCAGCTGCGCCGACGATCCGGATCGCGGCCTGTCAGCCCAGGGCCGGGGCTTTATTCGAGAGATGGAGCGGCTGGGCATCTACGCCGACGTGTCCCATCTGTCGGACCCGGGGTTCTGGGAGCTGTACCGCATGACGGAACGGCCCATCGTGGCGTCCCACTCCAACGCCAGGGCCCTGTGTCCCCAGCGGCGGAACCTGACGGACGACATGTTCCGCGCCATACGGGACACCGGCGGCGTGGTGGGACTCAACCTGTACCGCGGCTTTGTGGGCGGCGCGTCCATGGACGCGCTGGTGGCCCATGTGGAGCACTTCCTGCATCTGGATGGGGAAAAGACCCTGTGCATCGGCGGGGACCTGGACGGCTGTGAGGCGCTGGCGGCGGGGATGAACGGCGCGGAGGACGTGCCGCAGCTGTACGAGGCGCTGGAGGAGCGGGGGTACGGGAAAGCCCTGCTGGAGGACATATTCTGGAACAATCTGCGCAGGCTGCTGTGAAGCGGCGGCCGGAGAAAGGAGGGACGCCATGGCGCTGTACGCCATCGGGGACCTGCACCTGTCGCTGAACAGCGACAAGCCCATGGACATCTTCGGGGAGAAGTGGCATGGCTATGTGGACAAGATCAGGGCGGGGTTCGCACCGCTGCACGAGGACGACGTTACCGTGCTGTGCGGCGATCTGAGCTGGGGCATGAGTCTGGAGGAGTCGCTGGAGGACTTCCGGTTTATCCACGCCCTGCCGGGAAAGAAGATATTGATGAAGGGGAACCACGACTACTGGTGGAACACCGTGGCCAAGATGCAGCGGTTCTTTGACGAGAACGGACTGGATTCCTTTGAGATCCTGCACAACAACTGCCTGTTCTACGGGGACAGGGCCCTGTGCGGTACGCGGGGCTGGTTCTACGAGCTGGACAGCGAGGGGACCCATAACGGCAAGATGCTGGCCCGTGAGGCGGGGCGGCTGGAGACATCGCTGCAGGCGGCGGGGGATCGGGAGAAGCTGTGCTTCCTGCACTATCCGCCGCTGTATCAGGGCTACGAGTGTCCCGAGATCCTGCGGCTATTGCAGCGCTACGGCGTGAAGCGGTGCTTTTACGGCCATCTCCACGGCGCCAGCCACAAGCGGGCGCTGGAGGGGATGCACTACGGCACGGATTTTTCACTGGTGGCGGGGGATCGGCTGGACTTCGTCCCTAAAAAAATTTGCGAATAAGAGAAAAAACAGTGGAAATTCCCATTCTTATCTGGTATCATATTATATTGCATTGGTGTTGCTATGAAAACAGGCCGATGCGGAACGGAGGAATAAACAAATGACTGTGAAAAGCTGTGAGAAACTGGAGAAAAGCAGAGTTGCTCTGACCATCGAGACGAGCGCCGAGGAGTTCGAGGCCGCCGTCAATAAGGCGTATCTGAAGATGCGCGGTAAGATCAACGTACCCGGCTTCCGTGTCGGCAAGGCCCCCCGCAAGATCATCGAGAAGATGTACGGCGCTGAGGTCTTCTACGAGGAGGCTGTCAATATCATCCTGCCCGACGCCTACGAGGCGGCCGTGAAGGAGCAGGAGCTGGAAGTGGTGGGTTATCCCCAGGTGGAGCTGGAGTCCTGCACCAAGGACGGCGTGGTGTTCAAGTGCACCGTGGCCGTGTATCCCGAGGTGAAGCTGGGCCAGTACAAGGGTCTGGAGGCACCCAAGGCGGAGGTCAAGGTGGTCGCCGCCGACGTCAACGCCCGCCTGAAGGAGATGGCCGACCGCAACAGCCGTCTGGTGTCCGTGGAGCGCGCCGTGAAGAAGGGCGACACCGCCGACATCGACTTCGAGGGCTTCGACAACGGCGTGGCCTTCGACGGCGGCAAGGGTGAGAATTTCGATCTGGAGATCGGCTCCGGCAGCTTCGTGCCGGGCTTTGAGGATCAGCTCATCGGCATGAAGGCCGGCGAGGAGAAGGACATCGACATCACCTTCCCCGAGAACTATACCCCCGAGCTGGCCGGCAAGCCCGTGGTCTTCCATGTGAAGGTCAACGAGGTCAAGGAGAAGCAGGTCCCGGCCATTGACGACGAGTTCGCCAAGGATGTGTCCGAGTTCGACACCCTGAAGGATCTGAAGGCCGACATCAAGAAGAAGCTGACCGCCGAGCGTACCGAGTCCGCCCAGCGCGCCTTCGAGGACGTGCTGATGGCCAAGGTGGCCGAGGGCATCGAGGCCGACATCCCCGAGGAGATGGTGGAGCTGCAGGCCGAGCGTATGATGGAGCAGTTCAAGCAGCAGCTGGCCTCTCAGGGCATCCCCTTTGACCAGTATCTGAAGATGACCAACACCGCCGAGGCCGACTTCCGCAAGCAGGCGCAGGGTCCCGCTGCCGATCAGGTGAAGATGGATCTGGCAGTGGAAGCCATCATCAAGGCCGAGGGCCTGGAGGCCTCCGACGAGGACGTGGAGAGCGAGATGAAGTCCGTGGCCGAGAAATACGGCATGGATCTGGACACCGTGAAGAAGTACCTGCGTCCCGAGGATGTGAAGGAGCAGGTCATCCGCGAGAAGGTCGTGAAGCTGGTGGCGGACAGCGCCGTGGCTGTGGCTCCCGCCGAGGAGAAGGCCGAGCTGGAGGCCGAGGGCGAGGTCGTGGAGAAGAAGGCTGCCAAGAAGGCTCCTGCCAAGAAGCCCGCTAAGAAGGACGCGGAAAAAGACGCAGAATAAGAGAGAGCGCTTTTGAAAATCATATGCGGGTGGGTATAATCTGGTAGCTATCTTTTACAGGAGGTTTATTTTATGAGCTTAGTTCCCTATGTTGTGGAGCAGACCAACCGCGGCGAGCGGTCCTACGACATTTTTTCCCGTCTGCTCAACGACCGTATCGTATTCCTGGGCGAAGAAGTGAACGATACCACCGCCAGCCTGGTCGTGGCGCAGCTGCTGTATCTGGAGGCGCAGGATCCCGATAAGGACATCCAGATGTACATCAACAGCCCCGGCGGCAGCGTGACCGCGGGCATGGCTATCTACGATACCATGCAGTATATCAAGTGCGATGTGTCCACCATCTGCATCGGCATGGCCGCCAGCATGGGCGCCTTTCTGCTGTCCTCCGGCACCAGGGGCAAGCGCATCGCGCTGCCCAATGCCGAGATCATGATCCATCAGCCCTCCGCAGGTACGCAGGGCAAGGTGACGGACATGGAGATCGATGTGGAGCACTTCCTGAAGATCAAGCAGAGGCTGAACAAGATCCTGTCCGAGAATACCGGCAAGCCGGTGGAGCAGGTGAAGGCCGACTCTGAGCGCGACCACTGGATGATCGCCGAGGAGGCCAGGGAATACGGCCTGGTGGATAAGGTCATTTACAAGAGGTAAACAAGCATGGCGGAAGAAAAAAAGGTGCTGCGCTGCTCCTTCTGCGGAAAGGCGGAGGGGCAGGTACACCGCATGATCCAGGGCCCCGGCGTGCGCATCTGCGACGAATGCGTGCAGCTGTGCATGTCCATTCTGGACGATGGGTACAGTGCGGCGATGGACGAAGGCTTCGAGAGCGTGGAGGATCTGCCCACGCCGCAGCAGATCAAAGAGGTGCTGGATCAGTATGTCATCGGTCAGGAGGGGGCCAAGATCGCCCTGTCCGTGTCGGTGTACAACCACTATAAGCGCATCTATTTCGGCGGCAACGAGGATGTGGAGCTGCAGAAGAGCAACATTCTGATGATCGGACCCACAGGATCCGGTAAGACGCTGTTCGCCCAGACGCTGGCGCGGGTGCTGAAGGTGCCCTTCGCCATCGCCGACGCCACCACGCTGACCGAGGCCGGCTATGTGGGCGACGACGTGGAGAACATCCTGCTGCGGCTTCTGCAGGCGGCGGATTTCGATGTGGAGCTGGCGGAGCGGGGTATCATCTATGTGGATGAGATCGACAAGATCGCCCGCAAGAGCGAGAACACCTCCATTACCCGAGACGTGTCCGGCGAGGGCGTGCAGCAGGCGCTGCTGAAGATCTTAGAGGGCACTGTGGCCAACGTACCGCCTCAGGGCGGGCGGAAGCACCCCCATCAGGAGTTCATTCAGATCGATACCAGCAATATCCTGTTTATCTGCGGCGGCGCCTTCGACGGTCTGGAGAAGATCGTGGAGAAGCGCGTGGGAAAGCAGGGCATCGGCTTTGAGAACACGGTGCAGAGCAAGGCAGACAAGGCCAGCACCAGTGAGCTTCTCAAACAGGTGCAGCCTCATGACCTGCTGAAGTTCGGCATTATTCCCGAGCTGGTGGGCCGTCTGCCGGTGATCTCACCGCTGGAGGCTCTGACCAGAGAGGATCTGGTGCGCATCCTGACGGAGCCCAAGAACGCGCTGGTCAAGCAGTACAAGGCGCTGCTGGCCTACGATGGCGTGGCGCTGGAGTTCCAGCAGGGAGCGCTGGAGGCAGTAGCCGATAAGGCCATCGAGCGGAATATCGGCGCCCGCGGACTGCGGGCGGTGATGGAAGGGATGCTGACCAAGGTGATGTATGACATCCCGTCCGACCCTACCATCACAAAAGTCACCATCACGGCGGACTGCGTCAACGGCGCGGAGCCGGTGGTGGAGCGCGACCCCGAAAAGGTGACGCGCAAAGCAAAACTCAAGACCGGCGCTGCGGAAAAACAGACCGCACCGGCCTCTTGACGGACCGGCAAAGAGGAGAGGCGACACGCTTCTCCTCTTTTTCGCTCCGGTGAGAAAGGAGTACCTATGGAACCCATTACCATGAACATACCCGTGCTGGCACTGCGGGGCCTGACGGCCTTTCCCAACGAGACGCTGTCCTTCGATGTAGAACGGGACATCTCCATCTACGCCCTGGACAACGCCATGGAGAATGACCGCAGGCTGTTCCTCGTGACCCAGAAGGAAATTTCGGTGGCAGATCCCACCGAGGAGGACCTGTACCGTGTTGGCACGATCTGCCATATTCTGCAAATCATCAAGACATCCGAGAACAGCGTGCGGGTCATCGTGGAGGGAGAGGAGCGTGCGCGGCTGCACCGGATGTGGCAGGGAAAGCCGTTCCTGCAGGCCAATGTGGAGGTGCTGGAGGAGGAGTTCCCGGGCAAGATCACGCCGCGGGTGGAGGCCATGCTGCGGCGGACCTACGCGCTGTTCGGCGCGTATAAGGAGCTGGCGCCGCAGCTCAGCGACGACTTTATCGCAGCGGTGCTGGACTGCCGCGACACGGGACGGCTGGCGGACCTCATCGCACAGAACATCACCCTGCGCCATCAGGATAGGCAGCGGGCGCTGGAGGAGCTGCGGCCCAACCGGCGGCTCCAGATCGTCAACGATATCCTGACCCACGAGGTGGACGTGCTGTCGCTGGAGATGCAGATGGAGCAGAAGGTGCGCCAGCGGGTGGCTCAGGTGCAGAAGGACATGATCCTGCGGGAGCAGGTGAAGGTGCTGCAGCATGAGCTGGGCGATGACGGCGACGAGGAGATCGCCGAGTACACCGAGAAGATCCAGCGGGCCAAGCTGCCCGAGGAGGTACATAAGCGGCTGACCAAAGAGGTGGAACGGCTGGCGAAGCAGCCCTTCGGCAGCGCGGAGGCCTCCGTTATCCGGAACTATCTGGACGTGTGTCTGGAGATGCCGTGGAACAGGTTCAGCCGCGAACGGGCGGATGTGGAGCAGGCGCGAAAGCTGCTGGATCGGGATCACTACGGTCTGGAGAAGGTGAAAGAGCGCATTCTGGAGTTCATCGCCGTGCGGCAGCTGAATCCGGACGCCAAGGGCAAGATCCTGTGTCTGGTAGGCCCTCCGGGCGTGGGCAAGACCTCGGTAGCCATCTCGGTGGCCAAGGCTATGAACCGGAAGCTGGCGCGGCTCAGTCTGGGCGGTGTGCGGGACGAGGCGGATATCCGCGGTCACCGCAAGACCTACATTGGAGCCATGCCGGGGCGCATCATCGAGGCCATCAGCCGCGCAGGGGCTATGAATCCGCTGCTGGTGCTGGATGAGATCGACAAGTTGGGCAGCGACATGCGGGGCGACCCCGCATCGGCGCTGCTGGAGGTGCTGGACGGAGAACAGAACACTTCGTTCCGCGACCATTTTCTGGAGGTGCCGGTGGATCTGAGCCGCGTGATGTTCATTACCACGGCCAACACCACGTCCACCATTCCCCGCCCGCTGCTGGACCGGATGGAGGTCATCGAGCTTACCAGCTATACCGACGAGGAGAAGCTGCAGATCGCCAGAACCCACCTGCTGCCCAAGCAGATGAAGGAGCATGGACTGAAAAAAAGCCAGCTGCGCATCAGCGACGACGCCATCCGCGCGGTCATCACCGATTACACACGGGAGTCCGGTGTCCGGACGCTGGAGCGTCTGCTGGGCAAGCTGTGCCGTAAGGCCGCTATGCGTCTGGTGGAAACGGATGTAAAGCGAGTTGACATTACACAAAGGGATCTACAGGAGCTGCTGGGCGTGCCCCACTATCAGGACAACGCACGGAGCCGTCAGGACCAGATCGGCGTGGTCAATGGACTGGCCTGGACTGAGGTAGGCGGCGAGCTGCTGGAGGTGGAGGCCGGCGTGATGGAGGGCTCCGGCAAGCTGGAGCTCACCGGCAATCTGGGCAAGGTGATGCAGGAGTCCGTGCAGGCGGCCTACACCTGCCTGCGCAGCCGCGCGGCGGAGCTGGGTATCCCCAGGGATTTCTACAAGACCAAGGACATCCACGTCCACTTCCCCGAGGGTGCGGTGCCCAAGGACGGGCCGTCGGCGGGCATCGCCATCGCCACGGCCATGCTGTCCGCTCTGACGGGGCGGCCGGTACGCCACGATGTGGCCATGACCGGCGAGGTCACGCTGCGGGGACGCGTGCTGCCCATCGGCGGGCTGAAGGAAAAAACCATGGCGGCTAAGCGCAGCGGTATCCGGACGGTCATCATCCCCAAGGAGAACGAAAAGGATCTGGAGGAGATCGACCAGACCGTGCGGGCGGCGCTGCGGTTCGTGACGGCGGAGACGGTGGACGCCGTGTTCGCCCATGCGCTGGCGCTGCCGAAAAAGGAGGCGGCGGTGGAGCATCTTACCGCCATGGCCGGACTGGAACGGCAGGAGGTGCGCTGTGGCGATCAACTTTAACAAGGCGGAGTTCGTGCTGTCAGCTGTAAAGGCAAGCACCTTTATCCGCGACGGAAAACCGCAGGTCACGTTCGCCGGACGCAGCAACGTGGGAAAATCCTCCGTCATCAACCGGCTGCTGGGGCGGAAGAATTTCGCCCGCGTGGGCGCGACACCGGGCAAGACCAACCAGATCAACTACTTCGATATCGACGGGAAGATCTATTTTACCGACCTGCCGGGGTATGGCTACGCCAAGGTGTCCAAGGAGGAGCGGGACCGGTGGGGGCGGCTGATGGAGAGCTATTTTGCTGAGCCGGACCTCATCACGCTGGGCGTGCTGATCGTGGACGCGCGGCACAAGCCTACCGCCGATGATGTCACCATGTGCGACTGGTTCAAGGGCACGGGCTGCCCCGTCATCGTGGTGGCCAACAAGCTGGACAAGCTGAAAAAGAGCGAGATCGAGCCGAATCTGGCGCGCATCCGCGAGACGCTGTCGCTGGACGAGGGCGCGGTGCTTATCCCGTTTTCCGCGGAGAAGGGGATCGGCAAGGCGGAGCTGCTGGCGGCGATCGGAGACGGCTGCGGTAAGTGAATATGAAAACCCCAGCGGTCTGCCACAGGCAGACCGCTGGGGTTTTGCCGGTTATTGGAGCTCCTGCTCCAGTACGTCGAACTCCGGCGTGGAGAAAAATTCGCCGAGAGTGATGTCCAGACCGTCGCAGAGCATTTTGATGGTCAGCAGCTTGGGGTTCTGGCTTTTGCCGTAGAGAATGTTCTTGATACTGGACGGCGGCAGGGCGCAAATGGTCGCAAGGCGGTTGATAGTCAGGCCGCGCTCCTCACAGAGGTGCAGGATGCGGTCCCTGACGGCTTCGGTGGTAGTCATAACGGCCTCCTGTGTTTTTCCTCAGAATAGCCGAAAAGGATTGCAATTATAGGCTACGCATGCTACTATTAGGCTATGCATAGTCTATGAGGAGGGGGAATATGGCAGACTATCAAAAAATGTACGTCATCCTGTGCGCTGCAGCAAGTGATGCGGCAGATGAACTGGCGGATATTCCGCTGGCCATGCGGTGCCGAGATAAGCTGCAGAAGGCTTTGTTAGCGGCCGAGGATATTTATATGGAAACGACCGTCGGTGTGCTGGACTGTGAGGGTGAATAAAAAATACCTTGGACGAAAACGTCCAAGGTATTTTTTGTGTATGTAATTATTCCGCTTTTTGCCTGGTGGGGAACTGGATCTGGGCCAGAATGACAGCGGCGAACATGATGGCGCAGCCAATGTACTCCCGCACGGTCATCTGTTGCTTCAGGATGATGGCGCCGGCGATAACGGCGAACACGCTCTCCAGACTCAGCAGAATGGTGACAACGGTGGGGTTGGAGTCCTTCTGGGCCAAAATCTGAAGCGTGTAGCCCACGCCGCAGGAGAAGATGCCCACGTACAGCAGGGGCAGGGCGCAGCTGAGGATGGCGGCGAAGTCCACGTCCTCAAAAATGAACATGCAGATGGTGGAGATGATGCCGGCGAACAGGAATTGCAGACAGCTGAGCTTCACGCCGTCGCAATAAGCGGTGAAGTGGTCGATGACCAGAATGTGGACGGCGAAGCACACCGCGCACACCAGAACCAACAGGTCGCCGGGGGCCAGAGAGAAGTCGCCCTTGATGCACAGCAGGTACAGAGCCACCACGGACAGCACCACGGCGATCCAGGTGGGAAGGCTGACCTTGCGCTTGAAGAACAGACCGAACACGGGGACCAGTACCACGTACAGCGCCGTGATGAAGCCGGCCTTACCGGCATCGGTGCCGGCCACCAGACCCGCCTGCTGAAAGTTGGAGGCAATGGCCAGCGCCGCACCGCAGCACAGGCCGCCCAGCCACAGCTGTTTGTTGGCGGCTTTCTTCTCCTGAGCGGTGAGGGTGGGCTTGTTTTTCTTCAGCTTGTCGCTGATGAGAATGACCACCAGCAGGGCCAGCACGGCGATAAAGTAACGGGTGGCGTTGAAGGCGAAGGCCCCGATGGAGTCGGCGCACAGGTCCTGCGCCACGAAGGCGGTGCCCCAAATGAACGCGGCAAGGATCGGGAACACTACCTGACGCATCTGATTGTATTTCATGGGTCAGTTTCCTTTCTCTCTCTCTAAAAAAATGGTTATTTCTCGGGGCCGGTGTGCCAGTGGAACTTCCGCTCCTGGCCCCGCAGGAGGCGCTGGATATTCTCGCGGTGGCACCACAGCACCAGCGCGGCGATGATGACGGTCAGCGATGTGTACAGGCCATTGTGGCCGCAGAGGAACCAGGTGGACACCGGCATGCTGACGGCGGCGGTGATGGAGCCCAGGGAGACGTATCTCGTGGTCAGCCACAGCAGGGCGAACAGGCTCCAGGCGATCAGCGCCACCCGCCAGTTCAGCAGCCACACCAGCACGGCGCCGGACAGGATGCCCTTGCCGCCCTTGAAGCCGAAGAACACGGGGAACATGTGGCCCAGCTCGCTGCCCAGCCCACCCAGCAGGACGCCCAGCGTCCAGTCGCCCGCCAGATAGTTGAGGATGACACCGCCGATGAGGCAGGCCGCCACGGTCTTGCCCATGTCCAGCAGAATGACGCCCAGAGCGTACTTGGCGCCGTAGGTGCGGTAGAAATTGGTGAGGCCGGCGTTGCCGCTGCCATGCTGCCGCACGTCATCGCGGATGATGAAGTGGCTCACCAGCACGGAGCCGTTGAGGCAGCCCAGAAAATAGCCCAGCAGTACCACCACGAACATGGCGAACACCGCTGCCCAAACGAGGTAGGTCAACCGTCATCCTCTCCTTTCTGGCGGATGGTAATGGTGATGGGGGTGCCCTCCAGACCGAACACGCTGCGGATCTGATTCTCCAGATAGCGCTGGTAGGAGAAGTGGAACAGCTTTTTGTCGTTGCAGAAGATCACGAAGTGGGGCGGCTTGACGCCCACCTGTGTCATGTAGTAGATCTTCAGGCGTCGGCCCTTATCCGTGGGCGGCTGCACGCGGGTCTGGGCGTCGGCCAGCACGCTGTTGAGCATACCGGTGGTGATGCGCACGGCGGCCTGATCGTTGACATAGTTGATCAGCTCGAACAGGCGGTTTACCCGCTGGCCCGTCAGAGCGGAGATGAACAGGATGGGGGCGTAGGGCATATAGCTCAGGTCGCGGCGGATGTCCTCCCGCATGCGGTCCATGGTCTTGCCGTCCTTCTCGATGAGATCCCACTTGTTCACCACGATGATGCAGGCCTTGCCGGCGTCGTGGGCCAGACCCGCTACCTTGGTGTCCTGCTCCGTCACGCCCTCCTGCGCGTCGATAAGGATCAGGCAGACGTCGCTGCGCTCGATGGCCATGGTGGCGCGGAGGACGCTGTACTTCTCGATGCTGTCGTCCACCTTGGACTTTTTCCGCATGCCGGCGGTATCGATGAAGTTATATTTGCCGTAGGAGTTCTCGAAGTAGCTGTCGATGGCGTCACGGGTGGTGCCGGCCACGTTGCTGACGATGACCCGCTGCTCGCCCAGAATTTTGTTGGTGAGGCTGGACTTGCCTACGTTGGGCTTGCCGATGATGGCCACCTGCACCACGTCGGAGTCCTCCTCCTCGCCGTCGTCCGGCGGCAGGTACTGGAAGCAGGCGTCCAGCAGGTCGCCGGTGCCATGGCCGTGGACGGCGGAGATGGCGATGGGGTCGCCCAGACCGAGATTGTAGAACTCGTAGAAATCCGGGTCGATGGTGCCGGTGGCGTCCATCTTGTTCACTGCCAGCACGATGGGCTTGCGGCTGCGCTGGAGCATGCCGGCCACCTCCTGGTCCGAGGCGGTGAGGCCGGTCTTGATGTCCGTGACGAAGATGATGACATCGGCGTTGTCGATGGCGATCTGCGCCTGCTCCCGCATGAAGGCGAGGATCTGATTGTCGGTGTTGGGCTCGATACCGCCGGTGTCCACCAGACGGAACTTCCGGCCGGCCCACTCGCTCTCGCCGTAGATACGGTCGCGGGTGACGCCGGGGGTATCCTCCACAATGGACAGGCGCTTGCCGATGAGCTTATTGAACAGCATGGACTTGCCCACGTTGGGGCGGCCCACAATGGCGATCAAAGGTTTTGCCATAAGTTTACCCTCCTTTTCAACTGACGGTGCTGGAGGCGTCCAGCATGGCGTCCAGCAGGTCGCCGCCGTCGATGCCTACGATCTGCACGGGGCAGCCCAGCTCGTCCGCCAGACGCGCCACGGTGTAGTCGTCCAGGAACACCGTTTCGCCGTGGCGCAGCATATGCAGCGGCAGCAGCACCCGCCCCAGGGACGGGACCCTTTGCAGCTGCGCCGACAGGTCCTGCCCTGTCAGCAGACCGGCCACGTCGATGGTGTGACCGAAGAAATCGTTTTCCACCGCGATGACCTGCCCCTCCAGACGGGGAAAATACGCCTTGGCCTGTTCCAGCAGTCCCCGCAGGAACGGCGCGGCGGCGGTGCCGGTGGCGATGGTGAAGGGGGGCGGCGCGGCGGCGGGATCCTCCAGACGCATGGCGGAGAGGAAGTCCTGCTCCAAGGAGCGCAGCATGCCTACGCCGTTTTCCAGCTGGCGGTAGCCCTCGTAATAGTCCTCCTGCGGCAGCGGCAGCCCCGCCCGCAGGTACAGCTCGTCGGCGCAGAAGAAGCGCCGTGTGCCGAAGCGCCGCAGGTTCTCCTGTCCGAACTCCTCGGCGATGGCGATGATGTCCCGTGCATCCTCGGCGCTGACGGGGCGCAGCTTCGCAAGACCCTGCCGGTACTTGGTGATGCCCACCGGCACCAGCGAGCAGCTGGAAAACTGCCACTCCGTCAGGTCACGCAGAGTGCGGCGCAGCTGGTCGCCGTCGTTCCAGCCCGGGCAGATGACGATCTGGCCGTTCATGACGATGCCCGCCTTGCAGAATGCCTGAATGTAGTCCAGAGAGCGCTCTGCGTTCTTGTTGCCCAGCATGGTGCAGTGCAGCTGGGGGTCGGTGGTGTGGACGGAGACGTTGATGGGGCTGATGTGCAGGTCGATGATGCGCTGGGCCTCCCGCTCCGTCAGGTTGGTCAGGGTGATGTAGTTGCCCAGCAGGAAGCTGAGCCGCGCATCGTCGTCCTTGAAGTACAGCGTGGAGCGCATGCCGGGGGGCATCTGGTCCACGAAGCAGAAGATGCAGTGGTTGGCGCAGGAGCGCATCTCGTCCATCAGATAGGTGTCGAAGTTCAGGCCCAGATCCTGCCCCTCCGCCTTGCGGATGGTGACGGTACGCACATCGCCCGACGCAGTTTTCAATTCCACGCGGGACAGGGGGTCGTAGCCGTAGAACCGGTAATCCAGCACATCCACGATGGTATGGCCGTTGATGGTCAGAAGCTGTTCGCCCACCTGTATACCGGCTTTTTCCGCAGGGCTGTGCCGGTCAATGGCGGTGATGATGGTGCTCATAGATGCGTCCTCTCTCGTAAAAGGGCATACGCCCACATGATAACCATTCCATTATAGCCGCTTTTATGGCAGGACGCAAGCTATTTATCGTGTCCAGTATAAACAGCGGCGAGCGGATTGTAAAACGCATGATTTCGATGCATCTCATGAGGGAAAGTGGGGGAGCGGGCCTGCAGAAGGGAAGGGCTCCGCGCCTGCGGGGACGGAAGAAAATCAAACGGGCGGCGTGGGGGACAAAACGCGCAAAAAAGCAGGAGGGAAGCTGCGCTTCCCTCCTGCGTGGACACATAAGAATTTACTTGTCCGCTGCCACAGACTTGACGACCTTGACTTCGCGGCCGTTGTAGGTACCGCACTCCGGGCACATTCTGTGAGGCAGATGCAGAGCACCGCACTTGGGGCATGCCACCAGAGCGGGAGCTGCCAGCTTCCATACGGAAGAACGTCTCTTATTGCGTCTTTGCTTGGATACTTTTCCCTTAGGGACTGCCATGTTGACACCTCCTTGGTATTAACTGCCTGAGCAGCAATTTATAATGGATTCACTCGTCCTTCTGCAACAGCTGCGCCAGCTTGGCCAGCCGGGGATCCACCGCCTTCTTGCAGCGGCAGCTCTCGCGGTTCAGGTCGGCACCGCAGCCGGGACATAGTCCCTTGCAGTCCTCAGAGCAGAGAAATTTCGTGTCCATATCGAGGATAAAGGCGTCCCGCGCCAGTTCCGTCACATCCACCTCATCGTCGTCCAACAGCACGATGTCGTCATCCTCATCGGACTGACGCTCCTCGGCCAGCACACAGGCGTAGTCCGTGGATTTCTCCTGATCGAACGCCTGGGCGCATCGGTCGCAGATGCAGTGGAGCGTGGTGGTGATCTGAAGCTCACACAGCAGCATACCCGCCTGATTCCGCAGCTGGCCGTCCACAACAACCGGTCGCGTTACAGGATAAGTACCGCCGAACTCCAGATCGGAAAGGTCCATCTCAAAATGGATCTCCTGCCGGGAGCCGGGGGTATGCAGCAGCTTGTTTACGTTCAGACGCATAGTACACCTCGCAATGACACGAGTAGTATTATAGCCGACACAAAATCCCTTGTCAAACATTTTCTCACAAATATTTTGACTTTTTTCCAAAAGCGGTTACAATGGACGGAGAACACAAGGGAGGTGCGCCCATGCGGGAGCTGACCATCGGGAAAAACGACGCCGGAGTACGGCTGGACCGCTTCGTGTCCAAGGCGCTGCCGCTGCTGCCGCCGGCGCTGATGCAGAAGTACATACGCATCAAGCGCATCAAGGTCAACGGCGCACGGGCCCAGCGGGACCAGCGGCTGGCCCAGGGCGATGTGGTGCAATTATACATCAACGACGAATTCTTTGACAAGCCGTCGGAGGAGAATCTTTTCCTGACGCTGTTCAAGCCTCAGGTGGACATCGTGTACGAGGACGAGAACCTGCTGCTGGTCAACAAGCGGCCGGGGCTGGTGGTCCACGCTGACGAGACGGAGAAGGTGAACACACTCATCAACCACATCCAGGCGTACCTCTATCAGAAGCGGGAGTGGAACCCCCGCTGGGAGAACGCCTTCGCTCCCGCGCTGTGCAACCGCATCGACCGCAACACAGGAGGCATGGTCATCGCCGCCAAGAACGCCGAGACGCTGCGCATGATCAACGAGAAGATCCGGCTGCGGGAGATCGACAAGCGGTATCTGTGCATCACCGTGGGGCGTCCCAAGCCGGCAGAGGGGCGCATCCAGTGCTTCCTTCTGAAGGACGAGCAGAAAAAGCAGGTGTCCGTCTACCATAAACCGGTGCCGGGGGGCAAGACCGCCGTGACGGACTACCGCACGCTGGAGACACGGGGCGAGCTGTCTCTGGTGGAGGTGGGACTGGAGACAGGGCGTACCCACCAGATCCGGGCGTCCTTTGCCGATCTGGGCTGTCCGCTGCTGGGGGACGGTAAGTACGGACGGGGCGACGTCAACCGCCGGTACGGGGAGACGCGGCAGGCGCTGTATGCCTATGAGCTGACCTTCGACCTGCCCACGGACGCGGGGATCCTGAACTACCTGCGGGGCAGGACTTTCACGGTGGAAAACGTGCCGTTCCGGGCAAAATATTTCGGCTGAAAACGTCGTGCGGAGCTGCTGACGCAGCCCCGCGCGATTTTTTTTGGGAAAAGCGGGAAAAGGCATTGACTTTTGGGGGGATACCATATATATTGTACCTGCTTTCTTTCGACGGAAAAAGCGGCGCAGGAACAGGCGCCGGCGGTTTCCGGGGAGGAGGGTTATTTTATGTATGAACGGGGGAGGATAAATGGCCAAAGAGTTGATTCGCCTGCGGGATCTCTGCATGGCGTTTGACGACGAGCTGGTTCTCGATAACATCAATCTTTATATCAACGATTCTGAATTCCTCACACTGCTTGGACCCAGCGGCTGCGGCAAGACCACAACGCTGCGCATCATCGGTGGATTTACCACACCCACTTCCGGTGATGTGACCTTTGACGGGGTGAGGATCAATGACGTTCCGCCACACAAACGGCAGATCAACACGGTGTTCCAGAAATATGCGCTGTTCCCGCATCTGGATGTGTTTGAAAACATCGCCTTCGGCCTGCGCATCGCCAAAGTGCCGGAGGGGGAGATACGGCAGCGTGTCACCGAAATGCTGGAGGTGGTCAGCCTGAAGGGCTTTGACCGCCGCCGCATTGACCAGCTGTCCGGCGGCCAGCAGCAGCGGGTGGCCATCGCCCGCGCACTGGTGAACCGTCCGAAGGTATTGCTTCTGGACGAGCCGCTGGGCGCATTGGATCTGCGTCTGCGCAAGGATATGCAGAACGAGCTGAAGCGTATCCAGCAGCAGATGGGCATAACGTTTATATATGTGACCCACGACCAGGAGGAGGCGCTGACCATGTCCGACACCGTGGTGGTGATGGACAAGGGCCGCATCCAGCAGATCGGCACGCCGGAGGATATCTACAACGAGCCGAAGAACGCCTTCGTGGCGGACTTCATCGGCGAGAGCAACATCCTCAACGGCGTCATGGTCCGGGATAAGGTCGTGAAAATGTACGGCAAGGAGTTCCCCTGCGTGGACGCGGGCTTCGCCGAGAACGAGCCGGTGGACGTGGTCATCCGCCCCGAGGATATCGACATTGTCCCCGTGGAGCAGGGCCAGCTCATCGGCACCGTCACCAACGTGACGTTCAAGGGGATGCAGTACGACATCATCGTGGACTTCCGGGGTTTCAAGTGGCTCATCCAGACCACCGACCACTCGCCGGTGGGCGCACGCATCGGCGTGAAGATCGACCCCGAGGGCTTCCACATCATGAAGAAGAGCGAATACTCCGGAATGTTCGGCGACTACTCCTCCTATTCCGAGGAGTATGAGGAATTGGCGGACGCCAGCGTGGAGCTGGAAGAGGAGGAGAGCGAGGATGAAGACTAAGCTCTCCCATTTCGCCATACCGTATGTGGTGTGGATGGCCATTTTCGTGGTGGCACCCATCATCATCATGGTCGTCTATGCCTTCTCCGACGGAGCGGGCGGGGCTACGCTGGACAACTTCGTGCAGATGGGCGGCTACGCCGCCGTGTTCGGCCGGTCCTTTAAGCTGGCCATCATCGCCACGGCCATCTGCCTGCTCATCGGCTACCCGGTGGCGTATTTCATCAGCCGCGAGGGCGCAGCCTTCCAGCGGATCGCCATGGTACTGATCATGCTGCCCATGTGGATCAACTTCCTGCTGCGGACGTACTCGTGGATGACCATTCTGGAGAACAACGGGCTTTTGAACCAGCTGTTCCAGAAGATCGGGCTTATTGCGCTGTACAACAGCATCACGGGCAGCAGCATTGAGTTTTTTCCGATGATGGATACCCAGGGCGCGGTGGTGCTGGGCATGGTGTATAACTATCTGCCCTTCATGATCCTGCCTATCTACTCGGTCATCGGAAAGATGGACCGCTCACTGTTGGAGGCGGCCAGAGATCTGGGCGCCAACTCGGTGACGGTGTTCCGCAAGGTCATTCTGCCCCTGTCGCTGCCGGGCGTGCTGTCGGGCATCACCATGGTGTTCGTGCCATCGGTGTCCACCTTCGCCATCAGCCGGATGCTGGGCGGCGGCACGGAGCTGCTGCTGGGCGACCTCATCGAGCGGCAGTTTTTGGGCGGCGCGTACAACCCACAGCTGGGCGCGGCCATCTCGCTGGTGATGATGGTCATCGTGGTCATCTGCATGCTGGTGATGAATCGCTTCGGTGAAGGCGAGGAACAGGCGGTGATGCTGTGAAAAAGAAAAGAGACGTGCGGTTCGGCAGCCGCTTTTTCATGGCGCTGATCGGCATTTTCCTGTATGCGCCCATCGTGCTGCTGATCGTGTTTTCCTTCAACGCGGGAAACAGCAACACCGTGTGGAAGGGCTTCTCCCTGATGTGGTATGCAAAGCTGTTCCAGAATCGCATCATTATGCAGAGCGTATATACCACGCTGCTGGTGAGCCTGCTGGCCACGGTCATCGCCACGGTGGCGGGCACCTTCGCGTCCATCGGCTTCCATGCCATGCGCCGCAGGGCCCGCGACCCGCTGATGATGGTGAACAGCATTCCCATGATGAACGCCGATATTGTCACCGGCGTCAGTCTGTGCCTGCTGTTCGTGGCCTTTTTCAACGGATGGGGCACTTTTGCCGGCTGGGTCAACAGCTGGCAGAGTCTGGTAGTCCTGCCGGAGCGGCTGACCATGGGCTTCGGTACCCTGCTTATCGCCCATGTGTGCTTCAACATCCCATATGTCATCCTGTCCGTAGGCCCCAAGCTGCGGCAGATGGACAAGAATCTGGTGGACGCGGCTCAGGATCTGGGCTGTACGTGGATGCAGGCGTTCTGGAAGGTCATCCTGCCGGAGATCAAGCCGGGCATCGTATCCGGGGCACTGACGGCATTTACCATGTCCATCGATGACTTTGTCATCAGTTATTTTACGGCGGGCTCGTCCGTATCCACGCTGGCCATGACCATCTACGGCATGACAAAAAAGCGTGTCAGCCCGCAGATCAACGCCATCTCAGCGCTGCTGTTCGGTACGGTGCTGCTGCTGCTGGTCATCATCAATGTGCGGGAATCCCGCCAGGAGCGCAAGGCCATGCAGCAGAGGTGAGCAGGCGCTCTGACTATTTTATAACGTTCTATTTCAGGAGGATAAAGCATTGAAAAGAATCATCGCGTTTGCGCTGACGGTCATGATGACCGTGGGACTGCTGGCCGGCTGCGGCGACGGAGGCAAGGAGCAGCGTGTTGTCAACGTGTGCAGCTGGGGCGAGTATATCGACGAGTCTCTTATCGGTGAATTTGAGGCCCAGACCGGTATCCATGTCAACTATCAGACGGCGGAGAGCAACGAGACGCTGTACTCCCTGCTCCAGACCGGCGGCGCGGATTTCGACGTGATCGTGCCCTCCGATTACATGATCGGGCGGCTTATCGACGAGGGGATGCTGGCAGAGCTGGATTACAGCGCCATCCCCAACTATGACCTCATTGATCCGCAGTACAAGTCCCTGAGCTTCGATCCGGAGAACAAGTACACCGTGCCCTACAGCTGGGGTACTGTGGGCATCATCTACAACACCAAGATGGTGGATGAGCCCATCACCAGCTGGGGGGCTATGTTTGACGAGAAGTACGCCGGACAGGTGCTGATGATCAACAACTCCCGCGACGCGCTGATGGCGGCCCTGTGCTATCTGGGCTACGACATCAACACCACCGACGAGGCTCAGCTCGATGAGGCGTTCCAGCTGGTGAAGAACGCCAAGGATAAGGGCGTGTATCAGGCCTTCGTCATGGATGAGATCTTCGGCAAGATGGAGGGCGGCAACGCGGCCATCGCCATGTACTACGCCGGCGACTATCTGACCATGCTGGAGAACAACGAGGATCTGGCCTTCGTGGTGCCCGAGGAGGGCAGCAACTGGTTCGTGGACGCCATGTGCGTCCTGAAGTCCAGCCAGCATAAGGACGAGGCCATGGAGTGGATCAACTTCATCGCCGGAACGGACGCCAGCCTGGCCAACATGGACTATATCTGGTATGCCTCCCCCAACGCCGAGGCGCTGGCGGAGTACCCCGCCTACTACGAGGAGCAGAACGGCGAGGCGCTGGATCAGGAGCTCTACAACATCATGGCGGCACCGGCTGACGTGCTGGATCGCTGCGAGCTGTATGTGAACCTGCCCCAGGAGACGCTGAAATACTACGACAAGCTGTGGACCCAGCTGGGCGTTTAACACCGCAGGCTCTTTGAGGACAAAACAGCACCGCGCCTGTGGCCGCGGATACAGCTGCGGCCAAGGTGCGAGGAAAATTTTGAATCAGGAGGTACGAACATGATCGAGACCGGCATGACCCATACCGTGGAAAAGACCGTGACCGCCGACATGACCGCCAAAGCCATCGGCTCCGGCGGGCTGGAGGTGCTGGGCACCCCCTACATGATGGCCCTGATGGAGTGCGCCGCCATGTGGTGCGTGCAGAACGAGCTGCCGGAGGGCAAGGGCACCGTGGGCGTGGAGATCGCGTCCAGCCATCTGGCTCCCACCCCCGTGGGAATGAAGATCACCGCCACCGCCGAGGTGACGGGCGTCTCCGCCAACGGCAAGATGATCACCTTCAAGGTCAGCGCCTCCGACGAGGACGGGCTTATCGGCGAGGGCACTCATACCCGCGCCGTCATCGACAACGCGCGGTTCCAGCAGAAGTGCAGCGACAAGCTGCATAAGGTCAAGTAAAGCAGATACGGCAAAAAGGACTTCCTGTACGAGGGTACAGGAAGTCCTTTTTTGCGCCCTTGCGGCGGCGCGGCATATCTGGTACAATAACAAGGTTAAGAAAGCGGAAAGGGGAGAGCATATGCGCGTACTGGCCACCATAGCGTTCTCCTTTGCGGCAGGACTGTTTCTGGTACTGCTGCTGCCGTGGTCCGGATGGTATCTGTGGGCGGCGGCGGGGCTGGCGCTGGCCGCGCTGGGCCTGTATCTGTGGGGGCGGACGCAGAAGCGGTTCCGGCGGAGCCAGCTGATCCTGTGGCCGCTGGCGGCGTCGCTGGTGTATTTCACTGCGTATCAGGCGGTGGTGCAGCAGCCGGTGCTGGACCTCTGCGGCACGGAGACGGCGTTTGCCGGCACCGTCTGCACCTGGCCGTGGGAGACGGAGCGAGGCGCTGCGGTGACGGTGCGGCTCCATGGGATGCACGGGGCCAAGGCTACGTATTATGGCGGGGAGGAGCTGCTGACGCTGGAGCCGGGGCAGACGCTGTCCGGCGCGGCGTGGTGGCAGGATGCCTCCAATATCCGAGGCACAGAACTGACGCAGTTCACGGCCCGAGGCGTATACGCCCTGCTCTATCAGCGAGACGAGCCGGAGGTGGGGCAGGGCAGCGCAGGAAAGCTCCGCTGGCTGCCGCTTCGAGCGGCGCGGGCCATGCAGGAGAGGGCCGCCGCCATCTGGGACGACCAGTCGGTGCAGGGCTTTCTGATCGCGGAGCTCATCGGCGACCGTGCGGCGCTGCCGGAGGGCGACGCCGTGGTGATGGAGGAGACGGGACTTGCCCATCTGTTCGCGGTATCCGGCCTGCACTGTGCGTTTCTGGTGACGCTGCTGGGGCTGCTGACTCCGGGAAACCGGCGGCGGACGCTGTGCGCCGTGACCATACCGGCGCTGCTGTTCTATATGGTGATGGTGGGCCTGTCGCCATCGGTGGTACGGGCCTGCATCATGCAGATATTCCTGCTGACTGCGCCGCTGTTCCGGCGGAGCAGCGACGGCCTTACCGCTCTGGCGGCGGCGCTGGGCGTCATCCTGCTGGCCAACCCCTTTTCGGCGGGGAGCGTCAGCCTGCAATTGAGCTTTGCCGCCGCGCTGGGCATGGTGCTGCTGACACCGCGGCTCTATCAGACGCTGAGCGGCTGGTATCACGGGCAGCGGCGGCTGGTGGAGCGGATGATCCGCTTTTTAGCGGCCAACCTGGCGGCTACGCTGGGAGCTATGGTGTTCACCGCGCCGCTGATCGCATGGTACTTCAACATCTTCGTGATCGTGGCGCCGCTGGCCGGACTGCTGGCGGTGCCCGCCGCGGGCTGGAGCTTCATGGCGGCCTTCATCACCACCCTGCTGGGGCTCGTGTGGCTGCCGCTGGGGCAGGTGCTTGGCTGGGTGTCCTTCGCGCTGGTGAAGTACATCCTGTGGGTGGCGCGGACGCTGACGGCGCTGCCGTTCCACGCCGTCTATTTCAACAACCGCATCCTCATCTACTGGATGCTGTACAGCTATATCGCGTTTATCGGCTGCGCCGTCACGAAGGACCGGCGGCGGAAGTACGCCATGGCGGCGGTGCTGTCGGCGATGATGCTGGCGGTGTCCGTATGGCTGGGAGATACCGGCCGGTACGGTGTCATGAACGCCCTGGCGCTGGATGTGGGGCAGGGCGAGAGCGTGGCCCTGTGGTCCGGCAAAGAGGCGGCGCTGGTGGACTGCGGCAGCAGCAACAGCTACGTGGACGCAGGCGGCGTGGCGGCGGATCAGCTGGCCAGTCTGGGCGTGCGCAAGCTGCGGTGCGTGGTGGTGACCCACTACCACGCCGACCACACCAACGGCCTGTACGAGGTGATGGAGCGCCTGCCGGTGGAGACGCTGTATCTGCCGGACATCGAGGACGAATACGGCGTGCGGCAGCGGCTGGTGGAGCTGGCGGCGCGCAAGGGCACGGACGTGGTGTTCGTGACATCCTCCACCGTTCTGACGCTGGGGGAGATGACGCTGACGGTCTATCCGCCGGTGGCGGCGGAGGGAGACCTCAACGAACAGGGCCTGTCGGCGCTGGCCACGGCGGGCGATTTCGACCTGCTGATCACCGGCGACATGGCGGGGAACACCGAGCGGAAGCTGGCAGAGACATATCCTCTGCCGGATATAGAGGTGCTGGTGGTGAGCCATCACGGCTCGCGGTACAGCTCGGACGAGACGTTCCTGCGTGCTATCCGGCCGGAGGTGGGCATCATCAGCGTGGGTGACAACAGCTACGGCCACCCCTCCGGTCAGGCTATGGAGCGGCTGGAGGACATAGGCGCGGACATCTGGCGCACGGACAGGCAGGGCACGGTGCGCGTCACGGTGAAGGGAGAGAACTGACATGGCAAAAAAGGAGAGCCGCAGCGGCGGCTATGAGGCGCTGCGGGCCGCCGTGAAGGCAGGCGTACCGGCTAATCTCTATATTTTCTACGGTGAGGAGCGCTATCTGCTCCAGACCATGGCGCAGCGGCTGAAGGAACTGCTGATCCCTGCGGGCTTCGAGGAGTTCAACTACCACCGTCTCACCGGTAAGGGCCTGACGGTACAGGAGCTGGCGGAGACGGCAGAGGCCATGCCCATGATGGCGGAGCACACCCTCATCACCGTCACGGACATGGACATCTTCAAGCTGGACGAGGGACAGCGGACGGCGCTGATCGATCTGCTGTCCGACTTTCCACCCTACTGCACGCTGATCTTCCTGTACGAACAGCTGACCTACAAGCGGGATGGGAAGATGAAGAAGCTGTGCGCCGCCCTGAACGAGTACGTGCAGGAGGTGGAGTTCGTCCAGCAGGAGCGAAAGGACCTGCTGAACTGGCTGAAGCGGCGGTTCGCCGCCGTCGGCCACGACATCGACCAGACGGCGGCGGACCACCTGCTGTTTACCTGCGGCAGTCTGATGCGGGGACTGATACCGGAGATCGAGAAGATCGCCGCCTACGCAAAGCACGAGCGCATCACCATGGCGGACATCGACGCTGTGGCGGAGCCGGTGCTGGACGCCCGCATTTTTGACATGACCAACGCCGTCACGGCGCGGAACTATGACCGCGCCGCCGGTGTCCTGGCGGAGCTGCTGCGGATGCAGATGGAGCCTATCGCCATTCTGGCGGCGCTGGGCAAGGAGCTGCGGCGGCTGTATACGGCGCGTCTGGCGCTGGACGGCGGTAAGGACCGCGTTTGGCTGAAGGAGCTGTGGAGCATGAGCAGCGACTATCCCGCCAAGCTGCTGCTGCAGGCGGCGCGGAACGTGGATCACGACTGGTGCCGTCAGGCGGTGAAGCGCTGTCAGGTGCTGGACCGCCGTATGAAAAGCGAGCGCAATATGGATAGTGAGGGCGAGCTGAAGCTGCTCCTCATGGAACTGGCAGGTGGGCGATGAAGCCCCGCGTCCGCGAGGTCATCGTGGTGGAGGGCCGCTACGATAAGAACACACTTTTGCAGGCGGTGGACGCCGTGGTGGTGGAGACCGGCGGCTTCGCCGTGTTCCGCAACGGGGAAAAGGCCGCGTACCTGCGGCGGCTGGCGGAGAAGCGCGGAGTGATCCTGCTGACAGATCCCGACGGCGCGGGCTTCGTCATCCGGAACCATCTCAAGGGCATCCTGCCGCCGGAGCAGGTGAAGCAGGCCTATGTGCCGGACGTGTACGGCAAGGAGCGCCGCAAGAAAAAGGGCGGGAAAGAGGGAAAATTAGGCGTGGAGGGCATGCCGCCGCAGGTGCTGATCGAGGCGCTGCGCCGCGCAGGCGCTACGTTTGAGGACGGGACGGAGGCTCCGCAGAGGGCGGGACTGACCAAGGCGGACATGCTGGAAAAGGGGCTCATCGGCCCCGCGTCTGCGGAGAAGCGGGCGGCGCTGCAGCGGCGGCTGGGACTGCCGGAGCATCTGACGGCCAACGGCCTCATGGAGGCGCTGGACACGCTGCTGACCCGAGAGGAATTCGATGCGCTGTGAGTTTTTTACGGGAGTGCGGGCAAACCCCTTGCAATTTCCGGCAGCGGCGGGTATAATAAACCATTGTTTTCGCGCGAAAACAAATAACGACATACAAGGAGTGTGAGAAAGATCATGGCCGAGGAAATCAAGACCCCCGAAACGGAGGAGTCCGGCAAAAACTTTATCCTGAATTTCATCGACGAGGACATCGCAGAGGGTGGTCAGTTCCAGGGAATGACCGTCCACACCCGTTTCCCGCCGGAGCCCAACGGCTACCTGCACATCGGACACTGCAAGGCGCTGACCATCGACTTCGGCACTGCCGAGAAGTACAACGGCCTGTGCAACCTGCGAATGGACGACACCAACCCCACCAAGGAGGACGAGGAGTTTGTGGAGGCCATCAAGCAGGACATCCACTGGCTGGGCTTCGACTGGGGCGACCGCTTCTTCTACGGCTCCGACTACTTTGAGGAGGACTACCGTCAGGCGGTGCTGCTCATCAAGAAGGGGCTGGCCTACGTGTGCCAGCTGACGCCGGAGGAATTCAAGGCCAACCGCGGAGATATCGGTATCCCAGCCGTGTCCCCATACCGTGACCGGCCCATTGAGGAGAGCCTGGACCTGTTCGCCCGCATGCGGGCGGGGGAGTTCCCCAACGGCGCGATGACGCTGCGGGCCAAGATCGACCTGACCAGCGGCAACTTCAACATGCGCGATCCCGTCATCTACCGCATCAACCACATGAGCCACCACCGGCAGGGCGATAAGTGGTGCATCTATCCCATGTACGACTTTGCCCACCCTATCCAGGACGCGCTGGAGGGCATCACCCACAGCCTGTGCTCTCTGGAGTTTGAGGCCCACCGCCCCCTGTATAACTGGGTCATCGAGCACTGCGAGCTGCCGGCCCGTCCCCGCCAGATCGAGTTCGCCCGTCTGGGCATCGACCACACGGTGATGTCCAAGCGGAAGCTGCGCAAGCTGGTGGAGGAAAACTATGTCTCCGGCTGGGACGATCCCCGGATGCCCACGCTGTGCGGCCTGCGCCGCCGGGGCTACACCGCCGCGTCCATCCGCAATTTCTGCGAGCGCATCGGCGTGGCCAAATCCCCCAACGTCATCGAGTACGGCTTCCTGGAGCACTGTCTCCGCGAGGATCTGAACGCCAACGCCGAGCGCACCATGGCGGTACTGCATCCGGTGAAGCTGACGGTCACCAATTACCCCGAGGGACAGAGCGAGACCTTCGCTGTGGAGAATAACCCCACCGATCCCACCCAGGGCACTCACGACATCACCTTCTCCCGACACCTGTGGATCGAGGAGGACGACTTCATGGAGGTACCGGTGCCCAAGTACAAGCGCCTGACCCCCAACGGCCCCGAGTGCCGCCTGAAGGGCGCGTACCTCGTCACCTGCACCGGCTGCGTCAAGGATGAGAATGGCCGTGTGACGGAGGTGCTGTGTACCTACGACCCCGATTCCCGCGGCGGCGACCCCGCCGACGGCCGCAAGGTCAAGGGTGCTACGCTCCACTGGGTGGACGCGGAGAACTGCATGGACGCCGAGGTGCGCCTGTATGACAACCTGTTCTCCGACGCCACGCCGGACGGCCCCGACAAGGACTTCCTGGACTGCCTGAACCCCGAGAGCCTGACGGTGCTCAGAGGCTGCAAGGTGGAGCCGGAGATGGCCGCCGTGGCCGCCGCCTTCGACAAGAAGGAGGGACGTACCGGCGTCAACGCCCCCACGTTCCAGTTCATGCGGGTGGGCTACTTCTGCCTGGACAATCGGGACAGCACGGCGGAGCACCTGGTGTTCAACCGCAGCGTGTCCCTGAAGGACAGCTTCAAAAAGTAAACGGAAAGAGCGTCTCCGGCGGAGCCGGAGGCGCTCTTTTTTACCCGAACCACCCCTTTTTCCGGTGGGGCGGCGGTGGCGGCTGGCGCTTCTGGAAGGGCTTGTCGATGAGAATGATGTCGTCGCCGAACTTCTGAATGCAGTCCCACGGGACATAAAAATCCTCTCCGCGGCCGAACAGCCCGAAGAACCGGCACGGCCCAAAGACGATGATGCCTTTCACCGTGCCCTCCGGCACCTGTACGTCCAGATCGCCCACACAGCCAAGGCGGCAGCCGTCACAGAGATTGATGACCTCCTTGCGCCGCAGCATGGAAAATTTACACAGCATCGCGCTCACCCCGTGCAAGCCTATGCGCCGCGCCGCCTGTCCCATGCTGTCGTTTCCGGGAACATTCCGCCCCGTGGAATAGCCGCTGCAGCGGCGGGAAATACTGCCACTATCACAGTGGAAGGACGGGCGGACATGCGGGGAAAGGTGGAGATCTGCGGCATCAACACAGCCAAGCTGCCGGTGCTGAAAAACGATGAGATGACGGCCCTCCTGCGCCGCACCAAGGAGGGCGACAGAGCGGCGCGGGAGCAGCTGATCTGCGGTAACCTGCGGCTGGTGCTGTCGGTGATACAGCGGTTCCTGGGCAGAGGCGAGAACGTGGACGATCTCTTTCAGGTGGGGTGCATCGGCCTGATGAAGGCCATCGACAACTTTGACATCAACCAGCCGGTGCGGTTTTCCACCTACGGCGTGCCCATGATCGTGGGGGAGATCCGCCGCTATCTGCGGGACAACAGTGCCGTCCGCGTCAGCCGCAGCATGCGGGACACGGCCTACAAGGTATTGCAGGGGCGGGAAAAGCTGATGGCGGAGACCCAGCGGGAGCCTACCGTGGAGCAGATCGCCAAGTATCTGGACATCCCGCGGGAGGACGTGGTGATGGCCATGGACGCCATCGTGGACCCCGTCAGCCTCTACGAGCCGGTGTACGCGGACGGCGGGGGCGATGCGGTGTGTGTCATGGATCAGGTGCGGGACGACCGGAACACCGACGAGAGCTGGCTGGACCGCATCGCGCTGAAGGAGGCCATCTCGCGGCTGGACCCGCGTGAGCGGAGCATCCTGGCCCTGCGGTTCTGCCAGGGCAAGACCCAGATGGAGGTCAGCGGCGAGATCGGCATCTCTCAGGCCCAGGTATCGCGTCTGGAGAAGGGGGCCATCAGCGCTATCCGGCGGAATATGTGAGCGGACGCAAAAGGCGCGGCAGGGGAGACCCTGCCGCGCCTTTATGCCGTTATTCCGCCGGTTCTGCCGCGACCTCCGGAGCCTCCGGCTCTGCGGGCTCCTCCCACGGGACCATGGTGGCCACACAGCGGTTGATATTCTTGCCCTCATTGAAGAACTTCCGCTCATAGTCGGTCATGACGCCCACGGCGCCGTCCTTATGCAGGTCCGTAGTGACCTCCGACAGCTGAAAGCCGAACTGAGGGATCTCCTCCACTGACCAGGCGAACAGCTTGTCATTGTCTGTCTTGAAGTGGATCTGCCCGCCGTCGGCCAGCACCCTGCGGTACTGCTTGAGAAAATTGCCGTGGGTGAGCCGCCGTTTCTTCTGATTGCTCTTGGGCCACGGGTCACAGAAGTTGATGTACAGCCGGTCCACCTCACCGGAGGCAAACATGTCCGGCAGCAGCGCCGCATCGCCGTCCACGAAGAACACGTTCTTCAGGCCGGCGTCCATGGCCCGCTCCATGGCGACCACCATGGCGTCCGGCACCTTCTCCACGGCGATGAGCAGCACATCCGGCTCTGACAGCGCCGTGTCCACGGTGAAGCGGCCCTTGCCGCAGCCCAGCTCCACCCGCAGTTCCCTCGCATCGGGCATCAGCGTCCGCCATTGGCCGCGCATGGTGAAGGGATCGCGGACGAGACAGCTGCTGCACGCCTCCATGCGGGGCAGCAGATTTTTCTTTTTACGCATACGCATGGCACAGAACTCCTCCTGTATATGGTGAATACCGGCGGTCATTCTACCATATCTGCTGCCTGTTTGTAAACCTCTGTTCCGCAGGTGACCGGATTTTTGAGGCGTTTCCGACAGTTCACCCTTCAAAATGCGCAAAGAACGGCCGCAACTTTTGTAAGAACTGCTGAAAAAGAAAAAGCACCGTCAGTTGCACTTGATAAAATTCTAACAGTCTACTATAATGCAGTATGTATGGGAGGGTCATGCCCTATGGGCGCGATCCCGCCCGCGACAGCTACCGCCGCCTGCGGGCTGCGGCGCACGAGGATGAAGGAGGAATGGATATGACCCATGTTCTGCTGGAAAAGAAGGAGCATATCGCCGTGGCTACCATTAACCGGCCCAAGGCGCTGAACGCTCTGAATTCCGAGGTATTGTCCGACCTGGATGAGCTGGTGGATATTGTCACCGCCGACCAGGACATTTATGCGCTGATCATCACCGGCAGCGGCGAGAAGGCTTTCGTGGCCGGCGCCGACATCGCCGAGATGAGCACCCTGACCAAGGAGGGCGGCGAGGCCTTCAGCAAGCACGGCAACGACGTGTTCCGCCGCATCGAGACCCTGCCCATCCCCACCATCGCCGCAGTCAACGGCTTTGCACTGGGCGGCGGCTGCGAACTGAGCATGAGCTGCGACATCCGCCTCTGCGCCGATACCGCCGTGTTCGGTCAGCCTGAGACCGGTCTGGGTATCACCCCCGGCTTCGGAGGCACCCAGCGTCTGGCTCGTCTGGTCAGCCCCGGCATGGCAAAGCAGCTGATCTACTCCGCCAAAAACATCAAGGCGGACGAGGCTTACCGCATCGGCCTGGTCAACGCCGTGTACCCGCTGGAGGAGCTGATGCCCGCCGCGGAGAAGCTGGCCCAGACCATCGCCAAGAACGCACCCATCGCGGTGCGCGCCTGCAAGAAGGCCATCAACGACGGCCTTCAGACCGACATCGATCAGGCCGTGGTCATCGAGGAGAAGCTGTTCGGCAGCTGCTTCCAGACCGCCGATCAGATCGAGGGCATGGGCGCCTTCCTGGAGAAGCGCAAGCACGAGCCCTATCAGAACAAGTAACACAGGTTAATTGACAGGCATCTGCCTGATGATTAAGTCATTCATGTAAAAATTTGATTTAGGAGGAACTATCATGAAAGTAGCAGTATTTGGTGCAGGTACGATGGGCAGTGGTATTGCTCAGGTTTTCGCAGCGAAGGGCCACACCGCCCTGATGTATGCTTCCAGCACGGCCAGCGCACAGCGTCATAAGGATAAGCTGGCAGCCTCCCTGAATAAGAAGGTCGCCAAGGGCAGGATGACCCAGGAAGCGGCTGACGATATTATGAGCCGCGTTCTGGTCGAGGAGTTCGACGCCGCCGCCGATGCCGATCTGGTCATCGAGTGCGTCGCCGAGAACATGGCCGTCAAGAAGGAGCTGCTGGCCAAGCTGGACGCTCTGTGCAAGGATGAGACCATCTTCGCCTCCAACACCTCCTCTCTGTCCATCACCGAGATGGGCCAGGGCCTGAAGCACCACCTCATCGGTATGCACTTCTTTAACCCCGTGCCTGCCATGAAGCTGGTGGAGGTCATCGCCGGCGGCAACACCCCCGCGGAGCTGGTGGATTACATCAAGAACCTGTCCACCGAGATCGGCAAGACCCCCGTGGTGGTCAACGAGGCTCCCGGCTTCGTGGTCAACAAGATCCTGATCCCCTATTGCAACGAAGGCGTTTGCGTTCTGCAGGAAGGCGTTGCCTCTGCGGAAGATATCGATATTGCTATGCAGCTGGGCTGCAACCACCCCATGGGCCCCCTGCATCTGGGTGACCTGATCGGTTGGGACGTGGTCCTGAACATTATGGACGTGCTGTTCAACGAGACTCACGATAGCAAGTATCGCGCAAACGTGCTGATCCGGAAGATGGTTCGTGCGGGCAAATTGGGTATTAAGTCCGGCGAAGGCTTCTTCAACTACAATAAGTAAAAATCAGGAAAAGGAGAAAAGAGTATGGATTTCCATCTGACTAAGGAACAGCTGCTCGTTCGCAAGATGTACCGCGAATTTGCAGAGAACGAAGTAAAGCCCCTGGCCACTGAGATCGATGAGGAAGAGCGCTTCCCCATGGAGACCGTCGAGAAGATGGCGAAGCTGGGCATGATGGGCATTTACTTCCCCAAGCAGTACGGCGGCGCTGGCGCCGATGTGCTGTCCTATGCAATGTGCGTGGAGGAGCTGGCTAAGGTCTGCGGCACCACCGCTGTTATCGTTTCTGCCCACACCTCCCTGTGTGCTGCCCCCATCTTTGAGAACGGCACCGAGGAGCAGAAGATGAAGTATCTGCCCGACCTGTGCTCCGGCAAGAAGATCGGCGCTTTCGGCCTGACCGAGCCCGGCGCCGGTACCGACGCCCAGGGCCAGCAGACCACCGCTGTGCTGGATGAGTCCGGCGAGAACTACATCCTGAACGGCTCCAAGTGCTTCATCACCAACGGCAATGTGGCTGATACCTTCGTCGTCATCGCCGTCACCGGCAAGACCACCGACAAGCGCGGCCGCACCATGAAGGAGATCTCCGCTTTCATCGTGGAGAAGGACGACAAGGGCTTCTCTCAGGGCAAGCATGAGAAGAAGATGGGTATCCGCGGCAGCTCTACCTGCGACCTGATCTTCGAGGATTGCGTGATCCCCAAGGATCGTATGCTGGGCAAGAAGGGCGAGGGCTTCAAGATCGCTATGAAGACGCTGGACGGCGGCCGTATCGGCATCGCTTCCCAGGCTCTGGGTATCGGTGAGGGCGCCGTTGAGGAAGCCATCAAGTATACCAAGGAGCGCGTGCAGTTCGGCAAGCGCATCTCCCAGTTCCAGAACACCCAGTTCCAGCTGGCGGATATGCATACCCGTATGCAGGCCGCTCAGTATGTGGTTTACGCTGCTGCCATGAAGAAGCAGAACCACGAGCCGTACTCCATGGATGCCGCCATGGCTAAGCTGTTCGCCGCTGAGGCCGCTTCCGATGTGACCCGCCGCGCCGTGCAGCTGTTCGGTGGTTACGGTTACACCCGTGAGTATCCTGTGGAGCGCATGATGCGCGATGCCAAGATCACTGAGATCTACGAGGGCACTTCCGAGGTCCAGCGCATGGTCATCGCCAGCAATCTGGGCGTTAAGTAATTGAGGAGGTAAAAGGTAAAATGAAAATCATCGTCACTGTGAAGCAGGTTCCCGATACCTCCGGTAAGGTGGCCGTGAACCCCGATGGCACTCTGGACCGTGCGTCCATGCAGACCATCATCAACCCCGATGACATGAACGCCGTTGAGGCCGCTCTGACTCTGAAGGACGAGCTGGGCTGCAAGGTCGTGGCGTTCACCATGGGTCCCCCTCCCGCCGAGGGCATGCTGCGTGAGCTGATGGCCATGGGCGTGGACGAGGGCGTTCTGGTCACCGCTCGTGAGTTCGGCGGTTCCGATACCTACGCTACCTCCCAGATCATCGCCGCTGCCATCGATACCTACGGCATCGACGAGGATGACATCATCCTGGCCGGCCGTCAGGCCATCGACGGCGATACCGCACAGGTGGGCCCCCAGATCGCTGAGAAGCTGCATCTGCCCCAGGTCACCTATGCCGGTGAGATCACCAAGGACGGCGACACGCTGACCGTCAAGCGCATGCTGGAGGACGGCTATATGACCATCAAGGTCAAGACCCCCTGCATGATCACCTGCATCAAGGAGCTGAACACCCCGCGTTACCTGTCCGTGGGCGGCGCGTTCGAGTGCTACAGCAAGCCTCTGGTCACCATGACCTATGACACGCTGAAGGATCACGAGCTGATCGATGCTACCACCATCGGTCTGAAGGGTTCTCCTACCAACATTCTGACCTCCTTCACGCCCCCTCAGAAGGGCGCGGGCATGATGCTCGAGGGCGCTGACAAGGCTACCACCGACAAGCTGGCAGGCATTCTGGCCGCCAAGCACATCATCTAAAAATACTTCACAAAAATGCAAGCATTTTTGTGAGCATTTCGGCAGACTGCGCGCACTCGCTGCGCTCGCACACTCCGCTTGCCGAGCGGTATTTTTCGCCACGTACACGCCGCGGCGAAAAAACGTGATTGCAGCTTGCCGAATCGAAACGTGCTGAAATGCTTGTCAAATCTGAAAGAAGGGAACTTAAAAATATGTCTTTTAATAGTTCGGACATTCAGTCCTTCAAAAACGTATGGGTTTTCTGCGAGCAGCGTCAGGGCGTGATGATGCCCACCACCTTCGAACTGATCTCCGAGGGCCGGAAGCTGGCCAACGAGCTGGGCGTGGAGCTGTGCGGCATTCTGCTGGGCGACAACGTCAAGGGCATCGCGGCTGAGCTGGGCCAGTATGGCGCAGACAAGGTCTATGTGTATGATTCCCCGCTGCTGAAGGACTTCACCACCGATGCCTATACCAAGGTGATCGTGGAGGCCGTTGAGGAGCTGAAGCCCGAGGTGCTGCTGTTCGGCGCCTCCAACATCGGCCGTGATCTGGCTCCCCGCTGCGCCGCCCGCCTGCACACCGGTCTGTGCGCGGACTGCACCCATCTGGACATCGATATGCCCAACTACAAGGGCTTCCTGAAGGAAGCCTCCACGCTGCCCGAGGAGCGCATCGAGAAGCTGGGCACCGTGAAGATCGCCGGTGAGGATCACGATGTGTCCCGCGACCTGAAGATGACCCGTCCTGCCTTCGGCGGTCACCTGATGGCGTCCATCATCTGCCCCCGCTTCCGTCCCGCCATGGCGACCGTTCGCCCCGGCGTGATGAAGAAGCGCGAGTGCCCGAAGAACGTGGAGATCATCGAGCCCAAGTTCGAGCTGACCGCTGCTGACATCCACACCGAGGTGGTGGATACCGTCAAGGCCGCCAAGAAGCTGGTCGACCTGATCGGCGCCGACTTCATCGTGTCCGTGGGCCGTGGTATCTCCAAGGACGTGGAGAAGGGCATCAAGCTGGCCGAGGAGCTGGCTGAGGTGCTGGGCGGCGTGGTTGGTTCCTCCCGCGCCTGCGTGGACGCTGGCTGGATCTCCGCCGACCATCAGGTGGGCCAGACCGGCAAGACCGTCCATCCCAAGGTCTACGTTGCTCTGGGCATCTCCGGCGCTATCCAGCACAAGGCTGGTATGCAGGATTCCGAGTGCATCATCGCCGTGAACAAGAACGACACCGCTCCCATCTTCGAGGTGGCTGACTACGGTATCGTCGGCGATCTGTTCAAGGTCGTTCCCGAGCTGATCGAGTCCATCAAGGCTGCTAAGGCCGCGAAGTAAGAAAGGAAGCTGACATGGATATCAGACAGGCTATCAATGACCGCCGGTCCATCCGTTCTTTTACCAGCGAGCCTGTGACGCAGGAGACGCTCCGAGAGGTCCTGACGCTGGCAACGAGAGCCGTATCCGCCGTCAATGCGCAGCCCTGGGAGTTTGCGGTCGCCGCCGGCGACGTACTGGAGGCCATCCGTCAGGATAATATTGAGTCCTACGATCAGGACCGCCCGACGGATGTTCCCGACATCATGGTGGATGGCATTTATCGGGAGCGCAGCCGCGAGATCGGCAAGGCGCTGTTTGCCGCCATGGGAATTGAGCGGGGCGACAGAGCACGCCGAAACGAATGGGGACAGCGGGGGTTCCGCTTCTTTGATGCGCCCGCGGTCATCATCCTGAGCATGGACCAGATGCTGGACAATACGACGTTCCGGCTGGACATGGGGTGCGTGATCCAGAATATCTGCACCGCGGCGATGGAATTCGGCCTCGGCACCTGCGTAGAGCATCAGGCGGTCATGTATCAGGAGACGCTGCGCCGCAATCTCCATATCCCCGAAAACAAGCGCATCGTCTGCGGCATCGCCATCGGCTACCCCGACTGGGAGTTCCCCGCAAATCAGGTCATCAGCACCCGCGTACCGGTGGATGAGATCACCACATGGTGCGGTTTCTGAATTATTTTGCTTACTACCTCTTTTCTCTCCTTATTTCCCCGCACTGCGGATGATTTTCCATGACCCACGAGCAGGTCTCCTCATGATGAACATTTTTCCAAAACTGCAACCTTACAAATACGTTCCTACCTTACCATGACCTCTCAACATGTTAAACTGTGATTTTTCTGCCTGCTCGGGGTCCTGGAACATCTGCATGGACATTCGATGTTTCGAGTCCTGATCCGCAAACAATAAGAGAGACGCCCCGACGGGGCGCCTCTCTTATTGCATTTTACAGGATGCCGCGGTCTGCCAGCTGGCAGCGCAGGTGCGCCGCGTCGCCGTGAAAGACAATACCGGCCATACCGGCATTTTCCGACGCCTCAATGTTGGCGGGGGAATCGTCGATGAACAGGCAATCCTCCGGCTTCAGACCGAACTTCCGGAAAAACGCCTGATAGATGGCGTCCTCCGGCTTCAGCAGGCGGTGGTCCGCGGAGATGAACGTACCGCTGAAGTACTCGCTGCCGGGAATGTCGTGCCAGTAGGTGTGCTGGCGGGTGCTGGCGTTGCTCAGCAGGTACAGGTCGTAGCCGGCATTTTTCAGGTCACGGGCCACATCGGCCATGCCCTCCACCGGCACGATGGGGTCGTTCCACCGCCGTACCAGATACTCCGCTGTACCGTGCAGGTGCCGGGGCAGGCGGGCCTGCATCCGCGCCAGCGCATCGTCGTCGGAGATGGTGCCGCGATCCATGCGCACCCATTCCACAGTGGTCAGCACCTCGCGGCGGATCAGGGCGGCGTCCGCCTCGCTGAGGCGGAGCCGGTCGGTGAACAGACCGATGTTGAAGTTTACCAGCACCTGCCCCATGTCAAATACGATGTGTCGGATCATAGCTGCTCTCCGGGCTCCTCCACGGCGCTGTCGCCGCTGCGGCGGAATACGCCGGTCATGCGGTTCAGGATGCGTTTCCGACGGGCCTTGGCCTCCAGCCGCTCGCCCAGATCGCGGCCGCCCACACCGTAGACTAGGTACAGGATGATGCCGGACACGATCATGATAAACACCGTGGACGCACAGCGCCGTCCGGAGGCGTTGACGTTGTAGCCGTACAGACCCTCCTCGGCGCACATGGACTGGATGACCATGGCGTAGCTGGTGCCGTAGGAGCTGGCGAAGGTGGCGGACATATCGTATTCCGTGAACAGGGCGTTGAAGTTCAGGGCGAATACCGCCAGCACGCTGGGCAGGATGATGGGCAGCTTCACCTTCAGGAACGTGCGCAGGCCGCTGGCACCCATGTTGCGGGCGGCGTCCTCCAATTCCGTGTCGATGGAGTAGAACGCAGCCTTTATCATACGCAGCGAGAAGGGCAGCTTTACCACCGTATATGCCAGCACAATGAGCAATCGCACATTCTCCGCGTAGTACAGGTTCATGTTGCCCACATACCAGATGGCGTCAGAGTTGAAGTAGGTGCGGTAGGAGTAGCAGATCAGGATGGTGGGCAGCAGCCACGGGAACAGCAGGCAGTACTCCAGAACGATGCCGGACTTCTTGTTGCGGTTCTTGAAGATGTAGTTGCAGGCCACCACCACGATGAGGCAGGCCAGCGCCGCCGCGATAACGGACAGCAGGAAGCTCATCTTGATGCCGCCCAGGGTGGCCTCGTTGGCGAACAGGCCGGAGATAGAGCCCTTGCGCAGCTTGTAGGTGCCGCGGTTGGTCAGGTATTCATAGTCCTGGGTGCCAAAGTAGTTGATGAGGGTCCAGTTGCTGAGGTCCAGCTTCTTCATACGGATGGCTCCGTAGGTCTGGAAGGAGAAGATGATGATCATCACCACGGGGATCATGTAGATGATGAACAGCACATAGGCGTAGATGTGGGCCAGCACGTTCCACACGGGATTGGTGATCTTCTGCTTTACCAGCTTGGCCTTGGTCTTGGACACCGACAGATAGTGGCCCTTCCGCTCGTAAGCGGACAGCACCGTCAGCAGTACGATGGTGAACATGGCAAGGATGATAGACAGCAGGGCGGCCCGAGCCTGGGGGAAGGACTCATCCGCCACGGAGGAGCCTGCCAGACGCACGATCTCGGGGTTGATGGAGTCGTAGCCCAGCAGAGTGGGGGCGGACATGGCGCAAAGGCCGGTGATGAACGTCATGACCGTCAGGGAGAACATGGTGGGCACCAAGGTGGGGAATACCACCTTCCACAGCACCTTGAAGGGCTTGGCGCCCATGTTGCGGGCAGCCTCCACAGTGTTGTAGTCGATGCCGCGGATGGCGTTGCGCAGGAACAGCGCGTGGTTGGACGTACACGCGAAGGTCATGGTGAACAGCACCGCGTTGAAACCGGAGAACCAGCTGCGGTTAAAGCCGGGGATAGCGTCAGCCAGCGCCGTGGTCAGGATGCCGTTGGGGTCGTACAGGAACAGGTAGCCGGTGACCAGCGCCACGCCGGAGTAGATCATGGTGGTCATATAGCCCAAGCGCAGGATGTTGGCGCCCTTGATGTCGAAATACTCCGTCAGCAGCACGATGGACACACCCACCACGTTGACGGTGATGACCAGGCAGATGGCCAGCTTCAGGGAGTTCCACACGTAGCGGCCCATGTTGCCGGCGAAGAAGAACCGGATGACAGCCCAGGGGTCCGTCTCACCGGCGGCGTTCTTGGTGGTGAAGATGCTGGTCAGCGTGTTCAGACACGGCACCAGCATAAAGCCGAAGAAAAAATAGGCGAACAGCACGATGCCGATGATCCGCACCACAAAGGCGGCATCGGGGCGCCTGCGGGTCAGGGAGTTACTCATGTGCCGCCTCCTCGCTGGCCTCGTAGGCCATGACGTGGGAGGGATTGATGACCACAGACACCTTCTGATCCGGCTCGTAGATGTTGACGCCGTCGTTCTTCTCGATGACCTTCAGGGTCTGGCCCTCTACACTGATGTAGTACTTGATATACAGGCCGTAGTACTCGCGGCTCTCCACCACGCCATCCAGCGCCAGCTCGCCGTCGCGGGGCTGCACGTTGACGTGGAGCCGCTCCAGACGGATATAGTTGTGCTTGGCGGAGTCCAGCGCCGCGCCGCGGTCGTTGAGGTACTGCACCAGCGGCGTCTCCAGCCGGTTGATGTCGCCGATGAAGTTGCACACGAACTCGGTGGCGGAGTGGTTGTAGACCTCGTTGGGGGTGCCGATCTGCTCGATGACGCCCTTGTTGAACACGGCGATGCGGTCGGACAGGGTCAGGGCCTCCTCCTGGTCGTGGGTGACGTAGATGGTGGTGATGCCGAAGTCCTTCTGCATCTTCTTCAGCTCATTGCGCAGCTGGACGCGGAGCTTGGCGTCCAGGTTGGACAGCGGCTCGTCCATGCAGATGATGGCGGGGTTGGTCACCAGCGCGCGGGCGATGGCCACACGCTGCTGCTGGCCGCCGGACAGCTGGGACACGGCCTTCTGCAGCTGCTCATCGCTGAGATCCACCTTGCGGGCGATGTCCCGCACGCGCTGGTCGATCTCCGCGCGCTTCGCCTTCTTGACCTTCAGGCCGAAGGCGATGTTGTCGTAGACGGTCATGGTGGGGAACAGGGCATAGCTCTGGAACACGATGCCGATGTTGCGGTCCTCAATGGGGACGTGGGTGATGTCCTGTTCCTTGACTACCACAGTGCCCTCCGCCGGCTCGATGAAGCCGGTGATGGTGCGCAGGGTGGTGGTCTTGCCGCAGCCGGACGGACCCAGGAACGTGAAGAATTCGCCCTCCTTCACGTGGACATTGATGCCGTGCAGAGCGGTGAAGTTATCGAACTTCACCACAATATCATTCAAACGGATCATACACACAAAACTCCTTTGCTCTGTTTCTTACCTGCTCAGCGTGCCGGCCAGCATGGCTCGATATTCCTGCCGTTGTACCCTCTTGCTTCACAGCTGTAAAGGCGGAAAGCGGATTTTCCGCCCTTACAGCTGTGGCGAGCCGGATTCCGGCTCGCCACAGGAGTAGATACGGGATGCTTACTCGGCCGCGGCCTGGGTCAGAGTGGCCCAGTCCAGGTTGGCCCAGTCAGGCTCGGCAACAGCGGCGCTGCTGTCAGCCCAGTAGAAGCCCAGGTTGGTCAGGATGTTGGTCCACTCAGCGGAGTGAGCGGCCACATACTCGGCGTAGGTGGTGTCGCCGTCCACCTTGGACAGTGCGAAGTTCTTCAGGGTGTAGATGGCGGGCACGCCGTCGGGGTACAGGATGTCAGCAGCAGCGGTATTGCAGGGATAAGAGTCGAACTCCTCGCCCCAGGCCGCCTGGGTCTCGGCGGAGCCGAACCACTCAGCGAAGGCCTTGACCGCCTCGGTCTCCTCATCGGTGCGGCCTTCCTTATTCAGGATGCCGATGTACTCGGCGATGTAGTAGGTACCGTCATCGATCTCCACCAGATTCCAGTTCTCGGGGGTCATGGTGCCCTTCAGAGGATTCTCGGAGCTCTCGGCAGCGGCGTCGATCTTGCCGTACAGGGAGGAGGAGTAGAAGGTGGAGACAGCCACATCGCCCTTGTTCAGAGGATCGAAGCCGTACTTGTAGGTATCATCGGAGGAGTACACGCCGTTGGCGCAGTAGTTCCACAGCGTCTTCCAGCCGTCGATGGAGATACCGCCGGCGGGGGAGGTGGGATCCACGAAGGAGTACAGCAGCGCGGAGTTGATGTTGGCGTTGGTGGTGCCGCCGACCTTGTTCTGACGATACCACTTATAGCCGCAGTTCACGATGTCGGACCAGTGCTGGAAGTGCAGGGCCTCGCCGTTGGTGCCCAGCTCATCGGTACGGTACAGCATCAGCACGTTCTGGATGACCAGACCGTAGGCAGCGCCGGGATAGGCATACTGACCCACCTGATCGGCCCAAGTAGGAGTCCAGTCCACCAGGGACAGGTTCTCGTAGGTGCCGTTGACCACCTGGCTCCAGCGGGTCTCGTTCAGACCGAACAGGATGTCGCCGTCCTTGTTCTCGTTGGCAGCCTGGATGGCGGCGGTATCACCGGAGATGACGCTGTTGTCGTCAATGGACACGGTGAAGCCGGCGTCCTTGGCAGCGTTCACCAGCCAGGTGGTGCGCTCCGTGGAGTTGGAGTTGGAGTAGATGCGGATGGTATAACCGGAATAATCCTTGGCATCGGGGGTACCCTCACCGCCGTTATCGGCGGGGGCCTTGTCGCCGCAGGCCACCAGGCTCAGAGCCATGACCAGCGCCAGCAAGAGAGCAGCAAACTTTTTCATTCCTGATTTCTCCTTTTTAAGAAAGATCGGACAGCGCACAGCCTGCACCATCACACCATTATTATACCAGCGCGGAATTCACCGGCAAAACGGGTCATCTCTGCGATTATTGAGACGATTCTGTGCAAAGAAGCGGCACATGTCAAAACAAATTGCTCGTTTTTGTGCAATTTGCTAACGGCATCGGTCCTGATACTCCGATGGCGACATGCCGGTGAGCTTTTTGAACGTGCTGCCGAAATAGGCCACGTCGCGGTAGCCCACCATCTCCGCCACCTCATACACCTTGTACCGGCAGTCCCGCAGCAGCTTGCGGGCCGTATGGATGCGGTACTGGGTGAGATAGCCCAGGGCTGTATAGTTGGTCTCCTTCTTGAACACATGGCTCAGATGCCCCTCGCTGATACCGATGTGGCGGGCGATGGAGGCGATGTTGATATCCGTGTCGGCGTAGTGCTCGGCGATATAGTTCAGGGTCTGGAGCACGTACTTGCTCTTGTCACCCTTGGGCAGCAGCAGGGTGTCCTCCGCCGGCTGGGCGGCGCCCTCCTTCTCCCGCACACGTGCGATGGCGGACATCAGATCCTGATCGCGGAAGGGCTTGAGCAGGTAATCCGCCGCGCCGTAGCGCAGGGCGGCCCGGGCATAGTCGAACTCGTCGTAGGCAGTGAGGATGATGAAGTGGGCGGTGGACTCCTTCTCCCGCAGGCGGCGCATCATCTCGATGCCATCCATGCGGGGCATCCTCACGTCGGTGATGATAAGGTTGGGGTTATACCGCTCCGCTGCGGCCAGGCCCTCCTCGCCGTTGGCCGCCTCGCCCACTACCACGCAGTCCATGGAGGCCCAGTCCACGCCCAGCACGATGCCGCGGCGCACTACGGTCTCGTCGTCAACGATCAGTACCTTTAGCATGGCTGTCTCCTTTCATCATGGGCAGGCGCAGCGTCACGCGGCTGCCGGTATCGCCGGACTCGGCGGTGAGGCCGTACCCCTCGCCGTAGTACAGGCGGATGATGCGGTCCACATTGTTCAGTCCCAGATGGCCGCCGGGGATATCCTCGTGGCGGGCCAGCCGGTCCAGCACCTCCGGCGCGATGCCCCGTCCATTGTCGGATACCCGCAGCAGCAGGTCGCCGCCGTCCTCCTCGGCCCACAGCTTGATGTAGCCCTCCTCCAGATCGGCCACGCCGTGGATGATGGCGTTTTCCACCAGGGGCTGCAGCACCATCTTGGGCACGATACAGTGCTGGTACCGCTCGTCCACATCGATCTCACACACGAACCGATCCTCGAACCGGATCTCCTGAATGTTCAGATACTGCCGCACCAGCTCCAGCTCATCCTCCAGGGGGATCAGCTCGCTGCCGGAGATACCGGCCCGCAGCAGCGCCGCCAGATCCGTGGACATATCGGCGATCTGAGGGACGTGGTTGGCCACACCCAGCCATTTCATGCAGTCCAGCGTGTTGTAGAGGAAGTGGGGGTTCAGCTGGGCCTGCAGCATCCGCAGCTGCGTCTCCGTCAACTCCCGCTGCCGCTGGACGGACCGCTCCAGATTCTGGCGGTACTCCTCGGTCATGCGGTTGAAGCTGGCGGCCAGACGCCCCAGCTCGTCTGGGCTGTCCAGATACAGCTGCACATTGTAGTCGCCCCGCTCCGCCTGCCGCATGGCGTCGTCCAGCGCGTTCACCGGCTGGGAGAGGTACCGGCTGAGCCACCACGCCGCTACGGCGCACAGCCCCAGACACAGGATGCCCAGCGCCGCGCCCACCAGATACAGCGACCGCAGCACCTGTCCCGTGTAGACGCGGGGCTGCTGGAGCAGCAGGGTGAAGCCCGCCGCGCCGTCGGCGGTGTAAAAGGCGCAGTCATCACCCTCGTCGCCGGTGAGCTTCTGACCGGCCAGCAGCTGGCTGCGCAGCGCCGCCACCGTGCGGTCAGCCTGCACCGTGCGGGTGTAGTACACCGTGCGCCACGTGCCGTCCAGCACCAGCAGATCGTCGGCGGGAGCCATCACGCCGTCAAAGAGCTGGGCAAAGCCGCTGCTCTCGATGCGGGCGGTGACGTAGCCCAGCAGCTCACCGCCGTAGCCGGTGACGGTCCGCGCCGCCATCAGGCCGCGGCCGGTGCTGAGGAACACCGTGCCGCCATTGGTGCGGGCGGCGTACAGACCGCCCCAGTCCGTGTCCGCCGGCGCGGCGGCCAAAGAGGCGTCGGTGCTGTATAAGCATGCGCCCTGGGCGTCGTAGATCTCCAGATCGGCATAGGACCGCACCGCTGCGGCAGTGAGGTACAGGAACTGGTACAGCAGGCGGGAATCCGGCTCCGTGCGGCGCAGGACACTGCGGGTGATGGTGCTGGTGGCCAGCGCCTCCAGCGTGTCTCCGCACTGCCCGGCGGCCTCATCGAACCGCTGGGACAGCGTGTCCAGCGCCGCTCTGGCCTGACGGGCCTGGGTGTGCTCCGCGCGGGCCACGATGACCTGCATCATCACCACGTCGCACAGCAGCAGCGGCACCAGCGTCACCACAAGGATGGTGGCGAACACGCGGTTGCGGAAGGAGCGGCGTATCCAATTCTTCAGCTTCATGGCGTCTCCTCCGCCGTCAGGCTGCTCCAGATGTCCAGTGTCTCCGCCTGATGGGCCCCTGCGGCGTAGGGATCGTAGGCCAGCGCGTGGGGCAGGGAGGCGTCGCCCAGGGGAGTGAACACCGTCCGGCGGTACTGCCGGGTCAGGCGCTCCTGCACTTCGCCGCTGAGCAGGAAGTCGATGAAGGCGCGGGCGTTGTCCTCGTGGGCGCAGTCCGCTATGATGGCGGCGCAGTCCGGCTGCACCACCGACCCCTCGCGGGGGTAGATCACCGTGACGCTGAGCCCTGACGCCGCGGCCTGCATGGCCAGATCTTCAGTGGTGACGCCCACGTAGCAGCGTCCGTCAGCCACGGCGGTGACCACGTCCTCCGCTGTGGGCAGCACATCGCCTACGCAGCGGACGAAATCTGCCAGCACCTGCTCTGCTTCGCCGTCCAACACCTGTGTCATGGCCTCCAGCGCCGTGCAGCCGGTGGCGGATACCGTGGGATCGGGACAGGCAATGCGTCCCCGCCACGCCGAGGATGTCAGGCTGCTCCAGCTGTCCGGCACATTCCGCTGCACCAGCTGGTCGTTGTAGATGAGCACCACCGGCAGCAGGGAGAAGGGCGTCCACCGATCCTCGCTGTCGCGGTAGGCACCGGGGATGTCCGCCGCCGCCTCCGGCGCGTAGGGCGCGAAGAGCTCACCGCAGGCGGAAAGACAGTCCGGCGTGACGCCCAGCAGCAGGTCGCAGCGCTGACCGGCGGCGATCTGCTCCAGCAGCGGCAGGGCGCCGTCGGCGGTGTGTACCTCTACCCAGATGCCGGTGCGCCGCTCAAACTCCCGCACCGCGTCGTCGTAGACGGCGGCGCTGCGCGCGGTGAAGATGACCAGCCGGTCCGCGTCCTCCGGCGCCGCGGCGTCCCGGTTCCCGCCGCAGCCGCACAGCAGGAGCAATATCAGCAATAGGGGGAAGATGCGCCGCATGACCCGCCCTCCATTCATACCATTATAATATATGCCTGTATTTTACAATCCGGCGGGCAAAATAGCAAGCGGCAGGCGAAAAAAAGAGGACGCTGCCGTCATTTGGCGCACAGCGGAAAATTTCGACAAACACGGCGTTGCAAATCATCATCTGCTGTGGTATAGTAAACGATGAATATGCATCCCTATATCCGGCGCATGGCGAGGATACAGGCAGAGAGGGGCGTTTTTCCGGACCATGAACAACGAAGAACACTACACAGAGATCGACCTGACAGCACTGCTGAAGGCGCTCTGGCGGCATATCTGGCTGATCGCGGCGTCCGTGATCGTCATCGGTGCGATGGCTTTTTCCTACGCCCGCTTTTTCGTCACGCCCATGTACACGGCCAGTGCGCTGATGTACGTCAACAATAATTCCCTGTCGGTGGGCAGCACCAAGGTGAGCCTGAGCGCCGGCGACCTGTCCGCCGCCAAGAGCCTGGTGAACACCTATGTGGTCATCCTGAACGCGCGGACCACGATGAACGAGGTGATTCGCGAGGCCGGTGTGGACTATACCTACACGGATATGCAGGGGATGATCTCCGCCGGCGCCGTGAACTCCACGGAGGTGGTGCAGATCGATGTCACCATGCCCGACCCGCAGGAGGCGGCGCTGGTGGCCAACTCCGTCACCAAGGTGCTGCCGGAGCGTATCGCCGCCATCATGGACGGCTCCTCCGCCCGCGTGGTGGACACCGCCGTAGTCCCGTCCACACGCTCCTCCCCCAGCTACACCAGCTATACGGCGCGGGGCATGCTGCTGGGACTGGTGCTGAGCTGCGCCTGTGTGGCGCTGCGCCAGCTGCTGGACGATCGGGTGCAGGACGAGGACTACCTGATCCAGAACTATCCCGACATCCCCGTGCTGGCGGTGATACCCGACCTGAACCAGACGAAGCACAGCTCCTATGGCTATTATGAGGGCTATGGCAGCGCATCGGCCTGCGGTGGAAAGGAGGCGGCGCGATGAGCCTGGACAAGCAGAAGGGCGCGCGGGACGCGGGCAAGCGTGAAGCGGCCCAGACCGAGCAGCCTATCATCGGCGAATACCTGAGCTTTGCCGCTACCGAGGCGTATAAGCTGCTGCGTACCAACCTGATGTTCGCCCTGCCGGATCAGGGCAAGTGCCGCGTGGTGGGCGTCACCAGCGCCCTGCGCAACGAGGGCAAGAGCACGCTGGCCATCAATCTGGCCTATACCGTGGCCCAGGCGGGCTACCGCGTGCTGCTGATCGATGGCGATATGCGCCTGCCCACGCTGGCCAAGCGGCTCAACATACCCAAGCGGCCCGGCCTTTCCAACCTGCTGGCGGGTCTGTGTACCGTGCAGGACGCGGTGCAGACCAGCGACCTGCTGGACAACCTGAAAGCCATCGCCGCCGGCGACATCCCGCCCAACCCCTCTGAGCTGCTGTCCTCCGCACGGATGGAGACGCTGCTGCGGGAGCTGGGCGCCGACTACGACTTCATCCTGCTGGATCTGCCGCCGGTGACTGCCGTGACGGACGGTCTGGTGATCTCCAAGCTGGTGGACGGCATGATCGTGGTGGTCTGCCGCGGCTACTGCGAGAAGAAGCTGCTGGAAGCGGCGCTGCGGAACATGAAATACCTGAACATCAAGATTTTGGGCTTCGTTATGACCCGCGGCAGCGTGGACAAATCCGGCTATGGCAAGCGGTACGGCAAGTATAAAAAAGGCTACGGCGGCTATTACAGCTACGGCGCGCCGCCTGCCGGCGACCGGAGGTCCTCCGAGCCGAAGCAGACCGGCGGCCAGAAATTGTCATGATCGACCTGCACAGTCACATCCTGCCTCGCATGGACGACGGCAGCCGCAGCACGGAGGAGAGCCTTCAAATGCTGACCGCTCTGGGGGCGCAGGGTGTCACCGATGTGGCGGCCACGCCCCACTTCTACGCATCGGAGAACGGGCCGGACCGCTTTCTGGCCCGCCGCGCCCGGTCGTGGCAGCAGCTGCGGCCACATCTGACGGCGTCGCTGCCCCGGGTACATCTGGGGGCGGAGGTCCTGTTCTTCGAGGGCATCGCCGCTTTCGACGGCCTGCCCCGCCTGTGCCTTTCCGGCACGGACGTCCTGCTGCTGGAGATGCCGTTCCGGCCCTGGAACGGGCGGATGCTGGACGAGCTGCTGGAACTGGCGGGCCGCCCCGATGTCACGGTGCTGCTGGCCCACATGGAGCGCTACCTGCCCTATGTGGCGGAGCCGGACTGGCGGCGCATGGCCCGGAGCGGCCTGTATATCCAATCCAACGCCGATTTTTTCTGCGGGTTTTCCCCCCGCCGAAAGGCTCTGCGCCTGCTGTCGGAGGGCCGGATACACGTGCTGGGCACGGACTGCCACAATATGGAGCGGCGCGCGCCCCGCATGGACAAAGCGGTGCGCGTCATCGCCAGAGCCCTTGGCGATGACACGGTGCGGCGTCTGGAGGAGCAGGCCCGCCGCCTGTTGAAGAAGGGGGGAGCTGCGTGAAAAAGAAGCTGGTCCTGATCGGCGGAGCGTTGGCGGTGTGCATCGCCGCCTACCTGCTGTGGACCTGCCAGCCCTGGCGCACTGAGCCGGAGGAGCCGCCTGTACCGGATGCCCCTGTGGGGAACACGGCGGAGCCGGAGCCTGCCTACGTCAGTCCCATCGACTTTGCGAGCCTGCAGGAGCGCTGCCCCGACATCTACGCCTGGCTGGAGATACCGGACACGGACATCAGCTATCCAGTGGCCCAGAACGCGGACGATACATGGTATCTCACCCGCGACATCGACGGCAACTACTCCAGCGACGGCACCCTATTTACCGAGAGCGCCTATAACGGCGCGGATCTGACCGACCCCGCCACGGTGATCTACGGCCACCGCATGAACAGCGGCGCCATGTTCGGCACACTGCAAAAGACCTACTCCGACCCCGAGAGCTTCGAAGCCCATCGGGAGATCGTGCTCTACCTGCCGGATCAGGAGATACACGCCACGGTGTTCGCGGCGGTACCCTACGACAACCGGCACATCCTGTATAACTACGACTTTGACGACCAGCGCATGACCCGCCTGTTTCTCAACAGCGTGCGTCTGGTCCGTGACCTTGGCGCCAACCTGGATGAGGATGCCTTCCCGCAGGAGGGGGACCGGATGGTGATCCTGTCCACCTGTCAGAAGGGCAACCGCCAGATGCGGTATCTGGTGCTGGCAAAATGGACGCCGGCCTGACGGAAAACTGTTTACCTAAAGCGATGCTTTTTTGCAATAACCTGAGATTTATCACGAAAGTGAGAAAGGGGAACCCAAAATGAAGAAGTTTGCAACCATGCTCCTGGCTCTGCTGCTGACGGCCGCGCTGACCGTGCCCGCCATGGCCACGTTTACGCCCAGCTCGGAGAACAAGGACGCGCCGGAGATCATCTCCGCCACCTTCGAGGACGGCACCGATGCCAAGGGCTACCTGATCGTGACGCCGTACAGCAAGAGAAATTCGGCGGATCCCTCCATCAAGGAATCTCTGGAGCGGGCCTATGAGGACGTGAAGAACGCCTCCACACTGGATAAGCTGAACAGCGATGTCAACACGCTGCTGAAGAACTATCCCCACGTGAAGGCAGAGGATCTGGTGGCCTCCGACCTGTTCGACCTGAGCTACGTGGAGAACGGCCAGCTGGCCCCGCTGCCCCAGCGCGTCACCGTCACCTTCCGGCTGACCGTGCCGGTGGAGGATCTGCTGTTCGTCATGACCCGCGACGCTGAGGGCAACTGGCATCTGCTGAACATGACCGCCGGCCTTGTCACCAAGGTCAGCAAGAACCAGGTCACTGTCACCTTTGACAGTACCGGCCCCGTGCTGTTCATCATCAACACCGCCTCCATGCCCGCGGACAAGGACGGCCCCAAGTCCCCTCAGACCGGTGAGATCTCCCCTGCGTGGGTGATCGCCGGCATGACCGTCGTGGCCGCCTGTGCCGCCGCTTATGTGGTGCGCAGAGGGAAGGCCGCCTGACGGCAGGCGTAGATCACGCGCGTGAGAGAACAAACGAAAAAACGGCCCGTTCGGGCCATCGCGGCGGTGGCGGCCATGTTGGCTGCCGCTGCAGCGGTGCTTCTGCTGCTGCACCGGTGGGAGAACCGCCCCACCGCCCAGACGGAGGACGACCCCTACGCCGGGGAGGACGAGTCCCTGACCTACTACAACGGCGGCTGGTATGCCCGCCGCGATGTGAAGACGGTGCTGGTGATGGGCGTGGACAAGTACGCCGCCCAGACCTCCGGAGACAACTATAACCAGCAGCAGCAGGCGGACTTCCTGCTGCTGCTGGTGGTGGACCGCACCGCCGGCGTCTGCCGCGTCCTGCCCCTGAACCGTGACACCATGACGGAGATCACGGCCCTGGGTCTGGCCGGTGAGCAGGTGGGCACCTTCAACGGCCAACTGGCCCTGTCCCACACCTACGGCTCCGGCGGACTGGACAGCGCCCGCAACACGGGCCGCGCCGTGTCGTCCCTGCTGTACGGCGTGGACATCGACCATGTGATGGCCTTCACCATGGATGCCGTGCCCGTGATCAACGACGCGGTGGGCGGCGTGACGGTGCTGGTGGAGGACGATTTCTCCGCCGTCACGGACCAGCTGCCCATGGGGCAGGAGGTCACGCTCCACGGCGACCTGGCCCTGACCTTTGTGCAGAGCCGCGGCGACATGGGCGGAGAAAAGACCAACATCAACCGCATGTCGCGGCAGGCCGCCTATCTGCGGGGTCTGTATACCCGGCTGCAAAGCGCGGCACAGGACGAGGGCTTCCTGACGCAGCTGCTGCTGGAGCTGTCGTCCTACCTGACCACCGACTGTACCGCCAACCAGCTCAACGACCTCTACCGGACGGTGTCGCAGGACCGGCTGGAGGTGCTGGACCCGCCCGCCGGTGAGACAGAAGTGGGAGATGAGGGCTATATGGAATTCCACGTGGACGAGGCCGCTCTGCGCCAGACGGTGATCGACCTGTTCTACGAGCCGCGTCAGGCGTCGTAACACGGTGGGAGGTGCGCCTTGCGTGGGAAAAAGATAAGCACCGCCCTGCTGCTTCTGGCCATTCTGGCTGCTCTGGCCTTCATCTGGGGCAACTCGCTGGACTCCGCCGTGGAGTCTGCCGCCAAAAGCGGCCGCGTGCGGGAGCTGCTCCGGCCCCTGCTGGAGCTGGTGGTGGGACAGGGAGGCGTCACGGACCATCTGGTTCGGAAGCTGGCCCACTTCACGGAGTACGCCGTGCTGGGTGTGCTGCTGCTGTTGCTGACGGCGGTGGGCTTCCGCGTCCGCCTGCAAACGGTGGTGAACTGCCTGTTTTTCCTGATGGCTGCGGCCCTGACGGACGAGACCATCCAGATATTTACAGGCCGCGGCCCCCAGATACAGGACGTATGGCTGGACTTTGCCGGCGGCTTCACCGGCCTGCTGGTCATGCTGGCGCTGTGGGCGCTGCTGCGGAGAGCGTTCCGCTCCCGCAGACGTGCGGATGTCTGAGCTATCCATAAAAACAGGGATGTCCCGCGAGGGACATCCCTGTTTTTTACTGTTTGCGCCGCATCAGCGGCAGTTTTTCAGAATTTCACATACCAGCTGATACATCCGCTCCACGGAGGCCACGCCCAGCCGCTCCCGCGGGGAGTGGATGTCCAGCAGCTCGGGACCGAAGGACACGGCGTCCAGCCCGGGCATCTTCCCGGCCAGCAGGCCGCACTCCAGACCGGCGTGGATAGCCAGCGCCACACCATCCTTGCCGGTGACGCGCTTGTAGGCGGCCATCACCGTGTCCCGCAGCGGAGACTGGCGGGCGTACTGCCACGCGGGGTAGTCGCCGCGGGTGGAGACAGTGCCGCCGGCAAAGGTGACGATGGCCCGCACCTTCTGGAGCAGCATCTCCTTCTCCGATGCCACGGAGGACCGGATGGACAGGGAGAAGCGGAGTCCGTCGTCCTCGGTGGTGATGACACCCAGATTCTGGGAGGTTTGCACAAGGCCGGGGAAGTCGGGGCTCATGACCTGCACGCCCTGGGGCATCACCAGCAGTGCATGAAGCATACGGGCCGACGCATCGGCATCGTAGGCCGCAGTGCCGGAAACCGCTGCGCAGGAAAGGGTCACGCCGCCGTCGGTGACGGAAAGCTCATTCTTCATGATGCGGTCAAATTTCCGCACAAAACTGGTAAATTCTTCCTCTTTTCCGGCGGGCACGGCCACCACTGCGTCGCAGCGGGGGCAGATGACGTTGTCAAACTGGCCGCCCCGCAGGTCCGCGATGCGCAGTGCGCCCACCTGCTCCATGGCGCCGTACAGCGCACGCCCCATGAGCTGGACGGCGTTGCCGCGGCCCTTGTCGATCTCCGCGCCGGAGTGGCCGCCCTGCAGGCCGGACAGGCTCACGGAAAAGCAGCTCTCGCCGCCCAGCGCCTGCCGCGCCGCCGGCAGGAAGCAGTCGGCCCGCAGGCCGCCGGCGCAGGCCACGGTAAACACACCCTCCTCCTCGGAGTCCAGGTTCAGCAGCAGGCGGCCCTTCAGATCGGAGCAGTCCAGCGCCGCGGCGCCGTCCATGCCGGTCTCCTCGTCGATGGTGAACACCACCTCCAGCGGGGGATGGGGCAGGGAATCATCGGCCAGAATGGCCAGCGCCGTGGCCACGGCGATACAGTCGTCGCCGCCCAGCGAGGTCTTATCGGCCCAGACGTAGGTGCCGTCGGTCCGCAGATCCAGCCCTTCACGGCTCATGTCCTTGGTGCAGTCCTCTGTCTGGGCGCACACCATGTCCATGTGGCCCTGCAGGATGACGGGAGCGGCGTTCTCATAGCCCGCCGACGCATCCTTCCAGATAATGAGATTGTTGCAATCCTCCTGACGGTATTTCAGCCCCAGCTCCCGGGCAAAGGATGCGCACAGGTCGCTGATGAGTTTGGTGTTGCCGCTGCCATGGGGCACGGCACACAGCTTTTCAAAGTAGTCGAAAACCGGCTTCGGTTCCAGATGAGACAAAACGCCCATAGTACAAAACTCCTTTCAAAATCAGGCTCAGCGCGTCAGGGGCGCGGTGGCCTCAGCCAGCCACGCCTGCTCCTCCGCGTCCAACAGGGGGGACACCGTAGCGTACACCTGCCGGTGGTAGTCGTTGAGCTGGGCCAGCTCCCCCTCCGTCAGCAGGGACGTATCGATGGCGTCGCGGTCGAAGGGAGCCATGGTCAGCGGTTCCAGATACATGAACTGGCCAAACTCCGTCTTATCGCCGGTGCGAACCAGCACCAGATTCTCATGGCGGATGCCGAACTTGCCGGCCTCGTAGTACCCGGGCTCGTTGGAGATGACCATGCCCTCCTCCAGCGGGTAGCGGCGGCCGTCCAGACTGCGCCAGCGGAAGCTCTGGGGCCCTTCGTGGACGCTGAGGATATAGCCCACGCCGTGGCCGGTGCCGTGGTTGTAGTCCAGGCCATGCTCCCACAGGGGCATGCGGGCCAGCACGTCCAGATTCTCACCCGTAGCGCCGTGGGGGAAGCGGGCGGCGGACAGGGCCAGATGACCCTTCAGCACCAGCGTGAACATCCGCTTTTCCTCATCGGTGACGGGGCCCAGCGCGATGGTGCGGGTCACGTCGGTGGTGCCCTGACGGTAATGTGCGCCGGAGTCCAGCAGAAGCAGGCCCGCCGCGTGCAGGGGTACGTCGGTCTCCGGCGTGGGATCGTAGTGGACGATGGCCCCGTGGGGGCCGTAGCCCGCGATGGTGTCGAAGCTCAGATCCAGGAAGTCCGGCTGCTGGGCGCGGAGGGCGGCCAGCTTAGCGGCGGCGGACAGCTCGGTAATGGGCTCCTTGCCCACATGGGTCTTGACCCAGTGCAGGAACCGGCACAGGGCCGCGCCATCCTTGACATGGGCGGCACGGAAGTTGTCCGCCTCCTCTCTGGTTTTGCAGGCCTTCATGAGAATGGCAGGGCTGGGCTGATCCAGTACCTCCGCCTGGGACAGGCTCTCCATGATGCGGTAGTTGGCGGTGGCGCTGTCGGCCATGACCCGCGTACCGGCGGGCAGGGCGCGGAGCATATCGTAGATGCCGCTGTAGGGCCGCATGGCCACGCCGTCGGCGGCCAGCTTTGCGCCGATATCCGCGCTGACAGCCTGGGGCTGGATGCACAGCTGGGCGTCCTCCCGCCCGATCAGCAGGAAGGACAGGAACACCGGCGTGCAGGCCACGTCCCCGCCCCGCAGGTTCAGGGTCCACGCGATCTCCGTCAGGCTGGTGAGCAGCAGGTACGCGGCGTCGCTTTCCGCCATCTTCTCCCGCAGCTTCGCCAGCTTCTCACTGCGGGTCAGACCGCAGCCGGTCAGCTCCCACACAGGCTTGTCGGACAGAGCGGGGCGATCCGGCCACACGCCGTCCACCAGATCCTGCTCACCGGTGAGGCGGACGTGCTTGGCAGCCAGCGCCTTTTCCATTGTGCGGGCAAAGTTGCTGGAGACGGTGCGGCCATCGAAGCCCAGTGCGCCGCCCTCTGGCAGCTGCTCCGCCAGAAACGCGGGGATGGTGGGCACGTTGGGCTGGCCCATGCGCATCAGCTCAATGCCGCTGCCCGCCAGCTGATCCGCCGCCTGCAGGAAGTAGCGGCCGTCGGTCCACAGGGCCGCGCGGTCCGGCAGCACCACCAGCGTACCGGCGGAGCCGGTGAAGCCGGACAGATAGGCCCGCGCCTTGAAGTAGTCTCCCACATATTCCGAGCCGTGGAAGTCGTCTGTGACCACCACGTAGCCGTCCATGCCGTGCTGAGCCATGCTCCGGCGCAGCTGCGCCAGGCGTTCCGTTATGACCATAGTAAGAGTTACCGCCTTTCCCGACGGCTGACGCCGCCGTTTGTCTTTGAGATATGCACACAATTATATCACAGGGCGATAAAAAAGTGTACCCCCATTTCTATACCACAGAACCGTGTTTGTCCTTATCAACGGATGGCGTTGTATAAGCCGGCCTCCGGCGGCGTATAATAAGGCGATACTGTAAGGAGGAACGCGCGATGAGGCAGAGAGGACAGAAATGGCGCACATGGGAGATGGCGGGGCTGTTTGCTGCGCTGCTGCTGGGCAACACGCTGCACTTCGTCTACGACTGGACGGGGCAGGCCCGCTGGGCCGCGTATCTGGCCGCCACCAACGAATCCACGTGGGAGCATATGAAGCTGCTGGCGGTGCCGTGGGTCCTGTGGACCATCGCGGAGTGCATCGGCCTGCGCAGCCTGCGTCCGGCGGGGCCGCGGGCTGCGGGACTGCTGGCGGGGCTTACGGCCATCCCCCTGCTGTTTTACGGCTACATGGGCGTCATCGGATTTCATGTGGCGGTGGTGGATGTGCTGATCTTTCAGGCGGCGGTGCTGCTGGCCTTCTGGGTCAGCACGGCACTCCGGAAGCGGGGTACGCTGACTGCGCCGGTGTGGCAGGCGGCGGGAGTGCTGGTGCTGGCAGCGGTCTCCACCGCTTTCGTGGTGTGGACCGCGTCGCCGCCGGAGCTGCCGGTATTCATCGACCCCACCAACGGGACGCGGGGCATCCCATCATAAACGTGGGCAAGAGCCGCCGCTCGGCGGCTCTTTTTCTTGACCGTGGGGGCCGGATGGTCTATAATGAGACCACAAAACAACCATGATCGACCAAGGACTGGAGGCGACAGGATTGAAAACAAAGACCATCGTCCACAAATCGGCCGCGCCCATCTACGCCGCGGCGGTGACGTGGGTGTTGTACGCGCTGCTGTTCCCCCTGTATCAGGTGGGACATTTCCTATTGGCTGCGGCGGCGGCTGCCGTGGTGGCGCTGATCGCCCGCATCTTCTGCAAGGACGTGACGGAGGAGGTGGAGATCCCCGAGGAACCGGTGACCACCGGCAATCCCGAGCTGGATAAGATGATCGCCGACGGCAACGGGGCTATTCAGGCCATGCGCGCCCTGAACGACAGCATTCAGGACGAGACCATCTCCGCCCAGATCGACCGGCTGGAGGAGGTCAGCAGCCGCATCTTCCAGTACGTGAAGGACAACCCCGCCAAGCTGCCCCAGATTCGGAAGTTCATGTCCTACTACCTGCCCACCACCATCAAGCTGCTGACGGCCTACGACCAGATGAGCCGCCAGGGCGTCAGCGGTGAAAACATCACCGGCACCATGGAGAAGGTGGAGGGCATGATGTCCAGCATCGTTCAGGCCTTTGAAAAGCAGCTGGACAGCCTGTTCGGCGACGAGGCCATGGATATCTCCACGGACATCACCGTGCTGGAGAACATGATGGTGCGGGAGGGGCTGGCCGCCGACGACCTGCACAGGACAGCCCAGAGCGAGCCTCAGACCCAGCCGCCTCAGGGCGCCGATGCCGGCATTACGCTGGAGCTGTAAGCAAGAGAGAAAACACATTTTATCATACAGAAAGGAACCGAGAACATGACCGACAATATGACGCCTGAGCTGACCCTGACCCCCGATACCGATGCCGCCGCCGCAGTGGCCGTGCCCGAGCTGACTCTGACCCCCAACGCACCCGAGATCCCTCAGGAGGAGGAAAAGAAGATCGAGCCGGTGGCCATGGACGAGAGCCTCCTCACTGAGGAGGAGCGCGTGGCGGTGGACGCCTTCTCCAAGAAGATCGACATCCGCGACACCAATCAGGTGCTGCAGTACGGCGCCGCCGCCCAGAAGAGCGTGGCGTCCTTCTCTGAGAACGCCCTGAACAACGTGCGCAACAAGGATATGGGCGAGATCGGCGATGATCTGAGCCGCCTTGTGGTGGAGCTGAAGGGCTTCGGCGAGGACGAGGAGAAGAAGGGCCTGAAGGGCCTGTTCAAGAAGGCGGGCAACCGCGTGGAGATCATGAAGGCCCAGTACAGCAAGGTAGAGGCCAACGTGGACAAGATCGCCCAGAATCTGGAGAACCATCAGATCACGCTGCTGAAGGACGTGGCCATGTTCGACCAGATGTATGAGCTGAACCTGAAGTACTACAAGGAGCTGACCATGTACATCCTGGCCGGTAAGAAGCGCCTGGCGGAGGTCCGCGCCACCGAGGTGGAGGAGCTGCGCAAGAAGGCGGAGCAGACCGGCCTTGCAGAGGACGCCCAGGCCTACAACGATCTGGTGAGCCTGTGCGACCGGTTCGAGAAGAAGCTCCACGATCTGGAGCTGACCCGCATGGTCTCCATCCAGATGGGTCCCCAGACCCGCCTGCTGCAGAACAACGACACCCAGATGATCGAGAAGATCCAGTCCTCTCTGGTGAACACCATCCCCCTGTGGAAGAGCCAGATGGTGCTGGCGCTGGGTCTGGAGCACAGCCATCAGGCCACCGCTGCCCAGAACGCGGTGACGGAGATGACCAACCAGCTGCTGAAGAAGAACGCCGACACCCTGAAGATGGGCACCATTGCCACCGCCAAGGAGGCCGAGCGCTCCATCGTGGACATCGAGACGCTGCAGCACACCAACCAGCAGCTGATCTCCACTCTGGACGAGGTGGCCCGTATCCAGAAGGAGGGCGCCGCCAAGCGCAGGGAGGCGGAGGTCGAGTTGGGTAGGATCGAGGGCGAGCTGAAGCAGAAGCTGCTGGAGCTGCGGAGCTGAGAAACGAAACCATCTCCTTTGGAAAGGGGAGCGCATATGAAATTTTTTGAAAAGCGCGGCATCGCCTTTGCCGCACTGGTGCTGGCCATCGCCGCCGCCGTGTTTATCGGCCAGAGCCGCAAGGCCGGCTACATCGAAAAACAGCCGTCGGAGCTGCCGCAGGTAGAATATCACCAGTGGATCTGCGACGATGCGGGCATGCTGACCGACACCACAAAGGATGCCATCCGGCAGTACAACAGTGCGTGGGACAGCAAGTATTATGCCATCGTGGCCGTGGCCACGGTGGACAGCCTTACCGGCTGGACGCCGGAGGAGGCCGCCCTGCAGCTGGGCGCCGATTGGGGCCTTGGCACCAACGACATGCTGCTGCTGATGGTGCGGAACGACGATTACTATGTGGCCTGCGGCGACAATGTGCTGTGGGTGCTGAGCAATTACGACACCATGCAGGCCAAGCTGAAGCAGGCCATCGAGTCCGCCTATTACAGCGGTGACTTCGACGCTGCGGCGCTGGCGTTCTACCGCCAGGCCGACGTGTTCTACGGACAGGCCCAGTTGGGCAGTACGTCGGCAGACACCGTTTGGACGGAACCTGCCCAGCCCGGCGGTGTCGACGTGCTGGGCGTTATCCTGCTGATCGTCGCCATTTTTGTGGTGTGGATGCTGCTGGACGCCGTGCGCTATCGCCGCTACCGCCGCCGGTATGTCACCGGCGCGCCGGTGGGCGTGGTACGGCCTATGTATTATCCCATCTTCTGGGGACGGCCCCGCCGCCCCCGTCCGCCCCGTGGACACCGGCCCCCACCGCCTCCTCCCATGGGCGGCGGCCCCCGTCCCTCCGGCGGATACAGACCCTCCGGCGGTCCTCGCCCATTTGGCGGACCCGGTGCCCCCCGGCCCGGTGCGCCGCGACCCAATAACCGCCCCGGCGGCGGCCCACGGCCCGGTGCGCCCAGACCCGGCAGCTCTCGTCCCAGCGCCCCGCGCCCCAGCAGCCGTCCCTCCGGCGGCAGCAGGCCCTCCGGTGGTTTCGGCGGCGGCAGCCGCGGCGGTGGTTTCGGTGGCGGCGGCTTCGGTGGGAGCCGCAGCGGCGGCAGTCGCGGCGGAAGCCGTGGCGGCGGCTTTGGCAAAGGCGGCTTCGGCGGCGGCAGACGCTGAGAAAACCCATTTTATCGCAAAAAACAGGACCTCCCAAGAGGTCCTGTTTTTTCAGTTCTCCATGTTTTTGCCCAGAAAAGCGGCCACGGTCTGAGCCAGCTTGCACTCGGTATCACCGGCCAGACGGCCCTGATCGGTGACGAACAGCACCGCACCCAGCACATCGCCCTCGCAGAGGACGGGGGCGGCCACGGCGGCGGTAAAATTGGCGTTGTCCTGACACACCGGCGGCATGGCGCCCATCCCACCGAAATGATAGACGCTGCGCTCGGTCATGAGCTTTTCCAGCTGATCGGAGACGGGCTTGCCCAGCAGCTCCCGCTTTCCGGCGCCTGCCACGGCGATGACCGCGTCGCGGTCGGTAACAGCAGCGGTGAAGTCAGTGCTGCGGCTCAACGTGTCGCAGAACTGCGCGGCGAAATCCTCCAGTCCGCCGATGAGGGAGTATTTCTTGAAGATGACCTCGCCGTCCCGTGTGGTGTAGATCTCCAACGGGTCGCCCTCGCGGATACGCATGGTGCGGCGGATCTCCTTGGGGATGACAACGCGTCCCAGATCGTCGATCCGGCGCACGATCCCTGTTGCTTTCATCTATAATTTCCTCCAGTCAAAGCAAAATTTACAAAGGTAGTATCCGCGCGGCACCAAGTGAATATGCACATCCGCCGCGCCGCCATTTTTTACCGCCCACCATGGAAAAAGCGGAAACTGTGGCATTTATCACTGAAAAAATCCCGCAAAATGCATATACTGTCTGCAAGAAACCATAAGGCTGAGAGGAGAGTACGACCATGAAACAGACGAAATACGCAGGTACTCAGACCGAGAAAAATCTGCTGGCGGCCTTTGCCGGCGAATCCGAGGCCCGCAACAAATACACTTTCTTCGCCTCCAAGGCCAGGAAGGAGGGCTACGAGCAGATCGCGGCCCTGTTCCTCAAAACGGCGGAGAACGAGAAGGAGCACGCCAAGCTCTGGTTCAAGGAGCTGGAGGGTATCGGTGATACCGCCGAGAATCTGCAGTCCGCCGCCGAGGGCGAGAACTACGAATGGACGGACATGTACGAGGACTTCGCCAAGACCGCCGAGGCCGAAGGCTTTACCGAGCTGGCCCACCGCTTCCGCCTGGTGGCCGCCATCGAGAAGCACCACGAGGAGCGCTACCGCGCCCTACTGCACAATGTGGAGATGGCGGAGGTGTTTGCCAAGAGTGAGGTGAAGGTGTGGGAGTGTCGAAACTGCGGCCACATCGTCATCGGCACCAGCGCGCCGGAGGTGTGTCCCACCTGCAACCACCCCCGGAGCTACTTCGAGGTCCGCGAGGAAAACTATTGAGCGTAAAAAAGAGACGCCCGAGGCTACATTTTCACAAGTACACATTGTGGCACAAGGGTGGCTGATGCAGAAGCCGGCGCAGGAATTTCCTGCGCCGGCTTTCTTTATTAAGGTTGAAACAAGGTGTTGCCAACGTACTCCTCCGGACGCAGAGGCGTTCATGTCACAGGAAAAGAGGACATGAGTTCCACTGCGTCACATAGCGTTTGAACGCACAGCCACTCCAAAAGCGGCAGCACCGATCATGGTTAAGCCTCACTCCTCTCACCGATCCACACAAATCGGGGAATTCCCGCTTGCTTGTCGCTCTCCTTATCGTAATCTGCGGCAACTCCTGCCACATAGGAACAGGAGCATGGCGAGTGCCGTCTTGGTCGATGCGGATGTTGCGTTTCTTTTCTTCCATTTCCACCTTCCTTTTCGCTTGAAAGACTAAGGGTTTGGGATATCCCAATGAGGAAAAATCTTCGAGTGTGGCAACACCGGATGTGCTTGCTATATAGCAAGCCATTCGGAATGCCGGCACGAGGATTTTTGCAAGTGTACATACACTGGCTGTGCCTGCTATTCTGCTAATTTCCCAAGACCCGTTGACAAAAGGCTCAAAGCTGCCTATAATATAGGTAAGATATTTGCCTAATTATATTATAAGCAAGTAATATACCTCTATCAATAGAATTGGGCAAATGATAGGCAAATTATTTTCCGGGCGAGGTTTTCAATATGAAGTTTGGAGAAAAGGTAAGACTGCTGCGAAATGAAAAGAAGCTGTCCCAGACGGAACTGGGTAAAATGTGTGGTCTGTCCCTGCGGACGATCCGCAATTATGAGGTGGACGGACGCTATCCCAAACAGCGCGAGGTTTACGCCAAACTTGCCACTGCACTTGGATGCGAGATAAACTTCCTGCTTTCCGAAGACGAAGAATTTGTTCTTCAGGCACAACAGAGCTACGGCTACAAAGGTGCAAAAGATGCCGAAAAATTGGTTGCCGATGTGTCTGCGCTCTTTGCCGGTGGTGAATTGTCCGAGAATGATAAGGATGCCGTAATGCGCGCTTTGCAGGATGCCTACTGGATGGCAAAAGAGCGGAACAAAGAAAAGTACACACCGAAGAAATATCGGAATCCAATAGAAGTTGAGGAATGATTTTTGTACAGGATGATTTCTGCATCAACTTTTAAAGCAGTTTATGTAGCAAGGAAGTGAAAGACATGATGTATGCTCAGGATAGGCAACATGTTCCTGACCGAGTGGAATTAAAAGGAATTCTATCAGAGTTCCGGGATGCGCTTGAAGAAGAAATTGATAAGATCAAAAAAAGCGGTCAGTCTTCCACGCTACTCTTTGGCGGGCGCCAAATCGAAAGCCATGGTGCCGACCTCTGGTATCGCTTTAATGTTGAATATGTCCCCTCTTTTCCGGCAGATACGCCCTGTAAGCTGGTAATCGGTAAGGATCAATTTGATGTTACCGTTATAAGCTACGAAGAGAACTCCATTGTCATCTCTACAAAAACGACTCTGCCTGACACAATCGGCAAGGCCAGACTTGAAAATGGCGCTACAGTTCTGATGGAGCGGCTGATCAAGTGTATCGAAGAGAATGCCGAAAAAGAAAATCCTGCAGGAAAACGTATGCTGTCTTCTGACTGCGGCGTTTATCCTGTAAAGAAGATATTCGAGTATGACGACTTGGCACTGAATACCGGCAACACCCAAAGCCAAAACAATGCTATCGTATCTGCGCTTTCAAGCGACATTACATACATCTGGGGACCTCCTGGTACTGGTAAAACCACCGTAATTGGGCAGATTATCGATGAATTATATAAGCATGATAGATCCGTATTGGTTGTGTCTCATACCAATACGGCAGTTGACGGTGCCATCGAAAAAGCCGACAAAACATACTCCAAATCCAATCAGGATAATGACACCAATTACCCGATTTTGAGAATTGGTACTCCTGCAAGGCCCTTGCCGGATCGGGTTTTGTTGGCACAGCATGTTGCCGCCTTAGGGAAAGAGCTTTACGAGCAAAAGGCGGCTCTTGAAAAACAGCAGGCTGAGTTACAGCACCATATCAACGAGATCCGTCCCTTGCTCGCCAAGGATGTTTGGTTGAAAGAAAGCAATCTAGATGTCATTCGGAAAGCACTTCAGAGTATTGCTGCACATGAGAAGGAAATCACCGAGATTCAGCGCAGGAGCGACGCCATCAATGTCTCCGTAGAGAGGGAAAAGGTGGCTCATCCTGAATACGCGAACTATCTGATCCTATCGAAAACGCTTAAAGCAAAAAAGCGCGATTACGATACCGTATGCGGTCAATTTTATAGAATTGAACAGGCTATTTCTGTGCTTCCGGATCAGATCCAAAGGGCGCAGGATGAGGTTAGAAAACACGCTCGATATACGGAGCTTCGCGCTCAAGAAGCAAAGTATATGTCCGTTTCCTTCCTTAGAGGTGAAATCAGCAAAGTTGATGCGCAGATCAACCGCCTCCAAAGCTCAATCAGTGATTTGACTCGGCAACAGACTGCGGCACAGCAAACAATCTCGGATTATGAGAAAAAGAGCTCTGTTGCAAAACTTTTTGCCGGCAAGAGTGCTGTTACTCAGGCACAGACTACTTTGGAGCGCGTCCGCCGAGAGATTCCAATCGCTAATGGCGACTTGCGCCGTCAACAAGACCTGAAACAAGAGTATTCTCAGCAGCTGGAAAGCCTGTTGCTTTTGCAGGAGCAGATCCGTGCAGTCACTCCCTCGAAAACTCCGGAATACTGGAATGCTGAGGTAAATAAGCTGCAGGCCGAACTTTCTGCCGCACAAAAGGCTCTTCCGGAGCTGACCACCAGAAAAAACGCACTGCATGAAAAAGTTCGCGAACTGGAACGACAACAGAGCCAGGCGAAGTCTTCGTTTGATGTTCTTAGCGAGTTGGGTAGAAAAGTCCGCCTGGAGCAGGACAAACTGGCTGAGGTTACGAAGCTGCGGGATAAGGAGAATAACGCTTGTTCTGAGCAACTTGAAAAAGAGATCTCTTTTTGTATTACCTTCCTGTACAAGCCGACTTCTGAAGGAATCTCTCCCCTCTTTAATGAGCTTTCCAAGCTGTTTGCATCTGTAAAAGCTGAGATGGCTTCTGTTGATATGGATGCCATCATAAAAGAAAAAGAAGATGCGGATCAGCAGTTGGTCGAAATCTTCCGGCAGCTCAATGAGCTGAAAGAGAAAATGCAGGAGCTCGAAAAGCAGGCAATTATGAGCGCCAAGATTGTTGGTGCCACACTTGCGAAGTCTTATTTGAGTGAAACTCTGCGAGAGAGAAAGTTTGACACAGTAATCTTGGACGAGGCCTCCATGGCTTCTATTCCTGCACTTTGGTGTGCCAGCTACCTCGCTGAAAGCAGCATTGTAATTGTCGGTGACTTCCTGCAGTTACCGCCTATTGTTATGGCAGATACCCCTATGGCTCAAAAATGGTTGGGTAAGGATATCTTCTACCATAGCGGGATGCAGGAGCGGGCTCGGAACAAGGAAACCTGTCCTGAAAATTTCGTTATGCTCAATAATCAGTTCCGCATGGAGTCTGATATTGCAGACATCGCAAACATGTATTACGGAGCATACGGTGGCCTTCTTTCGGATGATAACAACGATTTCAGAGTCAAGGATCGCGAGAAATTCTATAGTTGGTATTCTGGCAAAAGAACCAAGAGAAATGTTCACCTGATAGACACAGAGAGTCTCCATGCTTGGGTTACCGGTGTGCCTCAAGGAAAGAGCCATAGCCGGCTGAATTGTTTCTCAGCAGCCGTTTCTGTGGATCTTGCATTCAAGTTCTTGGAAAACAAACTCAAGGAACTCGATCCTGCTACTGCCGAACCGGAAAAAGAGGCTTCTGTGCTGATCGTCGCTCCGTATAAACCCCATGTTGCAAGGATCAATCAACTTGTAGAACTGGAGTATCACAATCGAGGTTTTAAAGAAAACCTCAATTTCATTAGAGCCGGAACGATTCACAGTTTCCAAGGCAGCGAGGCCGATATCGTAATATTTGACCTAGTGATCGATGAACCGCATTGGAAGGCAAATCTGTTTATGACGGATAAGGAAGTCAATGAAGATCTGCGCAAGATGTTCAATGTGGCTGTCACGAGAGCTAAGTTCAAGCTGTATATCGTCGGCAATTTTGCATATTGCCAAAAACGAGCCAAGAATAACGCTCTGTCGGAGCTGCTGGACAAGCTCATCAAAAAGGATAGGCTTGTCAAAGTGGATGCCAAGACTTTGCTTCCTGAAATTGTGTTCGCACGGCAACCCGATTTTGCTTTTGATGGAAACCTTACAGGGAAACACATCGTTTGCCGAGAAGATGTCTTCAATGACTACTTCATGGCTGATATCCATTCCTTCAAAAAGCGCCTGATTGTGTACTCAGCTTTTATGACGGAAGCACGCCTAAGCACACTTCTGCCGGCCTTCTCTGATGCCGTCCGCGCCGGAAAGCAGATCATTGTTGTTACAAAGGCTCTATCTGATCGTGGCAAATCCGAACTTGCGCAGTACCAAAAGTGTGAGAAAAAATTACGCGATATCGGCGTGAGTGTTCTTCATAAGAAGGGCATGCACGAAAAACTGATTTTTGTTGACAGCAATGCGGTTTGGATCGGCTCGTTGAATGCACTAAGTTTTACCGGTTTGACCGGCGAGGTTATGCAGCGGCATGCTGATCGTGAGCTGACTGCCGAATATGAAAAGCTTTTCGATATCGAGCACATCTGCAACGCAATAGAAAACACATACGAACAGAAGTGCCCCATCTGCGGCGATGAAATGATCGTGAAAGAAAGCGATGAAGGCGGTATCTACTGGCAGTGCGTTGCCGGCGATTATTCCAGAAATGTTGCTCAGCAATATCCGCTGGATGGCATTCTTCGTTGCAAGTGTGGAGCACCCTATGTGTTCGCAATGAAAAACGAGCCTCGTTGGGTGTGTTCCGAGGATTCACGGCATTATCAGAAGATGCGCGAGAGCGATCTTAGGCTGGAAAAGATGGCTGCTCTAATTCCTACAAAGGCCGCTCGTAGCCAAGTAAATAAGTATTTCTTTGCAAAAAAGAAAGAAATTGAGGCCAAAAAGAAAGCTACAGCACCTAAGAAGACATCCGCTACGAAGAAATCACTCAGTGCATCTGAAGACGAGGACGATTCTAAGCAGATGAAAATGTTCTAATGCATTACCCCTCTGAAGGCGAATGTCCTCAGAGGGGTAATATATAATCTGCAGTCCGTTTTATGGTACAATAACGGCGATATAATTCTATCATGAGGAGGTGCTCGTATGATCTCAAACACAATTTACAGCAAAGGCAGGGACAACTTTAAGGATTACACCTTTTCTGCAAGAGAGTGGTCTGCTCCTACCATGGTGTCACCAAAAGAAATCCGTGAACGGATCGACAGCTTTGCTTTGCGCGGCCGTAAAATTAAGCGCATGCGTTTGATTGGCTTGAGCGATTTCCATACCCGTGACTGGGTTGAAGAAGCAGCTTATCGACAGGTCGAGCACCTGCCAGAAGAAGCGCGCCAGCGCAAATCCAATTATTCAACGATTGATCCCACCAAGCAGTTTAGCCGATATGCTCAAATTGACGAACCCTTTCTGATTGAGTTCGAGGATGGAGATGTCTTTGAAGTCGATACTCCGCAGGATCCGGAATTCCGGATGAGCATGAACTGTATTCCTTGGTGGATCAAGGCCGGAACAAATCAACCTAATGTGGAAGCAGATATTCTTTTCTCCCCTTGTGTCGGCCAGGAGATTGTTTCAGTCGAAGTCAACACACGGATAACAGACAAGGATCCGATGTTTTTCTGCGCTTTTAATGAGCCTCCTTATCAGAGAGAGCTTGTTTCAAATGTAACACTTCGTTTGAGAAATGGATTGGGTCTGCAGATCAGCCCGGACATTGATTACTGCGAGGTTGCGTGTGTTGATGTAAGCAACGAGTGGGTTAAAATCAGCTTTTCTGAACTAAAAGACGCTTTGTTCAACTGGGAGGACCTTCACGATGATGAGGTTACTGACTTTGAAAATGGTATTGCTATCGTTGCAAAGGGCAAATGGACTATCGACCCTAAATGGGACAACAAGTATAATCAGGGCCGTTACTGGACGGAAGAGGAGCTCTGGGGTGCCATCGACAAGGACGGTAACGAGGTTATCCCCTTCATCTTCGATGAAATCAAGCACTTCTTCGATCGCTCCGATATGTTCATGGTCCATTATGGTGGCTGGAAAGACGGTCACTGGGGTGTCGTTGATTGCAAGGGTAACTGGCTCGCAGAACCAACCTTTGAAGGCTTCTCTTATGAAACCTGGAAGGACAGAATCCTGTTTTACGCTGAAGATCCGGATGCAACGGGCGATGGTCTCCCCATGGGCATCTATGATCTGGCACAAAAGAAAGTCCTGTTTGAGCCCCAATTCCTTGATGTCACCTTCCGCGACAACGGCGATATGGAAGTCGAGGTCTTCGATGAAGAACTCGGCCGGACGATTGAAAAGATCATTGACCCATCTGGCAAAGAGCGTTTCAAATCCATATATTCCTCGATCTATACCTGGCATGATCTGTATGAAGTGGTTATACGCGATAAGGATGGCGCCAGACATGGTTTGATTGATAAGGAGGGCAACGAGATCCTTCCCTGCATCTATGATGTCCCTTGGAATGGCTTCTACCATGAACAGCAGAGAATTTGCTTCGTAGAAAACGGCAAACAAGGCATGAAAGACTACGATGGCAACATCATCATTCCTGCTATCTACCATGAAATCCATGGGCGCAAGGATCCATATCTCACTGTCAGAGTTGGTGAAAAGGACAGCTACAAAGAAGGTCTTATCACTTATGATGGTAAGACTGTTATCGAAGCAAATCACAGTCGCATCGGATGGTGCAGCGACCATAAGCATTTCTTCTGTTGTGCTGATGGACGCTGTGAGATGTATGTCGTAGAAGATTGCGCTTAAGTTTATGTCGCGATAAAGGTCGAAAACGGCAGCTTTTCTGCGTTCTAAGCAAGAATCAGAGTATAGGTAATACGCAACCCCTATTTCTTTCGATTTTACCCTTAATTAGTCTACACGCAAGAAGAAACCCGCAACTCTCCCATAAACGGCAAAAGGGTATGCACTTTGATGTGCATACCCTTTTTGTCAGCAACCCTTGCATGGCAACTGCCATAATTCTTATTTCGTAAAACCTGTTTTATGAACAGTTACCCGAGGCGTGTCTTTTTTTGTAATCACGGGGAGAGAATGTCGATCTGGCAGCTTTGCATGGCGGTGAGGGCGGCGCGGTGGGCGTCCTCCGTTACGCCGGCGCAGCAGCGGGCGTCCACGGTGATGGGGGCGTTCGGGAAGGCGGCGCGGAGGAGCAGCGCATTGGAGAGAACGCAGATGTCCGTGCAGAGCCCCACCAGCTCGATCTCCGGCGTTTCGCCGGGGAAGCGCTCCGCAAGGAGCCGCGCCACATCAAAGGAGCCGAAGGTGTTTTTCTCCACGAGGGTGTGGGGCTTTCCGGACAGCACCGCCTGTATCTCGCTGTGCAGGGCGTGACCGGGGGTGCCCTTGATGCAGTGGGGGATGGGGAGCTTTTTGCCCTCCAGCGTTTGCAGGTAGTCCGCGCCGTGGGTGTCCAGCGTGACCAGCAGGGCGTCGCCCCGGAAGGCGCGGATCTTCTCCGCCACCGCGGGGACGATGGACTGCGCCGCAGGGGTGCCCAGCGAGCCGTCCACAAAATCCTTTTGCATATCCACAACGATCAGAGCTTTTTTCATGGTGTACGTCCTTTCTTCTCCCAGAGACGGGGGAGGGGGGTGGCACCATTATAGGGGAGGCGGCAGCCGCCGTCAAGGGGCGGCGGGACGGGAAACATCCCGCTTGATCCTGTGGGGCGGGACGCCTCCGCTGCCATTGGGCTGGTGGCCTCCGCGCTGATGTACGCGCTGGCTCCGTGGATCATCGGGATGCTGAGTCCCGATCGGCAGGTGGTGCTGCTGGGCACGCAGGTGCTGCGGATCGTGGTGTTTTCCGAGCCGCTGTTCGGCGCGTCCATTGTGACAGCCGGTGTTTTTCGGGGGGCGGGCAGCTCACTGCTCAGCTCTGTGCTGAACTTTGTCAGTATGTGGGGCGTGCGTATCACGCTGACGCTGCTGATGGTGCCCCACTGGGGGCTGCGGAGAGCGTGGATCGCCATGTGCATCGAGCTGTGCTTCCACGGTTCACTGTTTTTATTCTTCCTGTGGCGCAAACGGTGGCTGCCGCGGGAGCTGGTGTGAAAGAAAAGTCCCGTGTGACGGAGAACGTCACACGGGATTTTTGGGTGGAGGGAGGCTATGGCGGAAGATTCCGGTTGCGTGAGGGAGGGAAATCCGGTATGATAGAGAAAACGCGAAAAGGAGAACCGCCATGATCGAAGAAATGCTGGCATATAACCGCGAGTTTGTCCGCTCCAAGGGCTATGAAAAGTTCCAGACCAGCAAGTACCCCGACAAGAAAATCGCCATTCTCACCTGCATGGACACGCGGCTGGTGGAGCTGCTGCCGGCGGCGTTGGGCATACGCAACGGCGACGTGAAGCTCATCAAGAATGCCGGCGGCATGATCACCGGGCCCTTTGACAGCGCGGTGCGGAGCCTGCTGGTGGGTATCGTGGAGCTGGGCGTGGAGGAGGTCATGGTCATCGGGCACAACGACTGCGGCGTGGCGCACATCAACGCCGATATGATGATCCGCCACCTCATCCAGCGGGGGATCTCCCAAGACCACATTGACATGATGCGCTACTGCGGCGTCGATTTCGAGGCGTGGCTGCGGGGGTTCGACTGCGTGGAGAAGTCCGTGGCGGAGACAGTGGAGCTGCTGCGGAACCACCCGCTTATGCCAGCCGACGTGACCATCCGCGGCTACGTCATCAACACGGAGACCGGAGAGCTGACGCCGCAGGAGTGAGGGGACTTCGCGGCAGGCAGAGGCTGAAAAAATCACCGCTTGGGAAAGCGGTGATTTTTTGTTGTGGGCGCAGACCAATACGTTTCTGCCCGATTTGCCCAGCTCCGCATCTCTGCAAACGGCGAGCCTATTCTGCGCGATTGGGGATGGATCGCCGATTAGATTAGCGTGGGCTGCATGGACTGGATGCGGTTCGAAGGACCTGTCGAGCCGGAGAGCGTCTGTTAGCAGCGTATCAGCATCGCTCCGGCACTTCAAACAGCGTCAGCGTGCTGCTGAGCACAATTTTTTGTATCTCGCTGTCCGGCTCCAGGATGCGGGTCAGGATTTGCCGCGCCGCGATGCGACCCATCTGTCGGGATGGCTGGCTGATAAGACCCGCGGGCTGCATCATGTAGATGTCGCGGCTGCTCTCCTGATAGCCCAGAACCTCGATCCTCCGCGAATCGCCCGGGTACTCTCTAAAAAGGTAGGACAGGATGTCCATGGCCATCACGTTGTTGGAGATGACCAGTGCCGTGCAGCCCTGACGCAGCAGCTTGATGGCAGGCGTCATGGCAGTGGCAGCAGCAGAATTGCTTTCGCGCACCATGTCCGGGGAGACGGGCAGATGGTTTTCTGCCATGGCGTCATGGTAGGCCTGCAAACGCTCCTGCGCCGTAGAGAGGCGGGACAGGTCGGAGACATATCCGATGTTGCGGTGTCCGCGCTTGATGAGGTGCGTGACCCCCTGAAAGATGGATTCATAGTTGGAGATAGTGATGCAGTCGCTGTCAAAGGGCAGATCCGGCAGCGTCCGGTCGATAAACACCACGGGGAAGTTCTCCGGCAGTACCTGCCTGATCCGCTGACCGTCGGTGAGGGTGCTGGCGATGATAAGCCCGTCCACGATGCCGGAGGAGAGGAGAGCGATGCTGTCCAGCTCCCGCTGCTCATCCTCCTTAGTGTTTGCGATGATGAGATGAAAGCCCTGTGCAGCAAGATATGTCTCGATTTCATCGATGATCATAGACCAGAAGTGGTTTGAAATATCGGGGATGATACACCCGATCAGGTTCCTCTTTCCCATTTTGAAGCTTCTGGCCAACGAGTTGGGCACATACCCAAGTTCTTTGACGCTGGCCATCACGCGCCGTGTCGTCTCGGCGGAGACGTGCCGCGTCTGGTTTAGGACATGGGATACCGTGGCGATGGAAACGCCGGAATGACGCGCGACATCGCGCATATTTGTCTTCATTTGTTTCACCTCGTTCTTCTTCCTTTGTCAGTATAATGTGCGGAATTTGTTGTGTCAAGAAAATGTTCTCTTGGAGAGTTAACATGTTACCTGTGAAAAGCGCCAAAAAAGTTCGCAAAAATATGTATGCATTGATTATTTACAAAAATAGACAAGCAATATATAATTTTATAAAAAGTTAAACGTTTACGCAAAGGGCGAAAGAAATGTAAAGGGAGGATACGCATGAGCAAGCTGAAGCGGATGTATGTGTTTGATAACGGCGTACAGTACAATGACAAGTCTACCATGCTGGCTGGCTACAATGTGGCGACGTTCCGCGATCAGAAAAAGGTGTCGACCTACATTACCATCCCCATCCAGACGTTCCTGTTTCAGTGTGACGACGGATATGTGCTGTTCGACACGGCATGCGATCCGGAGTTCGCACAGCACTGGCCGGCGGATATGCTGGAACGGTCACCGTACATCTATCCGGAAAACGGGCTGCTGCCGGACAGGCTGCGGGAGCTGGGTCTGCTGCCGGACGACATCGGAACGGTGGTCATGTCCCATCTGCACAACGACCATGCCGGCTGTCTGCACATGTTCAAAAAAGCCACGGTCTACGTCAACAACGCAGAGATCACCACGGCGGTGCGCAACTATGTGCTGAAGGAGCCGTCCGATGTACACATCCCCACGGACATCAAGGCCATCATCGACGCAGAGCTGACATGGCGTCCGGTGATGGAGGATGAGTTCGAAGTGCCTGTGGCGCAGGGACTGACCATCGTGAACTTCGGCTCTGGCCACAGCTGGGGTATGCTGGGGCTGCGGGTGGACTTGGAGAACAGCGGCAGCTTCCTGCTGGTGTCCGACGCACTGTACAGTGCCGAGAACTACGGTCCGCCGGTGCATATGCCGGGGATCGTGTACGACACCATCGGCTATGCCCGCACGGCCAAGGTCATCGAAAAATACTGTGCGGCGCACGGCTGCAGGATCCTGTTCGGTCACGACGCGGAGCAGTTCGCCGGGCTGAAGAAGTCGCCGGAGGCATTCTACGATTGATGCGGAGTTGGTCGCACCCGGCCGCTGCCGGGTATCACCATAAAACAACAGAAAACGGAGGAAAAAACATGAAAAAGTTTTTGTGTCTGCTTTTGGCCGCTGTCATGGCACTCAGTCTGGTGGCCTGCGGCAGCCAGCCCGCGGCGGATGAGACGAAGACAAACGACAAGACGAACTATGTGGTGGATCTGTCCGACATCACCATCGGAGCCTGCGTAATGTCCTTTGAACAGGAGTTCATGGCAAACTTGGTGGTGGGCTATCAGGAATTCATGAAACAGACCGGCGTCAACATGCTGCTGACGGACGGCGGCAACATGGAGGTGGAAAAGCAGGTCACCAACGTGGAGAACTACATCTCCGCCGGTGTGGACGGCATCCTCGTCCAGTGCGTTTCTCTGGAGGCACTGAAGGACACCTTGCGTCAGGCTATTGACAAGGGCATTCCCGTCGGCGTGTATCCCTATGACCGCACTGCCAATGTCACTACCTACTTCGGCTACGACGAGTACACCTGGGGCTACAGCCTGGGTGAGTGTGCCGCCCAGTGGGCCAACGACCACTTCAACGGCGAGAAGATCAAGGTTCTGAGCATCACATCTCCCCAGGAGGAAGCCTCTGTTGAGCGTTCTCGCGGCTGGATCGAGGCCTGCGAGGCCGGTTACGGCAAGGAGAACATCGAGTGGATCGAGGCTGCCGCCACGGATGCCACCACCTGCATCAGTGCCACCGAGTCCGCGCTGCAGGCCAATCCCGACATCAAGATGGTTCTGGCACTGGGTGATACCTATGGCCTGGCCGCTTATGAGGCTCTGACCAGCTCCGGTCTGGACACCAGCGACATGTTCCTGGGCGCCTGCGACGGCACCAACGAGGCTCTTGACCTGGTGGCGGCCAACACCGTGTTCCGCTGCGACGTCGCCAATGACCGCTATGTGTCCGAAATCGGCTTCTACTGGGCGCAGAACATGGCCAAGATCATCCTCGGCATGGACTATGACGATCCCTTCCCCATCACCACTATGGCTGTCACCTATGACAATGTCAACGACTATCGCTCCAGAGAGCCCAGCTATGTGGTGGATCAGGCACTGATCGATTTTGTGAACAGCAACGCCCAGTAAAGCGGTGCTGCACTGAGTAGAGCAAGGCTTTATACCGGCTGCGGTCCTCTGGGCCGCAGCCGGTATAAAGGGATTCTGGTAGGTGACGACATGAAAGAAACTCCTATTCTGCAAGTAAATGAGCTGACAAAGCGATACGGTGCCACAACGGCGTTAGAGGGCGTTTCCGTTGCGTTCAGGCGCGGCGAGGTACACGCTCTGGTCGGCGAGAACGGCGCGGGCAAGTCCACACTGAGCAAGATCATTGCCGGTGCGGTGCAGCCCACGGAGGGAACCCTGACCATCAAGGGTCAGACGGTGACAGGGCTGTCGCCCATGCAGGCCAAGAAGCTGGGCATCAGCATGGTGTATCAGGAGTTCAATTTGGTTCCTGAGCTGCCGGTGTATGAGAACCTGTTTATCGGGAAAGAGCTGCGGAACGGACCCGTCATCCGCAGGGCGGAGATGATCCGCCGCAGCCAGGAGATATTTGAGACCATGGGCGTGACGCTCAACTGCGAGAGCCGGATCAAAGATCTCTCCGTGGCGTACTGTCAACTGGTGGAGATCGCCAAGGCTCTGCTGGACGACAGTGAGGTGCTGATCCTGGATGAGCCTACGGCACCCATTACCAACAAAGAAGTGGAGATGCTGTTCCGCGTGGTGCGGATGCTGCGGGAAAAGGGCATCCTCATCATCTACATCTCCCACAGACTGGATGAAATATTTGAGATCTGCGACAGGATTACCGTGCTGCGGGACGCACACCTCGTCCGCACGCTGGACGTGAAGGATACCTGCCGCGAAGAGCTGATCGCCATGATGATCGGCCGCGAACTGACACAGGAATTTCCGCCCAGAGAGGCCGACTACCGGTACGAGGGCGCACAAACCGTTCTGAAGGCGGAGCACTTAACCAACAAGAGCCTAAAGGATGTGAGCTTCGAGCTGAAGCAGGGTGAGATACTGGGCATTGCGGGTCTTGTGGGTGCCGGGCGCACGGAGTTGCTCCGTGCCGTCTTTGGCGCGGACCGCATCGTTGAAGGTACCGTCACCGTCCACGGCAATAAAGTGAAATTAACGCATCCCAAGGATGCGATCAAAAACGGGATAGCCCTGATCCCAGAGGATCGGAAGCGCGAGGGACTGATGCTATTTCAGCCCATTGCCCACAACATGACCATCACCATCATCAAACAGCTGAGCCATCTGCTGATGATCTCCCAGCGGGAGGAGCAGGAGACGCTGGAGCGCAGCGTGCAGCTGCTGTCCATCAAGAATTCCTCGCTGGCAAGGCCGGTGTCCGACCTGTCGGGCGGTAATCAGCAGAAGGTGGTGCTGGCCAAATGGCTGTCCACCAGCTGCGACATCCTGCTGTTTGATGAGCCTACCCGGGGTATTGACGTCGGCGCAAAAAAGGAGATATACGATTTTCTGTTCCGCATGAAGCAGGAAGGGAAGAGCATCATCATGGTGTCCTCGGAGATGTCCGAGATACTGAACCTCAGTGACCGGATCCTGGTGATGCACGAAGGACGTGTGCAGGGTCAGCTGCTGTATCAAGAGGCTACACAGGAGAAGATCCTGTCCATCGCCTCCGGCTATGAAGCCTGATGACCCGCGGCAACAGAATGAAACAGGCGGAGCGGTGTCGCCCGGCCTGAAAGGAGTAATGCAACATGACAGTGAAACCAAATTCCAAAAAACTGGCTGCCCTGTATGAAAAGTACGGCATCATCGTGATCCTGATCCTGGAGGTCATCTTCTTCTCCATAAAGAGCCCCACGTTTCTGAAGCTGGACAATATCCTGTTGGTCAGCCGGCAGGTGTCGTTTTACGGCATTGCCGCTGTGGGTATGACTATGGTGCTGCTGGTGGGTGAGATCGACATCTCAGTAGGCTCTATTCTGGCGTTCAGCGGCTGCCTTTCAGCGGTACTCATCACCAAGGCAGCCGTGCCTGTGGCACTGGCCTGCCTTATCGCTATCGTCATCAGCACCTTTTTCGGTCTGCTTTCCGGCACGCTGACCACCATCTGCAAGGTGCCGTCCCTAATCGCCACGCTGGCCATGCAGATCATCATCAAAGGCTGCACCTATCTGATGACGGGCGGCACCGCGGTCAGCGGTCTGCCGGATAACTTCAAATTCATGGGACAGGGCTTCCTGCTGGGTCGTATCCCCGTACCTGTGGTGGTATGGTTGGTGATCTTCCTGCTGGGTCTGTTCGTGCTGAACAAGACCTACATCGGCCGCCGCATCTATGCAGTGGGCGGCAATAAGGAGGCGGCGCGCCTGTCCGGCATCAAGACGACGGGCATCGTCATCGGCACATTTGTCTGCTCCGCTTTTGTGGCCGGTATTTCCGGTACGCTGATGGCGGCGCGCCTTGGCTCCGGTATGGCCTCCGTCGGCTCCGACTTCGCTATGGACGTGCTGACGGCCTCTGTGCTGGGCGGCGTCTCGCTGCAGGGAGGTAAGGGCAATGCCGTCAACGTGCTGGTGGGCTCCTTCATCATCGGCATCCTATCCAACGGTCTGGTGATGCTGGGCGTCATCGAGTACTGGCAGTGGATCATCAAGGGATGTGTGTTCCTGCTGGCGGTGATCCTCAGCAACATCGTGCAGATCGCGGAGCAGAAGTGAGAATGCATGCAGGAAAGGACAGTAAGATGAAAGCTGCTGTATTTTACGGAAAGGGCGATATACGGGTAGAGGAGCATGCCATTCCCGCTCCCGCGGCAGACCAGGTGCAGCTGCGAGTCAAGGCCGCCGGTGTCTGCGGAACAGATATGCATATCTATGCCGGTGCCAAGGGTGCTACGGAGTGCGAGCCCCCGGTGGTGCTGGGACATGAGTTTTCCGGCGTGGTGGAGCAGGTGGGCGCAGGCGTCACCCGCTTCCGTGCGGGAGACAGAGTGACCGTGGACCCCAATATCGCCTGTCACGCCTGCCATTTCTGCCGTACCGGACGACCCCATCTGTGCGAGGGCATGGTGGCGACGGGCGTCAATCTGGACGGCGGGTTTGCCCAGCTTTGCAACGTGCGGGAGGAGCAGACCTACCTGCTGCCGGACGGGGTCTCCTTTGAGGAGGGGGCATTGTGCGAGCCGGTGGGCTGCTGCCTGCATGGCATGGATATGGCTCGCGTTCACGCCGGTGACTATGTGGTGATCGTCGGCGGAGGCCCCATCGGTCAGATCATGTTGCAGCTGGCGATTCTCTCCGGCGCGGCGGCGGTGGCCGTGGTAGAGCCCATTGCTGAAAAGCGCGCGCTGGCGATGAAGCTGGGTGCTGCGCTGACGCTGGATCCTCTGACGCAGGATGTGCCGGCGGAGCTGAAGCACTATGGCATCGGCCATGTGGATGTTTCCATCGAGTGCGTGGGTCGCAGAGAGACGATGCTGGACGCCATCCGTTATGCCGGCCGCGGTGCCACGGTGCTGCTGTTCGGCCTGACGCCGCCCGACTGCGAAATCCCCTTCAAGCCCTTTGAAGCGTTCCAGAAGGAGCTGACGGTGGCGGCGTCCTTCACAAATCCCCATACCCACGAGCGGGCCATACGCCTCATTGCTTCGGGCCGCCTGCGCGTGCGGGAGTTGGTAGGCGAAGAACTGGCACTGGAAGATGTCACTCGGGCACTGACCGGTGCCGTGCGACCCGGCAAAACGCTGATCCGTCCATAAAGGAGGAATGTATATGCTGCAGCAAGTTATGACGGCACCCGGCGTCATCGAATTCCGGGAGACGCCGCGTCCCATCGCGGCGGAGGGACAGGTACTGGTCAGAATCATGCGTATCGGTATCTGCGGTTCGGATATACATGTCTACCATGGCAAGCATCCCTTCACCAGATATCCCGTCACACAGGGTCACGAGGTGTCCGGTCGGATCGAGGCTGTGGGCAGCGGCGTGGAGGGCCTGTCGGTGGGTCAGAAGGTCACCATCGAGCCGCAGGTCTGCTGCGGGCACTGCTATCCCTGTACCCACGGCAAATACAATCTCTGCGAGGAGCTGAAGGTCATGGGATTCCAGACCACCGGCACCGCCAGCGAGTATTTTGCCGTGGACGCGGCCAAGGTAACGCCCCTGCCGGAGACCATGAGCTATGACGAGGGTGCTATGATTGAGCCGCTGGCCGTCACCGTCCATGCGGCCAAGCGTTTTCCGGAGCTGAAGGGTGCCAGAGTAGCTATCCTGGGCTGCGGTCCCATCGGTATCCTGCTGATGCAGAGCTGCAAAGCACTTGGCGCCGCCAGCGTACTGGTGACGGACGTCTCGGACTACCGTCTGTCCGTGGCACGTTCGGTGGGCGCGGACTACGCGGTGAACACCGGGGAGACCGACATGGAGCAGGCTCTGCGGGATGCTTTCGGCTCGGACAAGGCGGATGTGATCTACGATTGTGCCGGCAGCGACATTACCATGGGCCAGGCGATCCGCTGTGCCCGAAAGGGCAGCACCATCGTGCTGGTGGCGGTGTTTTCCAAGATGGCATCGGTGGATCTGGCGGTGTTGAACGACCATGAGCTGGAGCTGAACACCAGCATGATGTACCGTCACGAGGATTATGTGGACGCCATCCGGCTGGTGTCCGAGGGCAAGGTGCAGCTGCGTCCGCTGATGAGCCGCCATTTTGCCTTCCGGGACTACCTGGAGGCATATCAGTACATTGACGAGAACCGTGAGATGACCATGAAGGTCATCATAGACGTGCAGGAGTAAGAGTATGAAGTTGGAGCAGTATTGCAGCGGTCTGCAGCATGTAGGGCTGCCCACCGCAGATATCGGGAAGACGCTGGCATTTTACCAGAGGCTTGGCTTTCACATTGCCTGCGACACGCAGAACGGCACAAAGCGCGTGGTGTTCCTGCGGCTGAAGGATCTGACTCTGGAGGTATACGAAAGCGATCAGGCGGCGGGGAAGGCAGGTGCGATTGATCATCTGGCACTGAATGTCAGCGACGTGGATGCGGTGCATGCCTGGGCCGTGGAGCAGGGACTTGCCGCTTTGGAACCGGAGGTGCGCTTTCTTCCCTTCTGGGACAGGGGCGTCCGATTCTTCACGGTGCCCGGCCCCAACGGCGAAAAGATCGAATTCAATCAGATGCTGTAAGAGGTGTGTATATGTATGATGCAGTTGCAATAGGCGAGCTGCTGGTGGACTTTGCCTGCCAGAGTACTGATGCTGGCGGCTACCCGGTGCTGGCGGCGCATCCCGGCGGCGCCCCCGCCAATTTTCTGGCGGTGCTGGCACACTACGGGATGAAAACGGCACTATTGGCCAAGGTGGGTGACGATGTCTTTGGCCGCCTGCTGTGCCGGACGGCGGCGCAGGCGGGCATTGATACTGTGGGGATCGTGGTGGATGGGTCCGTGTTTACTACGCTGGCCTTCGTCACGCTGGACACCGACGGTGACAGAGATTTTTCCTTCGCCCGCAAGCCCGGCGCGGATATGCTGCTGCGCTATGACGAACTGAATCTGTCGCTGATCAACCAGACGCGGGTGTTCCACTTCGGCTCGGTGAGCATGACCGATGAGCCGTCCCGGGACGCCACCCGCCGGGCGGTGGAGTACGCCAGAGACCGGGGCAAGCTGGTGACCTACGACCCCAACCTCCGCACCCCGCTGTGGAAGGATTTGTCTCAGGCTCGGCAGGAGATCCTCTGGGGACTGTCCGCGGCGGACGTGGTGAAGATCAGCAGCGAGGAGGTGGAGTTCCTGTGGGGACTGCCGCCGCAGGATGGTGCGGAAAAGCTGCTGCGGGAGTATCCCGCTAAGCTGGTGTTCGTCACCTGCGGTGCCGACGGCTGCTATTATGCCGGACGGCAGGGCGCGGGTCATGTGGGCTGCCCGCCGGTCCGCACCGTGGATACCACCGGTGCCGGAGATATATTTATGGGTAGTGCCGTGGCGCAGCTGCTGCGCACCGGCAAATGTCCTCAGGAGCTGGAGGCGGAGCAGCTGCGGCAGATCGCCGCTGCGGCCTGCGCCGAGGCCAGCCTGTCCACCGAGCATTACGGCGGGATCAGCAGTATCCGCTATTGATGCCGTTTCAACAAAAGGAGGGGCAGAACCTCAATTTTGTAGTACTTTTTCCTGCTTCGCCATTTCATGTCCTCACTCACCTTCTTTGAATATAATAAAACTTGAATATAATAAAACGGCACCCTGTACAAATGTCTGTACAGGGTGCCGCGCGATTATTTTCGCCAGTTCGCTATGGGATAGGTGCCATATCTCTGGCAGAGAGCAGCGACTTCGACCCCATCCGCAGCTGGGCCAACGAGCAGTTCCGAATGTTGTCCGCCGACTACAACGCTGAGCAGAAGCAGATGGCAGCGCAGACGCAGGTGTCGTAAGCGCAGAACAGATAAAATCAAGACAGAAAAAAGAACAGGCAGGCAGTGGCTTGCGCCACTGCCTGCCCATACAAAAGGTCAGGCCACTTTGTGTACCTATGAGAAACGTCCCGGGAGGGTGTCTCTTTTTATGCACATTACACCTGCGTCAGCGCCCGGGCCTTCCGGATGCTGTACGCACCCTCAATGGCTACCAGCAGCACCCAGCCCGCTGCCACCGCCGCGCAGATGCCGTAGATGCCCCACACGGGGATCAGCAGGTAGGACAACACCACCCGCAGCAGCACCTGCAAAAGCGATGCCACCATGGTCAGCCGCAGCTGCCCCAGCCCGCGGAAGAAGCCCTGGATGACCTCTCCCAGATAGGCGAACACGTACAGATACGCCATGGTACCCGTGTACTTCGCCCCTGCGGCGATGACCTGCGGGTTGTGGGAGAAGATGCCCACGATGCGCTCCGGCAGCAGGAAGCACACTGTGGCCAGCACGGCAATGAGCGCCAGCTCCACGCAGACGCTGACCCGATAGAACCGGCGGGCCCGGACCTTGTCGCCGTGCCCCAGATTCTGGGACAGGCACACCACCATGGCGGCGCTGATGCCCTGGGAGAAGCAGAACAGGAACTGCTCCGTGCGCAGCGACATGTTATAGCCCGTGACGGTGCTGGTGCCCAGCGGCGTCAGCATACCCTGCACCAGCAGCCGTCCGATGCACACCACAGCTTGCTGCAGCGCCGCCGCCCAGGCGTAGGACAGTACCATGCCGCCGGTCTGGCGGTGGAAGCGCAGGTCGCCGCGCCGCAGTACCAGCGGCGGGCAGCGCCGCTGGGCGTACGCGATGCAGGCCGCCGCGGAGATGGCCTGGCACAGCACCGTGGACAGCGCCACGCCCCGTATGCCCCAGCCCAGCACCCCTGCAAACAGCAGATCCAGCGCGGCGTGGAGCGTGGAGGACAGCAGCAGGATGACGAACGGCGTGCGGGAGTTGCCGCAGGAGCGGAGCATGGCGGCATAGTAGTTGTAGAGGAAACAGAAGATAAGCCCCGCGAACACCAGCTGGAGGTACACCGCCGCCTGCTGGCACACGGCTTCCTCCGTGCCCTGGGCCCGCAGCAGCAGGGGGGACAGAAGGATGCCCGCCGCGGAGATGAGCACCGTCAGCACCGCGCCGCCGATAAGGGACGTGGCATTGAGCCGCCGCATCCGGTCCCAGTCCTCCGCGCCGCAGAAGTGGGCGCACAGCACACCGGCGCCGATCGTGCCGCCGATGATGAGTGCATTGGCCACGTCCACGATGGGGGAGGCCACGCTGATGCCGGACAGCGGCAGGTCGCCCAGAAATTTCCCCACCACCACGGCGTCCACGATGCTGTATAGCTGCTGAAAGACGTTGCCCAGAATGATGGGCAGCGCGAAGTAGAGCAGCGTCGGAAGCGGTGCGCCGGACAGCAGCGCCTCGTGGCTGCCGGACCTGTTGTACATCCTACCACCTGCCTTCCTGAATTTACCACCGGTAAGCCTACCACATATCCCGCCGTTTGTCCACATCCAGTCCTGTTTGTCCGCGGGAGAGCAGCGGCGGAGACCGCATGCTTCCATCACCGGCGGACGCTCCGCGGTTTGCCCGAATTCTGGGCGCGGAGATCTGCCGGATTTGGCAAAAACTGCATTGACCGCGGGAAAAACGTCCTCTATAATAAGTCCCAGGAACAAATTAGCGCGAAGGAGAACTACGCATGAACGAGATCTATGTTACCGGACACCGCAATCCGGACACGGACTCCATCGTGGCCGCCATGTCCTATGCCGCCCTGAAAAACGCACTGGGCGAGAAGGAGTACGTGGCGGTGCATCTGGGGACCATCAGCGATGAGACCAACCGTATGCTGGAGCGGTTCCATTTCAAGCCGCCCCGCTGCATCCAGAATGTCCGCACTCAGGTGCAGGATCTGGATTTCGACCGCCCGCCCTGCCTGGACGCCTCCGTCACCATGGACCGCGCCTGGAAGCTGATGCGGGACCAGAAGATATCCGCCATCCCCGTGGTCAATGAGGACGGTACACTCTATGGTATGCTGTCCGCCGGCGACATCGCCACCTTCAGCCTGAACACCGTGGGCGACCCGAGGGTGGAGGAGATCCCCCTTTTCAATCTGCTCAGCGTCATCGAGGGCCGCATCATGGGCGACGGCGGCGAGCTGGTGGACAGCGTCAGCGGCACCGTGTCCATCGCCCTGCCCCAGAACTGCGAGAACCTGCTGTTTGACAGCGCGGACAGCATCGTCCTCTGCGGCAGCCAGCCGGACATGATCCGCCGCGCTCTGGATAGACAGGTGGACTGCCTGATTTTGTGCCAGACCGATGTGGAGCCGGAGTGGCTGGAGAACGCGGGGAAGACCTGCGTCATCTCCACGCCGCTGGATGCCAGCCGCGTCCACCGCCTGATCTATCAGGCTACGCCCATCAGCCGCCCCTGCGCCACGGACGACCTGATCTCCTTCCACATGGACGATTATATCGACGATGTCCGCGAGGTGGTGCTGAAGAGCCGCTACCGCTGCTACCCCGTGCTGGACGCGGAGGAGAAGGTGGTGGGCACCCTGTCCCGCTATCACCTGCTGAGGCCTCGCCGCAAGCAGGTGGTACTGGTGGACCACAACGAGCTGGCCCAGACCGTCCCGGGCATCGAGCAGGCGGAGATCCTGGGCATCATCGACCACCACCGTCTGGCGGACATCCAGACCCGCCAGCCCATCTCTGTCCGCAACGAGCCGGTGGGCAGCACCAACACCATCATCACCTCCATGTACCAGGAGCACGGCGTCACGCCCTCGCCCCACATGGCGGGCCTGATGGCCTCGGCCATCCTGTCCGACACGGTCATGTTCAAGTCCCCCACCTGCACCAAGCGCGACATCGCCATGGCCGAGCGCCTGGCCCGCATTGCCAAGGTGTCTCTGAAGGATCTGGGCCGCGAGCTGTTCAGCGGCAGCAACGACAGCAAGTCCGCCGAGGAGCTGCTGCGCAGCGACTTTAAGGAGTTCCACATCTCCGAGCAGGTGCTGGGCGTGGGGCAGATCACCTGTATTGACTCCCAGAAGCTGATGGAGCGCAAGGAGGAGCTGCTGGACGCCATGCGCAAGGTCTGCCGTACCCACAGCTACGACATGGTGATCTTGATGCTCACCGACGTGCTGCAGGAGGGCAGCCAGCTGCTGTATATCGGCAGCGACGATACCATCCGCAACGCCTTCGGCGTGGAGCCCAAGGACAACACGGTGTTCCTGCCCGGCGTCATGTCCCGCAAGAAGCAGGTCATCCCCATGCTCACTACCCTGTGGGGCTGATTCGTCCCCAACCGTACATCGCAGTCCCTCCGGCCCTGTGCCGGAGGGACTGTTTTTCACAAAAAATATCCCACGCCCCGCCGTGGGATATTTTTTGTGAAAAACAGGTGCGCTCCGCCGCGCCCTGTGGTATACTGCGCATAAAGGCGTCGCGGCGTGGCCGGACGCGGAGAGGAGCAACGCCATGGAATTCTGGAAGATGAACGGCGCGGGCAACGACTTTATCGTGGTGGATGACCGGCGGAACGCCGTGCCGGACCACCGCTGGCCGGAGCTGGCCCGCACCCTGTGTCAGCGGCATCTGTCCATCGGGGCCGACGGCCTCATGGTGGTGAAGCCGCCTGCCTGCGGCGGCGATTATCGGATGCTGTTCTTCAACTCCGACGGCTCCATGGGGGAGATGTGCGGCAACGGCGCCCGCTGCATCTGCCGCTACGGCTACGAAAACGGCCTGGCCGGCGATGTGCAGCGGGTGGAGACCACCGCGGGCCTTGTCACCGGCTGGCGCATGGATCAGCGGCAGTATCGGGTGCGGCTCAACGCCCCCTGCCATATCCGCCTGAACGGCAGGGCGGAGGTGGATGGTCGCACCTACGACTATGCCTATCTGGAGCTGGGCGACCCGGGCATCCCCCACGCGGCGGTGCCCATGGCGGGATTGCGGGGCTGCGATCAGGCGGCGCTGTTCCATCTGGGCCGTCAGCTCCGGTACTACAAGGACTTTCCCAAGGGCGCTAACGTCAACTTTTACGAGCTCATCGGCCCAGACCACGTGTACGAGCGCACCTACGAGCGGGGCGTGGAGGACTTCACCTACGCCTGCGGCACCGGCACCGGCTCCGTGGTGACGGTGCTGACGCTGCTGGGCAAGGTGTCCGGCAAAAACGTACAGGTGGACATGACCGGCGGGCGGCTCGTCATCGACGTGGAGCGCGACGCCGCGGGCCGCGTTGCCGACCTATACCTCACCGGCCCCACCAACATCGTCTGCAAGGGCCGGATCACCGATGAGACGCTGCCGCCGGACAGCGATACCTGATGCGGGCCGGCTGCCGTACCGGCATGGCGCCAAAGCCGCAAACAGCCGTACTTTTCTGAATATAAAAACAGGGCAGTTTGCAGAACTGCCCTGTTTTTGCGTTTTTTCAGCTTTCCCTGTTCTGGGGATTGGGGATATTCACGGCGATGCCGTTGACCTCCACGCCCTCATCGGCGGGGATGAGGATGTATTTCCGCCCATCGATGACCCGTGCCTCGATCATGGCACTGTACTCCGGTGACACGGAGATCTTCACCTCCGGCGTAGTGATCTGAAACTTGCCGCTTTCCATCAGGTTTTTGGCGTCCAGCGCCGCGTCGTCGCCGTACTGGCGGCGGCACTCCTCCTGAAAGGCCTCGGCCTGCCGGACGGTAGCGCCGCTGCCCGCCAGCATGTCACCCACCTCGTGGAGCGTCAGCGTCAGGGGCTGGGGGTCGCGGCTCTCCTTGTGCTCCACGATGCGCTGGCGCAGCTGCTCGTGGACGGACTGCACCACATCGTAGCTGCAATCCTGCTGCAGCGTGTCGCCCAGCGCCGTACCGAAGGCATTTTTCTGCTCCTCGGCGGACAGCGGCGGCGTCACGCGGAATACCGCGTCGATGACCTCCTGATGGATCTCAGCGGCGTTTTTGCTGTAAAACAGGGCGTTGTAGATGTTGGCGGCGCGGTCATCAAAGGCGGGGAACAGGAATCCCAGCTCCGGCGGCAGCGCGATGTGACCGGTGGACGCGCTGTGGAAGCCGCTGTTCTCATTGTTGTATTTCAGCTCCAGCGTCGGGGCTTTTACAGGGCAGATGCTGCACAGAAAGTACTGGAACACCGTGTCGGAGCCGTCGGAAAACGTCTCGTCATCGCGGCCCTTATAGGGCACATCGTAGGTGTCGGCAGCCAGCAGGATGAGATAGTTGGTCTCGCCCATGTCCATGGCGTCGATGATGCGGCGGTACAGGGCCTCCCGGGCGTCCTTATCCTGCGCGCTGCTCTGCCGCACGGCCTGAAGCAGGCGGTGCTCGTCGCTGCCGGCCACCTGCGCCGTGGAAAATTCGATGTTGATGAGGTTTCGGCCCAGCCCGCCGGACAGGGCCTTTTTCAGCAGCCCCAGGTACATCTCCTGCTCCTCCTGGGACATGAGTCCCATGGATTCGTCGATATAGGCGATGATCTCGCGGCTGCTGTTGACGTAGCAGCCGTAGATGCGGCTGATGGAATTTTTATCCAGCTTGAAGCGCCGGCGTATCTCGTTGAGCTCTTTCTGATTCATAGATGCCTCCTTACCGATGACGGGGGATATTGTACCACATCGCGGCGCGGCAGGCAACCGGCGGGAGATGTCTTTTTCACCCCACTCGAAATTCCGATCATACCAAACAAAGGAGCGGTGGAGCGGCTGCCGGCGGTGAACATACGGGAGAAGCGGGATCTCCTCACCGTGGGAAAGAGGGGAGGCGGACAAGTGTATGTGCTGCCGCGTGTGACGTACATAAGAACAAAGACAGCCCCTTCGGCGCATGCCGGAGGGGGTGTCTGATATTGGTGTCAGGCTTCGCGGTAGCCCAGGGCGGCGGAGATCGTGGCGGCGGTGGCGCAGACCTGCTCCACTGCGCTGCGGAACTCGTCGGAATGGGTGCTGCGGAACATGCCGATAACACCTACGGTGTAGCGCACGGTGCGGTCCACCGTGTAGACCGGCGCGGAGATGGACCGCAGGCCGATCTTGTACTCGCCGTTTTCGATGGCGAAGCCGTTGGTGCGGCAGGCGTCCACCTCCTGCAGCAGGGCGGATACGTCCGTGATGGTGTGGGGGGTGAACTGCGTCATGCTCTGGCGGCGCAGCAGCTTCTCTGCCTGGGCGCGGGGCATATGGGCCAGAAAGACCTTGCCCTGGGACGTACAGTAGATGGGCAGGCGGGCGCCGGCGTCCGACACGATGCGCAGCTTGTCCCGGGCTTCCACCTGGTCCAGGGTGATGACGCTGCCGCCCTCGCAGATGGAGAGCATCACCGATGCGCCGGTGCGCTGGGACAGATGCTCCATGTAGGGGCGGGCCACGCGGGAGATGTCCCACTTGCGCTCCACCTGGCGGCCGTACTCAAACAGGCGCAGGCCCAGGGCGTACTTGCCCTCCGGCGTCTGGGTGATGACATCATAGGCCCGCATGGTGGTCAGCAGGCCGAACACCGTGCTCTTGGGGTAGCCGGAGCACTCCGTCAGCTCCGTCAGGGTCAGGGGCTTTTCCGCCCGGCTCAGGGCCTGCAGCAGCTCCATGGCCTTGGCCACGGACAGTATGATGTTGCCGTCCACCATGATGCGTCACCTTCTTTCCCCTGTATCATAGCGCACGGCGGCGGGGGCTGTCAAGGCGGAAACGCGCTTGTCAAGGGGGGAAGGAGTGTGCTATACTACGGATAACTTTCCAAGTAAGGAGAACGCACCATGGCGGAGATCATCATGGCCTTTGCGCCCCTTGTGTTCCTGATCGTCTATGCCCTCAAGACCCGCAAAATGGCGGACGCCATGATATTGGCCACGCTGCTGGCCATGGTGCTGCTGCACCGGCAGCACTTTCTCACCGGCGCCATCGACGCGCTGTACGGTGCGCTGTCCAACTCGTCGTACCAGTTCGTGCTGTGCATCACCATCGGCTTCGGAGGCATGATCACCCTGTTTCAGGAGTCCGGCGCCCTCATGGGCTTCCGCGACCTGCTGCGGAGAAGCTGGTGGACGTCGCCGACGTGGACGAGAGCCGCACGTCCTCGGCATGGAACGCCGTGGTGCCGCTGGCGTTTCTGCTGGTGGGGGCCACGGTATTTGCCGTAGGCGGCTGCTGGGTGGTGATGACCATCGCCATCCCCGTGTTCGTGCCACTGGCCCTGTCCATGGGCGTGACGGCGCCCGTCATCATCGCCGCCGTCATGAGCGGTATCGGTCTGGGATACAGCACCTGCTTCTACGCCGACGCAGTGTTTATGACCACAGCGGGCACCGGCGTGTCCAACATTACCATCATCAAGGCCACGCTGCCCTATGCCGCAGGCGCGGCGGCGGTGGCTGCGGCGGGGTTTCTGCTGTGCGGGATACTGGCGAGAGAGAGCCTGCGGGGCGCTTCCGGCGGGAAGCGCCCCTTCACATTCTTTACGGAGCCTTAACTTGGCGGGCGGCGGGGGATATGCTATAATAAAACATCTTTACAAAAAAGGAGGTATTGCACATCTATGGATACTGACGGCGGTGACTACCCCTATGACCACTTGAACTGCCATCTGTTTTTGCCGGCATATCTGCCCCGCGTCCTGCGGAGCGGACGTGCTTTTTTGCGCTTGTAGGGGCGCTTTTGCGGCGTAAAAAACAGAGACGACAGAAAAGGAGTTACATAGCTTGTCAACAACGACCTGTATCATCATGATGGCGGTATGCCTGGCGCTGTCCGCCTATTTTTCGGCCACGGAGACGGCCTTTTCCTCCGCCAACACCACGCGCCTGCGGGCTATGGCGGAGAAAGGCAGCAGGAACGCGGCGCTGGCGTGCCGCCTGCTGGAGAAGTACGACCGGCTGCTGTCCACCATCCTTATCGGCAACAATATCGTCAACATCGCCACTGCGTCCATCGGTACCGTGCTGTTCGTGCGGCACTACGGGGAAGCGGGAGCCACCATCTCCACCGTGGTGGTGACGGTGGTGGTGCTGATCTTCGGCGAGATCTCCCCCAAGAGCATCGCCAAGGACTGCGCGGAGAAATGCGCCGCGCTGTCGGCACCCATTCTGCAGGTGCTCATCTGGGTGCTGACGCCGCTGAACGCGATGTTCGCCCTGTGGAAGAAGCTGCTGAGCCGCGTGTTCCGGCTGAACGGCGACAGCAAAATGTCCCAGGAGGAGCTGCTGCTGTTGGTGGACGAGGTGCAGCAGGAGGGCAGTATCGACCGCGACGAGGGCGAGCTGCTGAAAAACGCCATCGGCTTTTCCGAGCAGACGGCGGAGGACATCCTCATCCATCGGGTGGATCTGACGGCGCTGCCCATCACCGCTGCGAAAGAGGAGGCGGCAGAGCTGTTCACCCGAACGAAATACTCCCGCCTGCTGGTGTATGAGGGGTCCATCGACCACATCCTGGGCACCATCCACCGCAAGGACTTCTACGTGGGCTGCGGCGTGACGGAGAAGCCGTTGGCGGACATCGTGATGCCGCCGGTATTTGCACTGGAGAGCGAGCCCATCCGGCAGCTGCTGAAAAAGCTGCAGCAGGCCAAGACCCACGTGGCGGTGGTGCTGGACGAGTACGGCGGCACCTGCGGCATCGTCACCATGGAGGACATTTTAGAGGAGCTGGTGGGCGAGATCTGGGACGAGCACGAGCAGGAGGAGACACCGGTGCGGCGGCTGGGGCCCGACAGCTGGGCCGTGGACGCGGGCATGGATCTGGAGGACTTCGCCGCGCAGTTCCACATCAAGACCGACTCGGAGATGGTGTCCGTCAGCGGCTGGGTCATGGAGCAGTTCGGACGGGTGCCGGAGCAGGGTGACAGCTTCGACTGCGGCGGCCTGCATGTGGAGGTCACGCAGGTGGAGAACCACCGCATCGGCGCGGTGCGCGTCACGGCACCGGCCGGACAGGACGCGCCGCAGCAGGCGGCGGGATAACAGAAAAAAGAGGAGCATGCGGGGCATGCTCCTTTTTTTGGCGGGACGCTCCCTCTTTTTTTACAGAGGCATCAAAAAATTCGTCAGAATGGCAAAAAATATTTGAGATTGGCGGGGCGGACGTGGTATACTGTGTTTGATAAGCGCTCTCGGAGCGCTCTGCGCCGCGGGAAGCGCGGCGGGCAGAAGGAGGACTTACCATGAGAAAGATCCAGTCCAGCCAGCAGGCATTGTTCCAATTCCGCGGTATCCCGCCGGTGGGGATGGCCATCTCCATGGCATTGCAGCATCTGGTGGCCATGGTCGTGGGGTGCGTGACACCGGCCATCATCATCGCCCACGCCGCGGGCCTGCCCCAGAGCCAGCGGGTGCTCCTCATCCAGGCGTCGCTGGTGATGTCCGCCGTCACCACGCTGCTGCAGCTTTTTCCCATCGGGGGACGGTTCGGCGCGGGACTGCCGGTGATCTTCGGCGTCAGCTTCGCCTATCTGCCCAGCATGCAGGCCATCGTCTCCGGCCACGGCGGGCTGTCCGCGGTGGCGGGGGCCATGATCGTGGGCGGCGTCATCGCCACGCTGGTGGGCATCTTCATCAAGCCCATCCACAGGCTGTTCCCGCCGGTCATCACCGGCACGGTGGTGTTCACCATCGGCCTTTCCCTGTACCCCACGGCCATCAACTACATGGCCGGCGGCACCGGCAATACCTACGTCTCCGTGGTGGAGGAGCGGGGCCTCACCGAGGCGCTGGTCTATGGCTCGTGGCAGAACTGGGCCGTCGCGGCGTTCACGCTGACGGTGGTGCTGGTGCTGACCAACCACGGAAAGGGCATCTGCAGGCTGGCATCCATTCTGCTGGGCATCCTGGCGGGTTACGCAGCGGCGTTCATCGCGGGGATGGTGGACCTGTCCGGCATCGGCGAGGCGGCATGGTTCTCCCTGCCGCAGCTGCTGCCCTTCGGCATCACGTTCGAGCCATCCGGCTGTATCGCGCTGGGGCTGCTGTTCGCCATCAATTCCATCCAGGCCATCGGCGACCTGACGGCCACCACGGTGGGCGGCATGGATCGCCAGCCCACGGACCGCGAATTGCAGGGCGGCATCGTGGCCTACGGCGTCAGCAATATCCTGACGGCGCTGCTGGGCGGTCTGCCCACGGCCACGTATTCCCAGAACGTGGGCATCGTGGCCACCAACAAGGTGGTGAACCGGTGGGTGTTCGCCCTCACCGGCGGATTCCTGCTGCTGGCGGGCGTGGTGCCCAAGTTCTCCGCCGTGCTGACCACCATCCCCCAGTGCGTGCTGGGCGGGGCCACGGTGGCGGTGTTCTCCACCATCGCCATGACCGGCATGAAGCTCATTGCGGCGGAGGGCATCACGGCGCGGAACACCACCATCGTGGGGCTGTCTGCGGCGCTGGGCGTGGGCATCTCCCAGGCCTCCGCGGCGCTGGAGCAGTTCCCCGAGGCCGTCACCACCATCTTCGGCAAGTCGCCGGTGGTCATTGCCACGCTGATGGCGGTGCTGTTGAATCTGGTGCTGCCGCGGGAGGAAAAATAACGAAAAAAAGAGACGGCGCAGCCGTCTCTTTTTTATGCGTCGGTGAGCTCCAGTACCACGGGGCAGTGGTCGCTGCCGGTGATCTCCGGCCAGATGTCGGCGTTTTTGACGCGAGGCATCAGGCGCTGGGACACGATGAAGTAGTCGATGCGCCATCCGGCGTTGTTTTCCCGGGCGTGGAAGCGGTAGCTCCACCACGAATAAGCGCCGGTGCGGTCGGGGTACAGGGCGCGGAAGGTGTCTACAAAGCCGCTGGCGAGCAGCTGGGTCATCTTGGCGCGCTCCTCGTCGGAGAAGCCGGGGTTCATGCGGTTGGATTTGGGATTCTTCAGGTCGATCTCCTGATGAGCCACGTTCAGGTCGCCGCAGTACACCACCGGCTTTTTGGCGTCCAGCTCCAGGAGGTAGTCGCGGATGTCATCCTCCCAGGCCATGCGGTAGTCCAGACGGGCCAGCTGGTCCTTGGAGTTGGGGGTGTAGCAGCAGACCAGATAAAAGCTGTCGTACTCGGCGGTGATGACGCGTCCCTCGTGGCGGTGCATGTCGCCGCCAAAGCCGCAGGTCACGGACAGGGGCTGGCGGCGGGTGAACACGGCGGTACCGGAGTAGCCGGCTTTGTCAGCGCTGTTCCAGAAGCGGTAGTAGCCCTCCAGCGGGAAATCGGCCTGCTCCGGCCGCATTTTCGTCTCCTGCAGGCAGATGACGTCGGCATCCGCCAGTGTGCAGAAATCCAGAAAGCCCTTATTCAGGCAGGCCCGCAGGCCGTTGACGTTCCATGAGATCAATCGCATGACGGAAGCTCCTTTGTGTCTGTTTGGGATATTGTACCACACTTTCCGGCGGGGCACAATCCCGGAGCGGAGCAGGTCAGGAAAAACGGACTTGACTTGAAGCGAGCTTTAAGTTGTATACTACGGGTATCATTATATAGAACGGATGTTCTCGTATGAGCAAGAAGCTGGTAGCGTATTTCTCCGCGTCCGGCGTCACCGCCAAGGTGGCCAGGACGCTGGCGGAGGCCGTGGGGGCCGATCTGTTTGAGATCGCGCCCAAGGCACCTTACACCAAGGCGGACCTGAATTGGATGGACGCCAATGCCCGCAGCACCGTGGAGATGAAGGACCCCGGCTCCCGTCCGGAGCTGGCGGCGGGGCTGCCCGATGCGGCGGCCTACGACACCATCTATGTGGGGTTCCCCATCTGGTGGTACGTGGCGCCGACCATCGTTAATACGTTCCTGGAGAGTCTGGATCTCAGCGGCAAGACCGTGGTGCCCTTTGCCACCTCCGGCGGCAGCGGTATGGGCAAGACCAATGAACGTCTGGCTCCCAGCTGCAAGGGCGCGCGCCTGCTGGAAGGAAAGGTGTTCAGGAGCAGCGCCAGCCGTCAGGAGCTGGCCGCCTGGGCTGAGAGCCTGTAAATGCATAAGCATGCGGAAAACCACCCCGCTGTCCGAAAGGACGGCGGGATGGTTTGTGTTTGGCGCAGAAAACCGCCCGGGGGCGGTTTTACGCATGCGGGTCACAGCCTGCGGGCACGCTTTTGCAGCTCGACATACTCCCGTACGGCACGGCAGCCGTCCGGCCCCAGAGACAGCAGGTCGGCGTACAGCCGATCCAGCGTGCCTCCGCCTGGCAGCGGCTTTTTATAGTCGCTGACGGGTGCGGGGGCGTCCGTCCGGCCCAGCAGATAGTCGGTGGAGACACCGTAAAAATCTGCCAGAATGAGGATGCACCGGACGGGCATCTCGTACTTGCCAGTTTCGTACTTGGAGTAATACTGCTGCGAGGTGCCCAGGATCGCGGCCACGTCCGACTGCTTCAGATCCCGATCTTCGCGCAGCCCCCGTATGATCTCGCAAAACGTCCGCATATGGAACACCTCCATTTTTTGTGGTAAAGAATTATAGCGCACATCACATGTGGCTTATTGACGAATCGACAAATTAGGTGTACAATCGAAATGTGTACATCAAAATTGACGTATAAAAGCAAAAAACGGCGTGGCGAAATGCCGTGGATGGCGGGGAGAGCCTGTTTTTATATGGTATATGGCAGACCGGAGGGATTGCCGCAGTTGGGCGGCAGCCGGCCGGTTTGACGAAGGGGCGGGGGACCAGTCGGGTCCTCCGAAAGGGGAGAACTGCATATGGAATTCTTAGCGGCACAGCACACGGATATTGGTACCTGCAAGGGTACCAACCAGGACAGCATCTGCATCATGGAAGCACAGACCGGCGACGGTAATGTGCTTTTTGCTGCTGTCTGTGACGGCATGGGCGGATTAGAGCAGGGAGAAGTGGCAAGCGCGCAGATGATCGGAGAATTGTCGGCGTGGTTTGCCCGGCAGCTCCCTGCTCAATTAGTATGCCCGGATCCGGTGTCCGAGGTGCGCTGGTGCTGGGACCGGATGTTCAAGCGGGTGAACCAGCAGTTGGCCGCCTATGGAAGGCAGCATCGCATCCACATGGGTACCACCGCCACAGCACTGGTGGTGCTTCCCAACGGCAGCTATCTCATCGGCCATGTGGGCGACACGCGGGTGTACCGCATCTCCGACCAGCATATCCGCGTGGTGACGGAGGACCAGACCGTGGTGGTCCGCGAGGTGCAGCAGGGCAGGCTAACGCCGGAGGAGGCGGAGGCGGACCCGCGGCGCAGCGTGCTTTTGCAGTGCATCGGCGCGTCGCGCATCGTGGAACCGGTGTATTACAGCGGCCGCGTGGTGCCGGACGAGTGCTGGCTGCTGTGCTCCGATGGATTCCGGCACGAGATCTCGGCCCAGGAGATCCAGGAGGCGCTGCGGCCGGAGAGCAACCGCAGTGAGGCGGATATGGAGCATCACCTGCGGACGCTGGTCGAGACGGACAAGGACAGGATGGAGCAGGACAACATCTCCGCCATCCTGATCCGGACGGTGAAAGGGGAATTGGGGCATGGCGGCTATTGGGCAGATCATTGACGATAAATACGAAATACTGAAGCTCATCGGACAGGGCGGCATGTCCCGTGTCTATCTGGCCATGGACAAGCGGCTCAACAAGCAGTGGGCCGTGAAGGAGATAGAGAAGCGGGCGCGGGACCGGAACAACGAGGTGGTGATCCAGAGCGCCATCGCCGAGGCCAACATGATCAAGCGGCTGGACCATCCGGCCATCGTGCGGATCGTGGATATCATCGACGACGGCGACGTGATCTACATCATAGAGGACTACATCGAGGGCGAGACGCTGGCGTCCATTCTGGAGAGCAATGGCGCACAGCCCCAGGAGCTGGTGATCAAATGGGCCATGCAGCTATGCGAGGCGCTGGAGTACCTGCACACCCGCAAGCCGCCCATCATCTACCGCGACATGAAGCCCGCCAACGTCATGGTGAAGCCCGACGGCAACATCAAGATCATCGACTTCGGTATCGCCCGCGAATATAAGGAGAGCGGCCTTGCGGACACGGTATGTCTGGGCACCCGGGGCTACGCCGCGCCGGAGCAGTTCGGCGGCAAGGGGCAGACGGACGCCCGCACCGATGTGTACTGTCTGGGCGCGACGCTGTACCACATGGTGACGGGGCAGAACCCGGGCGAGCCGCCCTATGAGATGTATCCCATCCGGCACTGGGACCCCACGCTGTCTTCGGGACTGGAGGCCATCATCCTGAAGTGCACCCAGTTCAACCCCGACGACCGGTTTCAGGACTGCGCCGAGCTTCTGTGGGCGCTGAACAACTACCAGCGGTGGGATCAGGAGTACCGCGCGGCGCTGCGGCGGAAGCTGCGGCTGTTCGTGGGGGCGCTCATCGCCTGCGTCGTGTTTCTGGCGGTGGGCGGCTTCGGCCTGTTCATGAAGGCACGAACCAACATGGCGGACTACCGATATGCAGTTATTGCGAGGGGCCTGCATCGATCTGCGCATATATCCCATTGTTAAAATAAAGATCGGCAGCACATCGACGTTGCTGGGAAAATTGGCCGCAAAGCTAAAGTTTTCTGTGGAATGCGAGGTGGTAGGAAAGAAAACCACATGGCTGAGAGGCCACGTCGACATCGATATCGATCCTATTGCGAGCGTACAAAGCAGCCTGATTCTTGGCAGTGGTGTTGGTCAGATAAGGGCCAGCTTCGGCAAAAACGCGGAGTGCACCTACGACCCCAAACCGTGGGATGAAGCTGTAGAAGACGCAGATGCGATTGAAGAATTACCGGAACAGGATTCATCGATTGCTGTTTCCGATACGATTATGCTGGCGGAGGTAAGAGTATTTATGGAGGAGGGTGATAAAGTCGATATCAAGATAACAGGGATGCCGCAGGGATACGAGTTGTCTGATTTGGAGTTTAGCGTGAAGGACACCTCAGTCGTAAAGGCGGACGATAACTGTGTGGGAAGATTTATAGCGGTTGAAGAAGGAACGACTACCGTGGCCATCAAGACAAAAGACGGCAAACATTCTGCGGTGTGCGCTGTGACTGTGAATCCGGCTGCTGGGACAGCATTTACGCCGCTGGCACCCAATATATAGTGGGGAGATTTGATAGTATGATCATACAGCTAATGATGAACAAGGAGGATATTCGAGCGTCCTGCATTACATACTCCTTTTTGCAAACGGACTGTAGGAGGAAAATAGCTACAGCGAGCCGGAATTGGGGAGAGCCTGTGCGCCTGTATGTGGAGGGTGATACCATAGAATTTGCTGCGATGCCGGCTTTTGTCGATCGTTTATCACTGCGATTGCCCTATCCGGAATCGCTGAAAGGAAAACGGGCTATTGGTTATCGCGTTACAGCACAGGGGAAAACAATTGCTTGTTTTTACGGCAGTGCGATGACGTGCGGGAAAAAAGGCCTATTCAAACGCAATATCGGACTGACAATCTTCGGGAGTGGCGAGACACCGTACGGATTGGTAAGAGTGGGATTCTATGGGGAGAGTGTGCATTATTACTGCCTCTTCGACGATTGTTGGAATACAGTGGCCATCATCGAAAGGCATACTGGAGATGATTGCGCATACAGAGCTACGATTTATGTGGAAGAGGAGCGGCATTGCCTGATGGCGATGATTGCCTGCACGGAAGAGGTTATATGGGTCGAGAATAGCGGGGATTTGCAGGAAAGGGTCGATGTGTCTGCAGGCCCGTATATTTCACGCTACGAAGAAGAAAAGGCATTGTTTGACCGAGCGTTTTTGGAGAGAGTGAAGCTGTATGGATAGGAAAATACGCACTATGGACGGTCAACAGAGGTGAAGTACATGGAGATGAACAACGTGCGGGTGCAGGCGTCGAAGCTGTCCGCTGAGGCTGCACAGCTGGCGGAGGTGCGCAGTCGTCTGCGGACGTACCGCAGCGAGTTGGAGACCTGCTGGCAGGGGGCGGAGGTGACGGTGCTGCTGCGCGCCGTGGACCAGGCGCTGGCGCAGGTGACGGCGGCGGAGAAAGAGCTGCAGGAGCTGGCCAATGCCGCGCAGGAGGCGGCCAAGGCCATCCGGGCAGAAGAGCAGGCGGAGGCAAAAGCCGCCGCAGAGCGGGAGAAACAGCAGCGCGAAGCAGCCGAGGAGGCCCGCCGTCAGGAGCATCAGCGGCAGGAACAGCAGCGCCAGGAGCAGCAGCGTCAAGAGGAACAGCGGCAGGAGGAGGCCCGCCGGAAGGCGGCGCCTGCCGTGGCCTCAACGACGGCGAAAAAGAGCCAGCCCGCAGGAAAGGGTCACACCCAGAAGCGCTCCCTGTGGGACGTGCTGTTTGGTGCCCTATAATACGTGCCGCAGGATGGAGAACGTATGAACAAGCATAAATTCAAGAAAAAGAAGGGGCTGGCTACGCTGGTCATCAAGGGCCAGAAGAACCAGCAGCTCATGGAGCGGGAGGTCTACGGCATCAATCAAGAGGAGAAGGTGCCGCACCTGCTGCACATAGGCGTGACCCACAGGGGGGCGGCCATCGACCTCACCTACGACCTGACGGGCTACATCTCCCTGCGGGAGTACTTGCAGGCGCCGCTGAGCCGCGCCTCCTTCATCGCCTTGCTCCAGCACATTCTGGATATTCTGAAGAAAATGAAGGAGCATGTGTACAACCAGAACTGCCTGATCCTGGACCCTGAGTTCGTTATGATCAACCCCGCGTCAAAGAGCGTGTATCTGGTCTTTGTGCCGCTGCAGCCCTTTGAGAACAGTACTACGCTGCGGGAGCTGCTGCTGAGCATCGTGCAGTATGCCACCTTTGTGGGCGACGAGGACAGCAGCTACATTCGGGATTACATCCGGATCCTGAACACGGGGATCAACTTCTCGTCCTTTGAACTGGAGCAGTACGTGGACCAGATGCCCGGCCGCCAGAGCAGCGGCGAGATGTTTGTCGAGTGCCCCCATTGCCATATCCGGCTGAAAAAGACGGCCAGCTACTGCGGCAACTGCGGCACCAAGCTCAGCGGCCAGAGCGGGCCGCTGAACAGGACGGTCTACGACCCGATCATGGAGGATCGGCAGACTCCGGCGGAGCCGCCGCGGCCGGATCCGCGGCCCGCGCCGCCTGTGCCGCCGTCTGCCAAGGGGGAGACGGGCAGCCTCAGCAGCACCTCCGGCGCGACCACGGTGCTGGGCGTGACCAACGGCACCACGGTGCTGGGCGGGGCGGAGCCGCTGCCGCAGTATCCCTACCTGATCCGCGAGAAGGACGGGACCCGTACCACGGTGGACAAGCCGTCGTTCCGCATCGGCAAGGAGGGACGCTACTGCGACCTGTTCCTCTACGACAACACCGCCATCAGCCGCAGCCACGCGGATATCGTGACGCGAGACGGGCGGTACTTCGTGGTAGATCGGAACTCCACCAACCACACCTACGTGGAGGGGCGTCTCATCCCGCCGGAGCGGGAGGTGGAGCTGTACGACAATACCCATCTGCGGCTGGCCAACGAGAATTTTACGTTTCATTTGAAGTGACCCGCAAGGGACAAAGGAGGAAGCTATGTATCCGGAATTTCTTGTGATCTACATTGGGCTGGGAGTGGTGATCCTGCTGCTGGCGGCGGTACTGGTGCTGTTGATCAAGCTGCTGCGATCGGGGAGCGCTGTGCCGAGGCAGGTGACCTATCAGCCGCCCGCGGCAGCCGCCGTACCTGCGCGCCCTGCGGCTGCCCCTGCGGCTGCCGCAGAGGCAGCCGCAGGGGAGCGGGTGGCCTTCTGCAAGGTCTGCGCGGCGGAACTGTCCCCCACGCAGCGTTTCTGCCCCAAGTGCGGGACCAGGCGCTGACGGGGAGGCGAGAGCATGAAGATCCACATTGACGAGGTGATCCGGCTCAGCGGCGGCTTTCGGGAGTGCGGCAAGCTGGTGGGCCGGACCGGCGCGTCCGTGCAGACGCTGAAGAGCGGGATGGACCCCGCCGTTCTGGCCCGCGGTGGGATCGCCCAGCGGTTCCGTAGCGTGCAGAGCCGCCTGGCGGACACGGAGCACCTGCTCCAGCGGATCGGCGATACGCTGGAGAGCGGGGCCAACACCTACCGGCGGGCGGACATGCGTCTGCGCACCATGGCTCAGGGGGAGTTCCGCGAGTAAAAGAAGCCCTGTCATCTGCCGCGCAGATGACAGGGCTTCTTCGTGTTTTCAGATCATCCGATCAGCCGGACGCAGGAGATGTCCGGAGGGAGGGCTGCGGCGAAGGTGTCGCCGTCGGACAGGCTGCCCACGATGCAGCCGTAGTGGGTGGGGACGGCAGCTTGCGGGCGGATGCAGGCGGCCAGCGCCGCCGCCTCCCGGGCCGTCATGGTGTAGGTGCCGCCCGCCGGCAGGAACGCCGCGTCGCACCGGACAGCCCGGGCCTCCGGCGTGTCGTCGGTGTCGCCGGCCACGTAGAACCGCAGACCGTCCACCGTCACCACGTAGCCCACCCAGTTGTTGGCGCGGGGGTGGAACTTTTTGTTCAGATTGTAGGCAGGCACCGTCTCGAAGGTCACGCCCCGTACCTCGTACCGCGCCCCGGGGCGCACCGGCATCAGCTGCCGGGCGGCGAAACCCGTATCCAGCGCTGCCTGGCGACAGCTCTCCGGCAGCACCAGCACGGCGTCCGGCTTCATGACGCGGCGGATGTCGTCGGGGGATAGGTGGTCACTGTGGCTGTGGGTGACGAAGATGACATCGCCGTCGTGGGGTTCCGCCGCTACGCGGTAGGGGTCGAACCACAGCACCGTGTCGCCGCCGCAGCGGATGCTGCTGTGGCAGCTGATGGAAAAACGCGCAAGCTGATCCATAAAGCACCTCCTGAATGGCTTCTGGCACCATTGTAGCCTGCGGCGGAGCATCCGTCAACCGTTGCGGCGGGAAAAAAGAAACGGACGCTGTGCCGCGCCCGTCTCTTTTTAGGGGGATGTTACATGGCCACTGCCAGCTGGCCAATGTCGGAACCGGCCTGCCAGCGGGCGCAGTAGTCCTCGGTGCAGCGCTTGAAGCGGGTGAACAGCCGCTGGGCCCGCTCCTCGTCGCTGTATACCTTCCACAGCCCCGCACACTTGAAGTCGCAGGCGCGGTGGTCGATGAAGCCCTGCACGTCCTCCGGCGGGTAGCTGAGAAACAGCCCCACCTCGTGGGGGAACTCACCACTTTCACGGAAGCGGCGGATGAGCTGGGCCACGCAGCGGCCGCAGCCGCCGCAGGCATAGCCCGCCTGGGTCAGGATGCGCTGGGCCAGACCGTCCTGCAGGTCGCGGTGCAGCACGGCGGGGCGGTAGAGGTACAGCAGCGCCTGCCCGTCCTTGAACCGGATGGGCAGCAGGCACAGGCCCTTGGGGACCAGCTGTCGGTTCAGCCGCCGCACATCCGTCAGCAGCGCCTCGCGGTCATCGCAGGGGCAGGGAAACAGACTGCCCGTCTTGATGCCCGCCAGCGTGGGCGCACCCTGCCTGATCAGGATCTCCTCTGACATACCGTTCCTCCTTTATCTCGCCGCGTGCTGTTAGTGTGCCGCAGAATGTGCAGCTCATACGCGGTTAAAGTAATCTAACTGACGGGGCATGAAAAAACCTGCCGCGCAGGAAGTTAAATGACTTTAACTGTATTGTACCATAGCGCGCTGCGGCTGTCAAGCCCGGGATGGTCGGCAGATCTTTGCGCGGTATGGTCCACACGTCCGGCGCAGGCAAAAGCGGGGCGCAGGGCGCGAAAAAGGAGCCTGCCGCAGGCAGGCTCCTTTTGGATACCGCTCAGAATTTGAACACGACGCCCACAACGGCGCTGGCCAGAATGAACAGAATGGGGTGCAGGTTTTTGGTGAATTTGACCCAATGGGTCAGTACCAGCAGTACGGCGGCCAAAGCGATGGCCTTCCAGTTGAAGAATGCCAGACCCGCCGCTCCGGTGTTCACCATGGCGATGAGCACCACGGAGATGCCCGCCGCCGCCACCAGCGCGGTAGAGGCGGGGCGCAGGCCGTAAAACGCGGCGCTGACCCACTTGCTGTCGCGGAACGCCTTCAGGAAGGCGGCGACGATGAGGATAACGATGACCGACGGCGTTATCAGACCCAGTGTGGCGATGAGCGCGCCGCCGACGCCGCCGGTGCTGAAGCCCACGTAGGTGGCCATGTTGACGCCGACGGGACCTGGGGTGGACTCGGACACGGCCAGCATGTCTGCCAGCTGGGCGTGGGTGAACCAGCCGGTACGGTCAGACATATCCTGCAGGAACGGGAGGGTGGCCAGACCGCCGCCCACGGCGAACAGGCCCGTCTTGAAAAATTCCCAGAAAAGTTGCAGATAAAGCATCATTTCGCCCTCCTGATCAGATTTTGAATGACGATACCGCACAGAGCGGCGGCCGCCACAAAGATCACGGGGGAGAGATCCGTCAGCAGCGAGGCCGCCAGCACCGCCGCAAAGATCAGGGCGGCGGGCCAGTCCTTGACGGAGCCCTTCAGCAGCTTCAGCGTGGCATTGAAGATCAGCACGCACACGCACGCGCGGATGCCGGAGAAGGCGTGCTGCACCCAGTCCAGATGGGAGAAACTGTTAATGACGCCGGCCAGCGCCGTGATGATCACCAGCGAGGGGAACACGATGCCCAGCGTGGCGACGATGCCGCCCAATATGCCCTTCTGCTTCTGGCCCACGAAGGTGGCGGTATTGACGGCGATGATGCCCGGGGTACACTGGCCGATAGCGAAATAGTCCACCAGCTCCTCATCGGTGGCCCAGCCTTTGTTCTCTACCACCTCCCGCTGGAGGATGGGCAGCATGGCCATGCCGCCGCCGAATGTCATGACGCCCACCTTGGCGAAGGTGAGGAACAGTTCCCATAATAATTTCACAAGATCACCTCATTCAGAATATCCATAGAGTCCGCGGACCGATACCTCGCCGCCTCGCAGCGTCTCCTCCGAGCCGTCGTCATACCGTACCGTCAGGCCGTATTGCGGGTCGATTCCCTCCGCGACGGCGCCGCGAATCGCGCCGCCTCGTGTCAGGCGCACCCGCTGGCCGACGTTGACGCAGCGGGCGCAGTAGTCCTCCCGCCACAGGCTGGGGCAGGGGAGGGCGCTGTCGTGGAGCGCCGCCAGCTGCGCCGTCAGGGCCTGGGCCAGGGCGTCACGGGATACATCGCCCTTCAGCTCCATCCGCAGAGAGGTAGCGATGGCGGCTACGTCGGGGGAGAAATCGGCGGCGGTCTGGGAGACATTGACGCCGATGCCCACGATGACCCAGTCCGGCGTACCGTCGGGACGGAAGGCGGATTCCGTCAGGATGCCGCAGACCTTTTTGCCGCCCAGCAGCAGGTCGTTGGGCCATTTGATGCCGCAGTGCAGGCCGCAGACCTCCTCAATGGCGCGGCACACGGCCACTGCCGCCAGCGGCGTGACCATGGGCAGCGTGTCGGTGCGCAGGCCGGTGCGCCACAGGACGGACAGGTACAGGCCCAGCCCCGGGGGAGACTGGAAGCTGCGGCCCATGCGGCCGCGGCCCGCCGTCTGGCAGTCCGCTGTCACCACGGCATTGACGACGCCCTCCGCGGCCAGCCGCCTGCACTGGGTATTGGTGGAGTCCACCGCGTCGTAATGGTACATGGAAACGTCCATAGCACACCTCCTTATCCATGGTATAGTACCACGATTCGGCGCCGATGTAAATGGCGATACCCGCTGATGCCTGACAGCAGCGGAGGCGACGGGCTTGTGAGATGTGACAAAGAAAAAACGGGAATTTTGGCGGTTTCTTGGCAAAGAAATGTATTGCTTTTCGCCGGAGCGGCCCGTATAATAGGCGGGACGAACAGAGAGGAGGGGACTGCCATGACCTGCAAGAATGTGACGAAGAAGCGGAAGGCGGCTCCCACTGTTTCCATTTTTAATTTTAATAGTGTTTCCTTTGACCGGTGATTTTTTCACCGGCCATTTTTTTGAGTTTGCAAGTAAGTGGAAATAAACGTAAGAAGAAAGAGAGGAACTGTCACATGAACAAAAAACTCGGACAAGATGCCATCTACGACGCTCGGGAGCTGGGCATCCCGCGGATGCTGCTGCTGGGCCTCCAGCACCTGTTCGCCATGTTCGGCGCCACGGTACTGGTCCCCATCCTGGTCAGCGGCTACGGCCTGCCCCTGTCCATCCAGACCACCCTGCTGTTTGCCGGTATCGGCACGCTGCTGTTCCACGTCTGCACCAAGCTTAAGGTACCCGCCTTCCTGGGCTCCTCCTTCGCCTTTCTGGGCGGCTTCCAGGCGGTAGCCAATCTGGACAGCGGCAAGTTCGCCGCCATGACCGGCGAGGAGAAGCTGCCCTACGCACTGGGCGGCGTGGTGGTCGCGGGTCTGCTGTATCTGGTGCTGGCACTGCTGTTCAAGCTGGTGGGCGCCAAGAAGGTCATGCGGTTCTTCCCCCCCATCGTCACCGGCCCCATCATCATCCTCATCGGTCTGAACCTGTCCGGCACCGCCGTGACCAACGCCTCCACCAACTGGTGGCTGGCACTGTGCGCCATCGCCATCATCATCGTCGCCAACATCTGGGGCAAGGGCATGATCAAGATCATCCCCATCCTGCTGGGTGTGGTGGGCAGCTACATCGTGGCGCTGATCTTCCATCAGGTGGACTTCACGGAGGTCGCCAGCGCCGACTTTGTGGGCCTGCAGAAATTCGTCATCGCCAAGTTTGACATTACCTCCATCCTGGTGATGGCCCCCATCGCCATCGCCGCCATGATGGAGCACATCGGCGACATCTCCGCCATCTCCTCCACCACCGGCAAGAACTTCATCGAGGACCCGGGCCTGCACCGCACCCTGCTGGGCGACGGTCTGGCCACCGCCTTCGCCGGTATGTTCGGCGGCCCTGCCAACACCACCTACGGCGAGAACACCGGCGTGCTGGCACTGAGCCGCGTGTACGATCCCCGGGTCATCCGTCTGGCGGCGCTGTACGCCATCATCCTCAGCTTCTCCCCCAAGTTTGACGCGCTGGTCAACTCCATCCCCACCGCCATCGTGGGCGGCGTCAGCTTCGTGCTGTACGGTATGATCTCCGCCGTGGGCGTGCGCAACGTGGTGGAGAACAAGGTGGATCTCACCAAGTCCCGCAACCTCATCATCGCCGCCGTCATCTTCGTGTGCGGTCTGGGCTTCGCCTCCACCGGCGGCATCACCTTCACCGTGGGCAGCGCCGACATCACCCTGACCGGTCTGGCTATTGCCGCTCTGGCGGGCGTGATCCTGAACGCCATCCTGCCCGGCAACGACTACGAGTTCGGCAAGAGCGTCGAGGGCGACGCCAGCGCCGACCTGGGCAGCTATTAAGAGACTGCGCGGAAGCGATACATGCAAAAAAGGACCGGCTCGCGGAGCCGGTCCTTTTTTGCGCGCAGACAGAAAATAGCCAGACAGCGAAACAGCCGCCGTCCGAAGACCGGACGGCGGCTGCTGTTGAGTTTATTCGGCGCTCTCCTCCGGCTCCGCCGGACGGTCGGTACGGCCATACAGCACGGTCATGCGGCGGATGCGCTCCGCCAGCTCCGGCGTCAGCTCGCCGGGCAGCAGACGCCACTGCCAGTTGCCGCTCTGGGTGCCGGGGGTGTTCATGCGGTGCCCCTCGCCAAGGCCCAAATAGTCCTGCATCTGGGCCACGAACAGCTCCGCGACGCTGCTCATGCCGCCGCGGATGACGCCCCAGTGGAAGCCCTCCTGCTCCGTCAGGGCCAGGTAATCCCGGGCGTAAGCGATGTCCTCCGGCTTGGCCTCCTGCCGCCACAGGGTCAGGGGGCTGTTGTCGTGGGTACCGGTGTAGCAGATGCAGTGCTCCGTGTAGGTGTGGGGCAGGTAGTTGCTGGTGTCGCGGGAGTCGAAGGCGAACTCCAGCACCTTCATCCCGGGCCAACCGGATTCGTGCAGCAGCTGCTGGACGCTGGGGGTGGGGTAGCCCAGATCCTCGGCGATGAACTCCAGCTGGGGGAACCAACCGTTGAGACGGCCCACCAGATCCATGCCCGGGCCCTTGACCCATTTGCCGTTCTTGGCCGTGGTCTCGCCGTAGGGCACCGCCCAGTAGCTGTCGAAGCCGCGGAAGTGGTCGATGCGGATGACATCGAACAGCTTGCCGCTGCCGTCGATGCGGCGTATCCACCAGCCGAAGCCGTCCTCGCGCATGCGGTCCCAGTTGTACAGCGGGTTGCCCCACAACTGGCCATCGGCGCTGAAGTAGTCTGGCGGTACGCCGGACACCGCCTTGGGAACCAACGTGTCGTCCAGCTGGAAAAACTCCGTCTCCGCCCACACGTCGGCGGAATCCATGGCCACGTAGATGGGCAAATCGCCGATGATGCGGATGTTCAGCCCGTGGACGTAGTCCCGCAGGCGATCCCACTGCTGGAAGAACAGATATTGCAGGTAGGTGAAGAAGTCCACGTCCTCCTGCAGCAGCGCACGGTACTTCTCCGGCGCGCCCTCCTGCCGCAGGCGGATGTCGTCAGGCCACTCCGTCCACGCCTTCATGCCGAAATGGCGCTTGCAGGCCATGAACAGGGCGTAGTCCGGCAGCCAGCGGGCATTGGCCGCGGCAAAGGCGGCCACCGCCTCGCTGTCCCGCTTCCAGCCCCGCTGGAACGCCTTATGCAGCAGGTCAAACCGCTTCTCGTAGATGCGGCCGTAGTCCACGTGGCGGGCGTCGCCGCCCCACTTGCAGCGGCTGCACTCACTCTTGGTCAGCAGGCCGTCGGCGATGAGCAGCTCGGGGTCGATGAAATAGGGATTGCCCGCGTAGGCGGAAAAGCTCTGGTACGGCGAATCGCCATAGCTGGTGGGCCCCAGCGGCAGCATCTGCCAGTAGCGCTGGCCCGCCGCGTGGAGGAAATCCGCGAAGTCGTAGGCCGCCTGTCCCAGCGTGCCGATCCCGTAGGGGGAGGGCAGGGAGGAGATGGCCATCAGAATACCACTGGAACGTTTCATAGCAGTACGTCACTTTCTTTCAGAGATAAACAGAGTTACGCGGGGCGGGCGAAATGCCCGCCCCGTTGTTCATGGTTTTTAGCCCTTGACGGCGCCGGCGGCCACACCCTTGATGATGTGCTTCTGGCACAGCAGGTAGAACACGATGACCGGCAGGATGCTCAGCAGGATCAGCGCCATGGTAGCGCCCATATCCACCTGACCGTAGCTGCCCTTCAGGTGCTGGATGACGATGGGGATGGTCATATACTTGGTGCGGTCCAGTACCAGGTACGGCAGCAGGAAGTCGTTCCACACCCACATGATCTCCAGCACGCCCACGGAGATGAACGTAGGCTTCATCATGGGCAGCACCACCAGGAAGAAGGTGCGCAGCGGGCCGCAGCCGTCAATGACGGCGGCCTCCTCGATCTCCAGCGGGATGGACTTCACGAAGCCGGAGAACATGAATACCGCCAGGCCCGCGCCGAAGCCCAGATAGATAACAGGGATGGTCCACGGCGTGTCCAGGTGCAGCTTGTTGGCGGTACGGGACAGGGTGAACATCACCATCTGGAACGGCACCACCATGGAGAATACGCACAGGTAGTACACGATCTTGCTGACCAGGCTGCCCACGCGGGAGACGTACCACGCCGCCATGGAGGTACACAGCAAAATCAGCGCCGAGGATACCAGCGTAATGAACAGGCTGTAAAACACGGCCTTAACGAAGGGGTAGTTGCCGAAGGTCATGCCCTTGACGTAGTTCTGAAAGCCCACAAAGCTGTCGGCATTGGGGAGGGCAAATGTCTCCGTATTCACAGCGGCGTTGCTCTTGAAGGAGTTCATCAGCACGATGAGGATAGGCAGCAGGTAGACGATGCAGATAACTGCAAACGCCACGGTCATTGCCATTTTGCCGCGCTCGTGCTTTTTGGAAAGACTGGTCTGCATTACTGCTGCACCTCCTTCTTACGGGTCGCCTGGAGCTGGATGAGGCCGATCACAGCCACAAGGATGAAGAATACCACGGCCTTGGCCTGCCCCACGCCGCGGTTGTTGCCGCCGCCGGAGTAGAATGCGTTGTAGATATTCAGGGCCAGCATCTCCGTGGTCTTGATGACGCTGCCGTCCGGCTGCTGCAGGAACGGGCGGCCGCCGGTAAGGGCCAGGTTCTGGTCGAACAGCTTGAAGCCGTTGGTCAGGGTCAGGAAGATGCAGATGGTGAAGGAGCTCATCATGTTGGGGATGGTGACCTTCCACAGCATCTGCCAGCTGTTGGCGCCGTCGATGCGGGCGGCCTCCAGCATGTCCTCGGGGATAGACTGCAGACCGGCGATGTAGATGATCATCATATAGCCCACCTGCTGCCAGCACATCAGGATGATGAGGCCCCAGAAGCCGTATTTGCTCTCCAGCACCACGGAGGTGTTGTACTTCACCAGAATGCCGTCGAAAATCATGGACCAGATATAGCCCAGCACGATGCCGCCGATGAGGTTGGGCATGAAGAATACCGTGCGGAACAGGTTGGAGCCCTTGATGCCCTTGGTCAGGAAGTACGCCACCGTAAAGGCCAGCACGTTGATGAACGCCACCGACACGAGGGCGAACAGCGCTGTGTACCAGAAGGCGTGGAGGAAGCTGCTGTCGGAGAAGGCCTTCACATAGTTGTTAAGCCCCACCCATGTCCACTGGCTGGTGAGCTTGAACTTGCAGAAGGACAAAAACGCACCTTTCAGGAAGGGGTACAGGAACCCGATGCAAAAGGCGGCGAAGGTGGGCAGCAGAAAAAGCCACACCATCCGTTGAATGGGCCGACGGATCAGACGGCTGCTGAGTGCGGCCGCGTCTCGCTTTCGATGTAATCGCTTCATTCTTTCAACTCCTGTTCTGCGGTTATTGTCATGGCGAAAGCTCTTGTCCGACCGCGTCGGACAACAGCTCACGCCACCACGGAGAAAGCGCAGGCGGGACGGGCGTAACGCCCGCCCCGCCTGTATTGTGCTGCCTCTGCGTCACAGGGACGCGGGGAACTTAGTGCTCGTTGGCGTACTGAGTTGCCCAGCCCTCCACGAAGGCGGTCTTGACATCGTCCCAGCTGCCGTTGCCGGTGGTGTACTTGCTCAGAGCGTCCACGACGGCGGCGCGCCAATCGTCAACAGCGGGAGTCCAGTTGAAGGCCCAGGTGACGGTGTAGTTGCCGTTGGCAACATACTCGTTGGCCTGTGCGAAGAACACGTTCTCGGGAGTCTTGGCGTTCTTGAAGGGGCAGGGACCAAACTGCTCGGCCAGCATGGTGGTGCCGGCGTCAGAGGTGACGACCCAGTTCATGAAGTCCAGAGTGGCCTTGATGTCCTCCTCGGAGGCGTTCTTGTTGACAGCCCAGCAGTTCTCAGTGCCGCAGCACAGACCGGCCTTGTCCTCGCCGTCCACACCGCAGTAGATGGGGATCATGGCCAGATCATCGGGGTTCATGGCGAACTTGTCAGCAGCGGTCAGGCTGCTGAACTCCCAGGTGCCGTTCTGATAGAACACGGCCTTGCCTTCGCCGAACTCAGCCTCAGCCTGATCGCCGGTAGCGGTCAGCAGGGCAGCGCCGGTGGTGGCGGAATCAGTGGTATACAGATCCCAGATGGCCTTGTAGTTGTCCAGATAAGTACCCTTGATGGTGGCGGGCTGAGCGGTGACGTTGTCATCGCGGAACTCGTAGTACAGGGGCATGTTGGCCAGATGGCCGGAGAAGCGCCAGGAGGAAGAGCCGTCCAGGCCGGCGGAGGTGAAGGCATCGAAGCCCAGCTCGGAAGCACGGGCATGGATGTCATCGGCAACGGCCTTCAGGGACTCGAAGTTGGTGATCTCGTCCAGGGAGTGGCCGGCCTTCTCCAGCAGAGCCTTGTTGACAATGATGCCGAAGGCCTCATAGCAGTAACCGATGGACACGGTCTCGCCATCGGCGTTCTTCAGATCGAAGTCATGGGTGGTCATCTGGTTGTACACGTCGGTGCCTTCCAGATTGTAGCAGAACTCACCGTAGCTGTTGACAGCGCCCAGGTTGCCCACCTGGAACATGGTGGGAGCGGTGTCCTTATCCATCTCGGCGGTCAGGGTGGTGTCGTACTGGCCGGAAGCGGCGGTGACGACCTTGACGGGCACGCCGGTCTCCGCGGTGTAAGCGGCGGCCAGGGTCTGCCAGGCGGCATCGGACTCGGGCTTAAAGTTCAGATAGTACACACTGCCGGTGGCAGTGGTATCGCCGTCGCCATCACCAGTGTTGGCATCGGGCTGCTTCTGCTCACCGCAGGCTACCAGGGACAGAGCCATCACAAGAGCCAGAAGCATGCAAAGAAACTTCTTCATGTTTGATTACTCCTTCAAAAAAATTATTTTCACGCCGTTTCCGGCACAAAAACCGCATCAAATATCCTGTACGGAGCCGCCCTGCCGCAGCTGGGTAGGCAGCACCTCGCAGCAGTGGGCACCGTGGCCATGGATAAGACCCAGCAGGATCTGGGCGCTGCGCCGTCCCATCTCCTCCATGGGCTGGCACAGGGTGGTCAGCGGCGGCTCGATGTAGGCGGACAACTCCAGCCCATCGATGGCAATGACGGAGCAGTCCTGCGGCACGGCGCGTCCCTCGTCCCGCAGGGCCCGCATGGCGCCGATGGCCATGGAGTCGGCTATGGCAAACAGCGCCGTGAATTCCGCACCCTGCCGCAGCTTTTCGCAGACGGCGTCGTAGGCGTCCCGGATGTCAAAGCTGCCGGCGCACATCACCAGTTCAGGGTCCAGGGGGATGCCGTGGGCGGCCAGGGCCTTGCAGTAGCCCTGATACCGCAGCTGGCTGATGGACTGGTCGTCCGGCCGGCAGATCAGCGCCGCAATGCGGCGGTGCCCGTGGCCGTAGAGGTGATCCACAGCCTGCTGGGCCGCTTCCTCATCGGCGATGGACACGGCGGAGTACTCGCCGATGCGCAGGGTACCGTATTGATTGGAGTAGGAGCAGCACACATAGGGCACGTTCAGCATAGCCAGATCCTCGGGGGAGTAATCCAGCCGCCCGCCCAGAAAAATGATGCCCCGCAGCCGCTTTTCCCGCTCCATGATGGCGGCGCGCTGTACCTCATCGCCGCAGGAGGGGATCTGCTGCATCACCAGAGAAAAGCCGGCGTCGGTGACGGTCTTTTCAATGGCCTGAATGATGTCCGTGTAGAACGGATTGGAAACGCCGCGGACCACCAGTCCGATGGACTCGGATTTGGTCCGGACCAGGTCCCGGGCGCTGTTATTGGGAATGTAATTGCTGTCCTTGATGGCGGCCCGGACCTTCCGGCGCACCTCATCGCTGACGTCCGGACGGTCATTGAGCACGCGGGATACGGTGCTGACGCTGACGCTGCACTGTTTAGCGATGTCCTTGATCGTCATGCCGATGGTCCTTCCTGTCGTACTGTGGCAAAAAGCGGTGTTTTCGGTAACCTTCCCGGAAACGTTACCGCTTCGATATTGCCATCTTAGCGGCTTTGCTCGTGAAAGTCAATCGTTTTTTGTATTTTTGACGAAACGCACATAGAAAATGCGTCTTTTCTTGTGAAAATCACGAGAGGCGCGCCGCGCGGCACGCCTCCTGAACGTATCTGCTATTGTGTACTGCCCAATTCTTCCAGCAGGCTTGCCAGCTGACTCTCGCCCAGTACGCGGACGCCGTGCCGCCGCAGCAGTGCCGCCGCCGTGCCCCAGCCCTCCGTCACCGTACCGGTGAATGTGCCGTCGTAGATAGCCCCGCTGCCGCAGGAGGGACTGCGCTCCTTCAGCACCGCCGTGGTGCAGCCGTACAGCTCCGCCAGGCGCAGGGCCTCCTCCGCGCCGCGTCGGTACTGGGCCGTCACGTCCGCGCCCAGGGAGCTCACCACCCGCTCCCCCTGCCGCTCCGAGGGGGCACGGGGCGTGGGCAGCCCGCCCAGCTGCTCCGGACAGACAGGCACTGCCAGACCCTGCCGCGCCAGCTCCTGCGCCAGCGGGTGGGGCTTGCTTTTCCCATCGTAGCGGCAGGCGCAGCCCAACAGGCACGCGCTGATCAGGATCATACCGCCAGCTCCTTTCCGTCCAGCGCCGCATAGACCAGCGTCTCGCCCTGATATTGCAGCTTCAGGGAGAAAAACGGCGTGTCCGGACGGCGGATAAGGTCCAGAAAGATCTTGTCCCCCGCCCACTGGGGCAGCGCCGCCAGCGCGTCCTTGTGCAGCCATTCCAGTACGCCCTCGTTACACTCCTGTACCGTACCGGTCCAGCCGGTAGCGGTGAACAGGTGCATGTACTCGCCCTCCCATCGGTCGGACACGAAGGTGACCACACTGCGGTAGCGGTAGTCCGTCAGGGTCAGGCCCGTCTCCTCCAGCGTCTCGCGGCAGACGCACTCCTCGGGGCTTTCGCCCTCCTCACACTTGCCGCCCACGCCGATCCACTTGTCGTGGTTCAGGTCGTTCTCCTTCTTGACGCGGTGGAGCATCAGGTATTCCCCCTGTGGGTTCTCAATATAGCAAAGTGTGGTGTTTTTCATGGCTCCTCCTGAAATACGATCTCGTCGTAGCCCGTCTCATCGTCCTGCTCCGCGCCGCAGCGCCAGCCGTCCGGCTCCAGCAGCACCAGCTCGCAGGTGGTGTTGATGATCGTGCCCTCCATCAGATGCCCACCCAGGGTGGACAGATCCTCTCGCGCCAGAGCAATGTGCAGGTGGCACCGCGCCGCGCTGACCGTCCCGTTGAGGGACACGATCTCGCAGGGCTCGGCGATGTGCCGCACGGTGACGCCGGAGGCATCCCGCACCCGCGCCTCCGTGACGCAGCCTACGCCGGACAGCACCACGGCGCAGCGCAGGCCCTCCCGCGCCGCCAGCTGCCGGATGGACAGCAGCAGATCGTCGCCCCGCCGCAGCCGCAGGCAGATACTTCGCATACAGCATTCCTCCCGTTTACTTCTGACGCATCATAGTATATAATGTCGGGGAGCACAATGCAACCCATACCTGCGGAGGAGATGTTATGTCAACTGTAAAACCCGGGCGCTACCGCCATTTCAAGGGCATGGAATACCAGGTCATCGGCACGGCCCGCCACTCCGAGACGCTGGAGGAGATGGTGGTGTACCGCGCTCTGTACGGCGACGGCGGCCTTTGGGTGCGGCCCGCCGCCATGTGGTCGGAGCAGGTGGAGCGGGACGGCTATCGCGGCCCCCGCTTTGCGCCGGTGGAGGAGGACGCATGACGGACTACACGGTGATCCGTTCCCGCCGCCGCACCATGGCGCTGGAGGTGACGCGGGAGGGCGCGGCGCTGGTTCGGGCGCCCTACGGCGCATCGGACGCGGCCATCGCCCGCTTCGCGGCGCAGCACCAGGCGTGGCTGGAAAGCCACATGGCCCGCCGTCAGGCGTATCTGGCGGCCCACCCCGTCCCATCGCCCCAGCAGGTGGAGGCATGGCGGCAGCAGGCGAAGGCGGTGCTGCCGCAGCGGGTGGCCTATTGGGCCCGGCGCATGGACGTACAGCCCGCAGGCATCACCATCACCGCCGCCCGCACGCGGTTCGGCAGCTGCTCCGGCAAGAACCGGCTCAGCTTCTCACTGTACCTGATGGCCTATCCGGCGGCGGCCATCGAGTACGTGGTGGTCCATGAGCTGGCCCACATCCGGCACCACGACCACTCGCCGGCGTTCTACGCGGAGGTGGAGCGCTATCTCCCCGACTGGCGCGCCAGACGGGAGCTGCTGAAAAACTAAAATAGAGAGAAGCCCTGCGCAGCAGGGCTTCTCTCTATTTTTGCGTGTCGGACAGATACAGTTCCTCCGCTTGCTGCTGTGCGGCAGCCAGCTGGACCATGGTCTGTTGGACCGCTCCGGCGGAGAGGTCTTGCAGCGCGTCGGTGATGGCGTTGAACAGCAGCGTATACATCTTTTGATAGGACATTCTGGACCTCATGATGCGTCAAAACTTCGTCATTCGCACATAAAAGTATAATATGCCGCTATTATTTTGTCAATACTTCGTCATGGAGGCGGCAATATGAAGGACCACCTGAGCCGATACACGCTGCGCGTGGAGCAGATCCTGCTGGACAAACTGGGCTATATCGCGGAATACGAGGGCCGCACCAAGAACCGCGAGTTGGAGCAGATGATCAAAAAGCGTATTGCGGACTTTGAAAAGGAGCACGGCGAGATCCGTCCGGAATGACCAAAAAAGAGCCCCATCCGTCGGGATGGGGCTCTTTGCCGTCCTGTTACCACTCCAGATTCTTTTCCGTCTCCTTGCTGAACACGTGGGCCACATTGCCGCCGAAGATCATGTTGACCTCACTGCCCATGGGGAAGTGGGCGGCGTTGCCGTTGGTGGGCACGATGACCACCACGTCATGGCCGTTGGTGGAGATGTGCAGGTGTACGGACGAGCCCATCAGCTCGCTGACATCCACCTTGCCCCTGACGCCATCGGCGCACAGCATGATATGGTCGGGGCGGACACCCAGCACCACGTCCTGCTCCGCCACATCCTTGGCGGCGAGGCGGGCCTGCTTGTCCTCGGCCAGCTCCACGGTGATGCCGTCCAGCGTCACGGCGTACTTGCCGTTCTGCTTGATGAGCCGCGCATCGAACAGGTTCATCTGGGGCGTACCGATAAAGCCGGCCACGAACAGGTTGGCGGGGTGATCGAACACCTCCTGGGGCGTACCGATCTGCTGGATGAAGCCGTCCTTCATGATGACGATGCGGTCGCCCAGCGTCATGGCCTCGGTCTGGTCGTGGGTCACGTAGACAAATGTGGTGTCGATGCGCTGGCGCAGCTTGATGATCTCGGCGCGCATCTGATTGCGGAGCTTGGCGTCCAGGTTGGACAGCGGCTCGTCCATCAGGAACACGGCGGGGTCGCGGACGATGGCGCGGCCGATGGCCACACGCTGGCGCTGGCCGCCGGACAGGGCCTTGGGCTTGCGATCCAGATACTGGGTGATGTCCAGGATCTCCGCAGCCTCGCGGACCTTCTTGTCGATCTCATCCTTGGGGGCCTTCTTCAGCTTCAGGGAGAAGGCCATGTTCTCATACACGGTCATGTGGGGATACAGGGCATAGTTCTGGAACACCATGGCGATGTTGCGGTCCTTGGGTTCCACGTCGTTCATCAGCTTGTCGCCGATCCACAGCTCGCCGGAGGTGATGTCCTCCAGACCCGCGATCATCCGCAGGGTGGTGGACTTGCCGCAGCCGGAGGGGCCCACCAGCACGATGAACTCCTTGTCGGCGATCTCCAGATTGAACTGCTGGACCGCCACAACGCCCTCATCGGTGATCTGGAGGTTGCTCTTCTTCTCCGGCTCCTCGCCCTTCTTGGCCTTTTTCTTCTTCTCGGTGTTGGGGTAGACCTTCTTCAGGTCCTTCAGGATGACCTTTGCCATACATTCCTGGCTGTAACTGTCCTGCCTCCGCAATGACAGCCTCACGCAGGGCGGAATGTCCCATGCGCCTTACGACAAGTCTCCACATTGCCGCACCGCCAGCCACAGCGGCTCATTCTCCTTTTCTTTTGCCGCCGCGGCGCAAGAAGTGGAGTGCGCCGTGGCGGTGGGAATACGGTGAGTATACCCGATAACGTTTCCGATTGCAAGAGTTTTTTGTGCAAAATGCAAAAAAACAGTGCCTGCCGTTGGCAGACACTGTATCGGGCACATATTTCCGCCGTCCGCCGTACGGCCGGCAGCGGCTGTGCAGAGAAGGGACGCTGCCCCTCCCGCCGTCTTTTTACAGCTCCACCACCATAGGCTCGTGTCCCGCGGCGGGCAGGAGCTTGTCCAGCACATCGGCGGTTTTCAGCCGCAGGGTGCTGGTGCAGATGCAGGGGTGGCAGGAGAAATACGGCGCATTGTACACCTCGCGGTCAATGAGCAACTGCACGCGGTGCTCCGTGTCGTTGGCAAGGCCCAGCACGGTGGCGGAGCCGGGGGTGCAGTGCAGCAGCTCCCACAGCAGCTCCTCCGGCGCGAAGCTCAGGCGGGCGGAGTGGATCTGGGCGCTGAGGTCCTTGGTGTGGAACGGCTTGTCCGGCATCATGCACAGCAGATAGAACTGGGTTTTCTGCCGGTTGCACAGAAACAGGTTCTTGCACACGCTGACATCCAGCGCGCGCCCCACCTCGGCGCACAGCTCCATGTTGAAGGCGGCATCGTGGCTGACGCGGTCGTATTCGATGCCCAGCCGGTCCAGCAGATCGAAGGCCGCCGCCTCCTGGGGCAGCAGCTCACCATCGGGACGGCTGTTGTGATAAACAGGGGAGAGGTTCATTCCGCGTCACCCCGGTTCAGAAGCATTTCGCCGGCGCGGTAGATGTCGCCCGCACCCACGGTGATGATCATGTCCCCGGGCTGGGCCAGTCTGGCCAGCTCCTCCGTCACCTGCTCCAGCGTGGAGCAGTACACGGCGCCGGGGATCTGGGCCGCCAGATCGCGGGAGGAGATGCCCAGCTCGTTTTTCTCGCGGGCGGCGTAGATCTCTGCCAGCACCACCTTGTCCGGCATCCGCAGCACCCGCACGAAATCGTCGAACAGCGCGGCGGTGCGGGTGTAGGTGTGGGGCTGGAACGCACAGATCAGCCGCTGGTGGGGCAGGGGCCGCGCCGCATTCAGCAGGGCCTCTACCTCATCGGGATGGTGGGCGTAGTCGTCGTACACCTCCGCCCCGTGATAGGTACCCTTGTACTCGAAGCGCCGTCCCGCGCCGGTAAACGCGGTAAGGCCCTCTTCCACGGCCTTGCCGTCCACCCCCAGCAGATACGCGGCGGCTGCGGCGGCCAGCGCATTGGACACGTTGTGGCTCCCGGGGACGTGCAGCGTCACGTGGGCATAACGCTGCCCGAGGATCATTACGTCGAACTCACCGCACCCGTCGAACATGGACACGTTATCGGCATAGCAGCTGGCGCTGTGATCCCTGACGCTGTACGTGAACAGAGGACGGTCCAGCCCCGCCACGGCGGCACGGGCGCCCGCATCGTCCAGATTGGCCACCACGCGGCCGGTGCCCTCCGGCACCAGCTCCGCAAACCGGTGGAAGGATTGCTCGATGTCCGCCAGATCCTTGAAGAAGTCCAGATGGTCGGCGTGTACGTTGAGGATCACCGCCACGGTGGGGAAGAAGTTCAGGAAGGAGTTGCAGTATTCGCAGCTCTCCAGAATGATGGTGTCGCCCTGTCCCACCCGATAGCCGCCGTGCAGCAGGGGCAGCGTGCCGCCGATCATGACGGTGGGGTCCTTCTGCGCGGCCATGAAGATGTGCGTAGCCATGGACGTGGTGGTGGTCTTACCGTGGGTGCCGGAGATGCACAGGGCGTTGCGGTAGCTCCGCATAATGCCGCCCCAGGCCTGGGCCCGCTCGTATACGGGGATGCCCCGGGCGATGGCGCCGGCGATCTCGGGATTGCCGTCGTGGATGGCGGCGGTGCGGATCACGGCGTCGCAGTTTTTCAGATTCTCGGCGGAGTGGCCGATGGCCACCTCCATGCCCAGGGACCGCAGGTGCCGGACGGTGTCGCTGTCCGTCATGTCGGAGCCCTGCACCACAAGGCCCATGCCCTGCAGTACCTCGGCCAGCGCGCACATGGATACGCCGCCGATACCGGCCAGATGGACGCGCTTGCCGGGCTGTAACAGTGTGCGGATGTCCGCAGCGGGATGCATCATAGAAAAGACCTCCAAACGGCGCGGTGCGCCGGAAAGTGTGGTATGAAAATTGACAATTCCAGAAATCATGCTAATATCTAATTATAGTACACAGACCCCCGAAGTGCAACCGGCTTTTTTGCCGACTTCTGGCACTGCGGGACGAAGGGAGGCGGCACATATGTTCCCAGCGCAGGTCAGCGCCATTCTGGAGCGGCTGGAGCAGGCGGGCTTCGCGGCCTATGCCGTGGGCGGCTGTGTGCGGGACACGCTGCTGGGCCGCGTGCCCCAGGACTGGGATGTTGCCACCTCCGCCCGACCGGAGCAGACCGCCGCCCTGTTCGCGGGCCGCAGCATCCCCACGGGATTGCAGCACGGCACCGTCACTGTCCGGCAGGAGGGCCTTTCCGTAGAGGTCACCACCTTCCGCGCCGATGGCCCCTACTCCGACCATCGCCGCCCCGACGCGGTGTATTTCTCCGATTCGCTGGCGGAGGACCTGTGCCGCCGCGACCTGACGGTGAACGCCATGGCCATGGACCGCCGCGGCGTCCTCACCGACCTCCACGGCGGCAGGGAGGATCTGCGCCGCGGCCTCCTGCGCTGCGTGGGGGAGCCGGACCGCCGCTTTGACGAGGACGCCCTGCGCATCATGCGGACGCTGCGCTTCGCATCGGTGCTGGGTTTCACTGTGGAGGAGCGCACCGCCGCCGCGCTGCACCGCCGCGCCCCACTGCTGGGCAGCATCGCCGCGGAGCGGCTGCTGTCGGAGATGGACCGCCTGCTGTGCGGCCGGTACGTGCTGGCGGTGCTGCTGGCGTACCCCGACGTACTGGGCGTGTTCCTGCCGGAGCTGCTGCCGTGCGTGGGCTTTGACCAGCGGAACCGCCACCATCTCTACGATGTGTGGGGCCATACGTCCCGCGCCGTGGCCGCCGTCCCGCCGGAGCCGGTGCTGCGCTGGACCATGCTGCTCCACGACGTGGGCAAGCCCCCCTGTTTCACCGTGGACGATCGGGGCGTGGGCCATTTCTACGGCCACCCCAAGGTATCGGCGGAGCTGGCGGAGACCGCCTGCCGCCGACTGCGGATGGACAAGCGCACCGCCCATCAGGTGGTGACGCTGGTGCAGTGGCACGATCGGGACATCCCGCGGACGGAGAAGGCCATCGCACGCGCCGTCCACCAGCTGGGGGAGGGCACGTTCCGGCAGCTGCTGGCGGTAAAGCGGGCGGACAATCTGGCCCAGCATCCCGACTACCGCTATCGTCTGGCGGACATTGACCGCGCGGAGGAGATACTGAACACCCTGCTGGAAAAGCAGGCATGCTTCTCCCTCCGCGACCTGGCGGTGAACGGTCGGGACCTGACGGCCCTGGGCCTGCGCGGCCCTGCCATCGGGCAGACGCTGAACGCCCTGCTGGCACAGGTGATGGACGGTGCGCTGCCCAACCAGCGGGACGCCCTGCTGAACGCCGCGCGGCATACCATAGGATGAGAGGAAAACGGAGGAGACGTGAGTCTCCTCCGTTTCGTTATGCGTTTTCCTTCACCCACGCCCTGGCAAACTCTGCGAACTGCCGGGCGGCGGGGCCGGTCTCCACGCTGCCCATGGTCAGCGCGATGGTGCGGTAAGCCGGCGGGTCCAGCGGCCGCAGCTCCACGCCCTCATTGTTGCCCCGCAGCAGCAGGGACGGCATGATGCTGACGCCCAGCCCCTGCCGCACCATGGCAATGACGGCGTAGTCGTCCTTGGTGCGGAACCGGATATCCGGCTTGGCGCCCACGGCGTCCAGTGCCCGCCGCACATCGTGGTTGGAGGTCTCCAGCAGGGAGATGATGGGCTCCTTGGCGATCTCCGCCGCAGGGCACACCGGCAGACTGCACAGTCGGTGCCCCTTGGGCAGCACGGCCACCAGCTCGTCGCGGTACAGCGGCACGCACCGGCTGTCCGCTTCGGCGGGCAGGGCCACGAAGGCCAGATCCACGCTGCCGTCCGCCAGCCACCGGTCCACATCGTGGTAGTCGCCGTTGAACAGCTCGAACTCCACCTGGGGGTGCTCCTGCTGGAACCGCATCATCATGGCCGGCAGCCAGTGGGTGGCCACGCTGGTGAACGTGCCTACCCGCACCTTGCCCGCCGCCAGCGTGTGCAGCTCCTCCGCCGTCTGGTGCAGCAGCCGCTCCTCCGCCACGATGGCGCGGATGTGGGGCATGAGGTGCTCACCCTCCGGCGTCAGCCGTGCGCCGGTGCGGGTGCGCTTCAGGAGCGGCAGACCCAGCTCCGCTTCCACCGCGGCCACAATGTGGCTGACGCCGGACTGGGTGAGGCCCAGCTCCTCCGCCGCCTTGGTCAGCGACGCCCGCTCCACGACTTTTTCGACAACAGCATACTTTTTTGTGTCCATTTTGTGAATTTACCCCTTGCATTTTTGAATGCGTGGTGCTATGATACGCCCATGTATTCAAAATCTTTATGAGACACATTATAAATCTTCATGTGTCAACTGTCAAGGAGGATTTTTCCCATGGATGGAGCAAACATTCAGCACCTGCTGGCTATGATCCTGTATATGCTGGCGGTGATTGTCATCGGCATCGTGTTCGCCCGCCGCGCCAACAAGGACGCAGAGTCGTATTTTCTGGGCGGCCGCAGTCTGGGCCCCTGGGTCACGGCTTTCAGCGCCGAAGCGTCGGACATGTCCGGCTACCTGCTGATGGGCCTGCCGGGCCTTGCCTACTGGACGGGTCTTGCCGACGCGGGCTGGACCTGCATCGGCCTTGCCCTGGGTACATACCTGAACTTCCTCATCACCTCCCGCCGTCTGCGGCGGTACAGCATCGCGGTAGACGCCTTCACCGTGCCTGACTTCTTCTCCAAGCGCTATCACGAGGGCAGGCACAAGACCCTGATGATGCTGTCCTCCCTTATTATCATTATCTTCTTCTCTGTCTACGCGGCCCAGTGCCTCAGCACCTGCGGCAAGCTGTTTGCCAACCTGTTCGGCCTGTCCTACCAGAGCATGATGATCGTGGCGGCGGCCTTCGTGCTGATCTACACGTTCCTGGGCGGCTTCCTGGCGGAGAGCGCCTCCGATTTCATGCAGGCCGTGGTGATGGTGACGGTGCTGGTGCTGATCCTCATCATGTCCGTGGGCGCTGCCGGCGGCCTGTCTGCGGCCATTCAGCACGCCGAGGGCATCGACGGCTTCTTCTCCCTGGTCCAGTCCGCTGCCCCCTCTGCCACAGAGGTGGACGTGTTCGGCGCCGCCAAGCCCTACGGCGTACTGTCCATCGTGTCCTGCCTGGCCTGGGGCCTGGGCTACTTCGGCATGCCCCAGGTGCTGCTGCGGTTCATGGGCATCCGCTCTGAGAAGGAGCTGAAGCTCTCCCGCCGTGTGGCCATCGTCTGGGTGGTCATCTCCATGGCGGCCGCCGTGTTCATCGGCATCGTGGGCCGCAGCATCGCGGGTCTGGACTACCTGTCCAACAGCGATGCCGAGAACATCTTTGTGGACGCGGCCATCATGTTCCTGCCTCCCGTGCTGGCGGGCTTTGCCTGCGCCGGCGTGCTGGCGGCGGCCATTTCCTCCTCCGACTCCTACCTGCTGATCACGGCCAGCGCCGTCAGCCAGAACCTCTATCGCGGTATTGTAAAGAAGGATGCCACGGAGAAGCAGGTCATGTGGTGCTCCCGCATTACTCTGATGCTCATCACGCTGGTGGCCATGGCCATCGCATGGAACTCCAACTCCACCATCTTCGGCATCACCGCCTTTGCCTGGGCGGGCTTCGGCGCGGCCTTCGGCCCCCTGATGCTGTTCTCCCTGTTCTGGAAACGTACCACCCGCGCCGGCGCCATCGCCGGTATGGTGGCCGGCGGCGCCATGGTATTCTTCTGGCGCGGCGTGCTGAAGCCGATGGGCGGTGTGTGGGGCATCTACGAGCTGCTGCCCGCCTTCCTGTTCAGCGCACTGGTCATCGTGGTGGTCTCCCTGCTGACCCGGAGGCCCAGCGCCGACATGGACAGCGAGTTTGACCGCATCAAGGCCGGTCAGGTGTAAAAACGCAAGAAAAGAAAACCCTCCGCCTGTGCGGAGGGTTTTCTTTTCTGCCCCGCGGAGGGCCTTTTCCTGTCTGAGCGCCGCCCTGCGCTATTTTTCCGACCCCACTTGACAGAGAGGCGGCGTTGTGCTACATTTAATTCAAATTTGAACAATACAAAGTTGAAGTAAAGGAGATGGCACATATGCACGCCAATGTGGAGTTTGCCCAGAAGGTCGCCCTGGCCTACGGCGCGGTATGCAAGCCGCTGTGCCGTGAGCTGGGCCTGACACAGACAGCCTTCGACATCCTGCTGTTCCTGGCCAACAACCCGTCCTACCGGACGGCGCGGGACATTGTGGAGGTGCGGCACATCAAGGCAAATCTGGTGTCCGTCAACGTGGACAAGCTGGTGCAGGAGGGATACCTGACGCGGCAGCCGGTGGCGGGAGACCGCCGCAAGACGGCGCTGGCATGCACCCCCAGGGCGCAGGAGGTCATCCGCCGCGGACGGCAGCTGCAAACAGCGTTCTTCGACAGCCTGTTCCGCGGCATGGAGCCGCCGCTGCGAACGGCGTTCATTGACGCCATGCAGATCATTGACAGCAATTTGGATCAGCTGCTGCGGGAGGAGCGATAGTATGCAGATATGGATCACGATCTTAGTCACGTTTTTCGCCGGTATGGGTGCGGGCCTGGGCACCGGCTTTGCCGGTATGAGCGCTGCGGCGGTGATCAGCCCCATGCTCATCACATTTCTGGGTATGGACCCCTATATGGCGGTGGGCATCGCCCTGTCCTCCGACGTGCTGGCCAGCGCCGTCTCGGCCTATACGTACCATAAGAACGGCAATCTGGACGTGAAAAACGGCCTTATCATGATGGGCAGCGTGCTGGCATTCACCGTGGTGGGCAGCTACGTTGCCAGTCTGGTGCCTTCTGCCACCATGGGGAATTTCTCCGTGTTCATGACGTTCCTGCTGGGTATCAAGTTCATCGTCCGCCCGGTGATGACCACCAAGGAGTCCATGCAGAGCGTGTCGGCGAAGAAGCGGGTGGTCCAGTCGCTGGTCTGCGGCATGCTCATCGGCTTCATCTGCGGCTTCATCGGCGCAGGCGGCGGCATGATGATGCTCCTGATCCTTACCACCGTGCTGGGCTACGAGCTGAAAACGGCGGTGGGCACCAGCGTCTTTATCATGGCCTTCACGGCCCTCACCGGCGCGGTATCCCATTTCGCCATCGGGGGCACGCCGGACTGGCTGGTGTGGACACTCTGCGTCATCTTCACACTGGTGTGGGCCCGCATCGCCGCGGTGTTCGCCAATATGGCACAGCCCAAGACGCTGAACCGCGCTACCGGCATCGTACTGGTGGTGCTTGGCGCGGTCATCATGGGCGTAGGCATTCTGAAATAAGTGCCCTATAAAAGCAGCCCTCCGCACTGAATGTGAAGCGGAGGGCTGCTTTTATACGTTTTTCAGCCGGAAGCTGCTGCGGTAGAATTCCAGCAGCCCCTCCCGCTGCATCCGTCCCAGCTCACGGGACAGGGCGCTGCGGTTGACGCCCAGTACCTCCGCCATCTCCTGACGGGAGTAGGGCACGCGGAAATAGTCGCTGCCCGCCGCCTCCCGCCGGTCCCGCAGGAACAGCAGGATGCGCCGCCGCAGCTGGGGCTCCGTGAGATAGGCCACCCGCTGCCGCAGGCCCCAGAATTTGCTGGCCGTCTCCGCCAGCAGATTCCGCCGCAGCGCCACGTGGCAGGCGCAGCCCCGCCCGCAGTCGGACAGAATACCCTCCAGCGGCAGGAACAGCACCGCCGCTCCCTCCGCCGACGCCACCAGTGACAGGGGACTGGCCTGCCCGGCTGCCATCAGCAGGTCGCCGAACACACCGCCCTTCTCCTGCCGCGCCGTCAGCACCGCGCCGCCGTCCTCGCCGTACTGCACCGCATCCACGCAGCCCTCCAGCACGATGCCCGCCATGGGCACCGCGTCACCGGCATGCCACAGGAACTCGCCCCGCCCATATCGCCGCACCGGACAGTGCAGGCAGTCCAGCAGCCGCCGGATGTCCCCGTCCTCCATGCCCTGAAACAGGCCCGTCCGCCGCAGCAGCGCCGTGTCGATATCCATGCGCATCCTCCTTTGCGTTGCCGTGGCAACGTAAACTTCTTCCAGACATGCTATCATAAAGGAAAAGAAAAAGAAAGAGGTTTCCGCATGAAAAATAAAACTTTCTGGATCGCTGAGACGGCGGTCATGATCGCGCTGCTGGTGGCGCTGCAGTGGGCTACCAAGGCTCTGGGCCAGTTCGTCACCGGCTCCTGCGTCAATCTGGTGCTGGGCGTGTCCACTCTGGTGGGCGGCGTATGGTGCGGCGCGGTGGTGGCTCTGGTCAGTCCCTTCTGCGCCTTCCTGGTGGGGGTAGGCCCCGCCAAGCTGGCCATCGTGCCCTTCATCGCCGTGGGCAATCTGGTACTGGTGCTGGTACTCCACTTCATCGCCGGCGGCAAGCCCCTGGGCCTGCGCAGTTACCTGGCGGTGGCCGCGGCGGCCGTGTGCAAGTTCGTGGTGCTGTTCCTGCTGGTGACCAGAGTGGCCATTCCTGCTCTGAACCTGCCGGAGGCGGCAGCCTCCGCCATGTCCGCGTCCTTCTCCTGGCCTCAGCTGGTAACGGCGGCCATCGGCGGCGTCATCGCCGTCACCATTGCCCCCGCCATCCGCAAGGCTCTGAAGCGCTGAACCTGTATAAAAAAACATCCCGTGCATCGGCACGGGATGTTTTTTTGCTTCTCAGTGGCCGCTGGGCATCTTCCATCCGAAGTGGTCGGTGTGCAGCAGCATATGGGCCTTGTGACCCAGCGGCTGGCGCAGGTACTCCTTATACAGCGCCTGCACGTCCTTGTTCTCATGGGAGAAGCGCACCTTCGTATTCTTGTCGATATTCCACAGCACGTCGCCGCGGCTGGCTGCCATCTCCACACTGTCGTGGATGGGCTGTCCGCCGCCGCCGGCGCAGCCGCCGGGACACGCCATGACCTCCACGAAGTCATAGTCCACCTCACCAGCGTCGATGGCGTTCATCAGCTTCCGGGTCGCACCCAGACTGCTGACCACCGCCACGCGCACGTCGCCTGCGCCGGGGATGGTGAACTTTGCCTCCTTCCAGCTGTCCATTCCTCGGACGGCGTGGAAGGCGTCGGGATCGGGGTTTTTCCCCGTTACCAGATAATAGGCGCTGCGCAGAGCCGCGTCCATGACGCCGCCGGTGGCGCCGAATACCACGGCTGCGCCGGTGCCGGAGCCCAGGGGGCTGTCGAACGGCGTTTCCGACAGGACGGCGGGATTGATCTGCTCACCGCGGAACATGCGGACGATCTCGCGGGTGGTCAGCACCACGTCCACGTCGGGATCGCCCTCGGCATTGCGCATGGTGGGCAGCGCCGCCTCCGCCTTCTTGGCGGTGCAGGGCATGATGGACACCACGAACAGCTTTTTGGGGTCCACGTTCAGCTGGTCGGCCAGATAGCTCTTGACCACAGCGCCGAACATCTGCTGGGGGCTCTTGGCCGTGGACAGGTTGCCGATGTAGGCGGGGAACTGGCTCTTGACGAACCGCACCCAGCCGGGGCAGCAGCTGGTGAACATGGGCCAGTGGTACTTGTTGCGGTGGGTAAAGCGCTCGATGAACTCGCTGCCCTCCTCCATGATGGTCAGGTCGGCGGTGAAATTGGTGTCGAATACATAGTCGAAGCCCATGGTTTTCAGGGCCGTCACCATTCGCTCCGCCGTGGCGTACTTGGGGTCCAGGTGGAAGAATTCCGCCCAGGCTGCCCGAACGGCGGGGGCCATCTGCACCACGGTGATGCGCTGGGGATCGGCCAGAGCGTCAAACACCTTGCCGGTGTCGTCGTGCTCCTGCAGACCGCCCACGGGACAGTGGGTGACGCACTGACCGCAGAATGTGCAGTCGCTCTCGCCCAGCGTGCGGGTCCGCGCCACGCCCACGGTGGTGTGGGAGCCGGTACCCATCAGGTCCCAGATGCCCATGGTCTGCACCTTGTCGCAGATCTGGATGCAGCGCATGCACTTGACGCAGCGGTTCTCCAGCCGGATGACGGGGTTGGAGAAGTCGTCGGGGATGTTCCGAAGATCCTCGATGTAGTGCTCGCCCAGCAGGTTGTAGTCATTGGTGAGCTGCTGGAGCTTGCAGTTGCCGCTGCGGGTACACTTGGTGCATTTGGTGTCGTGCTGGCTCAGCAGCAGCCGCAGGTTTACGCGCCGCGCCTCGCGGACGCGGGGGGAGTTGGTGTGGACCACCATGCCCCGGGACACCACGTTGTCGCAGGCGGGGACCAGACGGGGCTGCCCCTCCACCTCCACGGTGCAGATGCGGCAGGCGCCGATCTCATTGATGCCCTTGAGATAGCACAGAGTGGGGATCTCGATATGGATGCTGCGGGCCGCCTCCAGAATGGTGGTGTCCTCCGGCACCGTGACGGCATGGCCATCGATGGTCAGCGTTACCATTTGACATTCCTCCCTCCTCTGAAAATACCGTAGCCGAAGTGGTCGCAGCGCAGGCAGCGGGATGCCTCAGTGCGGGCGCCCTCCTCCGTCAGGCCGTACTCGATGTCCTCGAAGTCGCACCGGCGTTCGCAGGCCTCCCGCTCGGTGGTGTTGATGCGCCCGTGAGGGCCGCGGTTGTTCAGCCGCGGGGACGGGATGTCCACATCCACCTCGATCTCGTGCTGGAAGCCCAGATGTACATCGATGTTGGCCGCCGCCACCTTACCGGCGGCGATGGCGCGGATGGCCGTGGCGGGACCGGTGACGCAGTCGCCTCCGGCAAACAGGTTGTCCATATCGCCCACCTGGCCGGACAGCCCTGCCACGAATACGCCCCGCTTGATGGGTACACCGGCCTGCTCGAAGCCCTGAATCTCAATGCCCTGCCCGATGGCCACCACGATGATGTCCGCGGGGATGCGCACCTCCGGCAGGTCGGCCTTGTTGGGCCGGGGGCGACCGGACTTGTCGGCCTCGCCGATGATCTGGGGCTGGACCCACAGCGCTGCGGCGCAGCCGTCCTCATCAGCCTCAATGCGGACGGGTGCCATCAGGGTCTGGATCTCCGCGCCCTCGGCCATGGCGCCCGTCACCTCATCGGGCAGGGCCGTCATGTCCTCTATGCGGCGGCGGTAGACGCAGGTCACCTTGTCCGCCCCCAGACGGATGGAGCTGCGGGTCACGTCCATGGCCACGTTGCCGCCGCCGATGACCACTACCTGCTTGCCGGAGAAGTCCGGCATCACGTCATCGCCGATGGAGCGCAGCATCTCCACGGCGGACATCACATTTTTGCTGTCCTCCCCGGGGATGCCCACCTTCTTGTCCTGATGAGCGCCGATGGCGATATACAGACAGTCGTATTCCTTCTGCAGCTCCTCCACCCACACGTCCACGCCCACGGTGGTGCCGGTGTGTGCTTCGATGCCCAGAGAGAGAATGGATTCGATCTCCGCGTCCAGCAGCTGGCGGGGAAAACGATAGCTGGGAATGCCGTAGCGCAGCATGCCGCCCAGCTTCTCCCGCTCCTCGAACACCGTGACCTTATGGCCCATCAGCGCCAGATAGTAGGCGCAGCTCAGTCCGCTGGGCCCTCCTCCGATAATGGCCACCTTCTTGTCGGTAGGCGGCGCACAGGCGGGCTGGGGCACATCGCCTGCGTGGTCCACGGCGTAACGCTTCAGGCCGCGGATGTTGATGGCGTCGTCGATCATGTTCCGGCGGCACCGCGCCTCGCAGGGGTGCTCGCAGATGTAAGCGCAGGCGGTGGGGAAGGGGTTGTCCTTCCGGATCAGGCGCACCGCGTCAGCGCAGCGGCCCTCGCCCACCAGCGCCATGTAGCCCGGCACATCCACGCCCGCGGGGCACAGCGCCACGCAGGGTACCGGCAGCTGCAGGCCCGCCAGACATCGATGGTGCTGGATGTGCTCCTCGTAGTCGTCGCGGAAGCCCTCCAGTCCGTCCAGCACCAGCCTGGCCGCATCGCGGCCGATGGCGCAGTCGGCGGTGTTCAGCGTGGTACGGGCGGTCTTTTCGATGATGTCGATAGTGCCCATGTCGGCGGTGCCGTCCAGCACCGTGGCGATGAGCTTGCTCAGCTGCCCCAGACCGATGCGGCAGGGCACGCACTTGCCGCAGGACTGTGCGTGGCACAGATGCAGGAACGCCAGCGACATGTCCACGGGGCACAGACCCGGGGGACTGGCGGCGATGCGGCGCTCTACATCGCGGTAGAGGTTATCTACCACGGTCTGTGCGCGGCTGGGACTCTTGATGTCAAGTCTGCTCAAGGCAGAGACCTCCTTTCATCTGAGCGGGGCACAGCGCCCTGCCCGGAACGATGCTAAAGTTGCATTTAGAATACCACAAAAAGTGAAAAAGTCAATTGAATCAAAAAAGTTGTTTAAGCAATGAAAAATTCTCAAAAAATGGCGCTTATTGTCTATAATAATTTTAACATACCTGCGCCGCAGTGCCAAAAAACGCGTACTTACACGAAACTTTTTCTTGTCGGGATGTTTTTTTCGCCCATCCTTGACAGGGGCACGGTGCGGATATATAATTCAAATGTATGCGGTCTGGACGGCCGCACCATACCATGTGAAACCAGGGCATCTCCGCCGCCCCGCAGTCAGAGGGGGGATGCCTGCTTTTGCCGCGCTTCGCCGCGGCTATGAGGAACTGCCATGAACTTTCGTTTGGTCGCAAATATCACCAGCTACGTGCTGTGGGTGGAGGCAGGCTTTCTGTTGCTGCCGCTGGCGGTGTCGGTGTTTTCCGGCGAGGCGTGGCTGCCGTTTTTCATCACGGCGGTGCTGTGCATCCTGATCGGCGGCGCGCTGCATCTGGTGCCGGTGAAAAACCGAAAGATGCACGGGCGGGACGGCTTTATGGCCGTGGCCCTGAGCTGGATCGCCCTGTCCCTGATGGGAGCGCTTCCCTACGTGCTCACCGGTGCGCTGGACAGCTACGTGGACGCTGTGTTTGAAACGGTGTCCGGCCTGACCACTACCGGCTCCACGGTGTTCCCTGAGGTGGAGCACCTGCCCTACAGCGTTCTGCTGTGGCGCTCCCTGACCCAATGGATGGGCGGCATGGGCGTTCTGGTGCTGTTTCTGGCGCTGATGCCCAAGCTGGGGGATGGCGCGGTGTACCTGATGCGGGCGGAGAGCCCGGGCCCCATCAAGTCCAAGCTGGTGCCCAAGGTGGGCAGCACCGCCAAGATCCTGTACTGCATCTACGTGGCGCTGACAGTGCTGGAGATGGCCTGCCTGCGCATCGCGGGGCTCAGCTGGTTCTCCGCGGTGAACCACGCCTTCACCACTATGGCCACCGGCGGCTTTTCCATCAACAACACCTCGCTGGCGGGCAGCAGTCCTGCGGTGATGTGGATCATTACCGTCTTTTCGTTTCTGGCGGGCGTCAACTTCTCCCTGCTGTTCCTGGCCGCCACCGGCAAGCTCCGTACCGCCCTGCGCAGCGAGGAGCTGCGGGTCTACACCACCATCGTGGTGAGTGTGACGCTGCTGATCTGCGTGTGCCTGCGTGTGCAGGCGGGGGTGCCGCTGGGCGAATCCGTGACGGACGCGGCGTTCCAGACCGTGACCATCATGACCACCACCGGCTTTGCCACCGTGGATTTCGCCCTGTGGCCCACGTTCTGCCGCATGGCGCTGCTGGTGCTGATGTTCACCGGCGGCTGCGCCGGCTCCACCTCCGGCGGTATGAAGCTGTCCCGTGTGCTGATCCTTTGGAAATCGCTGGTCCGTGAGCTAAAGCGCATGGTCCACCCCAACCACGTCAGCGTCATCACTGTGGACGGTCAGCCCGTGGAGGAGCGTGTCGTCTTGTCTACCGGCGCGTATATCATGGCCTATATGGCAGTGCTGCTGACCGGCGCGCTGGTGGTGAGCTGGGATAACTACGGCTTTCAGGAATCCTTCGCCGCGTCCCTGACCTGCATCAGCAACGTGGGACCCGGCCTGGGTATTCTTGGCCCTATGGAAAACTTTTCCATCCTGTCGCCGCTGAGCAAGCTGGTGCTGTCGCTGGAGATGCTTACCGGCCGTCTGGAGCTGATGCCCATGCTGGCCCTGATGACCCGCGGCGCGTGGAGCGACCGCTGAACTGGAAAATAACGGGAGCGCCGCTCCCGTTTTTTCGTGTAAAACAATGGCATGATGAAGAAATAACCCAAATGGCCGGAAAAGTTCCAAATACTGTTATTTTGCAAAGTGACAAATGCAACAGATGAATGCGCGGCGGCGGGAGTATACTGACACTGCACAACACGAATAGGAGGGATCTGCATGATCCGGAGGATCATTCACATCGATGAGGAAAAGTGTAACGGCTGCGGCAAGTGTGTCCACGCCTGCCATGAGGGGGCCATCGACCTGGTGAACGGCAAGGCCAGACTGATGCGGGAGCACTACTGCGACGGGCTGGGAGACTGTCTGCCGTCCTGCCCCACCGGCGCCATCACCTTTGAGGAGCGGGAGGCTCCTGCCTACGACGAGGCGGCGGTGAAGGCGGCCCAGGCTGCCAAGCCCGCGGCTCACACCGGCTGTCCCGGCAGCCGCATCCGGCAGATGGCGGCGAAAGCCCCTGCGGCAGCGGGAGAGCCCGTGTCCGGGCAGCTCACCAACTGGCCGGTGCAGATCAAGCTGGCGCCCACGGCAGGCCCCACCTTTGCGGGCCGCGATCTGCTGATCGCCGCGGACTGCACCGCCTATACCTACGGCGACTTCCACCGCCGATTCCTCTCAGGCCGGACGCTGCTCATCGGCTGTCCCAAGCTGGACATGGTGGATTACAGCGAGAAGCTCACCGCCATTTTCCGGGGAAATGACATCCGCTCCGTGACGCTGCTGCGGATGGAAGTGCCCTGCTGCGGCGGGCTGGAGCACGCAGTGAAAACGGCGCTGGCCGCCAGCGGCAAGGACATCCCGCTGACGGTGCAGGTGGTGAACATCGACGGCACGCTGGCGTAACAGAGTGGCCGAAAAAGTTGCAAAAAAGGGACGCAGCCGGTTCTCCGGCTGCGTCCCTTCTGTCATGTCATGAAATCAGCATCAGGCGTTGGCGGCGCAGTACGCCTCGTAGCGGCTCTGGAGCCACGCCTTCAGCGCCTCCACGCCGTCGTCGTCCCAGGGAAAATCCTGCTCCGCCACATCCGCAGCCAGCTCATAGCACAGTTGGGAGTAGACAGCGGCGTGGATGACGTTCTCCTTGGCGTCGTTGTTAAAGCGATAGCGGAACTCGCCAATGGAGCCGGTGTAGATAAAGGCCCGCTTGAACCAGCGGGGCGTCAGCTCGGTGAACTGAGGGTGCATAGCAGTCTGTCCTTTCGGAAAAAGTGGCGCGGCGCGCCTATGGACAGTATAGCACAGACAGCGGCGCTTGTCCAAGACTTTTGACGGCGGGGTCTGGCGGGCATCTCGGTGATAGCGGCGCCCGGCGGCGGCAGCAGGGGAGCATACAGTTAAAATATCGGAGCGGGGAACGCAGAAGAAAGCTCCCCTGTGCAGGGCGCGGGGAATGGTCGTCAGCAAGTAGACGCGCCCCTTGCCCCGCTGGGCGTTTCAGCCACACAGGAGAGCATCTCCAGTGTACCGCAGAGCGAGAACGAATACAAGGGGCTGGACGAGCTTTTGGGCAAGGCAAAGCGGGACCGCGACGGCGAGAAGAAGGGCGGCTTGACGTGGGATGAAGAATCTGCTATTGTCAGCTATAAATCCGGCGACAGCTACGGGCTCAACGGAAAGCTGAGCGAGGGGGTGCCGCTGACGGCGTACCAAATCCAGCTTCGGGACCATCCGGATACCGCGTTGGAAAAGCTGCCGGTGTATCAAGGCACTGTGTACCGGCACTACGCTTTCGATGATTTTGGAGGAAGAGAGGCGCTGCTTCAGTTCCTCGGGAAGTTTTTACCAAACAAATCTATCAACCTTGGCGGCTACCTGTCCGTCAGTATGGACCCCAATACAGACCGAACCGGCGGGCAGTACACTGTCGATATGGTGATCGACGCGAAAACGGCCCGCTCCATCAACGGCTTCGGGGCGAACACGGAGCGGGCGGCGATCCTGCCGCGGGGTGTGGATCTGGTGCCGCGCTCCATGGAGAGGGTCGGCCCATACAAATTCAAAATTACAGTGGAGGAGAGCGCAAATGGAAGTGGAAAACTGGCTGCCGAGCGTGTGCGGCACATGCGAGAAGGCGAACAGGGGCGCGAGGACCTGCGCGGTATATCCGGACGGGATCCCGTGGGAGTACCAGCAGAAAATCAAGGGACGGCCGGACGAGAGGGATACAACGCCGGACTGTCCGGAGTATCAGCAGGAAACCGACCCGCAGCGCTGGATGACGCCGGAATGGCGGCAGATCATGCAGGAACTGGAGCGGGAAGTGGCGCTGGACCGAGAACGCGGGAAGTAAACGACGGGCTGGGCGGCGCGGTGCTCCGCAGAATCATTTTCATGGGGCGCCGCAGTCCCGGAAGCGGCCGCAGTTCCGAATCATCTGACGGCGGCATATTTTGCAGTTGACCTTTTGGCTCACAGCAGGTATAGTGGTAGGACGATGACTGAGAGGAGTGGGTACGTGAAAAAAGACCTGCTGGCGGCGCTGCGGAACGGCGAAGAGCTGACACTGCGGCAGCAGACAACGATGGCATTGCAGCTGAGTATTCCCGCCATTCTGGCGCAGCTGTCGTCCATCGCGATGCAGTACATTGATTCGTCCATGGTCGGCCATCTGGGGCGGGACGCCAGCGCCGCTATCGGGCTGGTGGCCTCCAGCACATGGCTGCTGAGCGGTCTGTGCCGCGCCCTGACCGTGGGCTTCTGCGTCCAGACGGCCCAGCGCATCGGCGCGGGGGAGGAGCGGGATGCCCGCAATCTGGTGAAGCAGAGCCTGCTGGTGGGAGTGGCCTTCGGAATGGTACTGGCAGCGCTGTCCGCCGCGCTGGCCGGACCGCTGCCCCGCTGGCTGGGTGCGGAGGAGAGCATCTGGCAAGGTGCGTCCGTGTATTTCCTGATCTTCGCCCTGTCCCTCCCCGCCCTGCAAATAAACGGTCTGGTGGCCGCGCTGCTGCAGGCCAGCGGTAATATGCGGACACCCAGCGCCCTGCTGGTGCTGATGTGCGGGCTGGATGTGGTGTTCAACCTGCTGCTCATCTTCCCCTCCCGTCAGATCGGTGCGATCACATTGCCGGGCGCCAATTTAGGCGTTGCCGGCGCTGCGCTGGGTACGGCGCTGGCGGAGGTGGTCGTGGCGGTCATCATGTGTGTGTGCCTGCTGCGCTCCCCCATGCTGGGTCTGCGGCGAGATGAGAAGCTTCGCTTTGTGCCGCAGCAGCTGAAACGTGCGGTGCGGCTGGGCATCCCCGTGGCCATTGAGCAGGCGGTCATGTCCGGCGGCCAGATCGTCACCACCGGCGTGATCGCCCCGCTGGGTACGGTGTCCATCGCCGCCAACTCCTTCGCCGTCACAGCGGAGGCTCTGTGCTATATGCCGGGCTGCGGCGTAGAAACCGCAGCGGTGACGCTGATCGGCCAGAGCGTGGGCGCCAGGCGGCGGGATCTGGTGACGCGGCTGGGCTGGGTGACGGTGCTGCTGGGTGTGTCCATTATGGCGGTGATGTCGGCAGCCATGTACTTTCTGGCGCCGTGGATCATCGGTATCCTCAGCCCTGACACGGAGGTGGTGGCGCTTGGCACAGAGGTGCTGCGGATCGTGGTGTTTGCCGAGCCGCTGTTCGGTGCGGCCATTGTGTGCGCCGGTGTGTTTCAGGGGGCAGGCAGCTCCCTGCTCAGCTCCGTGCTGAACTTCGCCAGTATGTGGGGCGTCCGTATCCCGCTGACGCTGCTGCTCACTTCCCGGCTGGGTCTGCACGGCGCGTGGGTCGCCATGTGCATAGAGCTGTGCTTCCGCGGGGCGCTGTTTTTGTTCTGCCTGTGGCGGAAATTCTGGCTGCCGAAGGACCTGCGGGAGCCGGTACAACGATAACTGAAGCTCCCCCTGATGCCTTTGCATCGGGGGGAGCTTTGGGCTGCGTTACAGTAGTTGGAGCGGGGCTCCGGCGATAGGAGCAGCGCGAGTGGGGCGGTACCGGAGAGGCGGTGTTTGAAAGCGTTAGAAAAGCGTTAGAAAATCAGGGGCGTTTTCCGTTCGGGCAAAATAAAAAAGTCCCGAAACCCTTGCGGTTTCAGGACTTTTTTGTCATAACTCAACGCTATAGATTTTTCGAAATTTACTTTCAAAAAATCGTCGTATGACAGCAAGAAAACCTTGACGCGCAGAGCTCACTTGTCTTTTGATTCTTCAGTTGTGTCAGAGACTGCTCCTTCCAGCAGATCTGTCACTACCTGATTAAGCTGTGCGGCATTCTTAGCAGTAATGACCGGCGTGTCTGACTGGGACTCAATGTCTTTTCTGGTTCGTCCAGCCACCTGACCGCCCGCCTTGGCAACTGCCAAATTCTCTTGGAAGGTCGTTGGTTTGCGATCTCTTGAAAACTGAGTGGTAGTGGCCTCCGCCAGCATATTCAGTACCAGTTCCAGCGTAGTCATGTTATCACGAAGGTTTTCCTTTTTCAAGCCCTTCAGATTTTTGTACTGCCGGGTGGACATGCCAGACCAGGCTCGGGAAATCTCGTCCGTGAGGATGGCGTACTCTACGCCTTTCTGCACACCGCGGGCATCCCATTCATCCGTCAGTTCTTT